>Ga0134125_10002955_pt1 | contig 19915 bp, 14 predicted proteins | sample KB31751_FD_96464 | JGI IMG/M metagenome (GOLD analysis project Ga0134125, IMG submission 96464) | Terrestrial soil microbial communities with excess Nitrogen fertilizer from Kellogg Biological Station, Michigan, USA - KB3-175-1 | ecosystem: Environmental > Terrestrial > Soil > Unclassified ... | reverse complement strand
TCCGCCGGTCCGCTGCTCGACCAGGCGCTCAACGAAGCTGTTGACACGGGATTGATTCCCGGCGCCGTGCTGATCGTTGGCCACAACGGCCAAACGATCTATCGCAAGGCGTACGGTCACCGCGCGCTGGTTCCATATAAGGAACCGATGACCCTCGACACTATCTTCGACGCCGCTTCTTTGACGAAGGTGGTCGCGACAATGCCGTCCATCATGAAGCTGTTTCAGGAAGGGAAGGTCCGCATGGACGATCCCGCGACGAAATATCTTCCTGAATTTGAGGACGGGCATAGCCAGATCACGGTGCGCAACCTCATGACGCATTTCTCGGGCATGCCTCCGGACCTGATCCTCGAACCTCGGTGGTCCGGCTATAAAACCGGCATTGAGAAAGCCTTGCATACGCAGCCCACCACTCCGCCGGGCGCGCGCTTCGTTTACAGCGACATTAACTTCATCCTGCTTGGCGAGATTGTGCATCGCGTCAGCGGCGAGATGTTGAACGTCTACGCGCAAGAGAACGTCTTTAAGCCGTTGGACATGACCGAGTCTCGCTTTCTGCCGCCGGCGTCCTGGCGGCCTCGCATTGCGCCAACCGAGATCGATCCCGATACAGGCCTTCCCTTTCGCGGCGTGGTGCACGACCCGACTTCGCGCTATATGGGCGGCGTGGCCGGGCACGCCGGTCTCTTCACCACTGCGGACGATCTGGCGCGGTACGCGCAAATGTGGTTGAACAAAGGGTGGGAAAAAGATGCGCAAACGGGCGTCAGAGTTCAGCTCTTCAGCCCGATGACGATCCAAAAGTTTACCGAGCCGGGCACCCCGCCCGACCAGCCGATCATTCGCGCACTGGGCTGGGATATGGACTCGCCGTTCTCAAGCAACCGCGGCGAACTGTACCCGATCGGCTCATTCGGCCACACGGGATTCACGGGAACGTCGCTTTGGATCGATCCGTCGACGAACAGCTATGTGGTGCTGCTGACCAATGTCGTCCATCCTCACCGGGGCAAATCTCTGAGTTCGCTACGCTGCCAGGTGGCTACCCTCGTGGCCGCCTCGTTCGGCGTGGATGTTCCGGGAGTGACCCTTACCGGCTATAACGAGACGCTCTCGATGGCCGGCGTGCATCGAGTGGTCGCGCGGAACGTCGAGACACTAACCGGATTGGATGTGCTCGAAACCGAGCGATTCAAACCGCTGCTGGGTAAGCGTATCGGCCTGATCACAAATCAGACCGGGCTTGATCGAAGCGGCAAGCGAAACGTGGATGCGATGCTCGGCGAGGGCGTGAAGGTAACCACCCTCTATTCACCCGAACATGGCATAGCGGGCATCGCGGACACGAACGTTGGGAACGGTAAAGATGCGAAGACAGGGTTGCCGATTATCAGCCTGTATCAGCCAAAACAACGGCGCCTGACACCGGACAAAATGCGCAACGTGGATGCGCTGGTGTACGACATCCAGGACGTGGGAGCGCGATTCTACACCTATTCCTGCACCATGCTTTACGCACTCCAGGAAGCGGCCCGGGCGCATAAACCGTTCTACGTTCTGGACCGGCCTAACCCGATCACCGGCACGCATGTTGAAGGCCCAATACTCGATAACAACCTTCATTCCTTCGTCGGCTGCTATGCAATGCCATTACGGCATGGTATGACGTTTGGCGAAATCGCAACCATGGCCAATGCCGAGCAACATTGGGGCGCCGATCTGCACGTGATCAAGATGAAGAACTGGCAGCGGGGCGACTGGTTCGATTCAAGCTCCCTGATCTGGGTCAATCCATCGCCCAATATCAGGAATTTAACGGAAGCTCTCCTTTATCCGGGCGTCGCGATGCTCGAAGCCGCAGAGAATTATTCGGTGGGCCGGGGAACGGACGCGCCTTTTGAGCAAATCGGGGCGGATTGGATCGACGGGCGGCAACTCGCCGGCGTCTTGAACTCGCAGTTCATCCCTGGAGTGCGTGTGTACCCGACCGAATTCGAGCCCAGTTCGTCACACCTCGCCGGTAAGAAAATTCAAGGCGTCCGGTTCGTGGTTACCGACCGGGAGCGATTCGACAGCGTACGATTAGGCCTCGAAATCGCGGTTGCTCTTGAAAAGCTCTATCCCCGGCGAATCGATTTCGAGCGATGTAAATGGTTGATTGGGAATCAAACCGTGATCAACGAGATTAAAGCCGGAATGGACCCGGTCAGGATCGAGCGGCAACTGATTCAGCAGGAGGAGGAATTTGCGAACCGCAGGAAGGCCTATTTGCTGTATTGACGAACCATTAATTCTATTAAGGAACAAGGGGTGGCACAGCAACTGCCCTCCCCATCCCCGAAACAAGTGCCGCGATAGGAAGGGTCTACGCGATCTCACCGACCGCGGATTGCTTCACCTTGGTAGAACCGGCCGGCCGGCCGCGGCGCTTCGGCGGCGGCGCCGATTGATCAAGAGCTGCATTGTGCTCCGCGACCGCCTGTTGTGCTTCTTTGAGCCATGATGGCGGGCGGCCACGGCGGCGGCCACGACCGCGAGCCAAGCGCTCCAGAGTCAGAATGGCCTCCTCTATCTGTTCGCGCTCGAGGCGCAATTCCGCTAACATTTTATCGACGTCCAAAATTTTCTCCTCCCCTTTTTTATTATCTACAAAACCGGGCATAAATACTGGCTACTAGTGCGGTTCAGCCATCTATTTAATCCGAAGTGTACTGCCACAAGTGGGTAAATTCAAGAAAAACCCCGTGAGATCCTGAATTTTCAGGTCCTAGGAGTACCAGACAGCTATCGTGGCGTTAGGCAAGGGTTTAAGCGCCTAAAATTGTCCTCGCACTTTCTACTAGGAAGCGCATACCGAACCGAATTTCTGATCAATCCCACTGTTGCGAAACTCGTAATTTCGTGTTCTTCCCAGAGTGAAAAAGCCGAAAACCGGTGGAGAATCCAGGCATTCCTTCGAAACTGCCCCTAGAAACCGCGCAACTGCACAACTGCTTACACATACCTATCCGGCAGGTAGCCTAAAAGGGCGGACCGGAGGATCGCGGCATCACGCCCCCACACCTAAGCAGACGTTTTCCGGCGAAAGTGGAAGTACAGCGGAATACCGATGGCCATAAAGCCGAGGCCCATTAGGGACTCCCTCGGTGAATTTCCAAGAGTGCTACCCAAAAGTACTACAGCGACCAGCACAAACAAAAACGGGACCACGGGATAGCCTGTTACGCGATATGGACGCGGCATATCGGGACGCTTCCGCCGGAGCACGAACACGGACGCGGCCGTCATCCCGTAAAGAATCCAACTCCCGAAAATGACGAAATTGTAGAGTTGCTCATACCAGCCGCTCAAGATCAATATGGCCGACCAAAGGCAGAGGGCGATCATTGAATTTCCGGGCGTCTTATATTTGGGATGCACGTCGGCGATCGCTTTGAAGAAGTAGCCATCGCGCGCCATGGCATACGGAACACGGGCGCCCGAGAGAATAGAGCCGTTGAGCGCCGCCAGGATCGAGATCATAACGACGATGCTGACCGCGCGCGCCGCAACCGGCCCATAGACCTTCGCCATCATTCCGGCCGCAACTTGGCTGGTGTGAGCGACCTCCGCGGGAGTCAGCACATAGAAATAAGCGATGTTGACGAGAATATACGTCACGATGACGGCCATGATCCCGAAAATAAGCGCGCGAGGGAGGTTCCGTTGCGGATGCCTGATTTCCGATGACACCATGCTGACGTTATTCCAGCCATCGTAGGCCCAGAGCGCCCCAACCATGGCCGCGAAGAATCCTAGAAATCCCTTGCCGTTCCCGGCCGTTTCCTGAAAATGATGCAGGCTCCCCCCGCCGCCAAACCATCCAAGACATATGACCGCCACAATCAAGATCATTTTTACGGCCGTGACCACGACTTGAAGGCGGCCGCCCGATTCGACGCCGACATAGTTGACCGCTAGGAGGATGAGAATAAGACCAATCGAGACAAGTTGGCCGTAGTGAATTTCGAGTGGACCACCGCCGGGCCCAATCGGATAAGGAATCACCAGTACGGAATGCGCCAACGAGGGCATGAAGACGCTGAGATACAGATAGAAACCGGCTCCCAGCGTTGCGATGGAGCCGCTCTTGGCGACAGCTAACTGCGTCCAGCTATACAGAAAGCCCCAGAAGGGCCCATACGCTTCCCGGAGAAATACATATTCGCCGCCCGCTTCCGGCATGGCCGCGGCCAGTTCCGCGTAGGTAAGCGCACCAAACAGGCTGAGCAAACCGGCAACAATCCAAACTGCAAATATAGTGCGTGTCGACCCTACTTCGGCGATCATCCGTGTCGGAACGAGGAAAATGCCGCTCCCGATGACGGTGCCGATTACGATGGAGACCGCGCTCCAGAGACCCAGCACCCGTTGAAGCGACGGCGTGCGCGAGGTGGCCTGCTGCTCCGATTTTTCGAGCATATTAATGTTTTTCTGGATACGTTGTGCGAGGGAAGAAGAGACCGGCAATTAGCCCGGTCACAATAGTAGTGCTGGCGCCTACAAGGATGTACCACGTGTACGCCACATAGTGTTGCATGACGATAGTAGCGACGAGCCCCGCCGCCATTCCGATAATGGCAGCATTTTCACCAGGCCGCCGCGTCAGTAAGCCTAAAAGAAACACGCCCAGAAGTCCGCCGTACAGAATGGACGCAATAGCCAGGCCGGCTTCCAGAACACTGTGGCTATAGTACTGCGCGAACACACCAATAACGAACAGAACGGCCCCCCACAGGACGGTCGAGTACCGCGCCAGTTTCAAATAATGGCTTTCCGGGTGCGTTACGCGACTGAGTGGTTTTACGAAATCCATAATCGTCGTGGACGAAAGGGAATTCAGCGCGGCGCTGAGGTTCGACATGGCCGCCGCCAGAATCGCCGCGGCGATTAATCCGGCAACACCCGTCGGCAGGTTGTGCCAGATGAAATCCGGGTAAATGCGGTCGAGTACGACCGGGGCAGTTCGTCCGGCATCGCGATAATGAACAAACAGCAATGTGCCAATGACGAGAAAGAGTGCGAATTGAAAGAAGATGACGATCCAACTGGCGAACAAGGCCAGCCGGCTCTCCGATTCGGATCGCGCCGAGAGCAGACGCTGCACCATTAACTGGTCGGTGCCATGACTCGACGTCGTCAGCAGGCAGCCGCCAATGATGCCCGCCCAAAAGCTATAGCTGGTCTCGAAAAAGTGTCGCGACCATGAGAAAGAGAAATCGAAAACCTGAAACTTGCCGGGGCCGAAAAGATGAACAGGACCGGCGACCTGCAGCACGTGGTTCCACCCGCCTGGAATCTGGTGAAGAATCACGAAGAAGCTTAATACAGCGCCCCCGACATAGAGAATCATTTGAACGACGTCTGTCCAGATCACGGCGGTCATCCCGCCTTCAAACGTGTAAAACAGGGTCAGGCAGACAATCACAAAAATGGAGACGAGTTCACCGGTTCCGAGGACGACCGAGATCACAAGCGAAACGGCAAACACTCGGACGCCCTCGGCAAGCGCGCGCAGAATCAGGAATGTTCCCGCCGTGAATTTCCGAATGCGCTGGCCGAAGCGGCGCTGCATCAGTTCGTAAGCGGTATACATTTCGCCCCGGAAGTATTGCGGCAAGAACAGTACCGATATCACTACTCTTGCCAGTAGATATCCGAAGACGACTTGCAGAAAGCCGAAATTACCGCGAAACGCTAACGCCGGAGTCCCGATCACAGTAAGGGTACTGGTTTCCGCCGATACGATGGAGAAGGCGATGGCCCACCACGGCGCGGTGCGGCCACCGAGGAAATAATCCTTCAGCGTCTTCTGTGATTTTTTGAAACGCGATCCGAACCACGTGATCGCGATCAAATACAGGACTATGACGGCCAGATCCACCCATCGCATGAAACCGAGGATGATAGCACGCGCTCCGGCTATCCCAGGCCGCCGGCGGCCGGTGACAACGCGGGAACAACTTCGGCCGGGATCGCATCTAACTACATAGAAAGTTGCGGGTTTACAATCGATTCCGGTATACTCCGCTTTTGCAGCAAGCTGGCGTTTGGTTTTGGATTCTGTCGGCTGCAGAAGTCCCCTGCCCATGTTCATCGATAGGGGAAATGTGAATATAAAAGAGATTTCGTTAATTTCCTTCGGGGAGGTTGTCGTGCAGTTTCATTTTCTGAGAGCAACGAAGTCGGCCGCGTCTTTGGCCGCGTTGGCTGTTGCCCTAGCTGGTCCCGCCGCCATTTCTGGTTATGCGCAGGAGGCTCCCGCCAGTCAGCAGCCCGCGGCGGGTCAGCAGGCCGCTGGCCAGCAAAAGGCCGGACAGCCGAATTGGAAGGACCGTGCCGAGTACGACTTGTACAACCAAATCGCGCACGAGACAGATCTGAAGAAGCGCTTGGATCTGCTCGATCAATGGACGCAGAAATACCCCAAGACCGAGTTTGAGGCGCTGAGAAGCCAGGTTTATGTGGCGACACTCGGGCCGCTGAGCCAGCAGGATCCGAATGATTATCGCCAGAAAGCAATTGACACCAGCAAGAAGGCCCTGCAAGAAAAGCCGAACGACTTTCAAGCGCTCTATTGGCTAGCCATCGACATTCCGGCCGCGGGCGGGGCTTCGCCGTCTCCAGATCAGATCAGCGATGCACAAACAGCCGGCAACGGCCTCCTCCAGCAGGCAGATGCCACGTTCGAAGCTTCGAAAAAGCCGGCTTCCACATCCCAAGCGGATTGGGATAAGGCAAAAAATGACGTCATCGCTCTAGCTCATTACGCTCTCGCTTGGGCAGCGAACGCCAAGAAAGATTATCCAACTGCCCAGAAAGAGTTCGAAGCGTATCTGAAAGCGAATCCGAACAACGCGAACGTTTCATATCAATTGGGACAGATACTGGTCGCCGAGCAGAAGCCCGACCTGTATCCGCAAGCCCTCTGGTCTTTCGCTCGCGCCGCGTCCTATGACGGTCCGCAGGCAATTGCCCCGGATAAAAAACCAGCGGTGCTGGCGTACTTCCAGAAGGTCTATAAGCAGTATCACGGCAGCGATGAAGGGGCCGATCAACTGTTAGCGCAAGCCAAAACCTCGGCTCTGCCGCCGCCCGATTTCAAAATCGTAAGCGCGCAGGATCTCGCCAACCAACAGGCGCAGCAGCTTACGCAGAAGTTGCAGAGCGATCCAGCCCTGGCCCTCTGGTACAGCATCAAACAGAACCTTACCGGCGATCAGGGAGATTCGTTCTTTACAAATAGCGTGAAGGATGCCGAGATTCCGGGCGGCGCCAATGGCGTTAAGACTTTCACGGGAACTGTGACTTCCGTCGATCCGCCCGATCATCCCACGAAAGTCGTGGTCGCCGTGCTCGATCCAACCAAGCCCGATGCGACTCTCGTGTTCTCAAATCCGATCCCCGCGGATGCGGCCAAAGTTGGCCAGCAGGTTCAATTCTCCGGCGTTGGCGATAGCTTCAACAAAGATCCTTACATGTTGACCTTCAAGGATCCCGAGATCCCGGGCGTAAAAGCGGCTCATCCCGCGACACATCACAAAGTGATGAAATCGCGGCCCCGCAGATAAACACCCGCCATTTGCAAAGAGAAAAGCCCCTGGACCTCGCTGGTCCGGGGGCTTTTTTTACGCTGCCCGGCGGCTCCAGCGCTGATTTGTAAATGGCGGGGCCGGATAGCCGATTAGACAGAACTGATCGAGCGCAAACAGCACGACGGACTCCAGCCCTTGTGCTTGCGCCAGATTCGATTCCTTCATCCAAGCGGTCTTACGATCGCCGATGCCCACCAGGTGACTTCGCTGCATCATCGAGAACCCCTTAGCGGCGCTGAACTGAATTGAGCTTGCCGCGGCATCGAGATCGCAGCCGGCAGTATAAGAGAGACCCTCTGTTTTCAGGCAACTTAGATTCTGCGGCGTCCAATCGTTTACCGGATAATTAATGACCAGATTGAGTGGAGTATTGTTGACGTCGGTTGGATAGAGAACTTCGAAGCGCGCATTGGCATAGCGCTGTTTCAACGCATTCCGGATCGCTGCCGTGTATGCGCCGATCAACGTGGGCAGAAAGGCTGTTTCGCTCGGGAAATCTACGGGGTCGGCTCCTGGCTGAATAACTTTCATCGACCTGCCGTAGATTGCTGCAAACTGCTGTTTCGTGTAGTCGTCGTAAAACGGCATTCCGATCTGAGCGTCCCCCAGATCTACCCACCCCCCGCTGACTTTTTGCCAGGTGTGTTTTGCGAAATACCACCACTGCACCTCGCCCGATTGCAGATACGGGACAAGTCCCGCGCTTGTCTGTAGAGCGGCCATTTCGAGATAAACCTCTTGCCAGAAAGAGAGGCTTGCCGGCGAGAAGTTCGTCTGCACTGCGGGAGTATTCAGAACAACCGGGCTGTCATCCGAGTACCGCTGGGCCATTCCGACTTCGGAACGGGGATCGACGTGAGCTAATTCCGTGCTGAACGAGGCCACACAATCGATTCCGTAACTCACGAGCGCGCGGAAAAAAGCTCCGCACCAATCGCGGCAGGCCCGGTTCAGTCGCGGCGTCGCGTTCAGGTCGGTCCGCCAGAACTGGGTGAAGGCGTCCAGTGTCACGGCGTTCGGATCGGTGGAATCGAAACCCACGTCTACGCCGTCGATCCCTCCCGCCAGCACGTTTGACGAGAGCGTAAGAACGACATTGCAATCCGGAGCCGAATACGGCAAAAATGCAAGGCCATTCCCCGCCGTTCCCATCGCGCGCGCCGTAATTGTGACTATGTTTCCGTTGGCGCTGGCCCAAATCGCAGTTGAGCCCCGATTGATCAGCAGCGCGAGCGCCTGCGCGATGGTGGCGTCCGTGTCTGCGGCTAAGTTCTGATGTTGAATCGTGACCTTCGAAGGATCGGTCCCTTGCTGGAGCTGCGTCAGGTCACCTCCGATATCGAGTTCGGTGTACCCGGCGGGACCGCCCGGCGGCGCAGTTACCGTCACAGTGAGTTGTGCGTATTGGTGACCCGGACGAAACAATTCGTAATACCAGATCGCTCCCACGTAATGGTTAACCCGTCCATGAAAGCCGAGTTTCCAGAGTAGCCAGGCCGTTCGTTCCGCGGGTAAGGACTGGGAATGCAGAGTATCCCAATCGGTAGCCACCGCCAGTTGAGATTGCGGAGCAAAATCAGGGAGATCGGCGGAGGGATACGCAACCTCCAGAAAATCGAAATAGAGAACCGCGACTGTATCGGGAGGCGAACCGGGCTGCGCGCCGGAGTGCGTGATCGCAACCGTGTGCGGCCCTGCTGGAAAACTGCCGAGGAACAGGCGCAGCAGCACGTCTTCCCCGCTCAGCCCCAGATTGAAAATTTGAGGTGGTCCGTCATCCACCGAGACTTCAACGATCGCGCCATCGTCGAGCGCACGCGCTCCCAGATAGAGTTGATGCTCCGCCGGTTCGCTGTATCCGATGCTGCACGCCGCTCCTTTCGTCCGCGTTAAATGAATACGGCTGCCTGAATAGTTGCCGGGGGCATCGGTGGTCCAGTCGCTCACGGCGCCGGTAGCGCTGTAAACGAGCGACGGATCGTCATCCTCAATGCGGCGGCTGCCGGGTCCGGCAACAAAGTACTGTCGGCCATTGCCTGCGACAGTCCAGTTGGAAACGACGACGCTGAATTCGACTCTCTCAAACGAGCCTGGTTGCAGATCCGCGGCCCACGTCCACCGCAGCTTCCGGACTTTTTGAGTCGGAATTGAGACAGGCTGAAAGTTCGGTTGAGCGAATTGCCCGGGATCGTCCATTGCGCCCTGTAGGTGTCCGAAGTCGAGCGAAACCTGATATTCGACGGGAAAACCGCCGCCGCTGAAGACGGCCGCCGGCTGCGTCCAGCCGAGTTGCGAACCCGCATCGACATATCCGTAAACACCAACCCGGTTCGCATTGGATCCCATTTTCCCGGCAAGCGCGCCGGCTCCGGCATATTCAAACGCGATCGACGGACCGGAACTCGTCGCGCGAATGCCGAATGCGGGAAAGCCATTGATATTTGCCGCAAGCTGGCGAGCTACGTCGGCTAGGGAATCATTGCTCTGCGCCAGGTAATAAAAATGCTGCTCACCGAGCGGCTGGCTCGACGTCGTGAATAACCCCTCAAAGCAGACACCGGCGGCCTTTCCCTGCGTCGGAGATCCCCTGAGCATCAACGTGGCCGACGCGTTCCGGTATTCGCTGCTGTCCACAGGAGCCGCGTGATCCTTCAATCGAACGTAATAAACGTGCTCGTTGCCATCCGGCCCTTCCGCCCACAACCGCAAGTACGGCCACTCCACGGAAGGATAAACATCCGATTCGATAGGCAGGCAATTCGTGCGCTGCTCGATATAACTCAGCGTGAGTCCGCTCAAATCGCCATCAGGCAGGCAGCGCAATGCCGGATGCTCGAACACATTGTCGCGATTCCACTCGACGACGGCCCAATCGAACTGCTGCCGCCAGGTTCCGGACAGAGTAAAGCCGCTCTCGGTTGCGCCGCTCAACGCCGCAATTGCCGAAGGTTGATAAAAGTAGGACTGCAGATCCCGGTGAGGACTCAGTTTGAACAGTTGTTCTGCCATGGTTTAAAGCCGAATTGTGACGGTCAGGTCGCGCCCCGGCGAATTCTGTTGCGCTTGGCCAACTTGCACGATGTCCAGGCTTATGGCGTCACCTTCCTTCAGCGGCGGCAGCGCGACGCCGTTGACCACGTTCGAGACAGTCTGGCCAGCGGGAATCGCAAGCTGACAGTACACCGTTCCGCTTAGCAATATATTCAAAAGAACTGCGGTTCCCGCTGGCGGCTCGCTAACGCTGGCACGCAAATCGCGCACCGAGTGCGTTGCCTCTACAAACAACGGCGGAGCGGCATCTTGTTGGACCGCAAGATAGCCGCCGACCTGGATTGCAAACTGCCCACCGGAACACGTTCGCAATCCTCCATCGGGAGATGACGTGTAGCATTGAACACTGGCCGTGCTATCGCCCCGCGAGTTCGTCACATAAAGCTGCGACGCTGCCACGCGAACGTCCGGCAATGTGACCGTGTGAGCGAAATTTTGCGATGCCGGGTTCTCGAAGAAGTCCCGCGCGAACGGAAGGACAAACGTCACCTTCGATAACAGCAACACCGGATCGTTCGCATTATGATCCGACGCCGTGGAGCCGAGCGCCCCGCGAGTAACGGTGTACATATTGGACGTGGAATCAAACGACTGCACGGCCATCAGTTCCGCTCCGACCTGCAGCACGGCGGGGTTCCCGGCGAAAGTGGATGTCATCGCGACAATCGATGTGACCGCATCGGCAGCGCTTGCGAGTCTATAGGGCGTCGGCGTTTGCAGTTCGTCAAAGTAGACAAGTTGCAAAGTTCCGGCCGTCACAGACCGCGTATTCGTCAAACTCGTGAATCCGACCTGCGATAACGTCAGGTTGCCCTGCCCCACTACGGCCAATGCATAAGTTGGCAGGCCCGGAACATCGAGATCCAGTTCGCTTCCGGCTCCGCCGCCCACAACCCAGCGGCTTACAGGACAAAGCTCTGGCGAGCCTTCGATGTCGTTGACATTGGCGCCCCTGCCGGAAATTTGCACCACGGCGCCTTTCTGGTTGGGAACCTCAAATTGCACGGGGCTCGTTGCTGTGACGGCGCCAAATTGCCAGGTTGATTCTACAACCACAAAATTGCTGGTTGCGTCGGGCGTAGTCGACCACGCGGGCGAGACCGTCAGAGTGGATTCGTCGTTGAAGCTGATCCTACGTTCCTGCCCCCCGCCGGAGCCCGCAATGATTCTCACCAACTTGCCCGCATAAGCCGAACTGGTGGCGTTCATATCGGAACTGCCAATCGTCGTTGGAGAAAACACATTCGCCACTATCGGCCCCGCGATCTCCAGCCGGTAGTAGAAATTGGCGTGATCGAAGCTGGCGTCGGGAGGGCCCAATGGTTGCGGCGAAAGTCCGCCGTCCGTGAACGCGGTTGCAATCGGCTGGTTAGAAGCAATTCGAAAAAGAAGCTGTGGACTAGTTCCACGGTAGACATTGAACGACGCAGCCATGGATGGCAGGCTCACGCCCGTTAAATCGACGGAATTTGTATCGCTTCCCTGAGGGGTCGCCGCTCGAACCGTGAACGACAGCGAGCCTTCATTGCCGGCTCCATCATTGGCAGTAAGCGCGTAATAGTAATTCATTCCGCCCTTAAGGCTTCCTGCCGAAGACGAAACCTGCGGAGCGAGGCTAAGCAGCGGAACAATGGGCGCGCCCGCCAACGGTTGAACCGGCTTAACAAAGTCGACCGTCAGTATTGTCGCCGCGCCGCCGTCCGTTCGGGCTATCGTGCTCTCGGCAATGTTAAATTGTGTGCTGCCGTCGGCGCTGAATGCCGGGCCAAGCAGCGGTCGCGGAAGCGCCACGCCTGCTCCCGGCTGACGCCCTCCTCCGCTCACGTTTGCCGGGTCGTCGCTGTACCAACTGTCGTCGTGTAGCTGCGCAAGAATGGCAACGTTCCTGTAATTAATCGACGGCGCCAGCTTCACGACGCGGAACGGCGTCCGCGTTAGTCCTTCTTTCAAGTAAGTCAAGGCGATGATATCGCCCGGCCTGACTTTCAGGGCCCGAAAGCTGGTCCCAAATTCGATAAATCGATTCCCTTTTGTCGCCTTCCCGATTTGCCGGCTCAAGATCCGCAATGCCTGGTTGAAATTCGGCAGCCCCAGCGCGGTCGATGTGCCGCCCACCTCATACCCGATGAGCGTCTGATCGTCGTCGCTGACGACCGAAAGCGTGTCCTGCTGATATTCGTTCGCCTCATCCTGGAATTCCGCCGTCATCCGGTTCGAACTCTCCGAGATACTTTTCGAGACCAGCCGCACAGTCGAGCTTCCATCGGGGTTTCGGGCAATCCCCGAGGCTGCCGCCGAGCCGTCGCTGAATTCGTAAACGGGCCACCCGCCGTTTATGCTCTCCACAACGTTACTTCCATCGGGCAGTGTCGGATGCTGTAGCGCGAGCGATGTTTCAGGCAACAGTTCCAGAAGCCCGTTTGCGCCATAACGCAGCATCAAGCCGCAGGCCACTCGCACGCTCCGAATTACGTCCGCGGCGCTTTTACGCTTCGTCAGAATCAGGTTGCATCCGTATCGGGCGATATGGATGGCATTGCCATTTGTATCGGTTGTTGAGATCAGCTCGTCGCAATACGCAGCCGCTTTCGCAAAACTTGTTAAGTCGATGTCGGTGGGAGACCACCCCGCGCGCCGCAGAATATCCAGAACGACCCAGGCGGGATTATTTGTAAATACGGTGTCTCGAAAACTCGCATCTAAGTTGTAGCGATCCAGATGGAGCCCTTGCATCAAAACGTCTACGTGAGGCAGGGTTCCGCCCGCACTGATCCGGTTCGGCACAACCACTGAAAGCACGGCGATGCTCCCGTACGGATCGCCTACCGGTTGATTGTTGGAGTCGGCAAAATCCGGATTGAACGACCCCTGAGCGGCGCCCAGAGTCACGATGTTGTACCAGCCGGTTCCGGTCATGTCCGTGCCCGCAACCGCCAGCGGTATCTCTATATCGTTGACGACCACTTTCAACGCGCTGTCGATTGGTCCGGATCCGAGCAGCAGTTCCATGTGCGTCAGGTTGCCGTCATTGCGCGCTAGAACAACCGGCGCCGCCAGCCAGCCTGTGCCGTATACCATCGGCACGTAGTCGTTATACTTCGCTGTGTTGTTTAGGACGGCCGCCGTTTGTGCCGTTTTCTGGCCGTACCCACGCACCACCGTGCTCGACGGAACGAATTCGAAACCGCCGTATCGCGCCGTCGCGTTGCCGCTGCTGTCTTTGCTGAACATCCCTCTCTGCTCACAACTCGCCCGCGTATGGTCACAGCCGGCGAATGGTTGGCCGCCGTTCATATTTCCGATGCCGCCCGAAACGCCAGCCGAATAGCCGCATCGGAAATATCGCGAATATTTATCGCTGGTGACTGCTTCGCCGCGCTGCCCGGGCGTCGTCGGAAAATTCCAGGGGCACAAGCGCTGAATCCGAATCTCTGGCAGACCCACTCGAAGCAGGCTGAGTTTATTCGCGAAGCTGATCTTCATGCTGCCTTCGGCGATTTCGTCGGGATCGCCGGCAATCCCGCGAAATAGAATTGTGCTTTCGGTCGTTACGGTCCCCGTCACGAGATCGGCGAATACGAAATACACCGTGAGTTGTGTACCCTTCCAGCCTGCCGCCGATTGAATCTGCGAAAGCGCCGAATCCGCATTCGCCAGCGTGAGCGAAAGCTGAGCCATGCCGTCCATCGCATCATCGGCGGAGAGCTGAAAAGTAAACAAATTGTGCTTCAGCACTCGAGCCGAGTACAGGTTGCCGCCGAACACAATTGTTTGGGTGCTGAACCGCTGGTAAGCTCCGTTTGGTAACAGGCATTCGAAGAGCAATAGCGGACTGTCGGCCTCCGCCATTTCCTTCACTACGTTGATAGTCGACATTTGAAATCCTATGTGTATGTCTCGATCGTGAAGCGCGTGCTGAACGAATCGGGCGCCTCAGCCTGAAGCAGCAGCTCATTGACAGCCCAATGTGCCTTTGGATAAATCCCGCTCGTGTTTGAAGCGGGCCGGAACGCCGATGGCGCCACCTGCGCTTCGAGTTGGGCTTGCTCGAAATCGAAGGTTTGGCCCGGCTGCAGTTCTATCGCTATTGTGAAGCTTGACCCGCCGTCGGCGAGCGCTCCGCTGCTGACCATCTGACGTTGCGCGAGTGAGAAGAAATCGCGCTGCTGAGAATTCGGCCCTCGCCGGATTAACGCAAGCGATCCGGCTGTACCGTTCGCCGCGCTGCTCACGACCGAAAAGCAATATTGATATCCGGCTGGAATGGCAAACGTTTGGCTTATTTCCAGAACGGAGTTTGACCGATTGGTGTACGCCGATCCCTGCACCGTAATCAGCGGAGAGTGCTGCCAGATCGGAGAGAGCAGATTGGCGGTCGGATCGATGAAGGTAAACGCCCGGAGCGGCCCATAACACGCATCAAACAACGACTGCATCTCGTTTACCTCCGCCTGAGTCAATCCCGTATACGTCAAATCCCAAATCAGCACCGAACCGTCGGGATCGAAATACGAAATTCGCGATCCGTCCTCCGTATCGTTCACAACCGTGTGCACGGACTTGGTCCGTTTGATCGGATATTGCGCGAGCGCTCCGGTCGAAAGCTGTGGAAAGAACAGATTAGACACTCGATTCCTCCACCATCAGCGCAACGCTCCCGCTTCCTGTCGCGGCATACTCTGTCAGCAGGTAGGGATTGGCGACCCGGCAGTTCGGGATATTCGCCCCGCTGAAAGGGTCGGGGAATTCAAACGATCCGAAGTTGCCCTGTGCGCTCTCGAAAAACTGTTCTAGTTGTCCGAGTTCTGCTTCGGTCAATTCATCTAGTTTGATCAGCCAGCGTCGCAGCGGTTTACCCCGTGTCAGGTATCGCTGATCGGAGCCGTCCATGAACCGGATGACTTCCACGTTGTAGCTCACGCCTTTCGCCATCGGATACTGTCCAACGACTCCGGTTGACAAAACAGGAAAGGATGCCATCTAGACCTCCGAGATCACGTCATTCAGCGAATGCGAATTCAACATTGCGATCTTAACTGCGTTGGCAATCTCGTTCGAGCGGTCCACGAGTGACTGCGAATCCATGGCTTGTACATGAACATGGACAACGTTGCTTGGCCTGCTTGCGCTCGCGCTGCCGGCTCCTAAATGCACGGTCTGATTACTTGCGGTCGGCAGATTGAAGGGCTGAAGGGCTGGTGGGCTTTTTTGTTTGTTCCCAAAAAGTCCCAGAATTCCGGAAACGATCGGGCCAAGTCCGAATCCTCCGAAGGCGCCGGTTCCATAGCTGCCTGTCAAAATACTCGCTGCTCCGCCGGAGACCAGTTGCGAGGCATACTGCTGCCATCCGCCGCTTGCGCCGGAACTCGGTACCAAAGTTGCGCTGCTAGGCGCTTTTCCGAAGTTGATGCCCTGCGATAACTTCGTGGCCTTCGACAAGCCACTTACCTTCGTCCCGGTAAATCCGGAACCCGTTAGTTTTGCCAATGAGGTCTTAAATGACCTCGAACTCGTTGTCTTCTTCATAACGTCCTCCTCAAGCTTCTTGCCCGCTATCCACTGGCGCTCCGCTCCAATTCCCGTCTCCATTCGTCTTCGAGCAGCGCAATGGCGTCAGCCACTCGAGCATTCATCCGTCGCGCATCGCCGCAGCCGAATCGCTTCCAAACGTTGAATTCTTCTAGAAACGTAAGGCTTTCGGCGGAAATTATCGATTTAGGGCATTGGCTCGTCGACACGTTATGCCGCGCCCACACCGGCGCGTTCCGCTCCTTCGTAGTTCCGCGCCGAAATCCGCAGTTTCGTAATTCGACCAAGCCGCGTCGCCTGCAGTCGTCGCAATCCCATGCGGCCCGGCCTGAACGCTGGAAATGGAATGCGACTAAAAGTTTTTTCGGTCGTCCTCGGTCAATCCGCACTCGCGAACGACACAGAATGCGACTTCCACTGCAAGCTCTTCGGGACCTCTGTCGATCAGCGCCGCCGGTGTCGCCGGCTCGCCGTCGATTTCGAGTCCCTCAATTGCCTTGAGCCCCCACTCGATATACAGTTGCTGAACCATCAGTTCGCCGAGGGCGCCTTCCAGTTTCTCGGCTTCGCTGCCGGCCTTCAGAAACTCGTGCCGCAACGTCAGTTCGTGAACGCGGCGCGTTAGCTCGATCCGCTGCCCAAGCGACGGCCTTCTTACCGCGAAACGAACGCCCGCCATCGTTTCGCTGTCAACCCAGCGCAAACTCTCGAATCGAACGGGCCTATGCAAACGCGACAAAGATTTCATCATCGGCTTGTCCCTGCGCCTGGCAATTTTGGAAATCCCACTGCAGCTCCGGTTGTCCATCGTTGAATCGTGGAAGCTCTGGCGTGACGCTCGGCATGTAAATGCCCATCAATTGACCTTGCTGTTGTCCGAGTTGCAACATTGCCGGAAGCGTTGTTCGAGATCGGGCCGCCTGAAAAAGCCCCGTCGTCTGCGCGTCATCCTGCGCCAGCACGCCGAGAAGAGTTAAAACCTGGCGTGCTCCCGGCGAGATCGCTCGAGGAATCGCGGTTCCGAATTCCCGGTTTCTCGCGCTGACATTGTTATTGAGACGAATGCTCGCGGAGATGAGAGTAAAGAACTCATTTGCCGGGGCGCCAATCCACGCTTGCCCCAGATGACCGGGAACTAGCGAGTAATCGAACTGGCCGAGAGGCGGCTCTGCCGGAAACTGGCTTAGGCCCGCCGTGCCCGCCGCAAATGTTTGTGAGTCCAGAACGTCGGCTGCCGGCCCCCGAAACGTAAACTCGTGAAAATCGCCGTTCACCGAAACATCGAGGGTATCGACGGCAGCGCCAACTACCGCCCGCTGCACGGCCGTGATCGGGTCCCAATAGTCGTACAAGGTCATGCTCGGCAGATCTGTCGATAGCCGGTATGTAATTGCCGGAGTTAAGCCGTAACCGGCAGCGGGCGTTGTACTGAACCCCGCATTCAGAACAACCGTCTGCGCGTCCCTCACGCTTGCGACAAATCGAATTTCGTTGTTAAACGATACGGCGGATCCGGCCGTTAAGCCGTGTGGGATTGTTGTTTGGAGTGCTCCGGCTTGCGGAACGCTTTGGATTGTCAACCCGCTGTTCAACAATGGCTGCGCGCCGAACGCGGCCTGAAACAGTGGTCCGTAGGCGGGCGATCCCGTTCCGCTCCAGGAGGTGAGATATGTTTGTGTTTCAAAGGCTGTGACACGGCGAGCTGTCTTTGGAATCCCTCGAAATGTTCGTGAACCGGTCTTGTCGTGCCGGCGGCTTTGCTCCAGATTTTGCTGTATCGACATGCGTACCGCGGGAAACCGGTTCGCGGCGGATACAAGCGCGGCTTGTCCATACGATGGCTCAATCGCCGCGTAGAACCTGTTCGCATTTGACGAAATATAGTTTGCCATTCTGCTTGCTCCTAATTGCGGCTCACGCCCAGTTCGCACGTCACCTGCGCCAATTGCAAAAAGCCGCTGCCGCCAGCCTGCGCGAGCTGAACGTCCACTTGGTAGGTGCCCGGAAAGAAGACGCCGTCTCCCAGATCGCCCGCGCTCTTCCGGAGGATGTTGCTTACTGCCTCGACGTAGTAATGCATCCAGTTCTCGACAAGATCGACCAAATCGGCCGTTACCGCAATTTCCACCGTGATCGCCAGCGTTCCGGACAGTGACCGGAATTTCTCGCGATGCTGATTGACGAAGCGGCTGCAGAACACGCTGAGTCGTGGATAACCCAGTTGCTGTTGCATGTCCGCCATATTCACGGGTGTTGAACTCAGATACACCTGCGATACCGGAATTACCGGCACTATGTACGAACTCCCCGTCGCGATCGAGTTGACTTCGACTTCGATATCGGAATTATTCGTGAACAAAGTGGCTATCTTTTTCGCCGCCTCTAGTGTGATGGGCGTCATCCGCTATCCTCTCCTCAGCTTCTGTGGATCGATGATGTAAAACTCCGGCTCCTGTCCGTTAATTGGCGCGGGGCCGGAGACAAAGCCTGTCCCGGGCACGGACCAGGTTGCGCCCGTCGCGAGAGGCGCCAAATTTTGCCGCGACGGGTCCGCGCCGTCCCACCCGATGTAGACGTTCCAACCAGTAGCCGCGGGAGGCGCCTGGCTCACATTGCCGGCCATCGCCACCGTAATCGAGGACAAATCGGATAAGGTAACCGGAACTAGCGGACTCAGCGTCCCTTCATTTCCTTGAGCGTTTACCCACGCAGCCTGCACCACGACGATCCCGGCGGAAATCGATCCCGCGGCCACCGTCACCTGCGCTTCCGCGGGCCGCGCAAGCGGATTGTGAACAACGCCGATCCCCAACTGAGAAACGCTACGTTCCGCATCGGTTGACCGCGCTGTATATTCGGTCCACTTGCCTTTGAACCGGTCGTTTAGCTGGGTATTGTACGCTTCCGCGAAAACCTGGGAGAGCACCTCGAAGCAGATCCAGCGGTGCAGCGGCCCTGTCACGACGACGTTGCTGAGTGTGAACAGCCAGCGCTGCTGCGGTGGCATGGAATAGATAGCGGTCGCTCCGGTTAACCAGGGATCGATGTACTGCGAATCCGCTGTTCCCGCCCGCACGAGTCTTTGCAGAAGGCGGTCGCCGACCTGGTCCAGCGCCATCGCTGTTTTTGTGTCTATATTGATGCCGTGCGTCGAAGCGACCTTACTTAGGTTAGTTTCATAAGCCTCGAGATCTGCAATCCCGATCAAACCCGAATCGTTGAAGAGAGCCATGGCAGATCGTTCCTATTTCTTCGAATGGCGTTGTGGCGTGAACGCCGGTCGCCCTTCGAGCCCTGCAAACAGGCTGAAGTGCAGGCGCCGGGCCGCTTCTACTTCTTCGGCCATTTTTTTAGCCACGGCGCATTGTTCTAGAAAGACCTGTTTCTCCTCTTCGGATGCAAGTCTCACGCGGCCTTCGACGATCATTCGGGCAGCCTGGTATCTGGGCGCCTCAGTGATCACGCCCGGCTTTCCGCCATCTGAAGTCTCCAGGCTGACTACGAACGGGAACTGCTCTGGAATCGTCGCTTCCACATCGCGTATCTTCTTGTAAAACTGTCTTAAGTCCATAGCTTCCTCTTCTGTTACGCTTGTGCCGGGCATGCTCGGCATGTAGGGGCGAGGCATGCCTCGCCTCAAAGGGCGGGACAAACCCGCCCCTATCTGCTATTAGCTGTTCACCTGAACGCCAAACGTA
>Ga0134125_10002954_pt1 | contig 19916 bp, 16 predicted proteins | sample KB31751_FD_96464 | JGI IMG/M metagenome (GOLD analysis project Ga0134125, IMG submission 96464) | Terrestrial soil microbial communities with excess Nitrogen fertilizer from Kellogg Biological Station, Michigan, USA - KB3-175-1 | ecosystem: Environmental > Terrestrial > Soil > Unclassified ... | reverse complement strand
TCGCGTTCCGCGGCTACGGCGAGATCGGCGTCACCCCGAAAACCGACCCGCCGACGGATGTGGCGGTCGCGGCCTGGGAATGGGGCAAGTACCTGCACGCCGAAGAGGAAGGCTCGGGGGTCGATGCCTGCATCTCCTCCTGGCAGCGCGTCGCGCCCAACACCCTGCCGGCGCTCGCCAAGGCCGGCGGCAACTATCTGTCGAGCTGGCTGATCGGCTCGGAGGCACGGCGGCTGGGCTTCGCCGAAGGCATCGGCCTGTCGCCCGACGGCACCCTCAGCGAGGGCTCGGGCGAGAATCTGTTCCTGGTCAAGGACGGGATGCTGCTCACCCCGGCGCTCGCCCACTCGGTGCTCGGCGGGCTGACGCGCGACGCCGTCATCCGGCTCGCGCGCGAGCGTGGCATCGAGACACGCGAGTGCTCGATCCCGCGCGAGCTCCTGTACCTCGCCGACGAGGCGTTCTTCACCGGCACGGCGGTCGAGATCACCCCGATCCGCTCCGTCGACCGCATCGCCATCGGCAGCGGCCGGCGCGGCCCCATCACCGAGTCGCTGCAGCATGCGTTCTTCGGCTTGTTCTCGGGCAAGACCCAGGACAAGTGGGGCTGGCTCGACTACGTCGACATGGCCGCGCCCCGGGTCGCGGCTTCCGGCTGATGGCACGCACTCCGCAAACGCTCTTCGACAAGGTCTGGCAGCGTCACGAGGTCATCGCCGAGAGCGCCGCCACGCCGGCGGTGCTGTATGTCGACCTGCACCTGGTGCACGAGGTCACCTCGCCCCAGGCCTTCGCGCTGCTGCGCGAGCGCGGCCTCACGGTGCGCCGCCCTGAGCGCACGCTCGCCACCATGGACCACTCGACGCCCACTCTCACCGCCCAGGTGTTCGGCGGGGCGCCCATCGCCATCGACTCCGCCGCACGCCAGGTGCGGGAGCTGGAGGCCAACTGCGCCGCCTTCGGCGTCGAGCTGCTGGGACTGAAGCACGCCGAGCGCGGCATCGTGCACGTCATCGGGCCTGAGCTCGGGCTCACCCAGCCGGGCAAGACCGTGGTGTGCGGCGACAGCCACACGAGTACCCACGGCGCGCTCGGCGCGCTCGCCTTCGGCATCGGCACCACCGAGGTGGGCCACGTGCTCGCGACCCAGTGCCTGCTGCAGCGCAAGCCGCGCACGCTCGCCGTCAACGTGCGCGGCGGGCTCGCCGCGGGCGTCACCGCCAAGGACCTGATCCTCGCCATCATCGGCAGGCTCGGGGTCGCCGGCGGCACCGGCCACGTCATCGAGTACCGTGGCGACACCATCGCCGGCCTCGACATGGACGAGCGCATGACGGTCTGCAACATGTCGATCGAGGCCGGCGCGCGCGCCGGCCTGATCGCCCCCGACGAGACGACCTACGCCTACCTCAAGGGGCGCCCGCGCGCCCCGCAGGGTGCGGCCTGGGAGTGCTCGCTCGAGCAGTGGCGGCAGCTGCCGACCGACGCCGGGGCGCGCTTCGACAGCGAAGTCGAGCTCGACGCCGCGGCCGTCGAGCCCATGATCACCTACGGCACCAACCCCGGCATGGCGATCCCCATCGGCGGGCAGATCCCGCGCCATCCGGAGGATCCGGCCTTCGGCCGCGCGCTCGCGTACATGGGGCTGGAGCCGGGTGCGCCCATCAAGGACCAGCCGGTCAACGTCGTGTTCCTCGGCAGCTGCACCAACGCGCGCCTCTCGGACCTGCGCGGCGCGGCGCGGGTGCTGCGCGGGCGGCGCATCGCCCCGGGCCTGTCGATGCTGGTGGTGCCCGGCTCACAGCAGGTGAAGCGCGCCGCGGAGGCCGAGGGCCTCGACCGCGTGTTTCTGGACGCCGGCGCCGAGTGGCGCGAGTCGGGGTGCTCGATGTGCCTCGGCATGAACGGCGACACCGTGGCCCGCGGCCAGTACTCCGTCAGCACCAGCAACCGCAATTTCGAGGGCCGCCAGGGGGCGGGTGCCCGCACGCTGCTGGCGAGCCCGCTCACCGCCGCGGCGAGCGCGGTGCGCGGCCGCGTCACCGACCCGCGCGAGCTTTTGTAGTGGCCGCGCTCACCACCCTCACCTCGCGCACGGTGGTCCTGCCGGCGGCCAACATCGACACCGACCAGATCATCCCGGCGCGCTTTCTCACCACCACGACGCGTGCCGGCTTAGGCGCGCAGCTGTTCGCCGACTGGCGCTACGACCCCGCCGGCGTACCGCGCCCGGAATTCGTGCTGAACCGCCCCGAGGCGCAGGGCTGCCGGATCCTCATCGCCGGCGACAACTTCGGCTGCGGGTCCTCGCGCGAGCACGCTCCCTGGGCGCTGCTCGACTACGGCATCCGCGCCGTGATCAGCACGCGCTTCGCGGACATTTTCGCCAGCAACGCGCTCAAGAACGGCCTGCTGCCCGTGGTCGTGCCGGCCGCGACCAACCAGTGGCTGCTCGAGCGCCCGGGAACCGAGCTGACCCTCGACGTCGAGGCCGGCACCCTGCTGCGGCCCGACGGTGTGGCGGTGAGCTTTCCGCTCGAGCCGTTCGCGCGCCACTGCCTGCTCGCCGGCGTCGACGAGCTGGGGTTCCTCCTCGGCCAGCGCTCCGCCATCGATCGCTTCGAACGCCGCGCATGAAGGCGCGCGTGGCGGTGCTGGCCGGCGATGGCATCGGGCCGGAAGTCGCGGCCGAGGGTGTGCGCTGTCTTCAGGCCGTCGCCGCGCTCTGCGGCCACGAGATCGAGCTCACCCCCCTGCCCTTCGGCGGTGCCGCGATCGATGCGGCCGGCGATCCCCTGCCTGAGGCGACGCTCGCGGCCTGCCGCACCGCCGATGCGGTGCTCTTGGGGGCCATCGGCGGGCCGAAGTGGTCGGCGCCGGAGGCCAGGGTACGGCCCGAAGCCGGCCTGCTGCGCCTGCGCAGGGAGCTCGGCACCTTCGCCAACCTGCGCCCGGTGGCGGTACACGCCGCGCTCGCCGACGCCTCGACGCTGAAGGCCGAGGTGGTGCGCGGGGTGGACCTGGTGTTCGTGCGCGAGCTGACCGGCGGTATCTACTTCGGCGAGAAACACCGCGACGCCACCCGCGCGAGCGATGTGTGCAGCTACTCGGCCGCGGAGATCGAGCGCATCGTGCGGCTCGCGGCGCAGCTGGCGCAGGCACGGCGCGGCCACCTGACCTCGATCGACAAGTCGAACGTGCTCGAGACTTCGCGGCTGTGGCGCGAGGTGACCACGCGCGTGGTGCAGCAGGAGTTCCCGCACCTCACGCTCGAGCACATGCTCGTCGACGCCGCCGCCATGCACCTCATGCGCCGCCCGCGCGACTTCGACGTGCTGGTCACCGAGAACATGTTCGGCGACATCCTCACGGATGAGGCCTCGATGCTCGCCGGCTCACTCGGACTGCTGCCGTCCGCCTCGCTCGGCGGCAGCGGCCCCGGCCTCTACGAGCCGATCCACGGCTCGGCGCCCGATATCGCCGGACGCGGCATCGCCAACCCCTGCGGGATGATCCTGAGCGTGGCGCTGTTGCTGCGGCACTCGCTGCGCCTGCCCGCGGAAGCCGCCGCGCTCGAACGCGCGGTCAGCTCAGCGCTCGGGGCCGGTGCGCACACCGCCGATCTCGCCGGGCTCCCGGGCGCGAGCCTCTCGACCCGGGCGATGGCGGACGCGGTGCTCAGCAGCCTGCGGCGGCCTTGACCGGCTGACAGGCCGGCAGCACGGCGGCGGCCCGTTCCAGCGCCCGCGCCAGATCCTCGCGCAGATCCTCCAGACCCTCGATGCCGATCGACAGGCGGATGAGTCCGTCGGTGAGGCCGGCGCGCGCGCGCGCCTGGGGGTCCATGGCGGCGTGGGTCATGGTGGCCGGATGCGCCACCAGGCTCTCCACCCCGCCGAGGGACTCGGCCAGCGAGAAGCAGCTGAGGTCGGCGACGAACTCGCGCACCGCCTCGTGCCCGCCCGCCAGCTCGAGCGTCACTACCGCCCCGAAACCGCGCTGCTGGCGTCGTGCCAGCTCGTGCCCCGGGTGGCTCACGAGCCCCGGGTACCACACGCGCGGCACGTTCGGCTGCGCGTCGAGCCACTCGGCGAGTGCCTGGGCGTTGCGGCCGTGGTGCTCGAGGCGCGCGTGCAGTGTGCGCAGGCCCCGCAGGGTCATGAAGCTGTCGAACGGCGCACCGGTGAGCCCCAGGCAGTTCGCCCACCACGCCAGCTGCTCGTGCAGCGCGTTGGTGCGTGCCACCACCGCCCCGCCGACCACGTCGCTGTGGCCATTCAGGTACTTGGTGGTCGAGTGCACCACCAGGTCCGCCCCGAAGGCGAGCGGCTGCTGCCAGCCCGGTGACAGGAAGGTGTTGTCCACCACCACCAGCGCCCCGCAGGCATGGGCGCGCGCGCTGACTGCGGCGATGTCGGTGATGCGCAGCAGCGGGTTGCTCGGGGTCTCGATCCACACGAGCGCCGCGGGCTGCGACAGGGCGGCCGCGAGCGCCGCCTCGTCGCCGAAGTCGACGAACTCGACCTGCCGCTCGCCGCGGCGTCGCCACGCATCGAACAGGCGATAGGTGCCGCCGTAGCAGTCGTGCGGCGCGACGATGCGCGCCCCGGCCGGCACCAGGTAGCCGACCACGGTCACCGCGGCCATGCCGCTGGCGGTGACCACCGCGCCCGCGCCCTGCTCGAGCTCGGCGAGCGCCTTGCCGAGCAGGTCGCGCGTCGGGTTACCCGAGCGCGTGTAGTCGTAGTCGCGCTTCTGGCCGAAGCCACGGAAGGCGAACGTCGAGGTCAGGTGCAGGGGCGGCACCACGCAGCCGGTGGTGTCGTCGCACTCGATGCCGGCGCGCACGGTCTGCGTGACCTGGCCCGGTCCTGAGTTGGCCGCCTGATTCCACGGCCGGCTGAAGGGAAGATTGCTCACTGGATGCTCCGCGTCATGTGTCCGGTCTCAGCGGACTCCTGCGGAGCGCGCCTGCCAGGACGGCAGGCTTTGTCGCGTCCATCCCGCAGGCTCACACCCGCAGGCCACGCTGACCGCTCATCTGTCGACACTCGCGTGTCGCAGGAGTTGGCACCTTTCCAGGTCGGTTAAGCCTGGCGGTTGCCCCGGCGTCTAAGGGCCTTATCCCTCAGCCGGTCTCGATGAGTAATCAAGAGTTTATGGGGCGGCCGCACGCCGCGCAAGGCGCACGCGGTCTGCCCGGTTGCGGGTCAGCGCGGCGCAGCACCGCAAAGTGCCTCGCCGGCTAACCCCGGACGCGCCCACCGTCCGCTCTATGCTAAGCGTGGGCACGAACTGGGGTATTCTCGTAACACAATGTGTCTCCCGGACCGCCTGATGAGGGCAACGTGGGTCCTGGTGCTGCTCGCAGCCGCTGCCGGTGCGAGCGCGCAGGTGTCGGTCCCGCCGGAGCTGCGCGGCTGGGAGGACTGGGTCCTCAGGGGCCACGAGACCCATCGCTGTCCCTGGCTGGTGCCAGGCCGGCCCAGCGACGATGGCCGCGTGTGCGCGTGGCCCTCCGCCCTCGAGCTCAGCATCGAGGAGCACGACGGCCGCTTCAGCCAGCACTGGCAGGCGGCCACCGAAACCTGGCTGCCGCTTCCCGGTAACGGCGAGCACTGGCCCGAGGACGTCACCCTCGACGGCGCCCCCGCCACGCTCGTCGCCCACGAGGGTGCGCCCGCCGTGCGGGTCGCCGCCGGGGCGCACACCGTGAGCGGCACCTTCCACTGGACGCGCCGGCCGGAGCTTCTGCCCCTGCCACCGGCGGTGGCGCTCCTCAGCCTCACGATCGGTGGGACGCACATCGCCACCCCGCAGCGCACCGACGCCGGCGTGATCCTCGGCGCGCAGACGGTGGCCCGCCAGGACGACCGCGTCGAGCTGCGCGTGTTCCGCCTGCTCGATGACGACCTCCCCGCGCTCCTCACCACGCAACTCGAGCTGTCGGTCGCAGGCGAAGCGCGCGAGATCCGCCTGCCCGGGGCGTTGCCACCGGGGTTCGTGCCGAGCGCCATCCTCGGCCCGCTCGCCGCGCGGCTCGACCCCGACGGCACGCTGCGCGTGCAGGTCCGCCCCGGCGCCTTCCGACTGACGCTCGAGGCGCGCGGCCCGAGCCCGGTCGGCGAGGTGAAGCTCGCCGGGCGTGCACCTCCCTGGCCGGCCGATGAGGTGTGGAGCTTCAAGGCGGAAGACCGGCTGCGCGTCGCCGCGGTCGAGAGCGCAAGCCCCGTCGACCCCGCGCAGGCCGACGTGCCGGGTGAGTGGCGCGAGCTGCCCGCGTACCGAGTGAACGCCACGACAGCGCTGCGCGTGGTGGAGCGCAGCCGCGGCCTGTCGGCACAGCAGGGCAACGAGCTGCGCCTGACGCGCGGCGCGTGGCTCGATTTCTCCGGCGACGGCTACACCATCGTCGACCGGGTGCAGGGCGAGATGCGCCAGGGCTGGCGGCTCGACCTGCGCGCGCCCTACACGCTCAGCAGCGCGCGCGGCGGCGCCGACGAGCCCCTGCTCATTACTGCCGGCGCCGATCCACAGCTGACCGGCGTGGAACTGCGCGCGCGCAGCGTGGAGCTGAGCGCGGTGTCGCGCCTGAGGCGCGCCGGCGGCGCCCAGCCGGCGACCGGCTGGCACGCGCGCTTCGCGGCGGTCACCGGGCAGCTGATGCTCGCGAGCGGCTACCGGCTGCTGGCCGTCGTCGGGCCGGACTCCGCCCCGCAGGCGTGGCTCGAGCGCTGGCGGCTGCTGGATATCTTCGCCGTGCTGCTGATCGCCACCGTGGCCTGGCGGCTGCTCGGCGTGTGCGCAGCGCTCGTCGCCCTCGGCGCCGCGGTGCTCACCTATCAGGAGCACGGCGCGCCCATCTGGCTGTGGCTCGCGGTGCTCGTGCTGCTCGCGCTGGAGCGCGCCGCGCCCGCGGGCCGCCTGCGCCGTTTCGCTGCGTGGGCGCGGGCCGCCGCGCTCGCACTGCTCGCGCTGGCGCTCGTGCCGTTCGTCATCACCCAGGCGCGGCTCGCCGTCTATCCGCAGCTCGAGGCGCTCGGGCCGGTCTCCTACAGCGAACCCGTCCCGGAAGAGCAGAAGCCGCTGCAGTACGAGGCCGCGAGCCCGCGCGTGGCGCGAGACGTCGGCCCCCGGGCAGGTCGCACCACGCTCAGCGCCCTGTCAGCGCCGGCCGCGAAGCTGTCGGTACCCACGGAGTCCGTGAGCGCGCAGGAAGTGGTGGTGACGGGCGGGCGGGACCGCGCGGAAGGCGAGCGTTACGAGCCGGGCGCGCCGGTTCAGGCCGGACCCGGCATCCCCGACTGGCACTACCACGGGTACGACTACGCCTGGAGCGGCCCGGTCGAGGAGAACGCGACGGTGCGCTTCATCATCAGCCCGCCGTGGCTGACGCGCCTGTGGCGCCTCGCGGGCATCGCGCTGTCGCTGCTTCTGGTGTTCGAGCTGATGGGACGCAGGCTCCCCGCCCTGCCCGGCCCGTGGCGCGCCGGCGCCGCGGCACCGCTCGCGCTGCTGACGCTCGCCCTGGCGTGCGGCGCCAGCCCGCGCGCCGAGGCCGGCTCGACCCCCGACAGCGCGCGCCTCGATGAGCTGCGGAGTCTGCTCCTCGAACCACCACGCTGCGCGCCGGACTGCGCCGCCCTGCTTGCAGCCGGCGTCAGCGCGCAGGGCGGGCGGCTCACGGTAGTGCTCACGGTGAGCGCACTGGATGCGGTGGGTGTCGCCCTGCCCGGGGCCGATCCCGCCTGGGCGCCCGATGCGGTGAGCGTCGACGGTGCGGCCGCCGGCTGGGTGGCGCGCAGCGACCGCGGCGTGCGCTACATAAGCCTCCCGCGCGGCCGCCACGTGGTGCGGCTCGAAGGCCCGCTCGGCGGGCTCGAAGCCGTGAGCCTGTCCTTCCCGCTCGCCCCGCAGGTCGTCGACGTCAGCGCACCCGAGTGGGACGTCGGCGGACTCTCGCAACGGCACCTGCTCGCCGGGGCCCTGCAGCTGGCGCGGCGGCGTGAGGCGAGCGCCGCGGCGACCACCCGCCAGGAGGAGTTCCCGCCGTTCGTCAGCATCGAGCGCCTGTTCCACCTCGGCCACGAATGGACCGTGGACACCAGCGTGACGCGCGTCGCGCCGAAGTCCGCCGCCTTCACCGTGCGCGTGCCGCTCCTGCCGCAGGAGTCGGTCACGTCCGCGGCGTTCCGCGCCGAGGGTGGCGAGCTCCCGGTCGGGCTCGCCGCCGGCGAGGACAGCACGGCCTTCCGCTCCATCCTGCCGCACAGCGATGCGCTGGAGCTGGTCGCGACCGCCTCTGCGACCCGCACCGAGCACTGGCGCTTCGAGGTCGCCCCGTCCTGGCACGTCGACTTCACCGGTGTGCCCGCGGTAGCGCCCGAGGAAGACAGCGGGAGCTGGACGTTCGAGTACTACCCGCGCCCCGGGGAGCGGCTGCACCTTGCAATCACGCGTCCGGCCGCGGTTGCCGGCGGCACCCTGGCCTTCGACCGGGTGTACGTACAGAGCACGGTGGGCAAGCGCTCGAGTGACACGCACGTGGTCCTCAACTACCGCAGCACGCAGGGCGGCCGGCACACCCTCACGCTGCCCGCGGACGCGGTCGTGACCGAGGTGCGCAGCGACGATGCCCTGATCGCGCTGCGGCCCGAGCACGGCGAGCTGTCGCTCGCCGCGCTGCCCGGGCGGCACAGCTGGGTCATCGACTGGCGCAGCACCGGCGGCACCTCGCTCGTGGCGCGCGTGCCGTCCATCACCCAAGCGGCGCCGGCGAGCAACCTGCACCTGTCGCTGCGCCTGCCGGAGGACCGCTGGGTCCTGTGGGTGATCCAGCGTGGCATCGGCCCGACGGTACTGTACTGGGGCGAGCTGCTGGTGTTCGTGGTTGCGGCGTGGCTGCTGGGGCGCTCGCGCCTCACCCCGCTGCCCGCGCGCGACTGGCTGCTGCTCGGGCTCGGCCTGTCGACATTCTCCTGGAGCGTGCTCGCGCTCTTCGTGCTGTTCGTCGCGGTCTTCGAGTGGCGCTCACGCCAGGGGACACCCGCGGATGCGCGGCGCTTCCAGCTGCAGCAGGTTGGCTGCGCCCTGCTCGCGGTCGCGGCCATCATGGCAGTCGTCGCGGCCGTGCCGCGCGGACTGCTGGCGCACCCCGACATGCGCATCGAGCCCTACGCAGGCCCCGGGGTACTCAGCTGGTTCGTCGATCAGAGCGCCGAGCGGCTCCCCTCGCCCGGCGCCATCTCGGTCTCGTTGTGGTGGTACAAGTTCGCGATGCTCGCGTGGGCGCTGTGGCTGTCGTTCGCGCTCACCCGCTGGGCGACGTGGGCCTGGGAGGTGTTCACGCGCGAGGGCCTGTGGCGCGAGCAGTCGCGGCGCCCCGCGCCGAGCGCGCCGCCGCCACCGGCACCGCCTGCGACCCCCGCTGCGTCCTAGCGCGGCGCCAGGCCCAGGGCGCGCCGCTCGGCGTCCACCGCCTCGGGATTGCGGCCGCGTGCGCGCAGCGAATCCGCGATCAGGTGCCAGGCGGACGCTTCCACCCGCGGGTCTCCCGTGCCGAGCGCCAGAGCCTTGCGCGCCGTCGCGTCGGCCTGCGCTGCGTTGTTCTCGCCGAGCCGCACCCGACCGAGCTCGATCCACAGCAGCGGGTTGTCCGGCTCGATGCGCAGCGCGCGCTCCACGGTCGCCGCGGCCTGCCCGTAGTCCCCGCCGCCGGACTGCTTGTGTGCCTGCGCCACGAGCGCGGTCGCCGCCGGTCCGAGCGTGAACTGGCGTGGTGCCGCAGCCGGCGGCGTCTGCGGCGCCTCGGGGACGGCCGAGCCGGGTGCCCCGGCCTGCCCCGCCGGCGGCGCGGCGCCGCCCGGCCGGTTCGCGGGGCTGCGCAGTGCGCCCTGGAGCGAGCAGGCGCACAACAGCACCAGGAGGAGCAGTCCAAGCGGCGTACGGATGCGACGCGTCATGTGCGCCTTCAATGTACCAGCCCGTGCAGCCACTGCGCGGCACGGTCGAGCGCTGAGCTGACGGGGTTGCTCGCGGGGAATCCGCAGCCGGGCTTCTCCGCCAGGGCCGCATTGGATGGCACCACCACCGCGACCAGGTCCTGTGCACAGCCCGGCACGGCGCGCAGGCCGGTCGGGTACTCGATGTGCACCTCGGCCAGCGACTCGGGCATCGGCGCGTTCCAGGAGTTGGTGCCGAGACCGGCCATGACGCGCGCCCATACCGGGAGTGCACCGGCGGAGCCGGTGAAGCCGGTGGGCGAGTTGTCGTCGTAGCCCACCCACACCACGACCAGGTGGCTGCCGGAGAAGCCGGCGAACCAGCTGTCACGGTAGTCCGATGAGGTGCCGGACTTGCCCGCCACCACCAGCTGCGGCGGCAGCAGCGCGCGCGCCGCGCGGCCGGTGCCGTGGTCCATGACCTGCACCAGCATGCGGTCGAGCTGGTACACCACCGCGGGCGCCGCCACCGGGGTCACTTCCAGCGGGAAGGCCTTGAGCGGCTTGCCGTCGGCGGCGATGACGGCGCGCACCGCGCGCAGCGGGTTCTTGAAGCCGCCGTTGGCGAGACCGTTGTAGAGCTGCGCCGCCTCCAGCGGCGTCACGTCCACCGCGCCCAGCAGCATCGCCGGCACCGGCGCAGGTTTTGCGGCAAGCCCGAAGCGCTCGAGGGTCGCGGCCACCTTCGGGACGCCGACGTCGAGCCCGACGCCCACCGTGGCGAGGTTGAGCGACTCGGCGAGCGCGCGCACCACCGGCACCGCGCCGTAGGTCTCGCGGGTGAAGTTCTCCGGCTTCCAGTGCGTGCCGTTCTGCAGCTTCAGATCGATCGGCGCGTCCTGCACCACGGTGGCGGCGTTGTAGCGGCCGCTCTCGAGCGCGGTGAGATAGATGAAGGGCTTGACCAGCGAGCCCATCGAGCGGCGTGCATCGAGCGCGCGGTCGAAGCCGTCGTAGCCGACGTTGCGCCCGCCGACGATGGCGATCACGTCGCCGCTCTGGGGAGCGGTGACCACCACCGCCCCCTCGAGCTGTCCCTGCGGGTGCTTGTGCACCTTGTCGAGGCGCGCCAGCTCGCGCTCGAGGGCGCGCTCGGCCTCGTCCTGCGCGCGCGGCTCGAGGCTGGTGTAGATGCGCAGCCCGGCCTCGGTCAGGTCCTGGTCGCGGTAGTCGCGGCGCAGCGTGCGGCGCACGAAGTCGAGGTAAGCCGGGTAGTACGCGCCGGCGGGGCGCGAGGTGACCCCGAGCGGCCGGGCGGCCGCGGCACCCGCCGCGGCGGCGCTGACGAGGCGCTGCTGCGCCAGTTCCTTCAGCACCAGGTTGCGCCGCTCGCGCGCCCGGTCGGGGTGCCGGCGCGGGTCGTAGTAGGAGGGCCCGCGCACGATCGCCACCAGCAGCGCCACCTCCGACAGGTCGAGCTCCGCGAGCGGCTTGCCGAAGTAGAACTGGCTGGCGAGCCCGAAGCCGTGGATGGCGCGGTCGCCGTCCTGGCCGAGGAAGATCTCGTTGATGTAGGCGTTCATGAGATCCGCCTTGCTGAAGTGCGCATCGAGCGCCACCGCCATCACCGCCTCGCGCAGCTTGCGCGAGAACGTCTGCCGCGAGCTCAGGAAGTAGCTGCGCACCAGCTGCTGCGTGAGCGTGCTGCCGCCCTGCTCGATCTGGCCGGCGCGCACGTTGACCCAGGCGGCGCGCAGCATGGCGAGCGGATCGACGCCGTGGTGGCTGTCGAACTTGCGGTCCTCGACCGCCTTGAGCGCCGCCGGCAGCAGCGGCGGCACCTCCGCCGGGGTGAGGACGATGCGGTCCTCGCCGTGGATCGGGAAGATGCTGCCGATCAGGAGCGGCTCGAGGCGCAGCACCGGCACGTCCGCACCGCCGCTGTCGCGCAGCGACAGGATGCCGCCGGCGCCGCCGTTGACGGTGAGCAGCTGCGCCGCGCGCGTCTCGTCGGCGAAGCGCGCCGGCCGCAGCGCGAGGTCGATGTGCTCGCCGCTCCAGCGGTAGGTGCCGGGGCTCTCCAGCCTGTCGGTGCGGCGGTAGTGCAGGCGCTGCAGCTCCTGCTCGAGCGCCGGCAGCGGCAGCGGCTCACCGGCGTACAGCTCCAGCGGCGCGGCATATACCTGCGCCGGCAGCGTCCAGCGCCGGCCCTCGAACTGCCGGGTCACCTGCAGGTCGAGGTACAGCACCCAGGCGCAGGCGGCCAGGATGCACACGCCCAGGATGAGCAGCAGCCGGCGTTTCAGATGAAGAGCTCCGCCGCCGGCGCGCGCAGGTTGTAGTGCGAGCTCATGGCGCGCCCGTAGGCGCCGGCGTTGGCGATCACGAGCACGTCGCCCTCGCGCGTCACGGGCAGCAGGCGGTCGCGCCCGAGCACGTCGGCGCTCTCGCAGATGGGACCCACCACGTTGACCAGCTCGGTGGCGGGCTCCTCGGCGCGGGTGAGGTTGGCGATCTCATGGTATGAGCCATAGAGTGCCGGGCGGATCAGCGAGTTCATTCCGGTGCCGACGCCGACGAAGCGCACCCCGCCCTTGGACTTCAGCTGCGTGACCCGCGCCAGCAGCACCCCGGCCTGCGCCACCAGATAGCGCCCCGGTTCCAGCCAGATCTCGAGTTGCGGCCGCTCGGCGCGCACCGCGCTGAGGAGCGTATCGAGCCGCGCGAGGTCGACGCCCGGCTGGTCCGGGTGCTCGGGCACCCCGAGGCCGCCGCCGACGTCGATCACGGCGAGGTCGGCGAAGCCGCGCGCCGCGCCCAGGAGCACGCGCGCGGTGTGCTCCCAGCTCGTGACGTCGAAGATGCCGCTGCCGACGTGCGCCTGCAGTCCGACGATGCGCGCGCCTGCGGCCTGCGCCAGCCCCGCCAGCACGCGCAGCTCCGACAGCGGCACGCCGAACTTGGAGCGCGAGCCGGCGGTGCGCACGTGCTCGTGGTGGCCGCGCCCGACGCCGGTGTCGACCCGCAGGAAGATGTCGCGGCCGCGGAACAGCTGCGGCCAGCGCTCCAGCACGTAGGCGTTGTCGACGGTCACGCGCACGCCGCGCTCGAGCGCCCAGGCGAGCTCCGCGCGCGGCGCGAAGTTCGGCGTGTAGAGGATGCGCTCCGGCGGCAGCTGCGGAAACAGCTCGCAGGCGCGCTCGACCTCGCCGCGCGAGACACACTCCAGTTCGATGCCCTCGGCGTGCAGCGTGCGCAGCAGGCGCGGGTGCGGGTTGGCCTTCATGGAGTAGTGCACGCGGCTGATGGCGCCGAGCGCGCGCAGCGCGCGCGCCGCCTGCGCCACCACCTCGAGGTCGTAGACGAAGGCGGCGTCCTCCGCGCCGAGGGCGTGCAGCAGCGCCTCGCGCTTGGCGCGCCACCAGGGGCGCGCGGCGTGCGCCGCGGCCTGCGGCTGCGAGAACAGCTGCTGCCAGGTCGGGCCGAGCACGCGGTCGCCCGGCGCCGGGCGGATCAGGAGCTCGTGCAGCTGCTCGACCAGGCGCTGGCCCTGGTTCTCATCCACCACGAAGGTGAAGTTGAGGTCGTTGGCGGCCTGGCTGACGAGGTAGATCTTCTGTTCCTCGAAGAACTCGAACGCGCCGCCGAGCTGGTGCAGGATGGCGCGGATGTTGCGTCCGACCAGGCTCACCGAGGCGCACGGCCCGATCACCTGCACGCGGCACAGGCGCGACAGGTCCGCGACCAGCTCCGCCACGCGCGTGTTGTCGAGCGAGTTCGCCTGCGGGTCGAGCGACACCGTGACGTTGGTCTCGGAGGTGGACACGAGGTCCACCGACATACCGTGCCGCTTGAATACCTGGAAGGCATCCGCCAGGAAACCGACCTGGTGCCACATGCCCGGGCTCTCGAGCGAGATCAGCGTCAGGCCCTTCTTGGTGCACACCGCCTTCACCTGCGCCGCCCCTTCCGCGCCTTCGGGGCCGAGCACGGTGCCCTCGAGGTCCGGAGCGTGGGTGGCGTAGACGTGCAGCGGGATGCGGTACTGGCGCGCCGGCAGGATGCAGCGCGGGTGCAGCACCTTGGCACCCGAGGTGGCGATCTCCTGCGCCTCGTCGTAGTGCAGCGCCCGCAGCAGCCGCGCGGTCGGGGTGGCGCGCGGGTCGGCGCTGAACATTCCCGGCACGTCGGTCCAGATCTCCAGGCGCTGCGCGCGCAGTTTGGCCGCCAGGTACGCCGCCGAGGTGTCCGAGCCGCCGCGCCCGAGCAGCACCGTGTTGCCCTCCTCGTCGCTGGCGATGAAACCCTGGGTGACCACCAGCTCCAGTCCCTCGAGCTGCGCATCGAGCGCGCCATCCGGTGCGAAGCTGCACACCGCCGACAGCAGGCTCGGGCGCACCGCCCCGGCCTGGCGCTCGGCGTGCAGCATGGTGCGCGCATCGCGCCACGCGGGCCTGAGCCCGCAGCGGGCGAGGAAGCCGGTGCCGAGGTGCGTCGCCATCAGCTCGCCGCTCGCCATGACGCGCGCGCGGGTGCGCTCGCTGACGTCGCGCACCAGCGCCACCCCGGCGGCGATCTCGCGCACCTCCGCGAGCAGCCGCTCGACCTCCTCCCCGAGCGGCACGCCGAGCTCGGCGGCGAGCTGCCGGTGCCGCTCCTCGATGATGTGCAGCTCCGCCTCGTGGGCGTGACCGACCGCGGCATCCAGCAGCCGCTCGAGCCGGTCGGTGATGCCGCTGAGCGCCGAGTGCACGATGAGCACGCGCGCACCGCGGCCGCGCCGCTCGGCGACGATGCGGGCGATGTTGTTCCAGTTGCTTAAGGTGGAGACGCTGGATCCGCCGAACTTCAGGACGATCCAGCTCGCAGGCGAGGTCACTTCAGGAGCACTCCGGGCGCGCCCGGCGCGCCGGCGGCGCATTCATTGCGTCCGCGTTCCCTTGAGGAGCGTATACGTGCGGGGGTTCTAAAGCTCGTCGTCGAAATCCTTGAGGTCCTTCTCGAGCTTGCGGTCGGCGAGCACTTCCTCGAGCCGGCTCCACGCCGCCTTGCCGCGCTTGCCCTGCGTCCGCACGCGCTTGTCGACACGGTCGAGCAGCCGGTCGTAGTCGGTGCCATCTTCCGTGGCACCGGTCAGAAACTCTTCGTCGAGGTCGAAGCTCTCGTTGTCTCGTTCCGACATCTGGCGCGCAATTCTTGAATTAATTCAATAAGTAAGGTGCCAGGGGCGCACTGGCAAGGCAGCGAACTATAGCGGATTCGCGCTGCCGATCAAATTTGAGCGGCGGGAGTGCTTTTCAATCCCCGGACGAGCGTGAGCAGAGGCGCTGCAGCTGCGGGTCCGTTCCCCATTCGCGGCCCGTTCCGGGGCGCTCAGTCGGTCCGGTCGCGCACCACCACCGGGGCGCCGCGGCTGAGCCCCAGACCCTCCGCGGCACTGTCCTCGGCGCGGGCGATCTCGATGACGCCGAAGGAGTTCACCAGCGCCAGGTATTCCCCGGGGCGGCTGTCGCCATAGGTGCGCAGCAGCGGAAACGAGTGGTTGCCGGCGTGCACCAGCGGCAGGCGGAAGCGCTCGACCAGCGGCCCGTCGATGTTGGTGATCAGGTTGCCGAAGTGATCGATGGTGATGACGACGCCGGCGACGCTGCGCGGCTCGACCGTGGGGTCATCGACCCAGGACGGCACCAGGGTCGTCACGGTCTCGCCGAGGTCCTGCGGCCGGCAGCGCCCGGCGGCGAGCTCGGCGGCGATGGGGGCGAAGATGTCGCGGCCGTGGAAGGTGGCGCTCGGGCGCTGCACCCCGATGCGGGCGAGCTGCGGGCTGCCGACGCGCACGATGTGGACATCGCCGGCGCGCGCCACCACCGGCGCCAGCAGGCCGTTGTCGGGCGCGACGAAGTAATGCCCGCCGGCGGACACCACGACGATGCTGCGCGCGGTGCCGACGCCCGGGTCGACCACGGCCAGGTGCACCGTGCCGCCCGGGAAGTAGCCGAACGCACGCGCCAGCCAGAACCCCGCCTCCGCCGGCCAGTGCACCAGGATCTCGTGGGTCAGGTCCACGATGTGCGCCGTCGGCAGGCGCGCGAGGATGCAGCCCTTCATGACCCCGACGAACGGGCCCTGGTGGCCGAAGTCGGTGGTGATGGTGATGACGCCCGACGGCGCGGCCAGGCCCATGCAGTGCGCGCCGCTAGCCGCGCGCGCCGCGGCCGAGGGCCGCGTTGCCGCCCTCGGCACAGGTGCGGCAGCGGTCGGTACAGGGCACGGCCGCCAGGCGCTCGGGCTCGATGCCCTCGCCGCACACCGCGCAGGTGGCGTAGCGGCCCGAGGCCAGGCGGCGCAGCGCCGCCTCCACCTGCTGCAGCTCCGCCTGCGCGGAGCTCGAGATCGCCCCCAGCACGTCGTCGTGCTCGCGCTGCGTCACCTGCTCGGCGAAGTCCGCCGAGAGCGGATCGGCCTCGTGGCGCGCCTCGGCGCTGGCATCGCTGGCGCGCTGCCGCAGCTCATCCCGGCGTTTGAGCAGTCGCTCCCGTACCGCGTTGGTATCCACTTCGGCGCCCCCTATAAAAAGGAACAGGCGGGTTCAGGATGCTTGTCGGCCCCGGCGCTGATTCTCGAGCCATTGTTGGAGCTTGTCGAAAGGCTCGATGAACTTCGCCACGCCCTCGCGCTCGAGTTGCTGCGCCACGGCGTCCAGGTCTACCTCCAGCCGCTCCAGACCCTCGCGCACGTCGCTCGCCTCGGCGATGTGGCGCTCGAGACGCAGCTCCGGCCGGCCGCGGCTGCGGTAGATGTTGAGAGTCTCGAGGGGCATGGTGTTGACCGTCTCAGGCACGACCAGTTCCTCGACATACTTGACCGGACTATAGCTCGGGTCCTTGGTCGAGGTGGACGCCCACAGCAGCCGCTGCGGCCGTGCGCCGCGCGCCACGAGCCCCTGCCAGCGCTCGCCCGCCGCCAGTTCCTCGTAGATCTCGTAGGCGCGGCAGGCGCTGGCGATCGCCGCCTTGCCGCGCAGGGTGCGCGCGGCCGGCTGGCCGCGCCCGGCGAGCGCGTCGAGCTGCTTGTCGACGGCGGTGTCGATGCGGCTGAGGAAGAAGCTCGCCACCGAGGCGACGCGCCCGAGCGGCTGGCCGGCGGCCGCGCGGCGCTCCAGGCCCTCCATGTACGCCTGGGCCACGGTGCGGTAGCGCTCCGGTGCGAACAGCAGCGTCACGTTGACGTTGATACCCGCGGCGATGAGGTCGCGGATCACCGGCACGCCGGCTTCGGTGCCCGGGATCTTGATGAAGGCGTTCGGCAATGCCAGCCGTTCCCACAGCCGCCGCGCCTCGGCCAGGCTCGCGGCGCTGTCGTCGGCCAGGTGCGGGGACACCTCCATGCTGACGAAGCCGTCGCCGCCGGAGCTGGAGTCGTACAGGGGACGCAGCAGGGCGGCCGCGTCCTTCAGGTCATCGAGCGCCAGCTCCTCGTACAGCGCCATGGCCGAAGTCACCTTCGGCAGAAGCTGCGCAATGGGCTGCGCATACTTCGGGTCCTTCATGATGGCGTTGGCAAAGATCGAGGGGTTGGAGGTCAGCCCGGCGATGCCGTCGTCGCGGATCAGGCGCGCGAGGCTGCCGTCGTCGAGCATGCCGCGACTGATGTCGTCCAGCCAGGCGCTCTGGCCGAGCTTGCGCAGTTCGAGCAGCGGATTGGGCATGGAGGCGGTCATCGGACACTCCTTTTCGAGAGTAGCGCAGCCGGGGGCGCCAGTCTTCAGGTTTTGGTGCGGATGTGCGTAAATCAACGGCCCGGGCACACACGGAGCCTCTAACCATGGCCGAGACATTCAATGGCGGCAGACTCGCCGACGACCTGCGTTCACTCGTCAGCGACGCCGAGGCGCTGCTGCGCGCCAGCACCGGCGCTGAGACCGCCGAGCTGCAGGAGCAGGCGCGCGCAACGCTGGCCGATATGCGTGCGCGCCTCGCCGCACTCGAGGAGCAGGTCAGCGCCCACGCGCGCGACGTCGACAGCTACGTGCGGAGCAATCCCTGGCAGGCGGTGGCCGTCGCCGGCGGCGTGGCGCTGCTGCTCGGGCTGATGCTCGGCAGGCGTTGATGGACGCACCCGCCGGGCGCGCCCCCGCGGAGCAGGCGCCGCCGCTGCGCGGCCTGCTGGCCGCGGGACTGGATGCGCTGCGCACCCGGATCGATCTCGCGGCCGTCGAGCTCGAGATCCACCTGCTCGTCCTCATGCGCATGCTGGTATGCGTGGTGGGCGCGGTGGCGTGCGCGCTGCTCGCGTTCGCCTTCGGCGTCACGGCCATGATCGTCGCCATGTGGGACACGCACCGCATGCTCGGGCTCACCATCGGCGTCGCGGTGTTCATCGGCGGCGCGCTCGCCTTCGGCTACGTCGGCGCGCGCGCCCTGCGTGGCCGCCCCGGTTTCCTCGAGGGCTCGCTGCAGCAGCTCGGCGAGGACCAGCGCCGCGCCGGGGGCTCCGGGTGAGCCGCCTCACCGAGCTCGAGATGCGCCGCGCGGCGCTGCTGGCGCGCTGCGAGGTGCAGCGCGTCGAGCTGGCGCAGCGTGTCGCCGCGCTCCATGCTCCGGGCGGCGCGGGCCTCGGCGCGCTCGCAGGCGGCAGCGCGCGCGCCGCGCGTCACCCGCTCGCCTGGATCGCCGCGCTGGCGGGTATGGCGCTCATGGGGCGCACGCGCGACGTGCTCACCGTGCTCGCCTGGGTGCGCACGGCGCTCACCGTCGGGGCGCGCCTCGCGCAGCTGCTCGGCCTGATCAACACGGTGCGCGGACGGCGCAGCGCCCGCCGCGCCGGCGTCGCCTCCTAGGCCGGCCATGAGCGACGCGGAGGGCGCCGCGGACGACTCGCTCGAACGCCTCGCCTCGAGCAACGTCTCCCCCGAGGTGCGGCGCATCGCCGCGGAACTCCTGCCGGTGTTCTACGGACAGCTGAAGCACATCGCCTCGCGCGTGCGCGCCCGCCTCGGCGCCGGCAACACCATGCAGACGACCGCGCTGGTGCACGAGGCCTACCTGCGGCTCGGGCAGTCGCGCGACTTCAACGACGAGGCGCACTTCCTGCGGGCCGCGGCGCTCGCGATGCGCCACGCCCTCATCAACTATGCCGCGGCGCGCCTGGCCGACAAACGCGGCGGCGGCGGTATCCATGTGACGCTGTCGCACGCGGCCGAGTTCTCGGTCGACACTGATGCCGGGCTGCTCACCCTCGATGCCGCGCTCGAGCGCCTGGCGGGCGAGTGGCCGCGCCTGGCCGACGTGGTCGAGTGTCGCTTCTTCGGCGGCTACAGCGAGGCCGACACCGCGCGCGCGCTCGGCCTGTCGCTGCGCACCGTGCAGCGCGACTGGCTGAAGGCGCGCGCCTGGCTGTTCCGCGAGCTGCACGGCGGCGGCTGAGCGCGCGCCGTGCTCACCGCTGTTGCAGCGCCACCGCGGCCGGGTTGAGCGCGGCGAGCGCGCGCCGCGTCTCGGGATGCTCGGGCCCGAGCTGCGCCTGCAGCGTCTGATACGCCGCGCGCAGCAGCGGCTGCGCCGGCGCCAGGTGCCCGGCCGCCGTGTCGGCTTCCGCCAGGCGCTCGCGCGCCAGCGCCAGCTCGTAGCCCGCCGGGGCCGACTTGCCGTCGAGCGCGACCGCCTCCTCCAGCGGCGCCACGGCGGCCTGCGGCTCGCGCCGCGCCAGCTCCACTTCCCCCAGGCTCTCGAGCGCATCGGCGAGGTTCGCCGTGGCGCGCGCCCCGGCCGCACGCAGGCCGGCTATGACGCCGACCAGCTGTGTGCGCGCCGCGCCGAGGTTGCCTTCGCCGGCCGCCACGTGCGCGAGGGCGAGCGCCGCGCGCAGCGTGAACGGGTGCTGCGGACCGTACTGCGCGAGAGCGGCCTGGTGGGCGGCCTCGATGGTGGCGCGCGCCGCGCCCGTCTGACCCGCGGCCAGCTGCGCCTCACCGAG
>Ga0134125_10002953_pt1 | contig 19917 bp, 46 predicted proteins | sample KB31751_FD_96464 | JGI IMG/M metagenome (GOLD analysis project Ga0134125, IMG submission 96464) | Terrestrial soil microbial communities with excess Nitrogen fertilizer from Kellogg Biological Station, Michigan, USA - KB3-175-1 | ecosystem: Environmental > Terrestrial > Soil > Unclassified ... | reverse complement strand
TGTGCATAGTGGTATAGTGTTTGGGAGAATTTGCTTTACTGAATATACTTTTTTAGGAAAAGGGTATCTATTCATAAGAAAATACTTTGAAAATATTAAAGAGATAGCCGATATATTTTTTGGAGTAGAAAATCTATCAGAAATATTTTTAAGTATGAAAGAAAATGGGCATGGAAAGCACTATGCAAACATCACAGGGTTATTTTATGTGCCGAACTTGCTAGGTTGGATGAATGGAGATAGAACTGAAATCAATACAAGTTAGGCTTCAAGTGGTAGTTGCTGATAGTTCAAAAATACGAATAAGGAGATACAAATATGAATCGCTTTCAAAAGGAAATTCTAATAGGCTTGATTGATAGAGAACTTGAAGGTATTTACGAAAGTGAGTATGACAAAGCTAAAGATAAGTACAGTAGCAAAGAGTTTAAAGAGTTAGCGGATGAATTGAAAGAAATTAGGGAGCAACTAGAAAAATAAAATTGAATAAAGCAGGTGTTGGAGCATGTTAAAAGAAAATGAGGATATACATATTTCTATGTTATCGAACGAAAAACAAAAAACAATCAAAGAAAAGTTAATACTCTACTTTATCAATAATCATGGTGACATGTCAGTTCATGGAATTAATAAGAATGTAGAAAGGGCAATGCGTAGCAATTTACACGATGTAGAAAAGCTGATAGGTTCAAACATTTATAATATCAATGTATAAATAGGCAGTCATTGCAGACTGTCTTTTTTCTTTTGTAGATAAAGCTTGACATCTGTAATTAGTAATGATATACTAAGTAAGAAGTTAAATAATCAAGTACATAAAACAACTGGAGGAATTGAAAATGAAAAAGCCACTAGTAGCTGAATCAGTTAAAGCATTTGAAAGAAAAAATGATATGCAATTAATAGATAAAGGTGGCTCTCTATCTGGCTACAAGTATGACGAGTTACGACTCGAATTGTCGGAAGATAGTTCATACGCTATGATATATGCAATGAGTGATGTCGGAATTTTAAGACGTATTAAAAAAGATGTTGTCAATGTAAAAGGTGAATTGTTTATTTCTTTGAGAAAGTTAAAATTGAAAATTGCTAACTGACCAAACCGTACTCAATGTGCGGTTTTTATTTGTATGCGTTCTATAAACAATTCAGAACATTAAGTATCACAATTGTAGTTGCTTTTGAGGTAACTCTTTTCTAATAGTAGTATAGCCCAAGAGATTTAAAACGCTAGAAAAGGATTGTGGAGCGTTACAGGGCTATTCATCTATCACATTGCCAATCTAAAATAAAAATGAAATAGTTGTTGCATTATTAGTAATAGAATGCTATACTAAATAAGAAGTTAAATAATACATAAGAAAAAGGATGGTACAAAATGACAGTAGTAAACGAAACTCAGCGCAACAATTTCAGAACCTATCTAATCAACGAAACGGAAAAATATGAAAGGATACTAAATACAAACCTAGAAAGAATTGAAATTGACAACAATCTCAAAGCCACCATTTTTCTGGAAGGCTATGCAATAGAGGTGTCAGATGTAGAATATCACAAAACTCATAATACTGTTGTAAGTGTTAGTAGTATAGTATTGTCAGCAGTGGCACAATAAAAATGTATAATCTTTATGCTTGCATTGTTTAGTTAGTAATGATATACTAAATAAGAAGTTAAGTATTACATAAAATAAAAATTAGGAGTTGTAAACTATGAAAAATATTAGTAGAAAAAGCAAAGTAAATGTAGTTAAAGCATTTGAAAAACTTCCATATGAAGCACAATTAAGAATTGAAACAGTTTTGGATGATGATAAATTAAAGCTTGAAGACGTTTCAATTCAATACTTAATCAAAGATGTAAAATGGACTATGTACATGATGACTGTTGATATGGGCGAACATTGGGAAGATGACGAGGAGTATATAAACGCTGAAAACAATCTAAAGGCTTGTAAGAAGTGGATGAATTACTATAAGCGATATGATACAGAAGAGGGGGAAGATTGATAGTGACAAATTGCAAATACTTTGAAGTTAAAAACGGGGACAATAAAGGACACTATATCGCTATTGAAAATAGTATGAGTTGGGAACAGCAAAGAGAAATAATGGGGTATAGAGGGTTCCTATTTGGAGCAATTCAAGATTACAATATCAATTTTTATAAGCATCATGGTTGTTACAATAAGGCTACAATTTGGCTTGTGAGTTCGTATTATGTGGGACACAGACTAGCACAAGAAAGACTGATTGAAATTAAAAATACTCTTACAGAAAAAGGATTCACTTTTGTTAATAGTTTTAAATGAAGAAAAATAAATAATAAAAAGATTGTGAAATGTAATACTCATTAAATCATTATAAGCAACGTTTTAAAAATTACATTTCACAATCTTTTATACGATAAAATGACGATCTTAAAGAATAAAACTAAATTTAGGATGGAGAATGTAAAATGTTGGTACTAATGATTTTAAAAGTTTTATTATTATTTGTTGCAGTGATTCATGGTGTGAGCATTGTCGTTAAGACGGCTTATCAAGAACCTATCCTTTCTATTCATATTCTATTGTTCACTATTGGAACGGTAGGATTTCTTACACTACAATATAATTTATTAGAGGTTGGCTTTTAAGCTAGAATAATAAAAAAAAAGGAGAATGATAAATATGGCAAATAGCAGAAAAGAATTAGAAATTAATGACCGAACTAGTATAATCATAAATGGTGGGATAGTTAGCATAAAACAAGACGCTTGGTATGGTGCTGATGGTGGAACTGTTAATTTGTCAGCCGATGAAGTTATCGCATTAGCTGACATGTTGAGAAATAAAGAGTATTATATTATGACTAACTGCAAACAATATTATTTTTCTAAATCGCAATTTAGTGTACACTTTGAGGATGCTACTATTTACAATAGTTTTGAAGAAGCAAAAGAAGAGATGGCAATGTATAGTTTGTATAACTGTATGGTTGTAGAAAAATGAACAGTAAAACTTTGACAGTCATATGACTGTCTTTTTATTTGTGTCTATGTAGTAAACAATTTAGAATAATAAGATTCATAATTGTAGTTACTTTTGAGGTAATTCAATTTCCATACTAAGATAGCTTAATAGTTTTAAAACGCTTAAAACGCATTGTGTGGCTTTATAGAGTATGGCGTAGTATTGATGTGTATTATAATAGATTAAATCGAAATACATAAAAGAAAATCGAAAAGAATTGTAATTAGTAGTTGCACTATTAATTTGTATGTGATACAATGAATTTAGGTTAAAGAAACAAACAAATACATACAAACTAATTGGAGGAATTGAAATGACACAGACAAAAATAGAAAGACTAATTGCAAGCATGAATAAATCAGCCGACAAAGTTGAAAAAATTGAAAAAACAATCGACAAGCATTACAAGCAACTAGACAAGAAAATTGCCATTGTAGAAAAAGCAGGTCATAAAGTTGATTACTCAAAAATTGATTTTCATACAAACTACTCAGATTTTAAACAACAAATGAAACCTATCGAAAATCAAAAATGGGCTGACGGTAAAAGTGTAGCCGAATACTGGGAACTGTGCGATGTGTGTGGCAAAATGGATGACATTAGAAACTCATATAAGAAGCTAGAAGAAGCAAAAACAGTTCTGTCTAACTGGGGTGAAAAGGTTCTACAAGAAAAAAAGAAAGTTGATTATGTAAATAATGAAGTTCCACAAGTTATTATCGACTTTGTAGAAAAATGGAAAGTGTCGGCTTATGAGTGGATGATGGCAAATACTAACTATCCTAACCCTGCCAATATCATGAGAATGGTCGAAAATGAAAAGCAGATAAAAATTATTCAGCTAACGTCTAGAGTCAATGAAGTAGTAGGAAAAATCACGGATGCTAAAGGTTTAAACATTGGAGAAAAAGGAGATTTGACGGGTATTATTGCAGGTGAAAAGGGAAATGCTAGAGTAGAAACAATTGACGCAGGTGGGTGGAATATTCAACGCTATCATTACAGAACAATTGTGACTGCTTTATAATATAAATTAAATATCATACCTTTTATAGAAGTTAGGGGTTGTATTACTATAAAAGGTATGATACAATAAATACAAGAGTTAAGTAATACATAAAAAATATAAAACATTTGGAGGAATAGAAAATGACAAACCTACTAGAAAGAAAAAAAGAACTAGAGTTATCTATCGCAAAAATGAATGAAGAACTAGAATCAGTGAACAAATTAATTAAAGAAGAGGAAAATAATACAGTGTCGAAAATGGTAAAACATTTGAAAGCGACAGAAATTTTACTTCCAAGGTCTAACAAAGCAAAATGCCCAATTTATAAATTTGAAGATAAATTTTATATTAAAGCAAACAAGCCGAACACATCTTCATACAGACCGTTTTACTATCAAGGTGAAGAGTATACAGAAGTGTATGAAGGCTTGCACGGTCGTTGGATGAAAAATTAAAGATATGGATTGGAGGGGCTTACAGTGAAGTATTATATTGACCGTCTAGAAGAAGAGGAACAAATTGACGCAAGAAACGTTTTTGTTTTAGTTGAGGGGAATGTCTACTATTCCCCTAGCGGTGGACACGGAGAATTAAAAGATATGAAATATCTAGAAGAATGTGAAGAGATAACTTTGTTGCAATATAAAGATATTACCCGTGGCTATTGGACACCAATAGATTATCTCTCATAAAACTACACTATAAAAAAGAGGAATATAAAATGGGACAAAATATTGAAGTCGGCAAAGTTTACAAATCACATTATTTTTCTAAAAAAACGTTTGTACGAGCATTGGGAAGTATTTTTACACATAATTTGCAAAGAAAATTCTTAGCAGTAAATTTACAAACTGGAAAAGAAATGCTATGTGTGATTCATTATTTTAATGAATCATCCTTACTAGAAGCAAGAGAGTACATCCAAACTTTAGAAGCAAAATAATTAGAAGACATAAAAAACTATAAGCTAATTGGAGGAATATTATCATGGGAACTTGGGAATTTAAAGGGTATACTGTACATGAAGAAACGGACGTATTACGTTTTGAAAATGATAACGGGGACATTTTAGGCTATGTCGTAAAGAATGGAAATGATGAAATAGTATCTTTAAATAATGGAGAAGACCCAATAAAAGATGGTTGGGAGGATGGTATCGGAAATACAATCAATATTAACGGATGGATTGCTGAGTAAATTTTGTTTGACAGGGAATAAAGTTCGTTCTCTGCCATTTGTGCAAAATATTTAAAAAGAAATTAAATTAATGCTTGCAATTATAATTAGTAACTGATATACTAAGTATAGAAGTTAGTTAATCAATCAAAAATCCATTGCATACATATTAAGGGTTTGTATGGTGGTAGAGTCCTAGTGACGGTATTCAGATGGCAATACATAATATACTTAAATTAATTGGAGGAATGAAAATGACAGACTCAAAATTGCAAGCAACCTATAACTACTTTAAAGAAGTAGTAGAAAGCAATACAGAATTCTGCAAGGAGAATGGCTTTTTTGAAAAGTATGGGCAAAGTGACTATGGAAGGCTAAAAGCTGAAAATGAAATGCTTAAGCTTAAAATTGAAATGATGAAACGCAATCTGTTGTAATTGTTTTTATAAAACTTAAATTAATTGGAGGAATTGGATATGAAAAATCAATTGCAGATTAAAAAGAAAAATGGCGGATACACCATTACTGCTATTGATGGCTATGCTGAAAAAATCATAGCATCCCTTGTTGATAATGAAAAGGATGCTTTACAGTTTGCTAGGTTGTATGATGCTAACAATATGTCTAAAGAATACACAATTGTAGTCATATAAAACTATCTGTTGCATTAGTAGTTAGGGTTTGGTATACTAAGTATAGAAAGTTAAACAGTAATAAATAGCGATGATTAATTCATCCGTACCCAGACAGTAATAAATGGAACATAGAGGCAATGAAAGTTGTCCGTAATCAGACTGGAATACATAAAACATAAAAAACATTGGAGGGATTAGATATGATGATTTATCAAGTTGAAACATTGAAGCATATTAACGAAAAAGCAATATCGAAAACAATTTATATGGATACAGATTATCAAGTCGCAAAAGAGAATGCGATTAAAAATAAAGTTGAAAATACATCTGTTTGGTTGTATACGTGGGAAATTGGAAGTGCTGAGTATAAAGATATTGAAGAGATTTAAAAGTAGATAAAACTATTACTTTATTGGAGGAATAAAAATGACTAGAAAAATTGAATTACAAGAAAAGCAGAATAACGGCACATTGTCACTAGATGAGTTGCTAGAATTACGGGAAATTATTAAAAGTGAAGTACAAGATAGAAAAATTGTTAGAACTTCTACAGTGAAAAGCAATTAATAAAAAACTTATTTTAAAAGGAGATAGAGAAAATGGAAAAAGTAGTCACTTTTGAAAACAAAACAATGTATTTTTTAGATGATGAATTACTACTAACTATTGAAAAGTTAGGACAAAATAAATTTTCAGTTGAAAATGCATTTAATAAGCTGATTGGTGAAGTTATTCCATTGGACGAATATAGAACTGAAATATACTTGGAGAAAAATTTCAAAAAAGATACACTTGGTAGATGGAGAAACACGAAAAAACTTTTCAGTCACAATATGACTTGGTTCTCATATATCTTGCAAGAAAAAGGTTTTATAAGAAAAGCTATTCCAATGCAATAAAAATACTTTTTAAAGGAGAATGAGGAATGAGTACATTAAAAGAAATGAATTGTCTTTCACAAGGTGAATTTAGATTAGAAAGTGGATGGATACAAGAGTCAAAAATAGAAGAATTCAAGGAAAAAACAACAAAATTCGCAAGGGAATGTGGGGATAACTTAGGACTTGGATACGAAATATCATTCAATAAAATATTGGAAGATATTTTTCACGATTGGGTAAATGATAAAGACCTTGTATATACGACATGGTTGGCTATAATTTCAGTATATGAAGAAGAGGAATAATAACAAATAAATAATAATTTAAAAGGAGAATGGAAAATGGAAAAACTAATTAAACCATCGGGAATAAAAGAACTATCTGTCCACATGCAAATGTATATGAAATATGAAGGTGAACAAACAAAAGAACAGCTAGAAGATAATTTCCGTGAAATGATAGAGAAATTCGCTGAGGAAAACGGAATGGAATTTCAATTATATGATTCGGAGTTGCAAGTAGTTTAAACAGTAAAAATACTATTGTATCGGATAACAAAAAAACTAAAATTAGAATGGAGATATTAAAATGACAAATCAAATCGTATATGTAGTGCAAGCATGGGACAGTGAAGGCAATACTTACAATAAAGCATTCAACAATGAAGAAAAGGCAATCAATCACTATAAGGAAGAAGTCGCCAAGTCTGTTGAAGAATTCAAAGAGAATTACGGGAATGACTTTGAATACATTGATTATTCTATCAGTGGTGGCAGTCATCTTGCAACGTTTGACAATGAAAAATATAGTGAGAATATTGGAATGGTTACACTTGAAGTAAATTAAAAATCTTTATAAAAACAGCAACTTATCTAAATAGGAGGAATAAAGATGAAACTAAATGAATGGAACAATGCAATTGAATATGCAAACACAGTTTGTGAAACTTTAAAGACAAAAGGTTATAATGTTAAACCATCTGCTTACACTATGTACGATGGTAGAAAGGGAATAAACTTATCAATGCTCGACAATCAGCTAACTGTTTTTGAACAGTATTCGAGTGGTATTCATTCCAATATTTTAGATTTTAAAAATTCAATTGACAGACTTGCGACTAGAATTGTAAATGAATGTTGAATTTAGTGGATAAACAATACTATTTTAAAGGAGAATGAGAAATGAACATTTCAAATATGATTGTAAACAAATTTAATGAAGAAGAAACAGATTTGGTGCTAGAGGTTGAATTTACAGATGAAAGGAAAAATTTAGATGAACCGTCTTTTACAATAGCAATTCAAAATAATGCAATTACTAGCATTATTTCAGATGATGGTCAAGGTGATGTTGAATTCGATTTTTCTCCAGAAGAAGAACAGCAATTAATGCAGTATGTAAATGACAATTACAACTTTCAATAACAATTAATAAAAACAGTATTATATCGGGATATAAAAATTAAAATGTGAATGGGGTAGATAAAAATGAATAGAGAAATTTGTCCAAACTGTGAAACGATTGCTACTAAGACGGTGTTTATTGATAAAGAAACAGACCAAAGACATTGCTCAAAATGTTACGACCTAGCAAGTAAAGACAAAAGCCTGCTATGGGACTTTGAACAATATAAACAAATTCAATAAATAGTAACTTTTACAGGACAATTGGAGGGATTGAAAATGAGAACAAAAACAATAAGAGATGCAAAATTAATTGTTAAAGTAGAAGGTTGTAAAGACACTAAAAAAATAAAAACAGTTTCGATTTTTGACAATCGAAGTCAAGAATATTTGACGAATGAATACATTGTTGAGCGTAATATTCAACACTTTTTAGATTTAAACGATATGAAAGAAACATTGAACTGGAATTTAAACGGGGACAGTTCAAAATATCAATTCAAATGGGGACAAAGTGGGAAAAATATTTCTGAAGGAGTGGCATATATCTTTCAATAAAATACATCTGCTACCACCAACTAAAAAATAGAATGGAGAATATTAAAATGAATGAAATGGATATTAATAAATTTAAAGTAGAAATAAAGAACAGACTCGATAACGCAGAATCTCACTCTGAAAAATATGACTATCTGGAAGCGATTGAGCATACTCTATCATTTTTGAAGGTGGACAACGAGCAATTGAATCAAGCACTGCATGAGTTAAAAGAACAAGCAGAAAAAGAACACTATGCAGAATATCGAAGCTGATAGATATATCTTTTGAAGCAGTAGGACAATAGTAGATGATGATATTCAATATGAAATGAAATACGGCTGAATCAATCAGAATTACATCTACATAAAACAAAAAACACGCAGAATGGAGCAGATAAATTATGAGAACAGAACTATATACAATGGAAGATATAGACGTAAACGGATGGGGAGATTCAATCGAAGGTAAGATTGTTGTCTTGAAGCCAGATGCGTTGTCAGAAAGCTACAGGAAGCCAGAATTTCAATTAGTGAAGGCATTGGGTGGATTTGGATGCAGACCCGACACGATGGGGACAGCCGTAATGCTTGAATTTTTAGCAGATGGAGAGCAAACAAGATTCGAGCGGTACGAAATTCTAGGAGTGCTTAAAGATGAATTGCTGAAAGAGTTAGCGGAGAAATAAAAATAAAAATCAGAATGGTGGTTCTTACTATGGAAATTAAAAAATGCTTAAATTGTAATCACAGTCAAGAAGTAAACGTAAAGAACACGTACCAAGATGTAAAAGGGAAATTTACAGTATGCGAAAAATGTGATTCAAGTTATGACGTTGAAATACAAGAGAAAACTAATAAGTAACATCTTTTACCAACTAAAATTAGAATGGGGTATGATTGATATGGGCAAATGGACAGAAATTAGAAATGATTATGTAGATGAATTAAATTACAATGAAGGAAATGTAACAATGTCTATAGATGCATGGAAATCCAATGATGATAACGCAGAGGGTATATCCATTGCAGAAATCAAGTTAACCTTTGATACAAGCGTTCCTATTATTGAAATCAGCTACAAAGACAATGATGCAAAAAAAGACGAATATGCCCAAGAAATGATTCTAGAAGGAATTGAACTATTAAAAGAAAATTATATTTCAGTATGATACATCTACTACCTAAAGGAGGAATGGAAAATGATGGTTAAAAACTTAGAAGATGTGATAAAGATATTAAATAACCAACAAAAACAAATTAATGACTTAAAAAATATCGTTGTAACATTGGAGTATGATAATGTGGAGTTATGGAAAAGGCTAAATCAAGATAAAAGATAATACCCTTAATAAATTTAACGCTTGCAATTATAATTAGTAAGTGATATACTAAATAAGAAGTTAAGTAATACATAAAAATTATTGGAGGAATCGGAATGACACAAGAAACACATGAATACTTTACAGTTAAAGAAGCACTAGAAGACATTAAAAACACATTGGAAAATGGATACGATGGATATGGAGCATATTTACTCCCCGAAGTTTTCCAAACTGATTACTATATCATCGGAACTTTTGGAGCTAAAAAAGCATTAGAACACTACGGAGTCTTTGACGCAATCGAAGAAATACAAGATTACGAAAAAAATAATTTTGGTCAAATTCATACAGAATTAGGCAATCCAGAGCAGGTTGCAAACTCGCTTTACTACTTAAAGGGAATTGAAGCTATTGCCTTAATCAATGGGAATACAGATGCACTAGAAGGAAATTGGAATAATAAAATCGACAAGGAATGTGCAGAAGTATTAATCAGCGTTATTAATGAACTATTGAAGTAACTGCATAATACTATTCCACCTTGTCAGTAAGTGGCAAGGTGGATAATAAATAAAAAAAGAAAGGTTTGATAATTTTGAATCACGGTAAGAATGAATTTAAAGAAAATAAATACGCATATATTACTTTTGTAATTATAGTTGTTGTAGCTTGTCTTGTAAGTTGATAAGTTAATGTTGCATGTATAAAATTAATGGAGGTATGAAGATGGATAGAACTACATATATTACACTATTGCCAAACACCATACAAATGGAAATTGAAAAGGATTTAATACGAGCATTATTGTCTAAGGGCAATGATTTATCAGATGAATTAACAGACAGAGAAATAAATGAGTTAGTACAAGAGGGAATGGACGGTAGGTTATGCGACTTGTCGGATACTATTGATATTGAAAAATATGTGAGAGAAATGGGAATGGTATGAATGAAGTTAGAAAAAGAGCAATAACGGATAGGAACGGATTGAAAATTGATACAATTGAAAGAATTAGAAAGATTATTAATTATGATGTAAGCAATATAAATGAATTGAACACTGTCGACAGCAAAATTATTTTTGCATCTTTGCTAGTTGAATTAGTCAAAGATATAAAAGATGTTTTCAAATTCAATGAAAATGAAATAATTGACATGATTGAAAATGGAGCTATGAAAATATATTGGATAGAAGCTGAAAGAAAGTTTGCGGGTATTATCCATAATCAGTGAATAATTAGACAGTCTTTATAGGCTGTCTTTTTCTATTTTTTAATTGTATTGTATATAAAAACAAATCAGATAATGTTCACAATTAGATATATATTTTTAGTAATCAGATGATATGTGTTGCGTTCTTGTTAGTTGTTTGATACACTATGTATAAGGAGTTAGGGGATATGTACTAACTTACTTATACATAGAAAAGGAATGATTGAAGATGACAGAGAAACACGAAATGGTTTATATGTTTGACATATGCGAGGTTGTAAGAAAAACAGAAAAGGCAACGTTAATCAGAATTGACGATGAAACGTTTTGGTTACCATCATCTAAAATCATGATAGGCAAAACAAAGAACAGTAACCGTTACCGCCTAGCAGTTGACGTTAAAAACAGATGGCTGTTAGACAATGTAGGACTATTAAACAAGGCACATAACGGACATGACATATATAATTACGCTATTGTGGAAAACCCTAAAAATAAATAATACTCAAAAGGTTATGACGGGTTGACCCTAGCCCGTCTATATTCTCACATAAAAAATTCAGCTGAAAAGAGTGTAAATAATGAATATGTCCGATTTAAGAGAACGTAGGAATATGCCATTTCTTAGGAAAGGTATGAAAGTAGAAGTTAATGGAAATATAGGAATCCTCAAAGGTGGAGATTGCTATGGCTTGCTCATAGTAGATTTTAATGGTGAAATTAAATACTGCAACCCTAAAGTTAAAACACGCTATTTTGACAAGGAAAATAAAATGATTGCAGATTACTATGGGTAGTTAGAAGTTAAAGAAAACTAATTGGAGGAACATATCATGAAAATTGAAACTAGAAAAGAATTAGTAAATATGATAAATGACATAATCGACACAACTAAAAAATCCATGTGGATTGATATTTCTTTGAATGATTTAATAGGTAACGCAAAGAGCGTTGAGGAAGCAACAAAAAACTCACTATTTAAGTTGGCAGAAGTTATGACGTTGGAATTTGGAGTTAACTCAGAATCTGCAATGAAGGAATTATTTTATAAATACATCGAAAATCTGCATATCATTCAACTATATACAGAAACTAAACTAATGCATAAAAAGCTATTTCCAATTAGTCTGCCAGAAACGAAAACAGAAATGATTATCAAAATTAATATTCTAAAAGAATATTGTGCAAACTATTATGTACTAACTAATTCTAATGTAAGAGTTGTCGGATTTGTTTCACCTTCCATTGTTAGAAAACAGATAAAAGAAATTGAAGAAAAACTATAAAAAACTTAAAAGAAAGGATGATTATAAATGACAAACTATACAATCAAAATTAATGGAGCAAATTTTTCTAGGTGGGATATGGAGAATGGTGCTTATCCAGCAGAAAAATATAAAGATATTTGCATCGAAAAAATTATTGAGTCTGAAAAGCTGACAAGGAAAGATGTGCTAAAAGCTGTAGTGGAAATGTTGCACCATAATGGAGAAGTAAGTGAAGATGACCTTTTTGATGGAAATGAAGACTTCTTCACTTTTACTAGACTGGAAAACTGGTCTGGAGAAATGTGGGTAGAGGGAAATAAAAGATGCTACATAGTTAGTTATAATATAGACATTAAAATTATAAAAGTTGTCAAAGTATCTGACATTGAATAGTATAGAAAATGATGTTAATAAATAGTAGTAAATTTACCGTATGGCTTTATGCTATGCGGTTTTATTTTGATGAAATAAATAGTTGACATATGATAAATAGTATGGATGTAAAATGTATAAATGGATGTATAAAAAGTGCAATCGTGCATAAATAAAATTTAGGTGTATTAGTATTCCCATTACTCAAAGACGCTTAAAACGCATTCTGAAGCGTTGTACGATGTGTGCTAGTAATGGGAATACTATTGATATGTGAATTGTATTAGATATAGACAGTAATCAGATAATGGACACATTTGAAAAAAGAATTTAGTAATATGAGTATTAACTATTGTGCTTATGTGTATTTTTTGATATACTATATATAGAGGTTAGGAAATGAAACAAACAACCTACTACTTACATAGAATGGATGATTAAAATGACAAATACAACAATCGAAATGTTCGGCACTACTCATACACTAGTTACTGAATACGGAAAAGAGGAAAAATTATTCAATGAGAAAGGCGAGTTGGTTGCAGTCGGAAACAGTCAAAAACTTCAATATATAACTAGTAACGGCAAATCTCAAATTGCTGAAATAATTGAAAATAAAGTTGAGGAAACTATCTACTACAAAGAGTTAAAAGAGGTCAATGCCTTCATTGAAAATAAAGAGGCTGACAAAGTAGAGGTTTACTCATATGGAAAGGATGGAAAATGGGTAGTTGAAATCATGGTACATTATGAAAGCTATGAACAAAACTACTTTGAAGTATTCGCACTACATGAATACAAAAACTTGAAAACGGCAACTAGAAAAGCGGAACTATACGCTAAAAGTTTACAAGTTGAGTTCGATGGTATAATCGGAGATATGACGGATGAGGAAATGCTTGACCTTATTCCATACGAATAATAAAAATGGGTGGCTAACATAGCACCCTCATACATAAAAGTTAAAGCTTGCAATACTAATTATTATCCTGTATACTAGTGTTAAGGAGTTAGAAACAAACGAAAATACATAAACTTAAAGGGGCTAGCCAAAATGACAAACACACTAACAACAATCGAACTAGAAGAAATAGTCAGCCTTATCGAAAATGGAGTCACTTTCTACGCAATGAGCAAAACAGTTGCAAATGAAATTACAGAAGCGTTAGAAGATATCGGGCACGAATTCATGATGGTAACTGAAGCAGAAGGAAAAGTATTCGCTATCTCTTCGGCAATCAAGCAAACAATTTCAGTTGAAGACTACACAGAAGAAGGCGAAGGATTTGACGTAACATTGAATACTTACTATCACGATGAAAACGGAAAACAAATTGACTATGAATCTAACGTGCTGAAAAACTTCAAGACTGAAAAGGGTGCAGTGAACTTTGCAAAGAAACAAGGATGGACAATTGTAGAAATTTAATATGAAGAAATAAAGTTAGTAGTTGCAATACTGAAAGATGTATGATACAATGAATATAGAGTTAAATAATAGTATTCAGCTAAAAGTCTATTGCATGTATAGCAAAAGTTTACATGGTAGCGGTCGGAAACGGCTTACTCATACGGGATTTAGAATACATAAGTAAAATAATTATACTGGAGGAATTGAAATGACTACTATTGCCGTATTAATTGGTACACTAATTGCATTTGTTGTCACTACTATTACACTTGAATCACGTGATTCAGAATTTAATGAGTGGAAAAATAAAAAACTATTGGAGGAAATAAAATGACAAATCAACTAGAAGAAACTGGCACATTCAAAACAGTCAAAGAGTTTAATAAGCAATATAAAGAACTAAGAAATAAGATTATGATTAGACATGGATATGAGATTGGCGCAAAAGTCAAGTTAGTAAATGCAGTTAGATTGCTACAATCATTTGACGGTGAAAATTATGTAAAATGTACAATGGTAAAAACTGATATGACAGATAGAATTAAAATGTATGAAGACAATGAAAAAGTAACATTTAAGCTTATTGCATTAGTATAATAATATAGTGGAGGAATTGAAATGACAAAAATTACATACATGGAAAATATAAATACAGTATGCGAACATTGCGGAACACCTATCAAGCACTCCTATGTAATCACTAACAATGATACTCATTTCAGAGTTGGCACAACTTGTTTTAAGAAATACAGTAATTTAAGCAAAGCATCTGTCGCATGGCTAGAGAAAAAGTTTCAAGACATTAAGCAGATGCAGGATAAAAAATCAATGCTAGAAATAGCTTTAACTAGTGAAGATGAAGAGGAAATGTTAGAAGTGATGAAGATTAATAAAATACACTGGATGTTCAACTATGATGACGTGGTAAGTGCTACTAAAGGATGGATAGAAACATACGAGCTGAGAATAGACAGTGTACAAAATGAAATAGACGGCAAGACAGTTAAAACTAATATAATTGTAAAGTAAATGATAATGAATGGAGAGCGATTAAAAATGACAACTTACAATTTTAAAAGCCATGAAGAAGCTAAAGAATATGAAAAAGAAATCAATGCGGAGGTTGATAAGTGGTCAAAAATAGTAAACTCTTTTGAAAAGTATCCGAATGGAATGATACCAGACCATGTAAGAGAATTGTCGGAATGGAAAGAAGCTGATAAAAATTTCAAGATTGCCTTTAAGGAATTAAGGAAATTTAATGGATGGTATGTTAAGGAATTTATTAAGAAGAAAAGAAAACAAAAGAAAGTCACAAAAAGTAAAATAAATGGAATCATAACAACAGAGGAATTAAAAATGAAGAAATATATATTTAATGGTGTGCAATTGACAGATGAAACAATTCAAAAAACTAGAAAAATTTGTCATGACGATGCATTAGCTAGTATTGTAGAAGCGGAAAGTGGTAAAACCTATGTGAATGATTTTGAATACTTTTCTAAGTGGAAAAAGATAGATGCGAAAAAATATATGGCAGGCGAATACGATAATGTAGTAGCATTCTTACAACGTGCATATTATATTCAAACTGGAGAAAGTGTACCATTACTGAATTTCTGAAATATGATGATATGGAAAAAAGCGCAGTCTTAATTGATTGTGCTTTTTTATTTGCTAAAATTCAAAAAGGAATACTAATAAAAATAAATACTTGACATATAATAAAATATGTGAATGAAAAATGTATAATCTGATGCATAAAAAGTGTATTCTTGCATAAATAGTTTTCTAATACTAACTATAGAGGAAGAGTTAAAACCCGTTAAAACGGCTTGTAGAGTGTTGTATGAGGTGTTGATATTTATGTGTTAATTATATCGGAAATTGTGTGTTAGTTGTATATGAAATAGAAACTAATCAGATATTAGACACATTTGACAAAAGAATTTGCGAAAATGGTGGATATGTATTGTGTATTGGGTTAGTATTTGGTATACTAATTATAGAGGTTAGGAGTTGCAACCTACTACATAAAAGAATGGATGATACATAATGATTACATCAAACACAAACAATTTCCGCCTAGAATTCGACAATGAAGCAGTAGAAGCAGTGAAGGCGTTTGAAAATGCAAACAAATTAATTCTAACAGTTGTAAACAATCGCAGTCAATCGGATGGTTACTATATTAAAATTGAAGATGTTGAAACAGAAGAAGTTACTATATGGTACAAGAAAACTTTCAAAAAGTCAATTGCATTAGAATTACAAAATGAGTTAGCTGTATTTATTCAAAATAATAATACTTATGTTGATATTGAATTGGACTATAAAAGAAACTGATAATATAAATTTAATTGGAAAAGATGGATGTAAGAAGAAAAAGCATAGCCTTAAATGGCTATGCTTTTTTTGTGTGTGGAAATATTAAATTGGGGATAGGTAGCTGATGGATAATTAAAAATCTATCGGAAGATTGTCTATTACACTTTCAATACTAAATGAATTTTTACAATAGTGCATCAGTTGACTTAATTCCTTTGTATATCTATTTTCTGGAATGTCTATTCCAAACTCTTTAAGTATTGTGTAAGTGTTTAGTAAATACCATCTTTTGCTGATACTATTCTCTGTACTGTAACTCTTTTGGTTGCTCTCAGTTAGAATAAATAACCTTTCATAAAATACTCTCCTTCCATTAACATTGTCAATTTGTTTCTTTCTGTCTATTACAATAGGCAACTTCCCAGAAAAGTAATACCTTATATTGTATTTACTTGCCATATGCTGATTAATTTTTTTAGTGGCTTCAAGGAATTCCTTGTCCCTGTAGTTGTAATTTATCTTCTTATAGATATAGTCATTTCTTTCTATATTCATTTCTTCTAGTATGACATTTTCTTCATTAGTAAACCTCAGATATTCTTTATGGCTAATTTTTATATATTCATTTTCTAAAGTTCTCGCAAAGTATTCTTCATGTACAGTTATTCTTTTAGCTTTTTCTAATCTCTCAAAAGATTTTTCTACTACTTTAATTCCTCTATCTTTTATCATCATTTTAAATATGCTGATAATTTCTTTTCTGTCTGCTAAAGAATACAAGAGTGTATCTTTATGAATACTATCTATTGCATTTTCTATTCGGCTCATGGTTTCTTTATCTTTGAGTAATTTTGTATTAAAAAATCCCATCCTATAAGCCCATGATTTATATGGCAATGCTTTCTTGTGAGGATATTCAAGAAGATAGTTAAATATATATTCGTCAAGTAGAAGTTCTTCATCTGTATGTTTGTAGCTGTTGTTAACACGTCCATCCTTTTGGTGTAAAAAATTCTTGTAGATATTATTAAGTGTATAAGTTACATCTTGACCTCTTCCATTCTTTTCAATAGATTCCGCTACTCTATACAATCCTTTTTCTAATGCCTTATACTGATTAGTTCCAGTAAACTTATTATTTTTCTTAAAACTTTCTAGCTGTCTTTCCGCCCCTTTATGTTCAATGTCAATTAATAATAATATTGCTTGTTCTACTGTGAGGGTTACTCCGTCTATAATTTGCATACTTTTCCTGCTTTCTTACTCTATAATTAGCAAACACGACAAGTTCAGATCTATAATATAATTACTCTATTATGTTTTTGAAGTTGTCGTGTTTTTTGTAAATCTTCTTTTAGTCCATGATAATAATAAATTGCTTAAATTGGTGTTCATTTCAAATATCCATATAGTTTTTCTAGTTGTATGGTGAATCGTTGCTCTTATAGGTCTTTCTCCGCCTTCCTGTAAATACTTCATTAGATTATAACTATAGCATTCATAGTAATTTTTTTTCATGTCTGTAAAACTCCTAGCTTTATAAATATTTTGTTCCAGTCCATATAAACTTATTCTGTTACCATTCTGAATTCTTCATGCTTTTGTCCCCAACCTACATTACAATGTAAAAATTATTTATAGTAATAAATCTCTGGGCATAATGATTTGTAATTAAGTTCAAAACATCAAAACCTTTTAAAAGATTGTAAATACTATTGTCAATCCTTTTCATTCCGCCTTGCTACATGAAATCTTTCCAATAGTATTTACGGCTTATTCTTTTAGGTATATTTATAAGTCAATCAAATTATGCTTATTAATAAATTCCTCAATCATTTTAAGCTTATCTATTTTATAATCATACTTCTTGCTTTGCCATGTTCTAAAGTTAGAAGGTTCTACTCCTAGATATCTAGCCATGAAAGCATAGCTTATACCATTCATAACATATAGCTTATTAACATTCTTTCTAGCGTTATCATTCCTTACTTGTCTATCCGTTGCAGGTTTAGTTGTTTCCATTGTATCGTATCAACACCTTTCTATAGTAAACTGTTGTTCATGAGATAATACTATAGGATGACATATAAATTGCTATGCTATCCCCTATACTTAATTATAGAGATAAATGTCGAGAAATGCAACACAAGATAAAATATTGTAAGATAGATAGATGCGTGTGATGCGTGAAATGCATCGGTTTATTTACATATAATTCTGCTGTTTGATATGTGTTTACATCATAATTATATGTAAATAAACTATGAGATATTACAGGTACATAGTAGCAGGTAGTTGAGTAGGTAGATAGGATTGAATTGAATGTGTAAATTGGAAATAGTGAATATGTATATTGGTAAGTTTGATATGGGATGTGAGGTAAGGATATTATGAGTATATGTGAGTGGACAGATGGATGCAGATAGTATATGAATAGGTGATGATGTGATGGTATGGATGTGAGGAATATTGGAATGTGAGGAATATACAGGATAATATAGGTGAGTGAGTAGTAAGTATATGTGCAGTATAGGATTGATGATTGGATAATGAGGATATTGGATATGGATATGGGAATATAGATATTGATAAAATGGGAATGTGATAATAGGATTTGGTATATATGAATATAGGATTGTGGATTTGGGAATATGGGATGTGGATAACATTGTGGATAATGTTAATAGATTAGTAGGTGAGTAGATTGGTGAGGTGAGAGGATAATATATAATATGGGAAGTGGATTGTGGAATATGTGGGAACAGTATAGGGAAAATTGATTAGTACCAGATACTAATAGTAAGTAATAGGAATAGATAATATGAGTAGATGATAGTATGGATATACAAGAAGAAGTTTAAAGTGTTATAAGTCGAATATAATAGATTAAAATTTTGAAATTATATGTAAGTATATTTTTGAGTATGGATATTGCAGTTTATTGTATTACATTATATTGTAAATGGAAATGGATGAAGAGAGAGCAAAAGGGGAGTAGAATGGATGGATATAATGGTATGATAATACTCATTATCATACAAAATTATGTGTAAGGTGGGGGTGGTCTTTCCAATTTGAGTGTGAGTGGGATGATGGGAAGTCTGCCACCTAGTATATTCACACACCACGGTTATTTTTCATCTCATATTTTTCACTTTACACTCCATCACTCTCTCTTTTTATCAATTTTATCCTATCGTTTTCCCTATCGTAATCAGTCGATACGAATCCTTATAAACTCTACATAATCACACTTCTCATTTTTATCGTCTACTTGCCTAAATCACACTTTTCATCTCATTCCCGACTTTTCACATGTCACACGTCCTTATTATCACCACTCTGTTCG
>Ga0134125_10002951_pt1 | contig 19927 bp, 13 predicted proteins | sample KB31751_FD_96464 | JGI IMG/M metagenome (GOLD analysis project Ga0134125, IMG submission 96464) | Terrestrial soil microbial communities with excess Nitrogen fertilizer from Kellogg Biological Station, Michigan, USA - KB3-175-1 | ecosystem: Environmental > Terrestrial > Soil > Unclassified ... | reverse complement strand
AGCGACGACTTGCACTATTCGCACGCGGTCGTGGCGCCGCTGGAAGCAGAACAATTACTCGACGCTCTGTCGCAAGTGACGGACGTGGCCGCGCCGTTCACGGGCTATCCGCGCGGACTCCGTGCCAATCAGGTTCCGGCCCCGGCCCCCGCTTCCAACGGCGGCCGCCGAGCACCCAACAGCATGGGCGAACGCTTCCTCCGCACCTTCGGCAAACCCGATCGCCTGCTCACTTGCGAGTGCGAACGCAACGACGATCCCGGCCTGTTGCAGGCCTTCCAGATGATTACGGGCGACCTGCAAAATGCGATGATCCGCGACCCGGACAACCGCATCGGCAAAATGATGGAAGCGAACGTATCGGATTCAGAGATGCTCGATGCGTTTTACCTGGCAGCGCTGTGCCGCCCGCCGACCGGAGCGGAAGCGACGAAGCTCCTGGGCTACGTCGGCGGCAGCGCCAATCGCCGCAAAGCCTGGGAAGACGTGCTCTGGGCACTTGTGAACAGCAAGGAATTCCTGCTGCGGCGATGAGGCAAGAATCTCAGGTTGGCCGCGCCGCAGCTTTCTTGGCGCGATATTGTCAATACCCGAAGCCGCCCATGCCCCCTCCGAATCCGCCGCCGAATCCGCCCATGCCTCCGCCGAATCCTCCCATGCCGCCGCCCATGCCGCCATAGCCGCCTCCGCCTCCGTAGTTCGAGCCGCCGGTGCCGCCCGTGCGGTTGTACAGGGCATCGATATCGTGGTAGCGGAGCCCTTCCGCGCGGGTGGTGCCATAAACCACGCGGCGGCCCGCTTCGAGCGGCGGCACACCGGCCTGCACCATCTGTTCCACGATCGCCGTCATTCGCTGGGCATCGAGGGCCGGGTTCCCCGTCGGTTCCAGCTTCACCGGAGCGCCGACGATGCCGAGTCGGCGAACGATGCCATCGAGATGTCGGGCGCCATGCACGTTCAACGAGAGCGTGGCATCGAGCCAGTCTTCACGGTAAATGACGAAGTATTCGCCGAGGGCGTTGTCGCGCTGCATATCGAAGGCGCCGCGGACGCTGGCGCCGAGCGGCGGCGGCACGGTCGCCGGGGTCCACAGGCAAGTCCAGTAAGACGTGGCGCCATGCTTGCCGCCATGGCCGCAGTGCCCCGTGGGGCAATTGACGGGGGTGCCGATGGCTGGCGCGGTCGGATAGTAGCCGGGATGCGGCATCGCGCCGGGGGGAAGCGGGCCCGGCACGAGCGGGCCCGGCACGAGCGGGCCCGGCGGAAGGGCGATCGGCGCTTGGCCGACGGGAGCGGCGATCGGCGGCAACTTATCCGGCGGGGCGATGCCCGTTACCGTGTAAACTCCCGGCTTGCCGTCCTGGGAGTTCACGTACACCGCGCGCACCGGCGCCTGGGCCGACGCGGCGCCAGCCACAGCCACGCTCGCGACTGCCGCCAACCACTTCCCGCGACGCATCGAAACGAACATGTTTGGTCCTCGTTAATGGATCCCGACTGCGAGTCGCGCTCGGCTCTGCTCCGCCTCGCGGCTAAACTGCTTTCTTCGGGTGGCTCTTCAGTGCCGTCCAACCGTGAGCCGGCATACTCATCGCCAACTTCAAGGCGCCGACGGCCCCTGCATACGTGGCATCGGTTACGCGGGTCACCCTGGCGCCCCCGTATTCCTTCAGCGATTCCTCGATCACGCGGTCGAGCCCCTTCAACTGGCTTCCGCCGCCGCCCAGGATGATGTTGTGCCGCAGCCGTTGCTGGAATTCGGGATCGAAGCGGCCGATCAGCCCGCGAACGGCCTCCACGATCGGTCCGACGATCGTCATGCACGCCGCCTTGAGCGGCTCGGTTACGTCCAGTTGCGTCGGCCTCCCCGCGACCGGCAAACTGACCACGGCCGCATCGTGTAGTTCGTTGACGAAGCCGTGCCGCTCCTTCAACTCGCGGACCATGTTGCGCGTCACCTGCGCCGTCGGATACTTCAACTTCAAGCGTTTCTCAAATTCCTCGTCGACGGCGTCGCCGCCCACGGACAGCGTGATCTGCTCTTCATCCGACGGGTAAACGCCGTAGATCGGGCAGATGTCGATGGTGCCGGCGCCGATGTCGATGACCAGCGCGTCGCTCAGCCGGTTCATGCCGTAAGCGATCGTGAACGGTTCGGAGACGATGGCAACGGCGTCGAAGGCCCCGGCGGCGGCGTCCATGATGAACTTCTTGTTCTTCATACTGGCCCGCGACGGTACGCCGATCACGCCGTAAACCGGGCGATCCTTGTCCGGCTGCACGGTCGCCACGGAGTATTCGATGACGAGTTTGGTGGCGAGGGCGTGCTTCTCGACCTGCGTGGCGGTCATGCCGGCGGCGGCCGCATCGACGTATTTCAAGGCCCCTTTTTCGAACGGCCGGACGACATCGAGTGCGAGGCGATGCTCGGCGATGTCCTTGCCGAACACCACGTCGCGGCCGAGCATGGTCCGCGCGATGTGGTCCTTCGGCCACCCCACGGAGGTCGGTAAGGCATCGCGATAGCCCGTGGAACTGGCCACCGATGTCTTGAACGTGCCCAGGTCCATCCCCACGTATACCGGGTTGCCCGTCGCCATGGAAAGCCTCCCTGTAACCGCATTCTTTCCTGGTGGCACAGGCATTCCTGCCTGTGCTGTGGTTCACTCACGCCGGCGCCGGCATCGCGAACCCTTCTTTGTCCGTTTGTACAGTGATACCGGCGGCGTCCGGATTTAACGCGGCCAGCAGTTCCAGGTTCTGTTGCAGCAGGAACTCGACCGCGGCGACATCGTTGGCCGCTTGCACTTGCTTCTTCTGCTGCTGAGCATCCTGAAACGTCGGCCCGATTTCGAACCTCTCGGCGGATTCCGGCAGCGGCCCGGCGTTGTACTTGCCCATCAGGTGCACGGCATTCGGATCGAGCGGCGCTTCGGCGTGGACCGTGGGAGTCACCGTTGCCAACGCCGGGACAAGGGACTTGCGCGAACCGCGGGCCCAGAACATTGCGGCCACGATCAGCCCGAAGAGGCCGACGCAGTAGGCCGCCAGCGTTTCGAAGCTCAGGGTCAAGCCGCGCGCCGTTTCGGTTGCGGTCTTCGCTGCCGGTTCATGCACCACGACGATCTGCGGTTGCTGCGCCGCAGGACTTGAAACGGTAATCGGCGGAATCGCGGGAGATGGCGGCGCCGGCATGGCGTAGCTGGCCAGCACGATCTGCCGCGAAGGAAGCGCCTGCTTCATCCGTTCGCCGACGCTGCCGAGCACGCCGACCGCGGCAGCGGAAACCTCGCGCGTGCCATCGCGGATGCTGTGCATCGCTTCGGTGAATGCCACAGCGGAATGCTGTTCCTTGGCCGGCTCGATCGCGGACGCTTGAATCACGGGCGCGGCGGGCGCGGGCATATGAACCGGCGCCCGCTTCGCCGTGCCGTAGTAAATCTCGATGGCTTCTTCGTTAGCTGCGGCGTCGGCCAGGGGAAACGCAGCCGGAGCGGGCTGAGCCCAAGCGGGGCCGGCCGCGGCGAACAGCGCCGACGCCGCCAAACCCGCCAGCAGTGGCCGCGAGCGAAGACCCTGCCGTCGCGCTTCCATAACTGGTCCCATCCTCACGATTGTTGCGATCGGTACAGCCGGTATCGGCAGATGAGTTCGCCCAAAATGACAGAAACCGGAATGCGGGGCGACAGAGCGGGGGATGGCAAACTCGGCAATTTGGAGTACTGACGGTCATCAATGTAATGACATCGAGCCAACCAGCCATTCTGACCCTCTCCCCGCTGGGGAGACAGTGGTTTGCGAGCGAAGCGAACAAACCGGGTGAGGGGCAGAATTGGTGTAACAAGACCCCTCACCCGCAATCTCGCTGGCGCGAGATTGCGGCCACTCCCCAGCGGGGAGAGGCGTGGGGCTGGTTGGCTCGATCTCTTTAGTTTGAATACTGTCAATAGCCGCGACGCGGATTCAGCGAAGCGCTCTCCAGTCGGCGAATGCGCCATCTCGCCTGCATTGCCGCCGCGACTATTATGAAACCAACCGCCGGGGCCGGCGGTATGTTACTAGCGCCCAACTCCACCTCGCTGCGAGAACACCCATGGCCGGCCGATTCCGATCCCTGTTCCTGGTCGCCGCGTTCGGTTTGGCCGTGGCCGGCCAAACCCTCGCCGCCCCCGCCGGCGTCAACATCGCCCTGCCCTACCCGGCCAAGGCGCCGCTCGTCGTTCAGGTCAACGGCGTCGAACGCGTCAAGGATCGGCTCGGCAAGATGCTCGAAGCTCTGCCGGCCGCCGAAGCCAAGCAGGTCAAAAAGGCCGCCGACGACGGGTTCGCGAAACTGCTGCAGGGCCGCAAGCTCGACGCCGTGCCGAAAGACGGCCGGCTCTTCCTCGTGGTGCACGACTTCGCCACGCTCACCGAGGATACGCCGGCCCTCGCCGTACTCGTCCCTGCCACCAGCTACAAGGAGCTCAAGACCACGCTTTTGAGCAAGGATGAGCAAAAGAGCCTGGAGCAAGCCGGCAAGGGAATCGAATCGTTCAAAGCGAGCGCGGGCGGCAACGATGCCACGCTTTACCTCATAGAACTAAAGGGGTACGCCGCGGTCACGCCGAACAAGGAGACGGCGGAACTGTATGCCGGCAAGTTCAACCCGGCGCAATCTGGCGCCATGGGCACGGAGCTTTCCGCTTCGTTCCTCGCCGGCGACGTTTCCCTTTACGTCAACATGGACGCCATCAACGATCTTTACGGCGCCCAGATTCGCCAGTTCAAGATGCTCATCGATCTCGGAATCGGTCAGGCCCAAGGCGCCATTCCCGGCCTCGGCAAGCAGCAACTCGAGGCCGGCAAAATCATGGTCGGCGGCATCTTCCAGATCATCGAGGATTCCAAGGGGCTCGTGATCGCCGCCGAGTTCCGGCCGCAGGGGCTCAATCTTCGCGGGCAGATCCGCTTCGCGGACGAGACGCAGAGCGCCGATTTGCTCAAAGCCGAGAAGCCTTCCGACCTCGCCGAGCTGGGAAAGCTGCCGCGCGGGCAAGGAAGTTACAGCGGCTCGCACCTTGGTAAGAAGTTCGCCGACCTGTTCAAGAAGTTCTCCCAGGAATTCGCGGCGGCCGACGACGACGAAAAGGGGGCCGAACGGATCGCGAAATTGCAGACCGAGCTGGCGGCGGCCGGCCGGCAAGGCGAATTCTCCGCATCCACCCCGCCGCAACAATCGATCACGCTGTCGATGTACAAGGAGCCAGGCCGGGCCGCGACCGCGCTCGTCGACCTTTACTCAGCCATGTCGGCCGGCGGCAAGATTTCCAGCATCGCGCTCAAGAAGAAGCCGGACATCACGGACAAGGCCGCGACCTACCGCGAATTCACCTTCTCCGAGATCAAGCTGAACTTCGACTTCGCCGCCGCTGTGGAAGCGCTTCCCGAAGCGGCCCGCGAGGCCGCCCTGAACCAGTTCAAGCGGCTCATGAAAGAGAAGACGACGCTCTGGGTCGGCACGAACGGTAAGGTGGTGGTTCAACTGATGGCGGCCGACTGGGCCGCGGCCAAGAAGTTGCTCACCGAAGCGCTCGATCCGAAGGAAGCCGTCGGCCTGGATAAGGGGTTCGAACTGGCCCGCAAGAACCTGCCCAAGGAGCTTTCCGCGGTGATGATGCTCGAAACGGCGACGATCGTGACCATGATGGTCAACCAGGTGAAGACGATGTCGCAGTTCATTCCGGGCGGCGCCTTCCCGCAGATCGGCAGCGTCAAACCGGTGAAGGGCGAACCGACCTATCTGGCGATGTCGCTATCGTTGAAGCCACAGCTCGCGACGGCGGATATGTTCGTTGCAGGCACGGCAATGAATGTGATGACCCGCATGATCGCGCCGCTCTTCCGCAATGTCGAGTGAGTTCCTCGCGGAGCGCGAGATATCCGTCCAACACTGCTGCTGGCGTGCATCGCCCCGCCAGCGGACCGGTAGGATTTACGCCGAATGGGTGCCCGCGAACGGGCCGGCACTCCAGTCGTCGCGTTGCACCAGCCCGGATTCGCTCGATTTGAAACTTCAAGTGCGGAATTGGAAGTAACCCGGTTTATACGGCGCCCGGCTTCTTGAACAACTCGGCAACCGGACACGAAAACCCCGGCAGCACATCCTCGGCGGTTAACGTGTCCCCCATGCGAAGAAAGGCATACCCGCCATCCTTGCGAATGACTCGAATCGTATGCTGCTCCGGATTCACCACCCAGACGATCTTGACGCCCGCGCCCAGCCAATCTTCGATCTTCTCTTCAACTTCCTGGGCCAAATCGTTGGGCGAAATCACTTCCGCCACCAAATCCGGGGCCAGCGTGGTATGCCCTTCGTCTTCGTAAGTTTCGACGGGCATACGGCTGGTGGAAATGAAGGAGGCATCCGCGCGCCGTGTGCCCTGGGGATCATTGGGGAAGCAGCGGTATGACGTTCCCTCGGGGAATACCCAGCCGGCCTGCATCTGGCGACAGAAGAGCCGCAAATGAAAAAAGACTTCACCCCCAATTCGACTCGATTCCTTGCTCATATGCAGCTCCCGGAGCTTCCCTTGAACCAGTTCGTAGCCCTGGCCCTCGTCCGGCATGAGCAGCAAATCTTCCGGGGTGAGCGCGGGCGGAGTGGCAATCGCATTCATAAGAACCTCGGCAAGGGGATCGGCAAGCTCATCTTACTTCACGCCAGGATCGGCTTCACCACCTTCCCGTGCACGTCCGTCAAGCGATAGTCGCGGCCCTGGAAGCGGAACGTCAGCCGCTCGTGATCGACGCCGAGCAGGTGCAGCATGGTGGCGTGGAGGTCGAAGACCTCGACGACGTTCTCGGCGGCGTGGTAGCCGAAATCGTCCGTGGAACCGTGGGTGACGCCGCCCTTGATGCCGCCGCCGGCCAGCCACAGCGAGAAGCCCTTCATGTGGTGGTCGCGGCCGCTGCCACCCTGCGACATGGGCGTCCGGCCGAACTCGCCCGTGCAAACGATCAGCGTATCCTCGAACATGCCGAGCCGCTTCAAGTCTTTAATCAAGGCGGCACAGGGCTTGTCGATCTCCTCGATCTTCTGGCGAATGCCTTCCTTCACGCCGCCGTGGTGGTCCCAGTCGCGGTTGTACAGTTGAATGAAGCGGACGCCTTTCTGGGCGAGCCGGCGAGCGAGCAGGCAGTTGGCGGCAAACGAGCCATCCGCCCCTTTCACCCCGTAGCTTTCGAGGACAGTCTTCGGTTCCTGGGCCAGGTCCATGAGGGCTGGCACGCTGGCCTGCATCTTGAACGCCAGTTCGTACTGCGAGATCCGCGTCGCGATCTCGGGATCGTGGACGGCGGCATTCTCGAGTTGGTTGAGTTGGCTCACCGCGTCGATCACGTCCTTCTGCTTGGCGCGGTCGACGCCGGGCGGGCTGGTGAGGTAGAGCACGGGGTCGCCCTGGCCGCGGAGATGCACGCCCTGGAACTTGCCGGGCAGGAACCCGGCGGACCACTGCCGCGACGCGATCGGCTGCATCTGCCCGCCGCGGCTCGACGTCAGCACCACGAACCCGGGCAAGTCCTCCGTTTCCGAACCGAGGCCATAAGTGATCCAGCTGCCCATGCTCGGCCGGCCCGATACCGACGAACCGCTGTTCATGAAGGTGTGGGCCGGGTCGTGGTTGATCGCTTCGGTCTTCATCGACCGGACGACGCAAAGATCGTCCGCGACTTCGGGAAGGTGCTTGAACAGTTCGTTGAGTTCGATGCCGCCCTTGCCGTGCTTTTTGAAGCCCCATTGCGGCCCGAGGCAGTTCAGCTTCGCCCCTTGAAGCTGGGCGATCGGCTGCCCCTTGGTGATCGATTCGGGCATCGGCTTGCCGTTCATTTTGGCGAGCACGGGGCGGTTGTCGTACAGTTCGAGGTGGCTCGGGCCGCCGGCCATGACCAGGAAGATGACGCGCCTGGCCTTGGCCGCATGGTGCGGCTTGGCGAGAATCCCCGGCGTTCCGGCGGCGTCGAGCCGCTGGAACAGCGACGTGAGCGCCAGCGCCCCGAGCCCGCGGCACGATTGTCCGAGGAACGTCCGGCGCTGCAACAGAGTGATCGGGTTCATGAGTGTACTGTGGGTTAAAATGCCCACCCACGGCCGTGGGTGGGCTTGGGTTCCTATTGTCTCGTGATGGTTTCGTGCAAGTTCAGAATCACGCGGCACACGTTGGTCCAGGCGGCCAGTTCGGCCGGGTTCATCCCCGCGGGCACTTTCGCTTCACCGATGGCCAGCAGTTTCTTGGCGTCATCCGGCCTGGCGGCATATTCCGCGCGGTGCTTGGCCAGGACGCCGAGCAGAATCTTCGCCTCGGACCCCTTCGGACTGCGGCCAGTGGCTTTCCCGAACGCCCAGGCGATTCGGGCGGCATCGTCCGGGCCGCTGGCCAACGACTTCGCCGCGAATGCCTTGGCCGCTTCCACGAATTCCGGATCGTTGAGAAGCACCAGTGCCTGCTGCGGGATGTTGGAATGCGGCCGTTCGCAGGTGCATTCCTCGCGGCTCGGGGCGTCGAAGGCGATCATCGCCGGGTGCGGGAAGCTCCGCTGCCAGTGCGTGTAGAGGCCGCGGCGATAGGTCTTTTCGCCGGCGTCCTTTTGCCACTCGCGGGTGGGGAAGTTCAAGGCGGACCAGTACCCAGCGGGCTGGTACGGCTTGACGCTGTCGCCGCCGATGGTCGGGCTCAGCAGGCCGCCGATTGACAGTGCGTTGTCGCGGACGAACTCGGCGTCGAGCCGCCACCGCGATTGCCGGGCGAACAGTTTGTTGAACGGATCGCGCTCGCGCAAGGCCGGCGTCTCCACGGACGATTGCCGATAGGCGCTGGAGAGCACCATCAAGCGGACGAGGTGTTTGATATTCCAGGGCGAGCGGGGGGCGTTAGCCCTCTGATTCTGTGGACCTTGTGGAGAATCAGGGGCCTTAAGGCCCCCGCTCGCCATGAACTCGGTGGCCAGCCAGTCGAGCAGTTCCGGGTGCGTCGGCAGTTGTCCCTGCGTGCCGGATTCCTCCAGCGAACGGGCGATGCCGTAGCCGAAGAAGAGCTTCCACAGGCGGTTGACGGCGACGCGGGCCGTCAGCGGGTTATCCGGCGATACGGTCCACCTGGCGAGGTCCAGGCGCGAGTAGCGCTTCTGGCCTTTGGGAAGCGGCGGCAGCGGCGGCAAGAAGCCCGGCGTGGCCGGCAGCATCACATCGCCGCTCTTGTCTTGCCAGTTGCCGCGGGCGAGGATGCGCACCGTTCGCGGCGAAGCGGACGTGGTGACCAGAGTTCGCGGGATGCCTTTTTCAAAATCGGCGACGGCCTTGTTCGCCGCGGCCACGGCGTCGCGCTCTTTCTTCAAAGTCGGTGCGTAATCGCGGGCGATGGCCTGCAAGCGGTCGTTTTGTGCCGCCGTGCGCTTGGCCGCTGGCGTTTCCAGGAGTTTCTTCACCTCGGCGATCGGATCGGCCTTCTTCTTCGGCAACTTGGGCACTGGCCACTTCCCAACGTCCGCGAACGCGTCGTCCTTGCCGGCGAACTTCTTGACGGCCGCGTCCAGGGCCGCCTGGGCCGTTTTCGCGGCTGCTTCCAACGACTTCAACTTCGCGGCCTGTTCCGCGCTCGGCACTGGCATCCCCGGCTCGCGGCGGCCCAAAGCCGCTTCCTGCACGTCCGCGAAGAATGCCGCGATCGAATAGAAATCCTTCTGCGTGTACGGGTCGAACTTGTGGTTGTGGCATTCGGAGCACATGATGGTGCCGCCGAGCCATACCTGCCCGAAATTGCGAACGCGATCGGAAGAATACTTGGCGACGTATTCCGCGGCCTGGGCGCCGCCCTCCTCCGTGGTTTGCAGCAAGCGGTTGTAAGCCGTCGCCACGCGCTGATCGATCGTCGGCTTCGGCAGCAGATCGCCGGCCAGTTGCTCGATGGTGAAGCGGTCGAACGGCTGATTCGCATTGAACGAGCGAATGACCCATTCGCGGTACGGCGTGACGTGGATTTCGTTGTCGCTGTGGTAGCCGGCGGAGTCGGCGAAGCGGACGAGATCGAGCCACCACATGGCCATGCGTTCGCCGTAGTGCGGCGAAGACAGCAATCGTTCCACCAGCTTCTCGTAGGCGTCCGGCGACTTGTCGTTGACGAACGCATCCACCTCGGCCGGGTTCGGCGGCAAGCCGGTGAGGTCGAACGACAGCCGGCGAATCAACACGCGGCGATCCGCTTCCGGGCTCGGCGCCAAGCCCTCTTTCTTCAAGCGATCGAGGACGAAGTGATCGATGGGGTTTCGCGCGCCGCGAACCTCGGGTACCGGCGGCCGCGTCAATTTCGCGAACGACCAGTGTTCCGAATACTTCGCCCCCTCGGCAATCCACCGCTTGAACAGTTCCACCTGGGCCGGCGTCAGGGCCGGCTTCTTGGCCTTCGGCGGCGGCATCACCTCATCCGCATCCCTGGAAGTGATCCGTTCCAGGATCGTGCTTTCGGCGGGTTTGCCGGGCACGATCGCGCCGGATTTCACGGCGTCATCGCGGAGATCGATGCGAAAGTCCGCCTTGCGGGCCTTCTCGTCCGGGCCGTGGCAGGCATAGCAGGAAGTCGCCAGGATCGGGCGAATCTCGCGATCGTAATCGACCGGCGCTGCCATGACCCGATTGGAACAGACGGAAAGAAGGAGCACTGCTGGTAGTATGCGGAGCGGAGAAAATGCGAATCGCATGGATGGATACCGGCTATGTGTTCGCGGACCTTGGAGTGATTATAGTCTTGCCCTAACTCAAGTGCGACCGAGACTCGTCGTCCGTTTCTGAAGCCTTACCCCATCGCACACGAAAACCCCAGAAATCGAGGCTGAATGAGTTCTTTGACCTCGAAAAATGTACCACTGCAAGGATCGTGCACGCACAGATGAATGCGATTGCTACCAACGCGAACAATACATTCGGGCTCAGTACAGCCAGTATCGCAAGAGCGACGTTCTTTCCAAGTGGAATGATCATTGCGGACCTTTTTGATCTTGTGCGTCCGGCCTCCTGATATACGATGTCCAATGTTAACAACACTGGTCTACCGTGTCCAACACTTTAAATGGTGATTCAGCAGTGTCGAAGCCAAAATATCGTTCTCGGCCAGGGACTTTGCAACTTCCCGATAGCAAACCCGCACGTCCCGAGGTCGATGTGTTTCATTTCCGTTGGTGGGTTCCTTCGTCGGGATTCAGGTGGGAACAGGCGCACAAGTACGAAGCCAATCCGTCAGGCGCGAGACCCAGGAAAGAATGGGCACTCACTGACGGCAACCCGCTAGGATTGACGTTCATGCAGCGGACGTACTCTCCTTTGCGGATGTTTCCTGCACTATTCCGGACATTTTCGGACGTGCCTGTCAACGATAGGGAGGCCATATTAGCGTTTGCAAACAATTACGGGCGGCTAGGCCTTTCGGACGCCTTTTTCAACGTGCCTCATCCTACTGAACCGGGGCGACAAGTTTCAGCTGCTGCGGAGACGCATCGTGACTGGGCTGGTGCAATTGACGCGCTTAAGGACGCTGTGCGCCTTTGGGATCGTCTCAATCAAGATGACGGGCGAGGGCTAGAGAAGTACATTCGGTGGAACCCTGGAGAGGTAGAACCAGACGGCAGACCAAAAGTGATTCCAAACTGGGGTTTTGACAGCCACCCTGAACTGCCAAGAGATCAGGTTCCGTTCCCATCACGGCGCTTCGTCGCACTGCCCCGCGAGGACTTGGAACGGATGGAACTCCCGAACGACATTCGTGCAGCCGCACAGCTCATCATTCAGAAATGGATAAACGCACAATTAGATGGTAACGCAGCACCACGACTCCTCTACCACACAGATAGGGGAAAGATGGTGCTACAGATCGTGCCCTCGAGCCTACTCGCTGGGATGTGGCTCCAATTTGCCCAAGCCGTTGCGGCAAACAAGGTCTACCGTTCCTGCCGCGAGTGCGGTAACTGGTTCGAGGTACCTCTTACCGATGGCCGTTCGGAGCGCCGCGTGTTTTGTTCGGATCCATGCAAAAGTAAGGACTATAGGCGTCGGTTGCCGAAGCATGACACGAATACGCCATCGCGGTCGTCACGCACGAGGAGGAAGAGGTCGAAAGGAGAATCCCGGTAGCGATTCTCTCACCTCACGGGTTGGCGGTACTGGCCGCGCATGTAGCCGCTATCCGCCGGTGCGGCATACTGGATCGCCAGGTCCGGAGTTTCCAATCGCTTCGAGCCGCTGGCCCGCGATTCCAGGGCATAGCTCAGGATGCCGCCGGTGAGTTGCGTCCGCTCCACGGGGTAAGGCGGCTTGCCCGTGCTGATGAACTTCTCGATGTGCGAGGCCAGTGCTTCGAGAAAGGCGGCGCCGGGGGGCGGCGGCAGGAAGAACAGCGTCGAGACCGGTTTCTTCTCGCCGGCCAGCTTCGCCGCGAACGTTTCATCGGCAACGTGGCCATCCAGTTGAAGTACCGTTGCCTTCAGGCCGTCCGCATATTCGATGTGAAACGCAATGGGGCCGGGCACGAAGTTCCCCCAGGCGGTCGGCCGCTGGAATCGGCGGCAATTGGAACGCACGTCGCCGGCATTGCGCGACGGGCTCCGGCCGATCGCGTGTTCCAGCAACTCCCACGACCACAGGCCGTCGTCGCCCGCCTTCCATACCGCGTCGCCCTGCAAGCCAGTCACCGCTTTCACGCCCTGGTTGGGAACAGCGATCTTACGATCGCCGCTCGCCGGGAAGCGGCGTTCCGCCATGCACTGCAGCGTTTCGAGTGCGTGAATGCCCATGATTTCCAGTTCGCCGCGCGACGCGACGACGGCTTCTTGAATCGGCGAACCGAGCGGCAATTCCAGTTCCGGCTGCCGCCACGTCACCGGCAAACTGGAACCGGCCATCAGCGGGAAGCCCAGCTTCTTCGCGGTCGCCACCATGTCCGCGGCCTTGGTTCGGTCGTAGCTGAGGTGCTTGTCGCAGAACACTGGCACGCTTCTGCCGGACTTCTCGAAGACCTTGACGATCTCTCGAAAGTATTCGTGGCGCGGGTAGAGTTTTTGGCCGCGCGCGTTGTACGGATAGTCGCCGTGCTCGCAGATCAAGAGCACGCCATCGACGGCGAGTTTGCCGGTGCCGAGCGTGAGGGCGTCTTCGATGGTGGGCGACAGGCGGAAGCCGTGTTCCTTGGCGAGGCCGCGGCTCAGGTCATTGCGGAGTTGCTGCACGTACATGCTGGCAACGCCCTGTTCGGGGAAGTGGTGTTCGCCGCCGACCATGTAGCCATCGAGGAAGCGGCCAGCGATATGGTAAGCGTGCGACAGATACCAGTAAACGGAGCAGACGACGGCGATTTTTTTCTCGGCGGGCTTGGCGCGCTTCGGCGGCCGGGTGCGGAGGGAATCCGCGGCCAGCGATGTGAGTCCCGCGCCGACCAGTGCCGAAGTCGCCAAAAACGAACGACGCGTCGCAAGCATGATGTTGTCTCCGCGGAGGGTTCCGTTGTTGCTTTGTAGCGATTTTCGGCGGGCGGTTCTCACGCGCGTTCGATCAGCGATTGCGTCTTCACCACCGCGAATTCCTCGGGAAATGTATGGAAAGCGGCAATCGCAAGGCACTGCGGCAACGCCTCGACGATCACGACGCCGATGGGCGAGAGCCGCAGGCGGTTCTCGGGGCGGAACTGAAACAGGAGCCCTTTGCGCTCGCCGTCGCGGCGCAGTTCGTGATGAACCTGTTCGAACAGTTCGGGGGTCAGGATTTCGACCTGGGTGCCAATTTGGTAGCGCAATCCGGGGCGAACTTCGCAGCGGCCGCCGCGCGAGCCGCCGAAGCGGTGGCTGAGCCGCTGGCCCCGTCCGGGAACGAGTTGGTCCGCCGTGACGGTGGCCTCGGTGATGCGTTCGTCGCCGTGGGACCAATCGAGGATGTGGCCGCTGGGCGTGATGTGGACGGCGAGCCGGTAGCCGCCGCGCTCGAGTTTCCGCGAGGCGAACGAATCGAACAGTTCGGGATGGAACGACCGATCGTAAAGGCGGAACACTAGCTCCGCCACGCGCGGCCTCGCAAACATCGCAGCCATGCCGACAGTATAGCGCGCAGCGACGCGCGAGGTGGGGAATGGTGAAGCCAATGGCTTCACTTGCCCGTCAGTTCGGCGAGGAGGCGGTCGGCGCCGTAAAGCTTCCGCAGGGCTTCGAGCACCGAACGACAATGCACCGCGACGTGCCGGGCTTGTACGTCCGTATAAACGAAGTTCCGCACCAGGCCGTGGCGGTTGCGGTCGAAGTTGATGCCGATGAGTTCGCCGGCGCGGTTGAGCACGGGGCTTCCCGAATTGCCGCCGATGGTATCCGCGGTGGAAACGAAGTTGAACGGCGTGGCCAGGTCGAGCTTGGCCTTGCCGTCGCGCCAGCGGGCCGGCAACTCGAACGGCTCCTTTCCGCCGAGCAGCGCCGAGCGTTCGAAGGCGCCGCCGAACGTCGTGTGAAAGTGCAGCTTCTCACCGGCCACTTCGTAACCCGTCGCGACGCCGAACGCCAGCCGCAGCGTGAAGGTAGCGTCCGGGGCGAGGTTCTTGCCGAATACCTGGAAGCGGAGCTTCGCGATCGCGGCATAAGCTTGTCGCTCCGGTTCCTCGATTTCCGTTTCATAGCGGGTGCGGAGCTTGCGAGCCTCGGCATCCACGAGCTTGGCGAGAACGATCATCGGATCGGTGCTGGCGTCGATCGCTTTCTTGCCCCGTTCGACCAATCGTTTGCGTTCGGCGGGGCCCAGGAGCTGAGTGCCGGCGACCAGATCCTCGGCGCGGGCCGCCGGGTTCTTTCCGGCCATCGCCGCTATCACGATGGGATGTTCGCCGCCAAGGTTTTCGGCCAGGAACGTCAAGGATGCCGTCAGCTTGGTCCGTTCCAGATCGCGGTAAATCGGCGCTGGGCTGAACAGGCCGAATTTCAGCGATTCCAGGTTCGAATCGCGGCATTCGCGCAATCGCTCGGACGACTTCTTCGGCAACTCGTCGGCCATCCGCACGCAGTGCCGGGCGATGTGGAAGAGTTCCGAATAAAAGGCGTGGCCGGTTTCCAAAAGCGAGTATGGCTTCTCGAATTCGGCGAACTTCCGCTGCGATTCCGCGATGGTCGTCCACGCCGCCGGCGAATCGCTCTTCGCCATCAGGCCCGCTTCCTCCTGCTGCTTCCGCTCCATGATTTTCGGATCGAGCAACCCTTGGTATTGGCCGCTGAAGGCCTTGCGGGCATTGGCGACGCGGTGCAGGTCGGTGGCGGCGCGGCGGCGGTTCTCCGGGCTCTGTTCGCCGAACTGGGTCACGGCTGCTTCCAAAGTTCGCAATCGGTACAGGGTGTACGGCAAGGTGATGTCGCGACGATGCTGCAACTTGGCGTGCGTCTCGAGCCGCTGCGTCGAGCCCGGGTGGCCGGTGACGAAGACGAGATCGTTTTCCTTCGGCCCAGTGTCGCTCCACTTAAAGAAGTGCGGCGTCTTGGCCGGCTCGCCATTCTCGTAAGCGCGGAAGAAGGCGACATCCAGGCCGAAGCGCGGGTACTCGAAGTTGTCGACGTCGCCGCCGAACGCCGCGATGCCGCTCTCCGGCGCGAACACCAGCCGCACGTCCGTGTATTTCTTGAAGCGATACAGATGGTACTGCCCGCCGTTGTACAGCGTGATCACATCCGATCGCAGGCCGGTGGCGTCGAGCGATTTCTTCTCGATGTCGGCCATGACAGCCCGGCGCGCGGCGAACGCCTCGCCCGCCTTCATCTCCGGCTTCACGGCCGCGTTCACTTCCGCCGTCGCGTCGAGCATTTCTTGGAGCACGTTGATTTCCAGGTCCGGGCACTTCAGTTCCTTGTCGCGGGTCGGTGCATAGAAACCGTTCGCAAGCATATCGGAACCGGCCTTGCTGAGCTTCTGGACGGCATCGGCGGCGACATGGTGGTTGGTGACGAGCAGGCCGTCCTGGGAAACGAAGCCGCCGGAGCCGCCGCTATTGAGCCGCACGGAAGCGAGTTGAGCGTTCCTGAGCCAGGCGTCGGTGAGATCGAAGCCGTACTTCTTCTTGAGCAGTTCGCGGGGCGGATCGTTGAGCAGCCACATCCCTTCATCGGAAATCGCCGTCATCGCCGTGCCCCCGAGGATCAGAATCGCGATCGCGAGTTGATGGAATCGCATGGTAAGAAGCTCCGAATGACGAATACACCACCTGGCGAGCCGGGAGCGTGAGCGACCGGAGTCCTGATACACTCCGGTCGCTCACGCTCCCGGCTCGCCAGCTGTTTGAAATCGTCGATTTCTGCAACAATCATCTTATGCGGCTTTCCTTGCGTTACCGGTTGCTGTTGCCGTTGACGCTGCTGTTGGCGGGCGATGCGGCGGCGACGGCGTGGGCGGCCAGCGCCGCGGCGGCCACCGCCGAGCGCCGGCTCGCCACGCAGCAGTGGGCCGTCGCGCGCACCCTCACCGTGCCGCCGACGTTCCCGCTGACCCAGCCCGTGCTCAACTCGATGAAGGGCTTCTCGGGCGCCGAGTTCTTGCTCGTCCATCCGAATCGGCCGCAGCTTTCCACGCTGCCCGAACCGCTGCCGACGCTCCCGCCCGATGTGCCGATCGCGTCGCTTGCGGAAAGCGAGGAGCGCCGCCTGGGGCCGCCGGTAGTGGTGGCCGGTGCGGAGTATCGCTGCCTGCGGCTTCCCCTGCGCGGCCCGCACCCCGATCGCGGCGGCGACCTATACATCTTTTATCCCGAATCGCTGCGCCGCACGGCGGTTCGCGATGCCGTCCGCCCCACGCTGGCACTCGGCCTCGTCGGGGGGCTCGTCGCCCTCGGGCTCGCGCTCGTCATTGGCACGCGACTGGTACGCCGCATCCGCGACCTCGATCAGCGGACGCGGCTCATCGCCGGCGGGGACTTTCAACCGATGCCGCTGCCGCGAACCGACGATGAACTCACGGACCTGTGCAAATCGGTCAACGACATGGCCCATCGGCTCGCCGAGTTTCAGGAAGCCCTCCAACGCGACGAACGCCTCCGCGTGCTCGGGCAGTTCTCCGGCGGCCTGGCGCACCAACTGCGCAATGCCGCTTCGGGGGCCAAGCTCGCTCTGGAAGTGTACTTAACCGAGAACCCGAATGCCGATCCCGAACCCCTGCATGTCGCCCTGCGGCAACTGGCCCGCATCGAGGCCAACCTCCGGCAATTCCTCGACCTGGGCAAGCCGCCGCCAACCGCGATGGTGCGCTGCGATCCGGCGAAATTGATCGACCAGGCCGTAAACCTGCTGCGGCCGCAATGCCAACACGTGGGTACCACATTGTTCTGGGAAGCGCCACAAGTTCCCGTGACTGTCACCGGCGATCCGGCTCAATTGAGCCACCTATTCAGCAATGTGATCGGCAACGCGGTGGAAGCGGCTGGCCCCGGCGGCTCGGCAAGCGTATCCCTGGAACGAACCGCGACCGGCATAATCGTCGAAGTTGCCGATACCGGTCCGGGGCCACCGGAAGGGATTGCCGCGAAGTTGTTCGAACCGTTCGTGACGGGCAAGGAAGAGGGAATCGGCCTGGGGCTGGCCGTGGCGCGACAGGCCGCCGCGGCGCACGGAGGAACCGTGACTTGGCAACGCGAGGGCGGCAAGACGCTGTTTAGAATCACCCTGACTCTCTGGGCAGATAAACCACCGTCCAGCTTCGGCCATTCCCGCCGCAACTTTCTTTCTGCCGGCACCCTCGCGCTCGGCGGCTTGACCCTCGCCGACATACTCCGACAGGAGGCGCGGGCCGGCGCGGGCGGCTCCTAGCAAAAGGCGGTCATCTTCGTCTACCTGCCGGGCGGACCAAGCCACATCGACCTGTACGACATGAAGCCCGAGGCCCCGGTCGAAATTCGCGGCGAGTTCAAGCCGATCAAGACCAACGTCCCTGGAATCGACATCTGCGAACTGTTGCCGCTCCAGGCGAAGATCGCCGATCGGTTCTCGATCATCCGTGGGTTCGAAACGAACGGCTCCCACGACAGCCGAATGTTGACGACAGGGTTCAAGCCGGGGCTGTATCGGCCCGCGTTCGGCTCGGTCGTCAGCCGGTTGCTCCCGGGCGAGAGCGGCGGGTTGCCGCCCTACGTAACACTCGTGCAGGAATCGAATCTCCCATTTGGCCAGTATCCGGCTTACCTCGGACCGGCGCACGCCCCGTTCGGCCTCCGCGGGAAGTGAGTCGCCGACCTCACGCCGCCCCGCCATGCGGACCGAGCCAAGAGCAAGCCGTTCACCCCGCGGAACCTGCTCGCCACCTTGTACCACTGCTCGGCATTGATGCGGCAACCACCCTCCCGGACCATACTGGCCGACCCCAATTCTTGCTCGACGATCGGGACCGGATCGACGAGTTGCTGTAAGTGCCGAACACACATGCAGAAGACCACTTCGCGCCACCTCAGTGGCGCCGAAATCTCGTAGGATGATGTGTCGGCTTCGCTCCACTCTCGGAAGCTTGCATGAGTCTCCTGCTCAGCGGGATCGGCCTCGCCAAATCGTTCAGTCACCGTTCCCTGTTCGCCGATCTTTCCATCGAACTGCGCGCCGGCGAGCGCATTGGCCTCATTGGCCCGAACGGCGCGGGAAAAACGACGCTCCTCAAGATCCTCGCGGGGCGCGAAATCGCCGATGAAGGGGAGGTCGTCGCCCGCCGCGGCGTTCGCATCGGCTTCGTCGCGCAGGACGATACCTTCGCCGCGGGCCAAACGGTGCGCGAGGCCGCCCTCGCCGGATCGATCGACGATGACCTGGAAGAGCACGAACGCGAAACCCAGGTCGCCATCGCTCTCACCCAGGTCGGGTTCACCGATTTCGAGCAGCCGGCGAACGCACTCTCCGGCGGCTGGCGGAAGCGACTGGCGCTCGCCCGCGAACTCGCCCGCCAACCCGATCTGGTGCTCATGGACGAACCGACGAACCACCTCGATCTGTCCGGCATCGTCTGGCTCGAGAAACTCCTGCGTTCGGCGCCGTTCGGCTATCTCGTCGCCACGCACGACCGGTCGTTCCTCCGCGCCGTCGCCGAGGACGTGATCGAGATCAATCGCGTTTATCCGCGCGGCGCCTTTCGCACTGAAGGCGGTTACGACTCGTTCGCGGACAAGCGCGATGCCTTCCTCGACGCCCAGGCCAGGCAGCAGGAATCGGTCGCCAACCAGGTCCGCCGCGAGACGGACTGGCTGGCTCACAAGGCGCGGGCCCGCACCCGCAAGGCCAGTTCGCGGATCGAAGCGGCGGCCGTGCGGCGCGAGGAACTTGCCGAACTCCAATATCGCACGGCATCCACGAACCCCGCGGGAATCGACTTCGTCGGCACCGGCCGGCGAACGAAGAAACTGCTCGCGATGCAGGGCGTTTCGAAATCTCTCGGCGGGCGATTGCTATTCGACAACCTCGATGTCATTCTCACGCCCGGAATGCGGCTCGGCTTGCTTGGCCCCAATGGCAGCGGCAAAAGCACGCTGTTGCGGGTAATCGCCGGACAGATCGAGCCGGATGCCGGCACAGTCAAGCGAGCCGACGGTTTGCGAACCGTGATGTTCGAACAGGGCCGCACCGCGCTCGATACCTCGCTCACGCTGCGGCGATCGCTGAGCCCCAATTCGGATACGGTCGTCTTCCGCGATCGCACCTTGCACGTCGGCGGCTGGGCCCGGCAGTTCCTCTTTCACCCCGAGCAACTCGACCTCGAACTGAGTGCGCTTTCCGGCGGCGAACAGGCGCGCGTCCGCATCGCGCAACTCATGCTCCAACCGGCCGACTTGCTGCTGCTCGACGAGCCGACCAACGACCTCGACATTCCGACGCTCGAAGTGCTGGAGGAAAGCCTCGAGGATTTCCCCGGCGCGATGGT
>Ga0134125_10002949_pt1 | contig 19933 bp, 23 predicted proteins | sample KB31751_FD_96464 | JGI IMG/M metagenome (GOLD analysis project Ga0134125, IMG submission 96464) | Terrestrial soil microbial communities with excess Nitrogen fertilizer from Kellogg Biological Station, Michigan, USA - KB3-175-1 | ecosystem: Environmental > Terrestrial > Soil > Unclassified ... | reverse complement strand
GCCCGTGCTCGGCCGCGCGATCTCGCCCGGCTGGCAGGAGGTCGGCCGCTTCCTCGGCGGCAGCATCCGCGACTTCGACCGGCGCTGGCCCGTCCCGCGCCTGCTGACGGCCCTGCGCGAGGCGGGGTTCGACGACGTGCGCGCCAGACGACTGAGCCTCGGCGGCTGCACCGTTCTCTGGGGCCGGCGCGCGTGACGGAGGCGCGGGCGCGGCCGGCCTTCTACGCGCTCGCGCCGGGCGGCTGGCGCGACTACGTCACGCTCCTGCACCCGCCCTACACGGCCTGGCACCTGAGCTACGTCGTGATCGGCGCGTGCCTCGCGCCGCACCTCTACACCGGCCGCCTCGTGGCTACCGCGGCGGCGTTCTTCCTCGCGCTCGGCATCTCCGCACACGCGCTCGACGAGTTGCAAGGCCGCCCGCTAGCAACACGGATCCCCGAGGGCGTCCTGGTCGCCCTCAGCATCGTCCCGCTCGCCGCCGCGGTCACGATCGGGATCGCGGGGGCGATCGCGTTCAACCTCTGGCTGCTCGCCTTCGTCGGCGTCGGGCTCGCGCTCGTGCCGGTCTACAACCTCGAGCTCTTCGGCGGCGCGATCCACAACCAGGCCGGCTTCGCGCTCGCCTGGGGCGCGTTCCCGCTGTTGACGGGCTACTTCGCCTGCGCGGAGACGATCACGTGGGTCGCACTGCTGGCGGCGGCGTACGCGACGCTGACGAGCTACGTCCAGCGCGTGCTCTCGACACCCGTACGCCACCTGCGCCGGCGGGTCGCCTCGGTCTCCGGCGCGTTCGAGCTGCGGGACGGCGGCAGCGAGCCCGTGACGCGCGAGACGATCGCCGGCGCCTCCGAGCGTGCGCTCCAGGCGCTCGCCGCCGCACACGTCGCTTTGGCCGCGTCGCTCCTGGTGCTGAGGCTGACGTAGCATGCGCGCCGTGCGCGCGGAGGTCCTCGAGCTCGTCTTCGCGGCTGCCGTGGTCGTGGTGTTCGCGTCGGCCGCTGCGGCTGTCGTCGACCGTGTCTCGCGGCGCACGCTGCTGCTCCTGACGGGCGTGATCTCTGCTGTTGCGCTCGCCGCGTGGGTGGTGTTTGCCCTCCACCCGTCGGGCGAGCTCGCCGTCGCCGCGGGCGGGATCACCGTCTGCGCTGCCCTCGAGGGTGCGACGCTCGTGCTGCAGCGCCTGCTCGCCCGGGCACGGCGGCTCGACGACCAGCTCGAGGAGGCCGAGGCGCGCTTCGCCGCCGTCGCCTCGGCGGAGGCGGATGCCCGGGCCGCGGAGCTCGAGCGCACGCTGGCACGCGCGCGCGCCGACTCGCTGTCGACGCTCGTCGCGGAGGAGCGGAGGATCGGCGAGGAGCGCCGCGCCGCGCTCGAGGAGCGCGAGCGACGCGCGAGCGCGGAGCTGAGCGAGGCACTCGCGCGTGTCGAGCAACGCGTCTCGCACCGGCTCGCAGAGCTGAGCATCGATCTCGAGCGCACCGAGCAGTCGCTTTCGACGCAGCTGAAGGCGCTTGCCGACCGGCAGAAGCAGCTGATGAGCAAGGCCGAGTCGCGGCTCGTGCTCGAGACCGAGCGGCTCGATGCCGCCAGCGAGGCGCAGCGCGAGCGGCTCTCGACGCTCGACGAGCACTTCTCCCGGACGGCCGACGAGATCGCGCAGTCCGGGCAGCAGGAACTGGAGTCGCACGAGCGCGACCGGCGGCGGGCGCTGCACGAGGTCGCCGAGCGGCTACGCCACCGCGAGCGCGACCTGCGGGAGCGGATCGCGGCCGAGGAGGCCGAGGCGATCCAGCGCATCCAGGCCGGCTTCGCCGACATCGAGCGCCGCCAGCTCGATCAGCTCAAGCGCGTCGTCGAGCGCACCGCCGCGAGCTTCTCGGAGGCGGTCTCCAAGCAGTTCGCCGACGCGATCCGCGGGGCCCGCGACGACGCCGCCCAGCGACTCTCACGCGAGCTCGACCGTGCGGTCCAGCACTTCGCGAAGGAGGCCCAGAGCGTCCTCGCCGATCGCCTGGCGCACGTCGCCGACGCCGGCGGGCAGCGCCTCGAGCGCAAGCTCTCGCAGATCGGCACGACGCTCGAGCACGAGCGCGACGAGCTGATGGCGGAGCTCCAGCGGCGGATCGGCGACGCCGAAGTCGAGCTCCGCTCGCAGGTCCAGTCCCTCGCAGCCGACGCCGAAGCCGAGCGGACCGTGCTCAACGCGCGCCTCCAGGACCTGCAGCGGCGGATCGACGAGGCGGTCACCGAGGCCGGCTCGCGCCTCGCGCCGACGTTTCGCGGAAGCTGATCGGCGGTACCTCAAACTTCCACGAAAAGGGTTCGTCTAGGACAGGGCGAACTACCCCCACGCCTATGACGCAGATCACCGAGACACCACCACGGGACGAGCAGGCGAAAGTCGAAAGCTGGCGCCTGCACGTGCTGATGGAGGCCGGGTACCCGCTGCCGCTGGCGGAGAGGATCGCGCACAGCGACGCCGACCTGCACCACGCGGTCGACCTCCTCTCACAGGGCTGCACGCCCGAGACTGCTGCGGAAATCCTGATCTAGCAGCTCCGGCTCGCCGTATCCTGGCCCCGTGAAGGTCGAGGCCACCGCGTACGGCGATCGCAAGGTCTACTCGGTCGGGGCGTTCAACCGCGGCGTCTCCTCCTGGCTCCAGCGGCTGCCGACGGTCTGGGTCGAGGGCGAGGTCACCGAGCTGCGCCGCTCGGACCGCTGGGCGAGCGTCTTCTTCACGCTGAAGGACCCGCAGGACGGCGCGTGCGTGGCCGTCTCGATGGCGCGCGGGCAGTTCGACGCGCTGCGGCTCGAGCTCGCGGACGGCGACCGCGTCCACTGCTTCGGACGGCCGGAGCTGTTCGAAGCGCGCGGTGAGTTCAGGCTGCGCGCACTTTCGCTCGAGCGGTTCGGGCTCGGTGAGCATCTCGCGGCGCTCGAGCGATTGAAGCGCAAGCTGGCCGACGAAGGCCTGTTCGCCGCGGAGCGGAAACGGCCGCTGCCGCTGCTCCCCGCGCGGATCGGGCTCGTCACGGGCAACGACGCGGCGGCCAAGCGCGATGTGCTGCCGGCGATCACGACACGGTTCCCGCCCGCAAACGTGCTCGTCGCGGAGACGTACGTGCAGGGGCCGCGGGCCGCAGGCGCGGTCGTCGAGGCGCTGGCCGCGCTCTGCCGCGAAGGAGTCGACGTGGTGGTCGTCGCCCGCGGCGGCGGCAGCTTCGAGGACCTGCTCCCCTTCAGCGACGAGCGGCTCGTCCGCGCGATCGCGGACTCCCCGGTGCCGGTCGTGAGCGCCGTGGGGCACGAGCAGGACACACCGCTCTGCGACCTCGCAGCCGATGTGCGCGCCTCGACGCCCTCGGTCGCGGGCAGGCTCGTCGTCCCCGACCTCGCGCAGCTGCTCGAGCGGCTCGACCGCTCGCGGGCCGGCCTCGAGCGCGGCACCCGCCGCAGCCTCGAGCGAGAGCGCCGGCGGCTCGACCGTGCCCATGAGCGGCTCCGGCGCGCGCCGAAGTTGCTGGTCGAGCGAAGGCGCGCGAAGCTCGAGCAGAGCGCGGGCCGGCTCCGCACGCTCTCGCCGAAGGCGACGCTGGAGCGTGGCTACGCGATCGTGCGGGCGGGCGGCGAGCTCGTCCGCTCCAGCGACGCGGTCAAGCCCGGCGAACATGTGGACGTCGACCTCGCGAAGGGCGGCTTCGGCGCCCGCGTCGAGGAGACACGGTGACGTTCGAAGAGGCCCAGCGCGAGCTGGAGGAGATCGTCCAGCGGCTCGAGCGCGGCGAGGCGCCGCTCGACGAAGCACTGAAGCTGTGGGAGCGCGGCGAGGAGCTCTACCGCTTCTGTAAGGAGCGCCTCGACGTCGCCGAAGGCTCGATCGAGGAACTGGCCTCGCGCGCGGAAGCCGCAAAGCCTTAGGATCCTCGCTGTGGCAGAAGCCCCGGTCGAACTTCTACAGCGCGTCCCGCTGTTCGCCGACTTCGAGCGCGGCGACCTTCAGCGCCTCGCGCGCACCTTCAAGGAGCGGACGTTCGACGCCGGCACCACCGTCGCGGACGAGGGTCACACCGGCGCGGGCTTCTTCGTGATCGAGAGCGGCGAGGCCACCGTTTCCGTGCACGGCTCCGAGCGCGGCAAGCTCGGCCCCGGGGACTACTTCGGCGAGATCGCGCTGATCGACGAGGGCGCCAGGAGCGCAACCGTCACCGCCGACAGCGAGCTCCGCTGCTACGGCCTCACCTCCTGGGAGTTCCGGCCGCTGGTCGAGGGCAACGCCTCGATCGCGTGGAAGCTCCTGGAGACGATGGCGAAGCGGCTGCGGGCCGCCCAGAGCTGACCGAGCACGCGGCCTCTGACGCGGAGCTCGTCCGACGCTGCCGAGCTGGCGACGACGACGCCTGGCGCGAGCTCGTCGACCGCTTCTCCCGCTACGTCTACGCGATCGCGGTGCAGGGGTTCCGCCTGCCGCAGCAGGACGCGGAGGACGTCTTCCAGGAGGTGTTCACGCGCGTATACGAGCGGCTCGGCTCGCTGCGCGAAGACGAGGCGGTTCGGCCGTGGATCGCCCAGCTGACGCGGCGGCTTTGCATCGACCGCCTGCGCGCCGGCTCGCGGGAGTCCGACGCCGACCTCGACGCGCTGCCGGAGGTTCCGGCCGACGACGTGCTCGAGTCGATCGAGCAGGCCTTCGACGTGCACGAGGCGATGACCGAGCTGTCCGAGAGTTGCCAGCAGATCCTCGACCGCTTCTTCGCCCGCGACGAGAGCTACCGGACGATCGGCGACCAGCTCGGCCTGCCGGCAGGCACGATCGCCAGCCGGATCTCGCGCTGCCTGGACAAGCTGCGCGACGCGTTCGACGGCGAGGGAAGAAATCTCCCCCCTGCCGCGTCAAGTGGACAGGTGACGTGATGAGCGGATACGACCACGACCAACTTGCGAAGCTGATCGGGATGTTCCCGCCGGCGCCCGAGGCCTGGGTTCGCGCCGCGCAGGAGCTGCCGGAGGCCCGCCGAGGGCTCGACAACCTGGTCGCCCGGGCGGAGGCCGACGCGGCGTTCCGCGCCGCGGTGCTCGCCGACCTGGAGCAGGCGCTCGAGGCCGAGGGCGTCGAGCCGCAGCCGCGCGTCGTCGACGAGCTGCGCCGCCTCTTGACGGACCGGTAGCCCGGACACCTACGATCCGCGCGTGAGCCAGGAGCCTGCGGACCTCCCTGCCTGGAGCCTGCCCGCCGGGGCTGGCGAGCGCATCTCGATCGGGGTCGACTGGCCGGAGCAGGTCACGCGCGACTGGGCGTTCGGCGACTCGACCGGCAAGGGCGTCCGCGTCTGCATCCTCGACAGCGGCATCGAGTCGGGACATCCGCGCGTCGGCGAGGTCGACGGCTCGGTCGCGTTCCACCGGCTCGAGGACGGCGAGTTCGAGGTCCAGGAGGATGGCGAGGGCGACCTCTGCGGCCACGGCACCGCCTGCGCCGGGATCGTCCGGCAGCTCGCGCCGGAGTGCAGCCTCTTCAGCGCGCGCGTGCTCGGGGCCGGCTTCAAGGGCAGCGGCCCGGTGCTGCTGGCCGGCCTGCGCTGGGCCGTCGAGCAGGGCTTCGACGTGATCAACATGAGCCTCTCGACGACGAAGCGCCAGTTCGCGGAGCTGCTGCACGAGCTCGCCGACCGCGCGTACTTCAACAACACCGTCCTCGTCGCGTCGGCGCACAACATGCCGGTCGAGAGCTACCCGTGGCGCTTCTCGTCGGTCATCTCCGTGGGGAGCCACGAGGAGCCCGACCCGATGACCTTCTTCTACAACCCGTCGCCGCCGGTCGAGTTCTTCGCCCGCGGCGTCGGGGTCGAGATCGCGTGGCTCGGCGGCGGCACGATCCTCTCCACCGGGAACAGCTTCGCGACGCCGCACATGAGCGGCATCTGCGCGCTCGTGCTCTCGAAGCACCCCGAGCTGACGCCGTTCCAGCTCAAGAACGTGCTCTATTTGACCGCCAACAACGTGGGAGGAGGCTCATGAGCGACCTACGCGCGGCCGTTGCGGCCGGCGCCCTGGGCTCCGAGGAGGCCTACCGCGAGCTGCTCCAGTCGATCGTCGAAGTGGCGCGCGCGATCTTCGGCGCGCGGGCTTCGTCCGTGTTCCTCTTCGACGAGGAGTCCGACGAGCTGGTCTTCGAGGCCGTCGCCGGCGAGGGCGCCGGCGACCTGATCGGCCAGCGCTTCCCATCGAGCACCGGCATCGCGGGCTGGGTGCTCGTCACGCGCCAGCCGCTCGTCGTCGAGGAGCTCGACAAGGACCCGCGCTTCGCGCGCGAGGCGGCCGAGTCGACCGGGTTCGTCCCCAAGGGCCTGATGGCCGTGCCGCTCTTGCACGAGGACAACTCGCTCGGCGTGCTCGAGGTGCTCGACCGTCCGCAGAAGGCGGCCTTCTCGCTCGCCGAGATGGAGCTGCTCGGCCTGTTCGCGAACGAGGCCGCGATCGCGCTCGACCTGCTGCTCAAGGCCCGCGCGGCGCGCGGGGTGCTCGAAGGCGAGGGCGGCGAGGCGGATGCGCTCGCGCGGTTCGCCGCCAAGCTCGACGAGGCCGAGCCGGAACGCCGCGAGCCCGCGCTTCAGCTGCTCGCGGCGCTCGACAAACTCCTCTAGAGAACGCGAAAGAGGGAGCCGCTCGGCTCCCTCTTCAGCTTGGGCTGAGCTCGAAGCCCGGGGCGCTAATTCTTGTGCATCCCCTTGTTGACGGCGTTGAGGTGCATGTGGCCCTCGATGTCCTCGTCGTCGTCCTTGGCGATGTTGCGGCCCTTGTTGACGGCGCCCTTGTTGACGGCCTTGTGCATGTGGCCCTCGACGTCGTCCTCGTCCTTGGCGATGTTGCGGCCCTTGTTGACGGAGCCCTTGTTCATGTGGCCCTCCACGTCCTCGTCGATCCGGGTCTCGCGATCCTGATCCTCCACCGTGGTGCCTCCTTTCGAACTTCCGGAACCTGAGCACATGACGAAGTTCGTACTCGAAATCTTCCACGTTGTCTTCAAAAACACAATCGGCCCTGCAATTCTCCGCCTGTGGAGCGACTGCGCGAGCACCTGCGCGAGTCGGTGCGGGCGATGCGGGAGGTCTTTCGCAACCGTGCCCTGAGGCGGCTGCAACTCGCGTGGGGCGGCTCGATCATCGGCAGCTGGGCCTACACGGTCGCGCTCATCGTCTACGCCTACGACCACGGCGGGGCCACGGCCGTCGGCCTCGCAGGGCTGATCCGCTGGCTTCCGGCCGCAGTCGCCTCGCCGTTCGCGGCGATTCTGGGCGACCGCTACCCGCGCGTCCCGGTGATGCTGACCGCCGACCTGCTGCGGGCCGCGGCGCTCGGGGCGATGGCCGCCCTCGTCCTCGGGCACGCCCCCGTCGCGGCCGTGTTCGTGCTCGCGGCCTGCGTCGCCGTGGTCGGGACGGCCTTCCAGCCGGCGCAGTCGGCGCTCCTGCCGTCGCTCGCGCGGACACCCGAAGAGCTGACTGCCGCGAACGTCAGCTCGAGCACACTCGAGAGCCTCGGCTTCTGCGTGGGCCCGGCGCTCGGCGGCGTGCTCCTGGCGGTCAGCTCGATCTGGGTCGTGTTCGCCGTCACGGCTGCATCGTTCCTGTGGTCGGCGCTGATGCTGGCGCCGTTGCTGCGCGAGACCGAGCCGCCGCTGACGACCGAGCGTCCGCGCCTGGTCGAGGAGGCGACCGCCGGCTTCACGGCGATCGCCCGGGACCCGCGCCTCCGGCTGGTCGTGGGGCTCTTCTCGGCGCAGACGCTCGTCAACGGCGCCTTCGGCGTGCTGATCGCGGTCTCCGCCCTCCAGCTCCTCGACCTCGGCCCGGGCGGAGTCGGCTACCTGAACGCCGCCGTCGGCGTCGGAGGCCTCGTCGGCGGGCTCTTCTCGCTCGCGCTCGTGGGGCACCGCCGGCTCGCGACGACCTTCGGGATCGCCGTGGCCGGCACGGGCGCACCGCTCCTGCTCCTCGGCGGCGTCGCGACGAGCGCCGCGGCCTACGTCGCGTTCGGCCTGATCGGGATCGCCAACATCATCTGCGACGTCAGCGGGTTCACGATCCTCCAGCGCGGCACGCCGAGCGAGGTGCTGGCGCGCGTGTTCGGCGTGCTGCACAGCCTCGTCTACGTGACCGTGGCGCTCGGCGCCGTGATCGCTCCGGTGCTCGTGCACCAGTTCGGCGTGCGGTGGACGCTCGTGGTGGTCGGCTTGCTCCTGCCGGTGCTCGCGGCCTTCACGCATGCGAGCTTGGCGCGCTTCGACGCCGAGCCGGCCGACCCGCGCCGGATCGAGCTCCTGCTCGGCATTCCGATCTTCTCGCCGCTCTCGCCGCCGGTGCTAGAGCAGCTCGCCGCACGCCTGACGCCGGTGCACGCGCGCGAAGGCGACGAGATCATCCGCGCCGGCGACCCTGGCGACCGCTTCTACGTCGTCGACAGCGGCGAGGTCGACGTGGTGCTCGACGGCCAGCCGGCGCGCCGGGAGGGTCCGGAGTCGTACTTCGGCGAGATCGCGCTCCTGCGGGACGTGCCCCGCACTGCGACCGTCCGGGCCGCGAGCGACGTTCACCTGTTCGCGCTCGACCGCGACGATTTTCTGCCCGCGGTCACCGGCCACGCAGGCAGCGCGCAGGCCGCCGAAGCCGTGATCGGCTCGCGGCTCGGCGTCTCGACCGTGTAAGAATGCGCGCCATGGCCGGGCCTTCCGTCGAGCTGCTCCAGCGCGTTCCGCTCTTCGCCGAGCTGAGCCCGAAGGAGCTGCAGAAGCTCAGCGGCTCCTTCAAGGAGCGCACGTTCGCCGAAGGCGAGGACGTCGCGATCGAGGGCGAGACCGGCGGCGGGGGCCGGTTCTTCGTGATCGAGAGCGGCGAGGCGGTCGTCACCGTCCACGGCGAGGAGCACGGCCGCCTCGGCGCGGGCGACTACTTCGGCGACGTCGCGATGATCGACCGTGGCGAGCGCACGGCCACGATCCACGCCGCCTCCCCGCTCAAGTGCTACAGCCTCACGTTCTGGGACTTCCGCCCGCTCGTCGAGACCGACCCACGCATCGCGTGGCCGCTCCTGCAGACGATGTCGAAGCGGCTACGCGCCGCCGAGGCTGACGCCGCCGAGGCCGAGGCCTAGCCCCTCCAGGTCGCCTTCGGCGCGCGCGGGGTCGCCGCTGAGCGACAGCGCCTCGACGCCGTCCTCGACACGCCCGCCGAAGAGGGCGCAGCGCACGCCGAGCTCTGCGCAGACCGCAACGGCCTCGCCGGGCGCCTTGCCCTCGAAGGTCGTGCGGTCGACGGTGCCTTCGCCGGTCACGACGAGGTCGGCGCCTGCGGCCCGCTCGCGGAAGCCGATCGCCTCGAGGACGAAGGGAGCGCCCGCGACGAGCTCGGCGCCGAGCGACGCGAGCGCCGCGCCGAGGCCGCCGGCCGCGCCTGCGCCGGGGAGCTTCGCGAACGACTGGTGGTGGTCTGCGAAACGCGCCTCGAGCTCGGCGACGTCGTCCGACAGCGCGCCCTTCTGAGGGCCGAACAGGCGCGGAGCCTCGGCGAGCGTCGCGCGTGTGTCGTAGAGGGCGACCGTCGGCCCGGGCAACGAGTGGAGCACCTCGAGCAGCCCATCGCCGGCGTCCATCGTCGCCGTGCCGCCGAGGCACACGATCAACCGCGGACAGTCGCCGACGCTCGCGATCAGCTCGCCGAGGCCGCGGCTCGAGGCGGCGCGCACGTCGAGCCGCGACGGGTCGAGCGGGATCGCGTCCGCGCTCTCGACGACGACCGTCCCGTCGGGCAGGACGCGCACCGGCGCCTCGCGCTCCTGCCCGAAGGCGTCGTGCACCCGTTCGACCCGCACGACTTCGGCTCCGAGCACCTCAGCCGTGCCCTCGCCGCCGTCGGCGAGCGGCAGCTCCTCCGCCTCGGCCCCGGCGCGCCGGAGGCCACGAACCAGCGCGGCCGCCGCCTGCCGGGCCGAGAGAACGTTCTTGAGGCTAGCCGGCGAGGCGAGCGCGTTCACGCGAGTCGTCGAGCGCCTCGAGCGCGGCGTCCTCCTCCTGCTCCAGCGGCACTTCGGCGTGCGAGGCGCCCGGCATCCGCCGCAGCATCGCGAACGAGAGGCCCTCGCGCGCGAGGAACATCAGGCCGACGCCGACGCCGACCGAGGCCTCGATCGCCTGCAGGCCGAAGCCGAACGCGACCCCCTGCGCGGTCGGCACGCCGTAGGAGCGCAGTGGCAGCGCGATCGCCGCCTGCAGCAGGCCGATGTTGCCGGGCCAGAGCGGGAAGAGCGTCGCGACGTTCATCAGCAGCAGCACGAGCGCCGCGGCCGGAAGCGGCGCGTGGATGTCGAACGCCCGCATCGCGACGTAGACGGCGAGCAGCTGGAAGATCCAGCCGCAGCACTGGAAGAAGGCGGCCAGCGCCGCCGGGCCGGGTGCATGCAGCACACCGAGCCCGTGGCGGCCCATCTCGACCAGCCGCCGGACCGGTCCCGCGCTGTCGAGCACGGAGTGGTGGTGACGGCGCGCGCTCGCGAACGCGAACGCGAAGAGGCCGAAGCCGACGCACCCCACGATCACCAGGCTCGCGATCGCCCAGTGCGGGATCTTCGCGGTCGCGAGGACGTACATGATCAAGAACGCCGTCGGGACGAGATCGAACAGCCGGTGCGCGAAGACCGTGCCGACGAGCGCGGCCCACGTCCCGTTGCCGTGTCCCTGGAGCCGCATCTTTCGCGTGAGCACGGCCACCCGCGCGAGCTCGCCGATGCGGCCGGGCAGCACCGCGTTCGCGAACAGGCCGACGGAGAACGCCGAGAAGACGAGCCCGAAGCGGGGGTGCGGCGGCGGCAGCGCCTGCTTGATCACGGTCTGCCAAGCGAGCGCGCGGACGATCACCGAGAGCAGGTTCAGGCCGATCGCCGCGACGACCCAGTACCACTTGACGGCGTCGAAGGCGTGCCAGACGACGCCCCAGTCCGGCCCGCGCCACCAGACGAGCGCGCCGACGCCGACCGCCGCGGCGATCACGACGGCGGCGCGCAGCCACAGCGAGCCCGGGATCCGGAAGCTCACGTCAGCTCCTCGTACACCGCGGCCAGCCGCCGCCCGATCTCGTCCCACGAATAGCGCTCCTCAGCCAAACGCCGTGCGGCCGCGCCCATGCTCTGCCTCCGCGGCTCGTCGTCCAGCAGCTTGACGACGGCATCCGCCAGCGCGTCCGGCTCTCCCGGCGGGACGAGGATGCCCGTCTCGTCGGTCATGACCTGACGGTACCCGTCGATGTCGGACGCAACCACGGGGGTCGCGCACGCAAACGGCCGCGTCAGCACCATGCCGAAGCTCTCGCCGCCGAGCGACGGGGCCACCAGCGCCTTTGCGCTTGCAAGCTCCGCGGTCAGCTCCTCCTGCGGCAGAAACCCGAGCGCGTCGATCCCAGCCGGTTCCGTGCCTGCGCGCTGCATCGCGAGCCGCACCATCAGCGGATCTGCTCCGACCAGGCGCAGGTGCGCACCGGTGCGCCGGTGGATCTCGGGCCACGCGCGCAGCAGCACCGGCATGCCCTTGCGTGGGTCGTGGCGGCCGACGAAGACGATCCGGTTCTCACGCCCGCCGGGGTCGGCGCGGTCCGGGATCAGGACGCCGTTCGGGATCACGTCGTAGTCGCCCGGGAACCAGCGCGAGGCCGTCTCCCGCGCCGCCGGCGAGACCGCGATCCGGCGGTCGATCCGGTCCATCAGAAAGCCCCACATCGGCTTCCCGGCATGCAGCCAGCCCAGGCTGCCCGAAGCGTGGAACGTCGCCACGACAGGGACGCGCGCCCACGAGAGCGTCGCGGTGCAGATCACGGGCGTCATCGGCTCGTGCAGGTGGAGCACGTCGAAGCGCTCCCGCGCGAGCACGCGCTTGATCCTCGGCACCGCGCCGGGACTGAGCACGATGTTCGGGAGCGCGCTGTTGGCCGGGACGATCACCGAGCGCCCGACCGGGATCACGTCGGACGGCGGCCGCCCGTGACGCCCATGGCGCGGGTGCAGCACGCGGGTGAAGCTACCCGACGGGTCGTGCCCGATGATCGTGCGCGTCTCGATCCCGAGCTTCTGCAGCGACTCCGCCTGGAGCTCCGCGTGCTCGATCACTCCGCCCCAGTAGGACCAGGAGTAGGGAACGACGATGCCGACCTTCATCGTCGTCGATTCTGACGGTGCGCGAGGGGTACGCGAGCCCGCTACGAACGCGGAAGGACGGAGATCGATCGGCGGGCGCCGTCCTGGCCCGAGGCGCGTTCGCCGAACGAGCGCACAAGGTTGAAGCGGCTACGTCGTGTCCGGCGAGACAAGCCCGTGCCTCAGGCCCATCAGCACGACCTCGAGGCGCGAGTGCGCACCGGTCGCCCTGAGGAGCGCCCGGATGTGGTTCCGGGCCGTCTCGTCTGCGACGCCCAGCCGTTTCGCGATCTCCGGCGTCTCGAGCCCCTCGGCCAGCAAGCGCAGCACTTCCTGCTGGCGCGGCGTGAGGTCGTCCAGGGCCGAGCCCGCCGGGACCGTTGCTTGCGCCACCGGAACCGCGAGCCCGAAGACGCCGACGACCTTGCCGTTCTGGCGCAGCGGCGCCGAGGTGACCCTGATCGTGATCCGCTCGCCCGAGCCGTCGAGGACGTCGATGTCGAAGATCGTGGTCGAGTTGCCGACGACCTTCCGGGCGTAGTTCGTCCGGCCCCTCTGGCGGTGTTCGGGCACCACGTGGTCCACGAACGACTGTCCGCGTAGATCGCCGAAGGTCTCGATGCAGGCACGGTTCAGCCAGCAGAAGCGGCCGTCCTTGTCGATCAGGTAGGCGGGAGCCGCGAGGTCCTCCATGACCTCGGCGAAGTTGTGACCGGTGAGTTCGTCGCTCGTCAAGTCGATCTGGGGTGAAACGGAGGCCTACCGGCCGCCCCGCCGCGGGCGGCCGGTAGGAAGGGGGCTCGTCAGGCACGAGGATCCTGGCGCCCGCCTCACGCCGAGAACCAGGGGGGAAGGTATGGGCATACCTTTGACCGTTCGAGCCTGGGCGAGCCTCTCACCTGGGCGGTCTGTGTGTCCATGACCCACGTGGGTCAAAAGGTACGGACCATTGACTGGCCCCGGGACCGGTGCCATCGTGAGCGCGCCGCCAGTGACCGAGACCCGGGAGCACCCGAAGCTCGGCCTCGCCCTCTCTGGGGGCGGGCACCGCGCGGCCTTCTTCCACATCGGCGTGCTCGCGCGCCTCGCCGAGCTCGGTCTGCTCCGGCGCGTCGAGGTGATCTCGACCGTGTCCGGCGGCTCGATCGTCGGAGCGCTCTACTACCTGCACGTCAAGAACCTGCTCGAGGCCAAGGCCGACGCCGAGATCGGCGACGCCGACTACGTCGAGGCGGTGCGCGCGGTCGAGCAGGAGTACCGCGAGGCGGCCGCGACCAACGTGCGCGGCTCCGGCTGGGCGAACCCGCTGAAGAACTTCCAGATGGCGCTGCCGACCTACACGCGCACCGACCGTGTCGGCGAGCTCTACGAGCAGCGCTTCTACTCGAAGGCGTGGGGAGACAGGCCGAAGGCGAACGGCCGCATCAGGATGCGAGACCTGCTGATCGCGCCGAAGGGCCACCAGGGCCCCTTCGACCCCGACGTCGAGAACGCGAGCCGCAACGCCCCTGTGCCGATCCTCCTGCTCGAGGCGACGACGCTGAACACCGGCCACAACTGGCGCTTCGAGGCGTTGTACATGGGCGAGCCGCCGCGCCAGGGCACCGCCGACCAGTCGCTTCGCGAGGACGTCGACAAGAACACGATCCTCGAGCGGACGAAGTGGTCGAACCTCCCCGAGGCCTGCCGCGACTTCCCGCTCGGAAGCGCCGTCGCCTCGTCGGCCTGCTTCCCCGGCGGCTTCCCGCCGATGCTCGTGCCCGGGCTGTTCGACGACCTCGTAGTCGAGCTCGTCGACGGCGGCGTCCACGACAACCAGGGCGTCGAAGGGCTCGTCGACCGCGGCTGCACGCACTGGATCATCAGCGACGGCTCCGGGCAGATGCCCGACCTCGCCCGGCCCTCGACTCGGCTGCCCGCCGTGCTCGGCCGGGTGGTCTCGATCTACGGAGACGCCGAGCGCGAGCAGCGGCTGCTGCAGCTGCTGCGCGCGGGCAACACCGTCGCCTTCATGCACCTCCAGACCGGGCTGCCCGCGCGCCAACGCACACCGGACGGCAAGGTCGAGGAGCACGAGGCTTCGCTCACCTCCACCGGCTTCGGCGTCCTCGAGGAGGTGCAGCGCGCGCTGGCGCAGGTGCGCACCGATCTCGACTCGTTCTGCGAAGTCGAGGCCTGGGCGCTGATGGCCGACGCGTACCAGCTGACCGGGGAAATCGTCCCGAAGCAGGCCGGGCTCGCGGCTCTCGGCACCAAGGGGCCCGAGCAAGAGTGGCCGTTCGAAGTCGTCGCCGAGCAGCTCGCGGAACCGAGCGAGCGCTTCCTGAAGATGCTGCACGCGTCCAAGCAGCGCTTCCTCAAGCCGGCGCGGATGACGCCCGTGCTCCTGCCGCTCACCCTCCTGCTGGTGGTCGCGGGGCTCGCCGCCGCCGTCTGGGGACTCTGGCTGGCGCTGACCCCGCACGGAACGATCCTGTTCGTCGCCGGTCTGGTGACGATCGTGGCGCTTGCGATCTACGCCGCCTCGCAGGCGCCCTTCGCGAAACCGGTCGCGGTGGCGATCTTCGACGTCGTCCTCCCCGCGCTGCTCGCGCTGCCGCTCGTGCTCGTTGCGTGGCTCCAGATCGCGGCCGGGCGCTGGTGGCTTTCCCTCGGGCGCGCCAGCCGCCTCTAGACTCGGGCCATGATCGAAGGCGGTCTCGCCGAGCTCCACACGCACCTCGGCGCGTCGGTCGCCTCCGAGATCATGTGGAGCCTCGCCCACGAGCAGGGCATCGCGCTCCCGGTCAAGGACTTCTGGGAGTTCGACCGGCTCGTGACGATCGCCGACCCGCGGCAGGTCGACTCGCTCGACGCGCTGAACGACATCTACCACTGGACGGAGCTGATCCAGTCGAGCCCGCTCGCGGTCGAGCGCTCGGTGCACGCGGCGATCGGCGGCGCGTACCGCTCGCAGAACATCACGACGCTGGAGCTCCGGTTCAACCCGATGAAGCGCAACCGCGGTGGCGAGCGCGACCTCGACCACATCATCATGGCCGCTGTCCGCGGGCTCGACCTCGCGAGCCTGGAATACCCGCTCGTCCGGGCCGGGCTGATTCTGATGATGGACCGCACCTTCGACGAGCGGCAGAACGCGATCATCGTCGAGAAGGCGATCCGCTATGCGCCGCGCGGCATCGTCGGCGTCGACATCGCCGGCCCGCGGCCGGGCGGGGCACGCTACCCCTACCGCGACCTGGCGCCGCTCGTCGAGGAGGCGCGGGCCGCCGGCCTCGGCGTGACGATCCACGTCGGCGAGGAGGGCGAGGAGCACGGCGAGGCCGAGATCGGCGAGGTGGTCGAGTACCTGCGCCCCGACCGGATCGGCCACGGCATCCTCGCCGCGCGGCACCCGGAGCTGATGGCGGCCCTTCGCGAGCAGGAGATCGTGCTCGAGATCTGCCCGACGTCGAACCTGCTCACCCGCGCGCTGAGCGGCGAAGAGGCCGTGCGCGAGACCTTCCGGGCCTTCGTCGACAACGGCGTGCCGTTCACGATCGCCACCGACGGCCCCGAGATGATGCGCACGCACTTGCGCGACGAGTTCGAGCTGCTCGAGCGCATCGGCGCCCTCGACGCGAACGAGATCGCCGCCGCAAACCAGCGCGGCCACGACGCCAGCTTCGTTCAGGCCGCGAGAACCGCGTCGCCCTCGCGGGCGTAGCGCCTGGCTACGAGACCGAGACGAGCCGCAGCACGTAGCGCGTGCCGTCGGAGGTGTTCAGGAGCGTCACCGGCGTGTTCTTCTTCAGCGCCACGGTCGCGTCGCCGGTCTGCAGCGTGCCGCCGGCGATGCCGACCTTCGCGCCGGTCTTCGTCAGAGAGACGAGCTTGAACACCGGGCTTGCGGCCGGGAACTGACCGCCGACCCGAACCGACTCCGGCGCGCCGTTGATCGAGATGACCGCCGTCGACACCGCTGCGCGGGACGCCGCGGGAGCCGACGAGCCGTCGTTGCTGCTGCTGCCGCCGCCGCTCGGGGCCACGCCGGTCGCACCGGTCGTGCCCTTCGCGCCGGTTGGGCCGGACGGGGCGGCTCCGCCGGTCGCGCCGCTCGAGCCCGTGGCGCCGACCTTCAGCTGCTGGACGAACGGATCCTTCGAGCGAAAAAGTCCGAAGGCGAGCAGCTGGCCGGAGGCAGGCGTCGGCACCGCATCGGGATCGGTCAGGCCGTCGCCGCCTGGCGCCGCGGCCGGAGCGGCCGTCGCGTTCCCGCCCGCGAGCGAGGGCGCCGCGATCGGTGTGGCCGTGGCCGCGGTCGTCGTCGCAGGCGCGCTGCTCGAGCTGGACGAGCTGTCGGTTGGCGGGTTCAGCATCTTCATCGTGCGCGGCACCTGGAAGGCGAGCACGCCGAGCAGGATCACGCCGCCCACGCCGGCGATGATCTTCTGCCGCTTGGCCTTCGCCTTGAGGTCGATCTTCTTCTTTGCCATCGCTAGGCCCCCGCCGCCGGTGTCGGAGCCGAGCCGCTCGTGCCGGTGGCGCCGGTCGCACCGGTCGCCCCGGTCGAGGGAGCCGGCACGGTCGGGGCGGTGCCGGTTCCGTAGACGAACGCGTCGATCACGAGATGCGCGCGGATCTGCGGGAACCCGGGCGGCGGCGGCGCCTCGGCGAAGTCGACCTCGTCGATCGCGAACAGCCGGCCGGTCGCGTCGAGCGTCCCGTGCCGGACGTCGACGAGGTTCCGCAGGCGGTAGAGGAAGTCCGCCAGGTCGTAGAAGTTCCCCTGGAACTCGACCGTGATCGGGATCGCCAGGTAGCCGGAGATCGGCGTCGCGGTCGTCGAGGGCGAGATCTGCTCGAAGGTGATGCCGCTGTCCTGGGCGACCTGGTTCAGCTCCAGGATGATCCCGGCCATGTCGGTCTGGTCCGGCATCGCCTTCGTCAGCCGGTAGAGGTCGGCCACGCGGATCTGCGCGCCCTTCTTCGCCTCGAGCGTCAGCGCGCGGGCGGCGTCGATGGCGCTGTTCGTGTCCACGATCTGCTTGTTCAGATCGGATGCCTTCGAACGCTGCGGGCCGAGCACGAGGAAGTAGCCTCCGGCCGCGGCCAGCAGAAAGCCGAACGCGATGAGCGCGATCACAGCCGACTGCGGGAAGCGCCGTTTCACGAGCCGCCTCCGGGCCGGCGAACGTCCGCCACGATCACGAAGTGGACGGCGTTCGCGGTGCCGAGCTTCGTCAGCGTGCTCTGCTGCAGCTGGACGTTGACCAGGTCGGGGATCACCGCAAGACGGGTCAGCAGGCGCGCGACGGCGTCGTGCGAATAGGTGAAGCCGTCGATGGTGAACTCGGTCGCAGCGGTCGTGGCGCCGGCTGCCGTCGCGGGCGGCGCGATCGCCGTCGACGAGGGCACGGGAGCCTTGGCGGAGATCGTCGCTAGCCAGACGTCGTTCGGCAGCACGAGCGAGAGCTCGCGGAAGACGCGGTCCCAGGCGACGCGCCGGGAGAGCGCGGCGGAGAGTGCCGTCACGCGCGCCTGCTTGTCGGCGGCGAGCGCCGACTGGGTCTTGACCTTGTCGGCGTTGGGCGTCGGGATCGCGTGCAGCTCGTCCTGCAACTGCGCGAGCTGGGACTGCTTGTCCTTCACCTTGCCGCTCGCCGAGAGGAACATCGCCGAGAAGACGGCCGTCAGCAGCACGGCCAGCACGACCGGCACGAGCACGACCCACTGGCGCTTCTGCGGGCCGCGGCGGGCGTCGTCCTTCGGGAGCAGGTTGATCGCGCGCACGTCAGTCCTCGATCCCGAGGCCGATGGCGACGGCGAGCGACCCGAGCTGCTCGTCTGCTTCGCGCAGCTTCTTGCCGAGCTTCACGCGCATCAGCGGATCGCCCACGGCGACGCGGACGCCGATCAGGCGCTGCAGCTCGTCGGCGACGCCGCCGAGGTGCGCGGTGCCGCCGGTGATCACGATCTCGCCGATGCCCAGAGATCCGGGCTGGTTCTGGTAGAACTGGAGCGAGGAGACGAGCTCGCGCGCGAAGGTCTGCAGCTGGCGCCGAACGGCCTCCCGAGCGCGATCCGCCTGATCCTGGGTCAGCCCTTCCGGCACGTTCGCAGCTGCCAGCGTCAGCTCGCGCTTGACCGGCTCGGCCTCGGAGGGTGCGCAGTCGAGCTCGCGGGCGATCGCGACGTCGAGCGTCGCGCCGCCCCAGTCGAGCACGCGCGTGAACTCGCAGACCCGGCCGTCCGAGACGGCGAAGGTCGAGCGGTCGTGGCCGACCGAGACGACGACGAGCGCGGCGTCGGACGGAGGCGCGCCCTCGCCGAGCGGCTCGCCGAGCGCGCGCAGGAGCGCGAACGCCTCGAGGTCGATGCCCGCGAGCCGGACGCCGGCCTTCTTGCAGGCCGCGACGTAGCGGTCGATCAGCTCGCGATAGGCGACGACGAGCAGGATCTTGCGCACGAGCTGGCCGTCGTCGTCCCTGCGCTCGCCGAGGACGTGGTAGTCGAGCACCGCCTCCTCGATCGGAATCGGCAGCGCCTCCTGGGCGCGGAAGCGGATCGCGTTTTCGAGCTGCTTCGGGTCGTCGATGCCGCCGATCTCGAACATCCGGACGCCGATGCGGTTGTTGGCGATCCCGAGCCGCACGCCCTGGCGCGGAAGCTTGTGCTTGCGGAAGAACGCCTTCAGCTCCTCGGCGAGCAGCTCGGGCTCGCGGAGCTCACCGCCGACGACGATGCCGTGGCCGAGCGGCTCGCGCGCGACCTGGACTAGCTCGGGCACCCCGTTGTTGACGATGCGCGCGGCCGCGAGCTGCGACCCGCCGATCTTGAGGCCGACCAGGCGCTTCGAGCGCTTGCCACCGCCGGACGAGCGCTCCTTGCGCTTCCGCGTCGTCTTGGGCTTCTTCTCGGGCTCGGGCGCGAGGTCCTCGTCGAGCAGGCCCTTCTTGCGCCGGCCGAACGAGGGGAGGCTGATCTCCTTCTTGAGCCCGGAGCCCTTCTCCTTGGGCGGCTTCTCCTGCTTCGCCTTCGGCGGCTTCGGCTGCTTCGGCTGCTTCGGCTTGCGCCGGAAGGAGATCTCCTTCTTCAGCAACGACGCCTTCTCTTCGGGCTGGGGCTCGGGATCCGCCTCGGGCTCGAGCTCCGGCTCGACCTCCGCGACGGGCTCGGGCTCGACCGCGACGGGCTGAGGCTCGGGCTCGACCGCGACAGGCTCGGGCACAGGCACGGAGACCGGCTCGGGCACGAGCTCCGAGGTCTCCTCCACCTGCGGCTCCTCGGGCCGCAGCTCGTCGTTCTGCTCGTTCCAGTCCATGCCTAGGCCCCGGCCACCCGAAGGGTTGCGGCGGCAGCGGGCTCGCCCGGAACGACGAAGCCGGCGCGCTCGAGCAGGCCGTAGAGCTGCTCGGGCCGGCTGGAGCGCGCGAGCGCCGAGTCGAACGAGATCACACCGCGGAGCGTCAGGTCGGCGAGCGACTGCTCCATCGTCTGCATCCCGCGCGCGTTGCCGGTCTGCATGATCGAGTAGACCTGCTCGACCTTGGCGGTGCGGATCAGGTTCCGCACGGCGTCGTCGGGAAAGAGGATCTCGAGGGCGGGCACACGGCCCGTGCCGTCGGCGGTCGGGAGCAGCGCCTGAGTGACGACGCCCTCGAGCGTGGCGGCAAGCTGAATTCGGATCTGTTCCTGCTGCGTCGCCGGGAACGCGTCGATCACACGGTCGATCGTCCCGGGCGCGCTCTGGGTGTGCAGGGTGGCGAAGACG
>Ga0134125_10002948_pt1 | contig 19937 bp, 12 predicted proteins | sample KB31751_FD_96464 | JGI IMG/M metagenome (GOLD analysis project Ga0134125, IMG submission 96464) | Terrestrial soil microbial communities with excess Nitrogen fertilizer from Kellogg Biological Station, Michigan, USA - KB3-175-1 | ecosystem: Environmental > Terrestrial > Soil > Unclassified ... | reverse complement strand
GAAAGATCCTGCACGAATAGGAACCAGGTTGATTGTCGAGTGGACAAGCGAGTGCCGGATGCGGCATCCGAAAAATGCCGGGCGCGGATTGCATGGATGGGATCGGGGGTAGGGGCAACCACGATCGCCAGCGCAACAGCGTAGAAGAGTGCAGCGTCTCAAACAGAGGCTTGCAGTTGTCCCATACGCGCATTGCGGACAATGGCAGGCGTGCACGCAGTTCGACGACATTACGAGGCCTTGGGACTGCGCAGACGTGCGCTCAGCGATTGTCGATTTCCGACAGGTTGCGGGCCAATGCCTGTCGTGCGGCCGGCACATGGTCGATAAGACGGAGCAGAAGGTTTCTACCTGTGCGCGCTACCGGATGGGAGAGCGTCGCTGCGCGCGTCATTCGGTCCGTCAGGCGCACAACGTCAGTTGCGACCCGATGGCGGGCCGCCGTCCAATCGGTCAACAGGCCAAGGTCGCCGGTGCGAAGGGCAGTGGCGAGTGGTTGAGCCAGGGAGACGGCGTCTTGGATGCCCGTATTCATGCCTTGCCCGCCTGCGGGGCTGTGCACGTGTGCCGCATCCCCGCAAAGCAGGATGCGGCCTTCGTGCAGCGTTGAGGCAACCCGGTGTTGAACCCGGAAGCGCGACGTCCAGACGACATCGCGAATGGTGGCTCGACCGGAGCCGCCACTTGGCCCTCTTTCATCGAGGATGGCCTGGAAGATCTCCAATGGGGGATGCTCGGAAGCACTTTTGGCCGTGGCGACGATCCGGAAGCGATCACCAGGCAGCGGAGCCACTAGCACCAGACCCTGCGGCGAAAGAAACAGGTTCACTTCCCCCCGGCTGAGCGGCCAATCCATGTGCACATCTGCCAGAACAAAGTCTTCGTCGTACGACGCCCCGGCGAAGGCGATACCTGTTTGCTGCCGCACAACGCTATGCATGCCATCGCAGCCGACCACCCATTTCGCCTTGATGGCGCGCAATGAATCGCTGCATGAGACCTGCGCCACCACTGCGTCGGGCTCCTGACGTAGCGCGGTTACCTCGACTGGACGGATCACCTTTCCGCCAAGTTTCTCCAGCTGCGAAAGCAGTACAGCCTCCAAGCGGTTTTGCGGGCACATCAGCGTGAACGGATACGGCGTATCCAGGTTGTCGAATTTGACTGTCAGCAGCAGGTGCTCCCGATCCCTCACCCGGAAGATGGACAACTTGATGCCCTGGTCCAGAAGGGTGGGAACCACATCAAGGGGAGTCAGCACTTCAAGCGTGCGCGCGTGAACCACGGCCGCGCGTGAGGTGTTCGCCCCTTCGGCCTGCTTGTCGAGCACCAGCGCCGTTATGCCGAGGTGCTGCAATGCATTGGCCAATGCCAGGCCGCTTGGGCCCGCCCCGACAATCAGGATATCGGTGGCGTCCGGCAGATCAACCATGGCTCACCTCCGAGCGATGTAAACATTTGTTTGCATCTTGCGCGAACGAAGCCGGAATGTAAACGTACGGTTGCATTTGGCGGGGGGAGTCTTCAATCTATTCCCGGATGACCGAACACCCATCCAAACCGTTGCGTTCACAGCCTGCCCGCGACCGCATTCTTGCCGAGGCTCGGAACGTCTTCGCAAAGCATGGTTACGACCGAACCACGATTCGCGCGGTTGCGGCTGCAGCGCAAGTGAACCCGGCCATGGTCATTCGCTACTACGGCTGCAAAGAGGATCTCTTCGCGGCGGCGGCCAGTTTCGATCTCCAATTACCGGATCTGTCGCACGCACCAAGGGAGCGCGCGGGCGAGCTCTTGGTGGCGCACTTTTTAAGCCGCTGGGAAGACGACAAGGGTGGTGGAGATTTGGCGGTGCTTCTGCGCGCAGCGGCTACACACGAGACCGCGCGTACAACGATGATGCAAATCTTCGACAAGCAACTGACAAAAGCGGTCGCACAGCTATGCGGCGTCGCCAACGCGCGAGCGCGCGCCTCCCTGGTTGCATCCCAAATGCTGGGGCTTGCCTATACGCGATACGTACTGGGCTTTGCAGGCACCAAGGCCTTGCCGCGGGAAATGATCGTGAAAACGGTGGGTCAGACCGTTCAGGCCTACCTCGACGCGCCTCTCAAGTAACGCGGGGCTGCGCGGTGTGCGCAGCCTGATTCACCACGAGAACGAACGGAGGCCTTTCGCGGGGCGGGGGCGATCCACTGAAATGAAAATGCAGACGTGGGCCGCTCGCGTCCTGCTTTGGCCCCTGCGCCGCGGTTCCGAAGGCCTGTCGAATACGTCAGTTGTCCATACGAGATTCAGTGCGTGGTCATGCCCAGCGACTTGCGAAAGAATGCCAGCGCACGGGCGTTGATCTCCCGGTGCACGGCGACACGATCGACGCCCTGCGGGTCTTTGCAGATGCCGGGGGCATCCTTGGCCAGAGCCGGGGAGCACGGGGACAGGAAAACGTAGTGTCCCGCCTTGGGAATCATCGTGACGCCGGCGAGCGTCTTGATCAGCGGTGCGATGTGCAGGACGTTGTATTTGGGGCGCAACACTTCGTCATCCTGGCCGTAGTACAGCAGCACCGGTCGGTTGATCGACGCAAGTCCGGCTTTGTCGAAAACCAGGCTTTGCGGCGCCATCGCGAAGGCTGCCTTGATGCGCGGGTCGTCCGTGCTGCCCCAGTGATGAAGCTCGCCCTGCATGCTCGTCAGCATTTGTGTCGCCGTCAGTCCCTGTTTCGCGAGTTTCGCCACCACTTCCTTTACATGGCCACAGATACCGGGGTCGTCCGGATGCGCCCTGCAGTAGTCGATAAAGCGGGTGAATTGCGGTACCGCACCCACCAGCAAGAGACTGGTGTAGCCGCCGTTCGAAAAGCCCGCCACGCCGATCCGTTCCGGGTCGATCAGCAATTTCCAGTGAGGATCGTCGAGCAACATGCTGATCGTGGCCTTGACCTGGATCGGTCGACCGATCATCACTTCCGCATGCCCGTCTCCGCTGTCGTCGAGGAAATTGTCCCTGGGGTGCTGCAGCGTTGCGACGACGAAGCCGTGGCTGGCGAGATAAACCGCCAAGTCGTGATGGCCGAGCGCGGAACCCGAGTGGCCGTGCGAGATGACCACCAGCGGTTTGGCTCCGGCGATCGCTGGCGCATCGGCGGTGGCATGGAGCTCATAAGGGCCACGCCAGGTAACCGCACCCGCCTTCGCGGAAGCCGGATAGAAAACATAACCGGGCATCGTGCCGCCACCCACCGGGTCTTGGATGGTGATCGCCCGGAAGCCGACACCGGTGGCGCCCTGGGCGACCGCGACCATCGGCGCGAGAAGCAGCGCCAAAACGAACGTGCAAGCAATCAAGGCAAGGCGTGAACGAATATTCATGGGATCGACCAAAGAAATATGCCTGAACCAACTGCACTCGTACCGCCGAAAACCGCGCCACGACGCCATCACGGCACGCTTCATCCAGTGAAGCTCGGTGAAATCGATAAGTGGTGGGCCCGCCAGGACTCGAACCTGGAACCAAGGGATTCGCTTGTGCCGGGGGTTTCCCTCCGGAGCGGACTATCTCTTCACCCTCTGCAATGGGGCAGGTGGGGTGCGGGACGCTCGAGCCTGTGATCAAGGGCGCTCTAGCCCTCAGGTAGTCTCTGCACCTTCCGCCGGTGTACCGGCGGCTTGGCTCAGGGTTGCCACCGGCCGCGTTGCGCGCCGCTGAGGTTTCCCTGAATTCATCCCGATTCCATCCACGGATTACGCCGTGGCGGCACCATTTCGATGAGTCCCCTGCTCTAACCATTGAGCTACAGGCCCGTCCCGCCATGATAGCCGCAGCGTTCCGGAATCACCACGACACGGCATGCCGGTGAATGCGGGAGATTTTGCGTTGCGGCATGCAATTTCCGCCGGGTGGGGTAAAGTCCGTGGTTGCGTCCTTTTCCGCCTGCGGGCGTTGAATCAGGGGGCATATTGCCAGACGGGCATTTTTTTGTTTAGATGAATGTTAGCGCTAACACCCTAACCCGCGAGAACCGCAATGAGCTTGGTCGTTGGACTTGATGTAGGCACCCAGAGCGTGAAGCTCGTTGCGTACGATGCCGTGGCGCACGAGGTGCTGGCCACGCATAGCCATGCGCTCGACCTGGTGGCGCAGGATGATGGCAGCCGCGAGCAGGATGCGCAGTGGTGGATCGACGCGATCCGCAGCTGTTTCGCCAAGCTGGACCCGGCCCTGCGCGCCCGCGTGGTGGCGTTGGGCGTGTCCGGCCAGCAGCATGGTTTCGTGCCGGTGGACGCCGCCGGCCAGGTGCTGGCGCCGGCCAAGCTGTGGTGCGACACCAGTACCCAGGACGAGTGCGACGAGATCATGGATGCCGTGGGCGGCCCGTTGCGCGCCGTGGCGCTGGCCGGCAACCCGATCCTGGCCGGTTACACCGCCTCGAAATTGCCGTGGACGCGCAAGCACCGGCCCGAGGTATATCGGCAGCTGGCGAGCATCATGCTGCCGCACGACTACGTGAATTTCTGGCTGACCGGCGAGCGCTGGATGGAATACGGCGACGCCTCGGGCACGGGCTGGCTGGACGTGCGCACGCGCCAGTGGTCGCCGGAATTGCTGGCGGCCACGGATGCGCAGCGCGATCTCGCGGCCTGTCTGCCGCCGCTGGTGGAAGCTGACGCCAGCTTCCCCATTTCCGCCGCGATTGCCGATGAGCTGGGCCTGCCGCACGGTGTGCGCGTCTCGGCCGGTGGCGGCGACAACATGATGGCCGCGATCGGCACCGGCAACGTGGCTTCCGGCGTGTTGAGCATGAGCCTGGGTACCTCGGGCACGCTGTTCGCGCACGCCGACCATCCGGTGGTGGACGACAACGGCAGCTGGGCGGCGTTCTGCTCGTCCACCGGTGGCTGGCTGCCGTTGATCTGCACCATGAATTGCACCGTGGCCACGGAAAACGTGGCGCGCGCGTTCGGCTTCGAAAGCCGCGATGGCGACAAGGTGCTGGCCGGCACCGCGCCGGGCGCCGACGGCCTGGTGATGCTGCCGTTCTTCAACGGCGAGCGTACGCCCGACCTGCCGCACGCCCGCGCCAGCCTGCACGGCATGGACACGGCCAACCTCAACCGCGCCAATCTCTACCGCGCCGCGATGGAAGGGGCGACCTACGCGCTGCGCCATGGCTATGACGCGCTGTGCGCCGCGGGCCTGCGCTTCGACGCGATCCGCCTCACCGGCGGCGGCAGCCACAGCGCCGCGTGGCGACAAATGGTGGCCGACGTGTTCGAATTGCCGGTGGACGTGCCCACGCAAGCCGAAGGCGCGGCTTTCGGCGCCGCACTGCAGGCATTGTGGGCACTGGATCACTCCGCGGGTGGCCAGGCGGATATCGCGGCCCTGGCCACCGAGCATGTTCATCTCGATCCGGCGCTCTCGACCCGCCCGGATCCGGCTGCGACCGCCGCCTATCGCAGTCACTACGGCCACTTCTCTCGTCATCTGGAAGCCGCCGTGGCGAGCCACGCCAGCGGGAACGTCACGAACGACGGCTGAAGTTTTTTCGACTCCAAATATCCATTCCACTTATCCACCAGGACACCATCATGAGCACCCCCTTCATCGGCAAACGCGAGTACTTCCCCGGCATCGGCGCCATCCCATACGAGGGCATCGGGTCGGACAATCCGCTGGCGTTCAAGCACTACGACGCCAACAAGAAGGTCGGCGACAAGACCATGGCCGAGCACCTGCGTTTCGCGGCGTGCTACTGGCACAGCTTCTGCAACGCCGGCCACGACCCGTTCGGCCCCGGCACCCGCGCGTATCCGTGGGACAAGCACGCCACCACCGCGCTGGGTCGTGCCGAGGACAAGATCGACGCCGCGTTCGAGTTCTTCACCAAGCTCGGCGTGCCGTACTACTGCTTCCACGACATCGACATGTCGCCGGATGCCGATGACATCGGCGAGTACGAGAAGAACCTCAAGCACATGGTCGCGCTGGCCAAGGAGCGCCAGAAGTCCACCGGCATGAAGCTGCTGTGGGGTACGGCGAACCTGTTCAGCCATCCGCGCTACATGAATGGCGCGGGCACCAACCCGGACTTCGCCGTGGTGGCGCGTGCGGCGGCGCAGATCAAGGCGGCGCTGGAAGCCACCGTGGAGCTGGGCGGCGAGAACTACGTGTTCTGGGGCGGCCGCGAAGGCTACGCCTCGCTGCACAACACCGACACCAAGCGCGAGCTCAACAACTTCGCCAAGTTCCTCACGGCCGCGCGTGACTACGGCCGCAGCATCGGTTTCCAGGGCAAGTACCTGATCGAGCCGAAGCCGATGGAGCCGATGAACCACCAGTACGATTTCGACTCCTCGACCGTCGTCGGCTTCCTGAAGCAGAACGGCCTGGACAAGGATTTCTCGCTCAACATCGAGGCCAACCACGCCACGCTGTCGGGCCACACCTTCGAGCACGACCTGCAGATCGCCTCCAACCACGGCATGCTGGGCAGCATCGACGCCAACCGCGGCAATGCGCAGAACGGCTGGGACACCGACCAGTTCCCCACCGACCTGTACGACACCGTGGGCGCGATGATGGTGGTGCTGCGCCAGGGCGGCCTGGCCCCGGGCGGCCTGAACTTCGACGCCAAGGTGCGTCGCGAATCCACCGATGCCGATGACTTGTTCATCGCCCACGTCGGCGGCATGGACAGCTTCGCGCGCGGCCTGGAAGTGGCGCATGCGCTGCTCAACAAGTCGCCGTGGGAAAAGTGGCGCGCCGAGCGTTACGCCAGCTTCGACGCGGGCAAGGGCAAGGAATTCGCCGAGGGCAAGCTCGACCTGGCCGCGTTGCGTGATCTTGCCGTCGCCCAGGGTGAACCGACCCAGCGCAGCGGCAAGCAGGAGCGTTACGAGAACCTGATCAACCAGTACCTGATGCGCTGAACCCAAGCCACCCGTGTCGCCGCATGGGCGGCGGCACGGCGTGAAACCACGGGCGATCCGGGGCGGTACGGACCGAGGGGCCGGGACATGGCAGTGGATACTCATGGCGGCAAGCACGCCATGCCCGGCGGCATTTTTCGTTTGTCGCGGGCAGATGCAGGACCGGAAACACCGGTCGGTGGACGGATCGCTTCCGGACACCGACCGTCCGGCCCGGTCGACGCTGTCTGCCGCGTAGCTTCCGGTCCGCAGCGCTTCGCATTGATTGGCGGCGCGACGCGCGTGCCGGTATCAGCCCCGCGGTTTGGCGACCGTCTTGGCCGGCGCCACCGAACCACGCACCACCAGTTGGTGCGCCACCACCTGATCGACCACCACGCGGGTTTCGTTGCCGTTGCGACGGATCGCGCGCAGCAGGATGTCGATCGCCGAGTCGGCCATGCTGGAGATCGGCTGCCGCACCGTGGTGAGCTCGGGCCACACGGTGGTCGCGGCCGAGGTGTCGTCGAAACCCACGATGGACAGATCCTGCGGCACCCGCAGTCCGCGTCGGTGCGCCACCGAGATGGCCGCCGCGGCCATGTCGTCGTTGCTGGCGAAGATCGCGGTGGGCGGCTTGCGCAGCGCCAACAGTTTCTCGACCGCTTCCAGACCCGAGCGGTAGGTGAAGTAGCCTTGCTGCACCAGCTCGGCATCCCGCGCGATGCCCGCTTCCTTGAGCGCGGCCTGGTAACCCTCGAAGCGGCGCTGGCTGGCCATCTGGTTGGGGTGACCCTTGACGCAGGCGATGCGCGTGTGACCGACCTTGATGAGGTATTCCACGATCTCCTTGCTGGCCAGGAAATCGTCGATGCGCACGCTGGAAATGTCGTGGATGAAATGGCCCGAGGCCACCGCCACCACCGGCACGCCGGCCTTGGTCAGTTCCTCGATCACCACCTTGGATTCGCACAGCGGCGGCGGCAGGATCACCCCGCCCACGCTCTTGGCCAGGGCGCGCGCCGCCTTGCGTTCGGCGGCGGCGTCCAGTGTCTCCCAGCTGGAGATGACCAGTTGCGCGGCAGTGCGCTCCGCGCCGTGCAGCGCGCCCAGCAACAGCTCGCGCAGGTAGGCGCCGCTGGGGTTGGTGTAGATCAGCGCGATGCGGACATCCTGTGCGGCGGCAAGCGAACTGGCCGCCTGGTTCGGCACGTAGCCCAGCTCGCGCACGGCCTGCATCACTTTTTCGCGGGTCGAGTCGCGCACCTTGGCGTGGCCGTTGACCACCCGCGACACCGTCATTGGCGATACTTCGGCGAGAACCGCTACCTCGTCGATGGTGACTGCACCGCCTTTTCGACGGGCCGATTTCTTGCCTACCTTTTTCAATGCCGTTTCCTTTCAGCAGTGCACGGTGGAGCGGTCCGCGACCCCGCAGCCGGGTTATTGGGAACCCACGCCGATGAGGGCCAGATATGCGCGCATACTTGCATATGTTAGCGATAACATTTCGTTGTGATGCCCATCATCTTTCGTGGCGCAGGCCATTGGGGGTGAATCGTAGCCGTTCGGGCGCCGGCTCGCGCCTGCTGGCCGCGGGTCTGGCGCTGCTGGTGGCCTGTCTTTGCGCGGGACGTGTCCACGCCGAGGACGGCCATGATCTCTGGCTGCGCTACCAGGCGCTCGCCACCACGCCGGCCGGTATCGACGCCCATCAGGCCGTGCAACTGATCGCAGGACAGGGTTCGCCGACCGCGAAGGCGGCCCGCGGCGAACTCGTCCGTGGCCTGGGCGGCCTGCTCGGCAAGGCACCGCAAGCGTCGGACGCGGTCAGCCGCGACGGCGCACTGATCGTCGGTACGCCGGCCTCGTCACCCGTGGTGGCCGGCCTGAATCTGGACACCCGCGACCTTGGGCGCGAGGGCTACCTGATCAAGAGCGTGGTGGTGAACGGCCACGCCGCCACGGCGATCGTCGGCAACGACGACATCGGCGTGTTGTACGGCAGTTTTCGTTTTCTGCGCCTGTTGCAGACGGGCCATCCGGCCACCGGCCTGGACTTGCGCGACCGGCCGCAGGTAAAGCTGCGCGTGCTCGATCACTGGGACAACCTGGACGGCAGCGTCGAGCGCGGCTATGCCGGCGCCTCGATCTGGGACTGGTGGAAACTGCCCGACTACCTCGACCCGCGCTACACCGATTACGCCCGCGCCAATGCGTCCATCGGCATCAACGCCACCGTGCTCAACAACGTCAATGCCGATCCGCTGATGCTCACGCCCGCCTACCTGAAGAAAGTGGCGGCGCTGGCCGGCGTGTTCCGCCCGTGGGGTATTCGCGTGTATCTCAGCGCGCGTTTCAGCGCGCCGATCGAGATCGGCGGCCTGAAGACGGCCGACCCGCTCGACCCGGCTGTGCGCCAGTGGTGGCGCGCCAAGGCCGATGAAATCTATCGGCTGATCCCCGACTTCGGCGGCTTCCTGGTCAAGGCCAATTCCGAAGGCCAACCCGGCCCGCAGGACTATCACCGCACCCACGCCGACGGCGCCAACATGCTGGCCGAGGCGCTCGCACCGCACGGCGGCATCGTGATGTGGCGCGCCTTCGTCTACTCCGAGCATGACCTCGACGACCGCACCAAGCAGGCCTACAACGAGTTCAAGCCGCTGGACGGCACGTTCCGCGACAACGTGCTGCTGCAGGTGAAGAACGGCCCGCTGGATTTCCAGCCGCGCGAGCCGTTCAGCCCGCTGTTCGGCGCGATGCCGAAGACACCGTTGATGATGGAATTCCAGGTCACCAAGGAATACCTCGGCTTCGCCACTCACCTGGTCTACCTCGGCCCGATGTGGGAGGAAGTGCTGCGCGCGGACACGTATGCCAAGGGCAAGGGTTCCACCGTGGCCAAGGTGGTCGACGGTCAATTGGACGGCCATACGCTGACCGGCATGGCCGGCGTGGCCAACATCGGCACCGACCGCGACTGGAGCGGCTCGGTGTTCGACCAGGCCAACTGGTACGCGTTCGGCCGTCTGGCCTGGAACCCCACCGAATCGGCGCGCACGATTGCCGACGACTGGGCGCGCATGACCTTCGCCCCCGATGACGCGGTGGCCAAACCGATCGTGGGCATGATGATGGCCTCGCGCGAAGCGGCCGTGGATTACATGACACCGCTGGGCCTGGCGCACCTGATGGGCGCCGGCCATCACTACGGCCCCGCGCCGTGGGACGACAGCCTGCCGCGGGCGGACTGGAACCCGGTCTACTACCACCGCGCCGACAGGAACGGCATCGGCTTCGACCGCACCCGCAAGGGCAGCGACGCGGTGGACCAGTACGCGCCGCCGGTCGCCGCGGAGTTCAACAATCTGAAATCGACGCCCGACGCCTACCTGCTGTGGTTCCACCACCTGCCGTGGGATTACCGCATGCGCTCCGGCCACACGCTGTGGGACGAGCTGGTGATGCATTACAGCCACGGCGTGGACGAGGTGAAGCAGATGCGCGCCACCTGGAAATCGCTGGATGGCCGCATCGACGCGCAGCGCTACGCCCAGACCGCCGCGTTCCTGGCCATCCAGCAGAACGAGGCGCAATGGTGGCGCGATGCCAGCATCGCCTACTGGCAAAGCCTCAACCATCTGCCCTTGCCGGCCGGCTACGCGCCGCCCGCGCATACGCTGGATTACTACAAGAGCCTTTCCTTTCCCTACGCACCGGGACACTGACCATGGCAACCACACGCCCGCCCATCGGCACCAAGACCCTCCGCCTCGCCCGCCTGCTGCTGGCGCCCTACAGCCTGCTGGCGGTATCCGTCGCGCAGGCGGCGGACAAGCCGCTGCTGGACCCGCTGTTCCAGGATCACGCGGTGGTGCAGCGCGATCAGGCGATTCCGGTGTGGGGCCAGGCCAGTCCGGGTGAATCGCTGAAGGTCGCGCTCGACGGCAGGACCGTCAGCAGCCGCGCCGGCGCCGATGGTCACTGGCGGGCTTCGTTGCCGGCCTTGCCGGCCGGTGGCCCCTACACGCTGAGCGTGACCGCCGCCGACGGCCGCAGCCAGACGGCGAAAGACATTCTCGTCGGCGATGTGTGGTTTTGCGGCGGCCAGTCGAACATGGAATTGCAGGTGCACCGCACGCTGAATTCGCGCAGCGAGATCATGGGCGCCGACAACGACCGCCTGCGCATGCTCACGGTGCCGCAGACCGGCGCATCGGCGCCGCAGAAAAACTTTGCCGGCCCGGTGCAATGGAAGCCGACCACGCCCGAGAACGTGCCGGACTTCTCCGCCACCTGCTACTACTTTGCGCGCGAACTGCAGAAGACCGTGGACGTGCCGATGGGCATGGTCAACGCGTCCCTGGGCGGCTCGCGTATCGAGGCCTGGCTCAGCGCGCAGGCCCTGCGCAAGCTCGGCGGCTACGACGAGGCGCTTGATGTACTCGCCCTGCACGCGAAGGACGAACAGGCCGCCGCCGCGCAATGGGGCAAGCTGTGGGCGAAATGGTGGGGCAGCCAGCCGCAGGTGCCGAAGGGCGATGCGCCGTGGGATCCGGCCGCCTCCGGCAGCGGCTGGAAAGCCGCCCCGAAAGAGCTGATCAACTACCAGGATTGGGGCGTGCCCGAGCTGGCCAGCTACACCGGCATGCTGTGGTACCGCACCACCGTCACCCTGACCGGGCAACAGGCCGCGCAGGACGCCACGCTGGCGCTGGGCAACGTGGACGAGGTCGACCAGACCTGGGTCAACGGCCACGGCGTGGGCAGCAGCTACGGCGGCGCCCCGCGCAGCTACCCGCTGCCGCACGGCCTGCTGCATGCCGGCAAGAACGTGATCGTGATCAACGCGCTCAACACCTACCTGGCCGGCGGCGTGGTCGGTCCGTCCGATACCCGCGCGCTGAAGTTCGCCGATGGCAGCTCGGTGCCGCTGGATGCCAACGGCTGGCAGTACCGCGAAGTGCCCACTGACATCGGCGCGCCACCGCTGGCGCCGTGGCTGTCGGCTTCGGGCAAGACCACGCTGTACAACGGCATGGTGGCGCCGTTGGGGCATTACGCCTTCCGCGGTGCGCTGTGGTACCAGGGCGAATCCAACACCGGCGAGGCGAATGAATATCGCGCTCTGCTGGAGGCCTACCGCAATGACCTGCGCGCGCAGTTCGGCGCCAAGCTGCCGCTGCTGATCGTGCAGTTGTCCAGCTACGGCCCCGCGCCCACCAAGCCCGCGGAAAGCGGTTGGGCGGACGTGCGCGAGGTGGAGCGGCTGGTCGCCGCCGAGGACCCGAACTCGGCGCTGGCCGTGAGCGTGGACATCGGCGAACGCTACGACATCCACCCGGCCAACAAGCAGGAGCTGGGCCGCCGCCTGGCCCGCGCCGCGCGGCATGTGATCTATGGCGAATCGCTGCCGCCGTCCGGCCCGCTGCCGGTCGCCGCCACGCGCGAAGGCGACGCGGTCGCCGTCAGCTTCCGCGATGTCACCGGCAAGCTGGTCGCCTACAGTTCCAACCATCCCATCGGCTTCGAGCTGTGCGGCACGCAGGCCGATAGCTGCAGTTACGCGGACGCCGACCTGCGCGAGGGCAAGGTGCTGCTGCATCTGGACACGCCGCCGCCCAGCCACGGCATCGCCCGCGTGCGCTACTGCTGGGCCGACAGCCCGTTCTGCACGCTCTACGACGAAGCGGGCCTGCCCGCCGGGCCGTTCCAGCTCGATGTCACCTCTTCCCCGCGCTGAACCCGATCCCAAGGAAATCCCCGTGAACACCACACACGAAACCCCCACCCGCGGCTCGTCGCGCGATCGCGAAATCGTCGAGGCGAAAGTCATCGTCACCTGCCCGGGGCGCAACTTCGTCACCCTGAAGATCGTCACCCGCTCGGGCGTCGAGGGCCTTGGTGACGCCACCCTCAACGGCCGCGAGCTGGCCGTGGCGTCGTACCTGCAGGAGCACGTGGTGCCCAACCTGATCGGCCGCGACGCCGGCCAGATCGAGGACATCTGGCAGTTCCTCTACCGCGGCGCCTACTGGCGGCGCGGCCCGGTGACGATGAGCGCGATCGCCGCGGTGGACGTGGCGCTGTGGGACATCCTGGGCAAGATGGCGGGGATGCCGATCTACCAGTTGCTGGGCGGCCGCTCGCGCGAAGGCGCGCTGGTCTACGGCCACGCCAATGGCCGCGATATCGCCGAGGCCTCCGACGCAGTGGGCCGGTTCATCGAGCAGGGCTTCCTGGCGGTACGCGCGCAGTGCGGCGTCCCGGGCATCAAGAAGGCCTATGGCGTCTCCAACGCCAAGGGCTACGAGCCGGCCGAGAGCGAGCTGCCGCTGGAGACCACCTGGAATACCCCGCGCTACCTGGGCGTGGTGCCGAAGCTGTTCGAGCAGTTGCGCGCCGACCACGGCACCGAGGTGGAGCTGTTGCACGACGCGCACCATCGCCTCACGCCGATCGAGGCCGCGCGACTGGCCAAGTCGCTGGAGCCGTACCGCCTGTTCTGGCTGGAGGACGCCACCCCGGCCGAAGACCAGAAAGCGTTCGAGCTGATCCGCCAGCACTCGGTGACGGCGCTGGCGGTGGGCGAGGTGTTCAACTCGATCTGGGACTGCAAGCACCTGATCGAGAACCAGCTGATCGACTACATCCGCACCACCATCGTGCACGGCGGCGGCATCACCCACCTGCGCCGGCTGGCGGACTTCGCCGGGCTGCACGGCGTGCGCACCGGCTTCCACGGCGCCACCGACCTGTCGCCGGTGACGATGGGCGCGGCGCTGCACTTCGACACCTGGGTGCCGAACTTCGGCATCCAGGAATACATGTTCCACACCGACGAGACCGACGCGGTGTTCCCGCATGACTACGTCCTGCGCAACGGCCGCCTGCACGTGGGCGACACGCCCGGACACGGCGTCACCATCGACGAGAAGCTGGCCGCGAAATACCCGTACCAGCCCAAGCAACTGCCGATCGCGCGCCTCGAGGACGGCGCGATGTGGAACTGGTGATGACGATGCCGACCCGATCGCTCAAGGCGTTGCTGCTGTGCCTGCTGGCCAGCTGCGGCATGGCGGCCCAGGCGGCCGAGCCGGTGCTGTTCGACTGGTTCGATTACCAGGGCCACGACCGCGCGTTCGAGCAACCGCTGCCGGCGGGCCACTTCCGCAACCCCGTGCTGGCTGGCTTCTATCCGGACCCCAGCGTGGTGCGGGTGGCTGACACGTTCTACCTGGTCAATTCCAGCTTTGCCTATTACCCGGGCATCCCCGTGTTCGAGAGCAGGGACCTGGTGCACTGGAAGCCCGTCAGCCACGTGATCGACAAGCCGACCACGCTGGATTTCGACGGCTTGAACATGTCGCGCGGCGTGTTCGCGCCGGACATCTCCCATCACGACGGCACGTTCTACGTGGTCAACACCGCGGTGGACAGTGGCGGCAATTTCGTCAGCACCGCCAAGAGCGCCGCCGGCCCGTGGTCCGATCCGGTGTGGTTGAAGGGTATCGGCGGCATCGACCCGTCGCTGTTTTTCGACAAGGACGGCAAGGCCTACCTGCTCAACAACGACGAGCCCGAAGGCAAGCCGTTGTACGAGGGCCACCGCGCGATCTGGCTGCAGCAGTTCGATCCGGTGTCGCTGAAGCCGGTGGGCAAACGCCAGGTCATCATCAACGGCGGCACGAACCTTGCCAGGCACCCGATCTGGATCGAAGGCCCGCATATCTACCAGCGCAACGGCTGGTACTACCTGATGTGCGCCGAGGACGGCACCGGCCCGCAGCATTCCGAAGTGGTGTTCCGCAGTCGTTCGGTGTGGGGCCCGTATGTGCCGTACGAGGGCAACCCGATCCTCACCCAACGCGACCTGCCCGCCGATCGCCCGAACGCGATCACCAATGCCGGCCATGCCGACCTGGTCGAGGCGGCGGACGGCAGCTGGTGGGCGGTGTTCCTGGCCAGCCGCGCCTATGACGGCACGCACTACAACACCGGCCGCGAGACCTATCTGTTGCCGGTCGAGTGGCACGACGACTGGCCGGTGATCCTGCCCCACGGCCGCGCGATTCCGCAGGTGGTGAAGGGTCCGGCCTTCATGCAGCGCAATGCCTCGCAGGCGCCGTTGAGCGGCAACTTCGACGCGCGCGATGATTTCGACAGCACCACGCTGGGCAGCGAGTGGCTGTTCGCGCGCACGCCGAAGCAATCGTGGGCGGATCTGTCCTCGCATCCCGGCAAGCTGGCGATCCATCCGCTGGCGCAGGATCTGGACACGCTGAAGAATCCGTCCTACCTCGCCCGCCGCCAACAACACCTGGCGTTCGAGGCCAGCACCGCGCTGGCGGTGCCGGCTGCGGGCGTCGAGGCGGGTATCGCGGCGTACCAGAACGAGCACTACTGGTACGCATTCGGCGTCAGGCACGAGGGCGATCATCTGCGGCTGTCGCTGCGCCGGCATCGCGGCGACGACAAGACCGTCGTCGACAGCGTGGTCCTGCCGGCCAGCGTGGGCGAGCTGAAGCTGAAGATCAGCGGCGATGGCAAGGTGTACGGTTTCGCCTACGATGACGGGTCGGGCTGGAAGTGGCTCGAACGCCAGGCGGACGGCAGCTTGCTCAGTACCGATGTGGCAGGTGGATTCATCGGCGCGACGGTAGGTCCGTATGCGCGTCGACTCGACAACCAATAAGCAACGCAAAAGGGAACGATGACTATGGCGAAGCGACAGGCGTGGCGCGGCATGTTCCGCACGACAATGGCGGTGGCTCTGGGCATGGCCCTGGCTTCGCCCGTGTTCCCCTTGCATGCGGAGGGCCACGCCGACGCAACGTCGTCGGCCGCGTCCACACCGGTCTACCGTGACCTCAGTCGCAGCTTCCACGATCGCGCCGCCGACCTCGTGGCGCACATGACGCTGGAGGAGAAGGCCGCGCAGATGCAGAACACCGCGCCGGCCATCCCGCGCCTGGGCGTGGCCGCGTACGACTGGTGGAACGAGGGCCTGCACGGCGTGGCGCGCGCGGGCCAGGCCACCGTGTTCCCGCAGGCGATCGGCCTGGCGGCCACCTTCGACGTGCCGCTGATGCATGAGGTGGCCACCGCCATCAGCGACGAGGCGCGCGCCAAGTACAACGAGTTCCAGCGCAAGGGCAGCTACGGCCGCTACGAGGGCCTCACCTACTGGTCGCCCAACATCAACATCTTCCGCGACCCGCGCTGGGGCCGCGGCCAGGAAACCTACGGCGAGGATCCGTACCTCACCGAGCGCATGGGCGTGGCCTTCGTCACCGGCCTGCAGGGCAATGACGCCAAATATCGCAAGCTGGACGCCACCGCCAAGCACTACGCCGTGCACAGCGGCCCGGAGGCCGATCGCCACCATTTCGACGTGCATCCCAGCGAGCGCGACCTCTACGAAACCTACCTGCCCGCGTTCCAGACGCTGGTGCAGGAGGCCGACGTCGATGCGGTGATGAGCGCCTACAACCGCGTCAATGGCGAGCCGGCCACCGGCAGCCCGCGCCTGCTGGAACAGATCCTGCGCAAGGACTGGGGCTTCAAGGGCTACGTGGTTTCCGACTGCGGCGCGGTGGAAGACATCTACAAGCACCACAAGGTGGTCGACACCGTCGAGGCGGCCAGCGCGCTGGCGGTGAAGAACGGCGTGGACCTGGACTGCGGCACCGAGTACGCCGCCCTGGTCAAGGCCGTGCACGACGGCCACATCAAGGAAAGCGAGATCGACGTCGCGCTCACCCGCCTGATGCAGGCGCGCATGCGCCTGGGCATGTTCGACCCCGCCAGCAAGGTGCCGTGGTCCGGCGTGCCGTACTCGGTGAACCAGTCACCGCAGCACGATGCGCTGGCGCGCCGCGCCGCACGCGAGTCGATGGTGCTGCTGAAGAACAACGGCGTGCTGCCGCTGTCGCACGACATCAGGCACATCGCGGTGATCGGGCCCACCGCCGACGACACCATGGCCCTGGTGGGCAACTACCACGGCACCCCGGCCGACCCGGTGACGATCCTGCGCGGCATCCGCGAGGCGGCGCCGCAGGCGAAGGTGGTGTATGCACGCGGCGTCGACCTGGTCGAGGGCCGCAGCGATCCTACCGGCATGCCGCTGGTGGAGGCGCAGTACCTGCGTCCGTCCGCCGGCGATGCCGAGCGCGGCCTGCGCGGCGAGTATTTCCGCAACACCGACCTGTCCGGCACGCCAGCGCTGGTGCGGGTGGACCCGGTGATCGGCTTCAACTGGGATCGCGGCTCGCCCACCGACAACCTGCTCGCCCGCGGCGAAGCCCAGCCGGACCAGGCGGTCCCCAGCGACAACTTCTCCATCCGCTGGAGCGGCCAGCTGCTGCCGCCGGTGAGCGGTGACTACGTGCTGGAAGCGGCCGCCAACGACGGCGTGCGCGTGTACCTGGACGGCAAGCCGGTGATCGACCGCTGGGAACGGGCCGACAGCCTCACCGCCAGCCAGGCCAAGCTGAAGCTGGAAGGCGGCCACGCGTACGACATCCGCGTCGAGTACAAGGAGCTGGAACGCGATGCCGGCGTGCGCCTGGCCTGGCGCATGCCCGGCGCCAAGCCGCCGTTCGAAGCGGCGCTGGACGCGGCGAAAGATGCCGACGTGGTGGTCTTCGCCGGCGGCCTCACCAGTGACGTCGAAGGCGAGGAAATGCGGGTGAACTACCCGGGCTTTGCCGGCGGCGACCGCACCGACCTGCGCCTGCCCGCCACCCAGCGCAAACTGCTCGAAGCACTGGAAGCGACCGGCAAGCCGGTGGTGCTGGTGCTCACCAGCGGCTCCGCGCTGGCGGTGGACTGGGCCAACCAGCACCTGCCCGCCGTGCTGCTGGCGTGGTACCCCGGGCAGCGCGGCGGCAACGCCGTGGCCGACGTGCTGTTCGGCAACGCCGATCCGGCCGGGCGCCTTCCCGTGACGTTCTACAAGGCCAGCGAAAAACTGCCCGCGTTCGACGACTACCGCATGGACGGTCGCACCTACCGCTACTTCAAGGGCGAGCCGCTGTACCCGTTCGGCTACGGCCTGTCGTACACCAAGTTCACCTACGCGGACCTGAAACTCGACCACAACAAGATCGGCAAGGACGACAAGCTGCACGTCACGGTGAAGGTGCACAACGCCGGCAAGCGCGCCGGCGATGAAGTGGTGCAGCTGTACCTGCGCGGGGTCGGCACGCCGCACGAACGGTCGAACAAGGACCTCCGCGGCATCCAGCGCATCACCCTGCAACCGGGGCAGACGCGCGAAGTGTCGTTCGACGTTTCACCGGCCACCGACCTGCGTTACTACGACACCAAAAAGGCGGCCTACGCCGTCGACGCCGGGCGTTATGAAGTGCAGATCGGTGGGTCCAGTGCGGACATTCGTGCCACGCAATCCTTCACCGTCCACTGAGTCGCCGGCTTGATGATGTCCAATGCACCACAACAGACGCGCGGCGAAAGCCGCGTCGTCTGTTTCGGCGAACTGCTGTTGCGCCTGTCGCCGCCGGGGCAGGAGCTGCTGCTGCAGTCCCCGCACCTCGACGCACGCTTTGGCGGCGCCGAGGCGAATGTTGCCGCCTCGCTGGCCATCCTCGGCCATCACAGTGCCGTGGTTAGCGCGCTGCCGGACAACGCTATCGGCCACGCCTGCGCCGCCGAACTGCGGCGTCATGGCGTGGACACAGCTGGCCTCCGTTTTGCGAATGGTCGTATGGGCGTCTATTTCATCGCGCCCGGTGCCATGCAGCGCCCTACCGAGGTGGTCTACGACCGCGCCGGTTCGGTGTTCGCCTGCACCGCGGCCACGGCGCACGATTGGCCACGCCTGCTCGATGGTGCCCGCTGGCTGCACCTGTCAGGCATCAACCTGGCCCTGGGCGATGCCAGCGCGCAGTCGGCGTTGACTGCCGTGCGTGGGGCACGCGATGCCAGGGTCAGCGTTTCGTTCGACTGCAACTACCGCAGCAAGCTGTGGGGTACGCGTGCGGCGCAGGCACCGGCGCTGCTGCGCGAGGTGCTGGCCGAAGCCGAGCTGGTGTTCGGCAATGAGCGCGACATTGCGTTGATCCTGGGTGCGACGTTCGACCAGGGCGATGCACAACAACGTTTCCGTGCGGCGGCCGAGCTGGCCTTCGCCACCTTCCCGCGTCTGCGCCTGATGGCCGCTACCGACCGGCGCCACCTCGACGTGGACACGCATGACCTCAGCGGCCTGCTGGCCACGCGCGAGCAGGTGCTGACCACGCGGACGCATCGCCTCGCCCGCATCGTGGATCGCATCGGTGGCGGCGACGCCTTCGCGGCGGGTTTGCTGCATGGTCTGCTGCGCGACATGGGCGAGCAGGACGCGCTGGACTTCGCCATCGCTGCCGCCAGCCTCAAGCACTCGGTGCTCGGCGACGTGAACCTGCTGCGTGAGGCCGACATGCTCGCGCTTCTTGCCCAGGAAGGTTTCGAGGTGCGGCGTTGAAGGCACCGGCTGCACGCTTGTCCGCTGCCGCGTTGCCGACGTTGCCGGCCACGGTGATCCGCCCGAGCTACGACCTGGCCGCCGTGCGCATCGGCATCGTGCACCTCGGCCCCGGCGCGTTCCACCGCGCGCATCAGGCGGTGTATGTCGACGACCTGCTCGCCGAGCATCCCGATTGGGGCATCTGCGGTGTTTCCCTGCATAGCGCCGGCGTGCGCGACGCGCTGCGCCCGCAGGACGGCCTGTACACGCTGGCCTTGCTGGGCGAACAGACCTCGCTGCGGGTGATCGGCGCGATCCGCGAACTGCTGGTGGCCAGCGAAGACCAGGCCGCCGTGCTGGCGCGGTTGGCCGAGCCGGCGGTGAAGCTGGTCACGCTGACCATCACCGAGAAGGGCTACTGCCTCGCCGGTGAGGATCTGGATCTTGCCCATCCCGACATCGCGCACGACCTCGCCATGCCGCAGGCACCGCGCAGCGCCATCGGCTACGTCGTCGCCGGTCTGCGCGAACGGCGTGCGCGCGGCATCGCG
>Ga0134125_10002947_pt1 | contig 19938 bp, 16 predicted proteins | sample KB31751_FD_96464 | JGI IMG/M metagenome (GOLD analysis project Ga0134125, IMG submission 96464) | Terrestrial soil microbial communities with excess Nitrogen fertilizer from Kellogg Biological Station, Michigan, USA - KB3-175-1 | ecosystem: Environmental > Terrestrial > Soil > Unclassified ... | reverse complement strand
TTGATCGAAGAGATCGTGGGCGATGTCCGCGACGAGCACGACGACGCCACCCCGGATGTGGTGCCCGCCGGCAACGGCTGGCGGGTGTCGGGCCTGTTACGCATCGACGAGGTGGCCACCGCCACCGGCTTCCGCGCACCCGACGGCCCCTACGAGACGATCGGCGGCCTGGTGCTACGCGAGATCGGTCACATCCCCGCAGCCGGCGAAACGGTGCCGTTGCCCGGCTTGGACGCGGATGGGCTGCTGGACGCGGTGACGCGCTGGCAGGCGCGGGTCATCCGGATGGACGGCCGCCGGATCGACCTGCTCGAATTGACCGAGCTCAGCGGTCACGACGAAATCCCCGCGGCGGGGGGACACCGATGAGCGACACCATGGGCCTGCTGCTGGCGTGCCTGCTGATCGCGGTGAACGCGTTCTTCGTCGGGGCGGAGTTCGCGCTCATCTCGGCGCGGCGCGACCGCCTCGAAGCGCTGGCCGAACAGGGCAAAGCGGCCGCCGTCACGGTGATCCGCGCCGGTGAGCAGCTGCCGTCCATGCTGGCCGGCGCGCAGTTGGGCGTCACGGCGGCGTCGCTGCTGCTCGGCCGGATCGGCGAGGCGGCGGTCGCCGACCTGCTGCAAACGGCGCTCGGGCTGGCCGCGATTCACCCGGCGCTGCTGCACACGTTGTCGTTCGCGATCGCGCTGGCAATCGTGGTGACGCTGCACGTGCTGTTGGGCGAGATGGTGCCCAAGAACATCGCGCTGGCCGGTCCGGAGCGCACGGCGATGCTGCTCGTCCCGCCCTATCTGGCCTACGTGCGCGCGGCCCGGCCATTCATCGTGTTCTACGACAAGTGCGCCAGCCTGGTGGTGCGCGCGCTCGGCGTCGAGCGCAAGGAGGAACTCGAGATGACGGTCTCTCCCGTCGAGCTGAGCGAGATGATCGCCGAATCCGCGTCGGAGGGGTTACTGGACCAGGAGGAAGGCACCCGGCTGGCTCGGGCGCTGCAAATCCGCCACCGAGTGGTCGGCGACGTGGCGGTGCCTCTCGCCGGCGTGCACGCGGTGCCGGTGGTCGCGGCGGGCAAGGGCCCGACGGTGGGAGCGGTCGAGGACGCCTTGGCCCAGAGCGGTTACTCCCGCTTCCCCGTGGCAAACGTCGACGGCAGTTTCATCGGCTATCTGCACATCAAGGACGTGCTGACACTCGGCGGCGATCCACAGACGGTGATCGATCTGGCGAAGGTGCGGCCCCTGCCGGAACTGCCGCGGTCGCTACCGCTGGCCGACGCCTTGTCGCGGCTGCGTCGCAGCAATAGCCATCTGGCACTGGTGATCGACGAAAGCGGCGCCGTGGTGGCGATGGTGGCGATGGAAGACCTGGTCGAAGACTTCGTCGGGACGATGCGCGAGGCGTAGCGATACTGGGCGGCGGGCAGGGCTGCGCGCAACCCGTATGATCTGTCACGGCTACCAGTTAAGAAAGTGCTGGAGGGCGCTAGAGGGCTCGAGAGGGCACCGCGCCGCCTGCGCGCGGAATGTGCGTTGCTGGAAATCAATCCCGGTGTTCGCCGCAGCGTCGTTCTTGGGCCTGTCAGCGTGGCCTGACCTGCTGTGGCGGGTTCGGGCGGATAATGCTCGGCAGGCTGCGCTCGGTAGGCTGATGACATTGCCAACCTGGGCCTGACTGGCCCGATGGTGGTCCAGGGCGGCCCATGACGGAGGAGAATCATGACTGATCGCGTGTCGGCGGGGAACTTGCGCGTCGCCCGGGTGCTGTACGACTTCGTAAACGAAGAGGCCTTGCCCGGTACCGATATCGACCCGGACAGCTTCTGGGCGGGCGTCGACAAAGTTGTCACCGACCTCACCCCCAAGAACCAGGATCTGCTGCGCCGGCGTGACGAGCTGCAGGCCCAGATCGACAAGTGGCACCGGCAGCGCGTCATCGAGCCGCTCGATATCGAGGCGTACCGCGAGTTCCTCACCGAAATCGGTTACCTGCTGCCCGAACCCGCGGACTTCACGATCACCACCTCCGGTGTTGACGACGAAATCACCACCACCGCGGGCCCTCAGCTGGTGGTGCCGGTGCTCAACGCCCGGTTCGCGCTGAACGCCGCCAACGCCCGGTGGGGTTCGCTCTACGACGCCCTGTACGGAACCGACGTCATCCCCGAGAGCGATGGCGCCGAAAAGGGGTCGAGCTACAACAAGGTTCGTGGCGACAAGGTGATCGCCTACGCGCGCGAATTCCTGGACCAGGCGGCGCCGCTGGAATCCGGGTCATGGGCCGACGCGACCGGCCTGTCCGTCGAGGACGGCCAGCTGAAGGTCGCGACCGCCGACGGCTTCTCCGGCCTGGCCAGCCCGGAGAAGTTCGCCGGCTACACCGGCGAGCTCGGCTCCCCCAACTGGTCGGTGTTGCTGGTCAACCACGGCCTGCACATCGAGATCCTCATCGACCCGGACTCGCCGATCGGCAAGACCGACGCCGCGAGCATCAAGGACGTGATCCTGGAATCGGCGATCACCACGATCATGGACTTCGAGGACTCGGTGGCGGCCGTCGACGCCGACGACAAGGTGCTCGGCTACCGCAACTGGCTCGGCCTGAACAAGGGCGACCTGTCCGAAGATGTCGACAAAGGTGGCAAGACCTTCACCCGAGTGCTCAACCAGGACCGCACCTACTCCACACCCGACGGCGAGGGTGAGCTGACCCTGCCGGGCCGCAGCCTGCTGTTCGTCCGCAACGTCGGACATCTGATGACCAACGACGCCATCGTGTGGGGCGACGGCGACGAAGAAAAAGAGGTGTTCGAGGGCATCATGGATGCGCTGTTCACCGGCCTGACCGCGATCCATGGGCTCAAGACGAACGACGCGAACGGACCGCTGGCCAACAGCCGCACCGGGTCCATCTACATCGTCAAGCCCAAGATGCACGGGCCCGACGAGGTCGCGTTCACCTGCGAGCTGTTCAGCCGGGTCGAAGACGTCCTCGGTCTGCCGCAGGGCACCCTCAAGGTCGGCATCATGGACGAGGAACGGCGCACCACCGTCAACCTCAAGGCCTGCATCAAGGCCGCGGCCGACCGGGTGGTGTTCATCAACACCGGCTTCCTGGACCGCACCGGCGACGAGATCCACACCTCGATGGAGGCCGGCCCGATGATCCGCAAGGGTGCGATGAAGGGCACCACGTGGATCAAGGCCTACGAGGACGCCAATGTCGACGTCGGCCTGGCCGCCGGCTTCAAGGGCAAGGCGCAGATCGGTAAGGGCATGTGGGCGATGACCGAATTGATGGCCGACATGGTCGAGCAGAAGATCGGCCAGCCGAAGGCCGGCGCGACGACCGCGTGGGTGCCGTCGCCGACGGCGGCCACCCTGCACGCCATGCACTACCACTACGTCGATGTGGGCGCCGTGCAGGAGGAGCTGGCGGGCAAGAAACGCACCAACATCAACGAGTTGCTGACCATCCCGTTGGCCAAAGAACTGGCCTGGGCTCCCGAGGAGATCCGCGAGGAGGTCGACAACAACTGCCAGTCCATCCTCGGTTACGTGGTGCGCTGGGTCGCGCAGGGCGTCGGTTGCTCCAAGGTGCCCGACATTCATGACGTGGCGCTCATGGAAGACCGTGCGACGCTGCGGATTTCGAGCCAGCTGCTGGCCAACTGGCTGCGCCACGGCGTGATCACCGAGGAGGACGTGCGGGCCAGCCTGGAGCGGATGGCGCCGCTGGTGGACGCGCAGAACGCCAAGGATGCGGGGTACCTGCCGATGGCACCCGATTTCGACGACAGCCTGGCATTCCTGGCGGCGCAGGACCTGATCCTGACCGGAACGCAGCAGCCCAACGGCTACACCGAGCCGATCCTGCATCGCCGCCGGCGCGAGGCCAAGGCGCGCGCCGCGCAGTCGAATTGAGCCTGCGCTCAAATCGGGTTCGCACGTGTAATAGTGCCGCGGATGACTAAAATCGGCGGCGAGTTCATTCGGATGGATCGACGGAAAGGCCGCGGGCACTGCTATGGGTAGGCACAGTGCGCCCGACCCTGACGACTCGCGCGAGGAGCCACCTCGCGACGACGTGGTCGACGAGCCGTCCCGAGGTGACGACGCAGGACATCAGCAGCGGGCAGCCGACGCCGACAAGGCGGCCGATTATTACTCGGACGCCGATGACCATGCGGACGAGGAGTACTACGCGGACGAACGTGACTATTCCGATGACGAGCCCTACGCCGACGACGGGCCCTACGCGGCGGGCGACGCGTTCACGGACAGCACGGCCGACGAGTACCCGGACTTTCCACCGCGGCAGGGCGGCCCGTCGAGCTCGAAGCCCCCGGCCTCGTCGCCGTCGCTGTTCCGGGGCGGTCATCGCGGGCTCGCCGATTGGCGCGGCGATCATCGCAGCGAGGGGGGTCGCCGCGGCGTCAGCATCGGCGTGATCGTGGCGCTGGTCGCCGTCGTCGTCGTGGTGGGTTCGGTGATCCTGTGGAGCTTCTTCGGCGACGCGCTGTCCAAGCGCTCACACAAGGCGGCCGGCCGCTGCGTGGGCGGCCAAGAGACCATCGCCGTCGTCGCCGACCCGTCGATCACAAATTCCGTTCAGGAATTCGCGGAAAGCTACAACAAATCGGCCGGGCCGATCGGCGACCGCTGCATGGTGGTCAGCGTCAAACCCGCCGGCTCGGACGCCGTGCTCAACGGTTTCATCGGCAAGTGGCCCGCCGAACTGGGCGGCCAGCCGGCGCTATGGATCCCGGGCAGCTCGATTTCCGCCGAACGCCTGGCGGGCGCCACGGCTCAGAAAGCGATCAGCGAGAGTCATTCGTTGGTCAGCTCACCGGTGGTGCTTGGTACGCGCCCCGAACTGGTACCGGCCCTTTCCAAGCAGAATTGGGCAGCACTGCCGGGGCTGCAAACCAACCCGAATGCGTTGGCCGGCTTGAATTTACCCGCGTGGGGGTCGCTGCGTTTGGCGCTGCCGATGAATGGCAACGGGGACGCATCGTTTCTCGCCGGCGAGGCGGTCGCGGCCGCGTCGGTACCTCCCGGGGCCCCGGTGGCGCAGGGCACCGGCGCGGTGCACACCCTGTTGAGCGCGCAACCCAAACTGGCCGACAACTCGCTGACCGAGGCGATGAACACGCTGCTGCAACCCGGTGACCCGGCGACCGCACCGGTACACGCGGTGATCACCACCGAACAGCAGCTGTTCGCCCGCGGCCAATCACTGCCAGACGCCAAGAGCGCCTTGGCTTCCTGGCTTCCGCCGGGGCCCGCGGCGGTGGCCGACTACCCCACCGTGCTGCTTAGCGGGTCGTGGCTGACCCGGGAACAGGCGACGGCGGCCAGCGAGTTCTCCCGTTTCATGCGCAAGCCCGACCAGCTGGCCAAGCTGGCGAAGGTGGGCTTCCGGGTCACCGGGGTCACAACGCCCAGCAGCCCGGTGACGACTTTTCCGGCGCTCCCGTCCACGCTGTCGGTGGGCGACGACCCGATGCGCGCCACACTTGCCGAGGCCATGGCCGCCCCGTCGGGTGGGCAGGCCACGACCATCATGCTTGACCAGTCGATGCCCGGCCAGGAAGGCGCGAAGTCCCGTCTGGCGAACGTGATTGGGGCGCTTCAGGACAGGATCAAAGCGCTGCCCCCCACCGCTGTCGTGGGCCTGTGGACCTTCGACGGTCACGAGGGCCGCTCCGAGGTGGCAAGCGGGCCGCTGGCCGACCCTGTCGGTGCCCCCAGTGGCCAGCCGCGCTCGGCGGCACTGTCGGCCGCGCTGGACAAGCAGTACTCGTCGGGCGGTGGTGCCGTGTCGTTCACCACACTGCGAATGATCTACCAAGACATGCAGGCCAACTATCGCGCGGGCCAAACCAATTCGCTCCTGGTGATCACCACCGGACCGCACACCGACCAGAGCTTGGACGGACCGGGGCTGCAGGATTTCATCCGCAAGAGCGCCGACCCGGCCAAGCCGATCGCGGTGAACGTCATCAATTTTGGTGCCGATCCGGACCGATCGACGTGGGAAGCGATCGCCCAGCTCAGTGGCGGCAGCTATCAGAACCTTGCGACGTCGGCATCCCCCGATCTCGCGACGGCGCTCAACGCCTTCTTGAGCTAACGGGCCGGCCGGCCAGCGATCGGTGGCTCGGCCTGCAGCTACAGCGGAGAAATTTCGCATGCATCTATCAAAAGGCGGTCGGCTGTGCCAGACTTGCTGATAGAAGTCGCCATCATTTCTATCAACGCTTGGCCTTGGGAAAGATGTCCTCTAGCCCACCCAGGAAGGCGCGCCATGGCCCAACCCTTGCCCTCGGATCCGGAGGACGCATCGGTCCGCCCCGATCGGCGCGCCCAGCGGGCGGACACAGATTCGGCCGACACATCGTTTTTGGCCGAGGAGATCTCGCCCTGGTTGTCCCCCGCCTACGGCGCGGCGAATGTCGTGATGCAGCTGGCCAATCCGGGTGTGGCCTATGGCGTGATGGAAAGCAAGGTCGACAGCGGCAACCTGTACAAGCATCCCTTCAAACGGGCCCGCACCACCTTCACCTACATCGCGGTGACCATCGCCGGCAACGCGCAGGATCGCCGGGTGTATCGGGATGCGGTCAACGCCGCACACGCGCAGGTGCGCTCCGGCCCACAAAGCCCGGTGCGCTACAACGCATTCGACCCCGCGTTACAACTCTGGGTGGCCACCTGCATGGCCGCGGTCTTCGAGGACACCCGCAAGCTGCGGGGCGGCCGATCCCGACACGATCCCGAAACCGTGCACCGGGCCGCGTCGGTGTTCGCCACCACGTTGCAGGTACCGCCCGAAATGTGGCCCGCCGACCGGGAAGCCGCTGACCGGTACTGGCAGGAGCAACTCGATCGACTCGACTTCGACGAGCGCATGCGCAGCTATCTGATCGGAATCGCGCGGCTGACGTTTCTGCCCGCCCCCATTTCGGCACTGTTCGGCGGATGGAATCTTTTCATGACGCTGGGGTACCTGCCGCCGCAGCTGCGCGAAAAACTCGGGTTCCGTTGGTCGGGCGCGCAGCAACGCCGATTCGACCGCTGGCAGCGTGTGTTCGGGGTGTTGGACCTGTTCACGCCGCGGTTCTTGACGCGCCTGGGTGTGCAGGCGGTGCTGTGGGACATGCGTTTGCGTCATCGAATCGGGGCAACAGTCGTGTGATGACGCGCCGACGCGCACAAGGAGGAACGCTATGACAACGACAAGCCGAATTGAACGACGTGGCAACGATTCCGGGGCGGCAATCGCCCCCGCCGAACCGGAATTGGATTCCGCGCATCGGGCGTTGGCCGACGATGTCAGGTGGTTCGCGGGGTCACCGTTGGCCGCGGCGTTCGGCCGTCTGGCCCTCGACCAGGTCGCTCACCGGGAAATCGCGGCCGCAGTGGATCGCAGCGGACGATTCGCCGACAACTTCACCGACCGTGGGATCCGCAGCGCCGCATTCACGGCGCTGGCGGCATTCGGCGACAGTTCGGACGTGAAGGCATCGCGGGCCGACCTCAAACGATTGCACCGCGACGTGCGCGGCACGGGAAAGGACTCGTTCAGCGATACCCGCTACAGCGCGCTGAACCCCGAGGTGTGGACCTGGGTGGCCGTGAGCGGTCTCAACCTTTTGTATCAGGGTTACCTGCGGGTGTGTGGGCGTCGCCTCACCCCGGCCGAAAAGGAAGTCGTCTATCAGACGCTGCGCTCGGAACTGCAATTCCTCGAACTGCCCAGCAAGCAGGGGAAACTACCGCCGACCCTGCATGACATGCTTCGGCGCTATGACGCCGTTGCGGCAAGCGACTTGGCCGACAACGAATTTCTGCAATTCGCCAACCGCAGCTTCGTCGCCCCGCCGATCCCGAAGTTGTTGGTTTCCCGGCAGATTCGGCCCGTGCTGCGATTGGTCTGGCCGGTGATCACCACGCTGGCATCACGTCCGGTGGTCGTGTGTTCGACCGCGGTCGCCCATCCCACCATGCGCCGGCTGCTCGGTGTGCGGTGGGGCACCCGCGAGCAAGTCGAGTTCGCCGTCTACGTCGCCGCTTTGCAGATGGGCTGGCGATGGTTGCCGCGCCGGCTCACGCTGGAGCCCTTGGCGTACAACCGCTACCAATACGAGCGGCTTCGCGACCGCTACCGTTCGGTGTTGCTGGATTCGTTCGCGGTGCCAAGCCAGACCTGATTCGGCATGACGCTGAAGCGGCCGCAACGCGATACGACGTGATACCCCACCCGACTGGAGGGCAGATGGTCGACTCCGCGATGCTGCTGGGTTTGCTGCCCGACGGTTTGGCCACCCTCGATCCGACCGCGCGCGCGATCGTCACCGCGGCACGCACCTGCTTCACCGAGCGCGGATTCTCCAACACCACCATGCAAGACATCGCCGACACCGCCGGCGTCGGCGTCGCCACGGTCTACCGCCGTTTCCGGCACAAGCGAAACCTGGTGCGGCTGACCATCATGGACGAATCACTACGGTTGAGCACGCTGGTCTCCGAGGTCGCGGGGCGCGCGGCAACCCCGGAAGAAGGGATCGCCGAAGTCTTCGCCGCATTCGTTCACGAGGCCTCCGCCCCCAAGCTTCTGACCCGAAGCATCCGCGAATCGCCCGCCGCCGGGGAACTGTCCGCCTACCTGACCGACGAGAACCTGATCGCCATGACCCGCAGCTACATCGCGACCTGGCTGCGCCGCTGGCAGGAGCGCGGCGAACTGGCTGCCGACCTTGACACCGATGTCGTCGGCGAGATGATCGGACGGCTGATCATCTCGCTGATCAAGACGCCCAAGTCCGTCATCCCGATCTACAACCTGAACGAGGCCCGCGACTTCGCCCGCCGGTACCTGGTGCCGCTGGCGGTGCAGGCCGCGGCGTCGACACCGGGGTGATCCTTCAGGCGAACGCCTCCACCGGCGGGCACGAGCAGACCAGATTGCGGTCGCCGTAAGCGCCGTCGATGCGACGCACCGGCGGCCACACCTTGGGCCGGAAGCCCTTGCCCAGCGGATAGGCGGCTTCTGCTCGGGTGTACGCGTGGTCCCAGTCGCCGATCACCAGGCATTCGGCCGTGTGCGGGGCGCCCCGCAGCGGGTTGTCGTCAACAGGCCACTCCCCCGCGCCCACCCGGTCGATCTCGGCGCGGATGGCGATCATGGCGTCGCAGAAGGCATCGACTTCGGTCAGGCTCTCGCTCTCGGTGGGCTCCACCATCAGCGTGCCGGCCACCGGGAAACTCATGGTTGGCGCGTGAAATCCGTAGTCCGCCAGCCGTTTTGCGACATCGTCGACAGTCACACCGGTGGACTTGGTGATGCCCCGCAAGTCCAGGATGCATTCGTGAGCCACCATGCCGTTCTCGCCCGTGTAGAGCACCGGGAAGTACTCGTCGAGGCGGCGGGCGATGTAGTTGGCCGAGGCGATCGCGGTCAGCGACGCCGCGCGCAATCCTTCGGCTCCCATCATCCGGATGTAGGCCCAGCTGATCGGCAGGATCGAGGCGGACCCGTACGGCGCCGACGACACCGGATGCCCCTGGGGCAATTCGGTTGCATGCGGGTGTCCCGGAAGGAACGGCGCCAGATGAGAACGCACCGCCACCGGCCCGACCCCCGGTCCTCCGCCCCCGTGCGGAATGCAGAATGTCTTGTGCAGGTTCAGGTGGCTGACGTCACCACCGAACTTTCCCGGCCGCGCCAGGCCGACCAGCGCGTTGAGGTTGGCGCCGTCCACGTACACCTGGCCCCCCGCGTCGTGGGTGGCCGCACAGATCTCGGCGATGTCGTGCTCGTAGACACCGTGTGTCGACGGGTAGGTGATCATCAGCGTCGACAGCCGATCACCGTGTTCGCCGACTTTGGAGCGCAAGTCGTCGAGGTCCACGTCGCCATTGTCGTGGCAGCCCACCACCACGACCCGCATCCCGGCCAGGGCGGCCGACGCCGCGTTGGTGCCGTGCGCACTCGACGGAATGAGGCAGATGTCGCGGTGCGGTTCGCCGCGGCTGGCGTGGTAGTCGTGGATCGCCAACAGCCCGGCGTACTCGCCTTGCGACCCCGCGTTGGGCTGCAGCGAGACGGCGTCATACCCGGTGATCTGCACCAACCAGGTCGCCAGGTCGGCGATCAGGCGCCGCAGGCCCGGGGTGTCGGCCGCCGGCGCGAACGGATGCTGACGGGCGAATTCCGGCCAGGTGATCGGTTCCATCTCGGCGGCGGCGTTGAGCTTCATGGTGCACGACCCGAGGGGAATCATGCTGCGGTCCAACGCGATATCTTTGTCCGCCAGCGTGCGCAGGTAGCGCATCATCGCCGTCTCGGTGCGGTACTGGGTGAAAGCGGGATGGGTCAGGAACTCCGATGTGCGGGTGATGATGCCGGCACCGGACCCCACCTGCCCGGTGGCCTGCGCGCCGAAGGCCTCGAGCACCGCGGCGACGTGCTCGTCGGTGGTGGCCTCGTCGCAGGCCACCGACACGTGGTCGTCGTCGACACGCCACAGGTTGATGCCGTTGGCTTTCGCCGCGGCGAGCACCTCGTCGGCACGGCCCGGCACCCGGACCAGCACGGTGTCGAAGTACTTCTCGTGCACCAGCGCATCGCCGATGCCCGCGGCGATCGCCTCGGCGTGACCGTGGACGCGGCGCGCGATCGCGGTCAGCCCCTCGGCGCCGTGGTAGCTGCCGTACATCGCGGCCATCACCGCCAGCAGCACCTGCGCGGTGCAGATGTTGCTGGTCGCCTTGTCGCGGCGGATGTGTTGCTCGCGGGTCTGCAACGCCAGCCGGTAGGCCGGCGAGCCGTCGGCGTCCAGCGACACGCCCACCAGCCGGCCGGGCAGCTGACGGGCATGGCTGGCGTGCACCGCCAGGTAACCGGCGTGCGGGCCGCCGAATCCCATTGGCACACCGAATCTTTGGGTGCTGCCGAAGGCGACGTCGGCGCCGATCTCCCCGGGGGGCGTGATCAGTGCCATGGCGAGCAGGTCGGCGCCGATGGCGATCAGCGCGCCGCGGTCGTGCGCCTGCCGAACCAGGGCCGCCCAGTCGGTGACCCGCCCACTGGCCCCGGGCAGCTGTGTGATGACGCCGAAAAACTCTCCGTCCGGCAGCCCTTCGCGCAGGTCGGCCGTGACGATCTCGATGCCCAGCGGCTTTGCCCTGGTGGCCACGATGGCCGCGGTCTGGGCGAAGACGTCGGCGTCTACGGCCAGCCGGTTGGTCTTGGCGCGGGCCGCGCGGCGCATCAACGTCATGGCCTCGGCGGCCGCGGTGCCCTCGTCGAGCATGGAGGCGTTGGCGACCTCGAGGCCGGTCAGGTCGGCCACCATCGTCTGAAAATTCAGCAGCGCCTCGAGCCGGCCCTGGCTGATCTCCGGCTGGTAAGGCGTGTAGGCGGTGTACCAGGCCGGGTTCTCCAAGATGTTGCGCAGCAACACCGGGGGCGTGAGCGTGTCGTAGTAGCCCTGACCGATCATGGACACGGCCACCGTGTTGGCCTCGGCCAACGCCCGCAACTCGGTCAGCGCCTCGGTTTCACTGGCGGGGGCCGGCAGCCGGTCGAGGCCCGGCGCGGCACCGCCGTCGGTGAGCCTGTCCAGGATGCCCGCCGGAACCGCCTTGGACGCCAGCTCGTCCAGGGAGTCGACACCGATGACGGCGAGCATGGCCGCGACGGCCTGGCCGTCCGGGCCGATGTGCCGAGCTGCGAAAGTGGATTGGTCGGGCACTGGAAACTCCTGAGTAGGCGGACAAAGACAGATCAAGGCAGAGGACGAACGGCCCTCTCCCTCTGTCTTCACCCATTCGCCGGGCACCTGAGAGATTCGGCGCCGGATGCTTGTCCGAAGCGCCTTTCCCCATCGGCGGGTGTCGACCGCTGGAATCTCCAGGGATCTCCACCGCTTTCCAGAGGCATCATTGTTTCGCGCGGTCCGGGTGCCTGAGAGGTTGACGGAGAGGTGTTGCTCCTTCGGCGTCCGTGACTGGCAGCCACGGAACTCTCCCGCTCGAATACGATGCGCGGACCAGTTTACTCGGGCGCGGTGTGCGGAGTCGCGCGCTCTCGGGCGCGCCGTCAGCCGATCTTGCGGTCGCGGTGCTTGCGCCGAGACGCCAGCTCGTCTTCCGGCTCGGCGATCGACTCGCCGCCGTCGGCCCGCTCGCCCGGGAAGTCCGCGATGACGCCGGTCAGCTCGCGCATGGCGCCCGACACGGCGATGCCGAATACGCCCTGCCCACCCTGCAGCAGGTCAACGACCTCTTCGGCGGACGTGCACTCGTAAACGGTAGTGCCGTCGGAGAACAGGGTGATGTTGGCCAGATCCTGAACACCGCGCTGGCGCAGGTGGTCGACCGCGACGCGGATGTTGTGCAACGAAATGCCGGTGTCGAGCAACCGCTTGACGATCTTGAGAACCAGGATGTCCTTGAACGAGTAGAGCCGCTGGCTTCCGGAGCCCGCCGCGCTGCGGATCGACGGGACGACCAGCGAGGTACGCGCCCAGTAATCCAGTTGCCGGTAGGTGATGCCGGCGATCTGGCACGCACTCGGTCCGCGGTAGCCGACCAGTTCGTCGGGCACTGAGTCGTCCGGGAAAAGTCCGGGCTGCACGGGTGCGCTGGCCGCGGTGACGCTGCGGTCACTGCTCGCTGCGTTACCCTGCTCAGCTAGGTTGAGCTGCTCTTGGCGTGGCTGCTCGCTCACGGTGGTTCCTCTCCGCGATCGCGCTCTCGTCGTTAGCTGCGTCTCTGGCTGCACCGCAGCCACGTCTGCTCAGGCCCGAGTGCTAGTGAGCTTACGCTTTCCGACAGCCGCCGGGCCTGAAGTCGTGATCAAAGTATGGCCGCCTCGGGGCCAACTGGGCGAGCTATCCGCCAGCGTGTCGACATCACGTCGCTAGTTGAGATGCATCCGTGATGTCCGCACCCAGGCTAGTCCAGCGACACCCGTCCTTCCTAACCGCTGGTGGTAGGCGGCGGGACCCGATCGCCCCTCTCCTCAACACCCCGCTACGCGGGCTGCATCGTCGACGGGCTCAGCCCGATCGCCCCTCTCCTCAACACCCCGCTACGCGGGCTGCATCGTCGACGGGCTAGGTGGCCTTGAAATCGTCCGGAGACACGCTGTCGAGAAATTCTTTGAACTTCTCCACCTCGTCCTCGCGGACGGCGGTGCCACCCTCTTCGTCGGTCTCGTCGGGGATCAGCAGCCCGGCCTGGGCAAGCACGGGCTCCTCGACATAGATGGGAACACCGACGCGCAGTGCTATCGCCACCGAATCCGAGGGACGCGCCGACACGGTGATGTTGCGGTCGAAAACCAGGTCGGCGTAGAAAGTCCCTTCCTGCAGATCGACGATCCGCACCTCTTTCAGCGAATGCCCAAGCGCGGCAATGACATCCCTGATCAAGTCGTGCGTCAACGGGCGAGGCGGCTCAACGCCCTGCTGCTCGAGGGCGATGGCGGCAGCCTCCGACTGACCGATCCAGATTGGCAGGTAACGGTCACCGTCGGTTTCGCGCAGCAACAACACCGGCTGGTTTTGCGGCTGCTCCACGCGAATGCCGACAACACGAACCTCTCCCATTTGTGTCTGCCCTCCGCATTCGTGGCGCCGGTTGGATTCGTATTCGGAGCGACGGCGAGGCCAAAAATCCGCCCTACCGCCGAAACAAGTTGTCGACCGAAGTCTAGTCCTCAGCGATCCAGAACGTCGCGAACGGCGGATTTGATCAACGACGTGTGCAACGTGATGGCCAGCGCCGCAACTTCACGCGCCAAGTCGTCCGCGCGATCGCGGGCACCGGCCTTGCCGGCTTTGACTACCGGCCCGGCGATTTGGGAGATCAGGTCCGACTGCCGGTCGGCCGCCGATCGGAATGCGCGCAAATGCCGCGGCTCGACACCGTAATCCGACAGCGCCCGTGCGCATTGCAGGATGACGACGGCGTGCTCGTCGAAGAAACCGCCGGGGCCGGTGGTGATGACGCCGGCTTTGAGCAACGCGGTCAGCAGCTCGTCATCCACACCCGCGCGCTCCAGCAGCTCTTCACGGCTCAGCCGGACGTGCGTGGGCGCCACCGCCGAGGTGTCGGAGCCCGGCTCGAAGCCCGCGTCCGCTCCGTCACCGGCGTCGCCTGTCCCCACCACCGACACTAGGCGGGGGACGGTATAGGAGGTCTTAAAGGGCGGTAGCTCGCCGTCCGGCTGGGCGTCCAGCTGCGCCCGGATGACCTTCAGCGGCAGATAATGATCGCGCTGCGCGGTAAGGATGAAACGCAAGCGCGCGCAGTCATACGCGGTGAACCTTCGATACCCCGACGCAGCCCGTTGCGGCGTCACCAGCCCCTCGGCCTCCAAGAAGCGAATCTTGGAGATGGTGACATCGGGGAAGTCCGGCCTCAACAATTCCAAGACCGCCCCGATCGACATCCCGGCCAGCGCCGAGCTATCGGGTGCGCTCACTAGCCCGAAGATCCTCCGTCCTCACCCTGCTTGGGTCCGGTCAGAAACACCAAGCGGAACTTGCCGATCTGCACTTCGTCACCGTTGGCGAGCACCGCGGAATCCACGGGCTCACGGTTGACGTAAGTGCCGTTTAGACTACCAACGTCGACCACGCTGAATTCGTTGTTTTCCAACCTGAATTCGGCGTGGCGGCGGCTGACGGTCACGTCGTCGAGAAAGATGTCGCTGTCGGGGTGCCGGCCGGCCGACGTGGTGGGCTGGTCGAGCAAGAACCGTGATCCCGCGTTGGGGCCCCGTTTGACGACCAGCAACGCCGAACCCGCCGGGAGCCCTTCGACCCCGGATACCGCGCTCTCCGTCCCCGCCTGTGCGGGTGCGTCCAGCTCGTTGAGGAAGTCGGCACGGAAGACGGAAGTCGTCTCTACCGTGACTTCGTCCGAATTCTGGTCTTGCTGACTTCCTGAGTCCATGTCCGTCACGCGCTGCTCCTCACTGGCCGCTGTGGCGTTGTCTGTCCGGGCTGCTCGGCGGGCTTCCGCACCAGGTCGTGTTGCCCGGTATGCCGGTCTTCAAAAGGTAGATGTGTCGACGGTACCGCGCACCTGCCTGCAATGCGCCCACCACCTGACGATCCGAAACTTCGATCCCCCCATATGCCGGTTGCACCGCCCACCCGGCCGCGCGGGGCTGCGTGGACATTAGCAACCGTCATTCGGTCAGCGTTGCGCGGTAGGCCTCCGCGTCGAGCAGCGATGAAATGGCGGACTCCGCTGCGGCGACGTCGGATACCTGCACATCCAGTAACCAGCCGGCCCCATACGGGTCGGAGTTCACCAATTGCGGGCTGCCTTCCAGATCGGTGTTGACGGCCGACACTTTGCCCGACAGCGGGGCGTACAAGTCCGACACCGATTTTGTGGATTCGACTTCGCCGAAGGATTCACCCGCGGTCAGGTCGGCGCCCACGTCGGGCAGCTGAACGAAAACGACATCGCCCAATGCCGACTGCGCAAAGTCGGTGATTCCCACCCGCACGGTGTCATCACCACTTCGACGAACCCATTCATGTTCGGCGGTGTAGTGCAGTTCGGGCGGGATGTCGCTCACGAGTGATCCTGTCTGTTCGGAATTGCTCACTTGACGGGCTGAGCGTATTGGTGCGGTTTTGGTTGCCGCAAGGTGGTCACGTCCACCCGGTCACCCTGCTGGACGGACATTCGCGCACCGACGCGCTTGACCGTGTCCTGTGCGCCACCGGGAATGTTCATGGCCGCGGCCAGCGTGGGCGGATCTCCAATCGCCAGAATCGAATACGCGGGCGACAGCGTTTTGGAGTCGATCGTCAGCGAGCCGGGCATACCCGCGACCCAGGTGTCGACGCCCACCCGCACGGACTGGTGTGCATCGTTGACTTCGATCGCCTCGGCCCCGGCGGCACGCAACTCGTTGATCACGTCGAGCATCGCCTCGGGGGAAACCCCCGGCCCCGGGTCCTCGATCGTGACGGTGACGCCCGGCCCGGTGGCGCCCACCGCGCCGACCAGGATCGACAGCGCCGCCAGCCGGGACTGGGCGGACTGGATGGCGGCCTGGTCGTTGTTGCCGGACGCCGTTAACGAATTCAGCGTGTTCTCCAGCTCGTTCACCTCGCTGCGGAGCGTGCCTTCGCGCTGCCGCAACGAATCCAGCAACACCAACAAGTCGGCGGGGCGGGCCGTGTCCAGCGAATCGCCGGATTCGGTCTGACGGACCTGCGTGACGATGGCGACGCCGAGAAGCAGACACAACAGGACGGCCAGCGTCCCGAAACCCAGCCGGGAGCGACCACCGCGCAGCATCGCGGACAAGCCGCTACGGCGGACCGGCCCGATCTCGGGCCGGGGACGGTTCCCCGGCAGTTCGTGGCGCCCGCGCGGTGCGGCCTGATCCGGAGTCGTATCGGCGTCGGGGTGAGCCGACCGGGCCGGCCCATCACCACTTTGGCCGGCGGTGCGATCTGCTGGATCCTGGCTCACGTTGACCTCAAGGGGGTCATGGCGCCACTCCTCCTCATCGCTTCGCTCTGCATCGTCGCCGGCGCGGTCATGGCGCCACTCCTCCTCATCGCTTCGCTCTGCATCGTCGCCGGCGCGTGACTACGCCCCGAAGAGCCGGCGGCGCAGTGCCGCGGCGTTGCCGAAGATGCGGATACCCAGCACGACGATGATGGCCGTGGACAACTGGGTTCCCACCCCGAGTTGGTCGCCGACGTAGACGATCAGCGCGGCCACGAAGACGTTGAACACGAACGAAATCACGAAGACCTTGGGGTCGAAGATCCGTTCCAGATACGCACGGAGCCCACCGAACACGGCATCGAGGGCCGCGACCACCGCGATCGGCAAATAGGGCTGGACGACTTCGGGCACCGCGGGGTGAAAAACCAGGCCCAGCACGATACCGATCGCCAGCGCTGCGATACCGATCATGCGTGGTTTCCCGTCTCGCACAGGCGCAGCTGACTGTTCGGGACTTTTCTCACTGTGGCCCAATCTGCTTGGCGAACTTGACATCCCGGATCGATCCGGCAGGCAGCGAAAGACCGTCGGCGACATCCACCGTAACCACCACGCCGTAGGAGACCTCTAGCAGCCTTAAGCGCTGCAGCCCGGGGCTGTTGTCGAAGACATCGCGCATCGAGCGGGGCGGCCCGATCGCGAGGATCGTGTACGGACTGCTGGTCGGGTTGTTGTCGACCAGGATCGCGCCGCCGGCTTGCCGGATGGTCACGTTGGGCCCGATCCGCACGCCGCCGACCGAGACAGCCTCGGCGCCGCTGGCCCACAACGAGTTGACCACCAGCTGCAGGTCGCGGTCCAGGATGATCTGCCTGCTGCCGCTGACGCGCTGCTTGGACACGTCGGAGAGATTGGGGCTGGCGCCCGGATCGGTCACGGTCATCTTCAGCCCGGGGCCGATGATCGCCGTGCTGGCCGCCGCCAGGCCGAGCGCGTCGAGGCGTTTCAGCAGCCGCTGCCCCTCGGCGTCGTCGGCCAACTCGTGTCGCTGCACGTCGTCGACTTGTGTCGAGAGCTGGTTGCGCCGCTGGGCCAATTTGGTCGCGGAGCCTTCCGCCGACCGCACGTTGCCCAACAGCAGTTGCTGCGCGTCACGCACCCCCGGCGCAACCGAGCGGGCCTGCGCGACCGCGGCGGCGAAGACCGTGGCGATGAGCAGCGCCGCCAGCGCCTGCCAGAGCCAACCGAACGCGCGTTGGCGTCCGCGCTGCGGCCCCTCGGCAGCACCGCGCTTGGCCGCCGCCGCGGCGTACCCGGGATCCAGGTGCTCGGACAGCAGCGCGCGCAGCAGTGAGGGCACCGGAATCCGCTGTGGCCGCGTCGCCACGTGCGCGCTGTGACCGGCGTTCGGGTCATAGCCGCCGAGCATGCGGTCCGCGTCAGCCATGGTCAGCCGTTTTCGCCTCGGCCGACGGCCGGGATGCGCGATCGACCTTGGGCATGCGACGCAGGACCAGTGTCATCTGAACCGCATACTGCGCGAATGCCCACAGGTAGGCGTACATGCCCCAGATCAGGAATGCCCACCCGCAGGCACCCACCACCCGGCTCCACAACGCGTCCCACGTCCCCAGCAGCACCAGCGGAAAGCCGGACATCAGGGCGAACGTCGCCGCCTTGCCGATGTAGGTCACTGGCAGCGCCGAGAGTCCACGGCTCCACAGCAGCGGCAGCGTCGCGGCCAACAGGCCATCCCGGGCGAGCAGAATGACGACGAACCACCACGGGACGATGCCGCTGAACGCCAACACGATGGGAACGGCTGCCATGTAGAGGCGGTCGACGGCGGGATCGAGCAGCACGCCCAGCCGCGAGGACTGATTGAGCGTCCGAGCGATCTTGCCGTCGGCCCAGTCCGATGCGCCGCTGAACATCAGGATCGCGATCGCCCACCCGGGGGCGTGCGCGACCAGCAAGACGTAGGCGAACACCGGAATGAGCGCCAGGCGGACAGCGCTGAGCGCGTTGGGCAGCGTCAGCACCCGGTTGGGCGGAAGCACCGGCTCCATGAGGCGTGACCTTAGCCGAACGCGGCGTGCGCGGCTGGCCGCACAGTCGGGGACCAGGGTGCGGCTAGACGCACATTCGCGCCGAGCCATCGCGCCTAGCGGAACACCCCGGGCAGGCTCAGGGTGGACAGGGTGTCATCCGACAGCGGGTTGTCGTTGACCATGTACGTCCACGTCGACGTCGGCCGCGCCAGCTTGGACAGATCCAGGCCGGGCTCCTCTTCGAGGACGTTCGCGGTTTCGAAGGTCTGCTGGGCCGCCTCGATCGCGTCCGCGGCCAGCGATGCGAACGCGTCGACCGCCAGCCGGTGAAACTCGTCCAGCGGATTCTGCCGGCCCAGCGCCCGCAAGTGGATGCTCTCGCGGATGTCGGCCAGATACGCCAGGTGGTCGGCCCAGCCGCGGTCCAGGTGATAGAGCATGATCTGCCGGCAGATCGTCTCGAGGCGTTCTTCGGAGATCTCCCCGGCCAGCTCCTTGTAACGCTTCGGCGCCAGCTCGGCGAGTTCCTCGCGCGCGGTTGCGGTGCGCAGCAACGTATTACGTCGATCAACGATGATGGCGCGCTGCTGAGCGATCAACTGGTTGTAGCGCCAGGTGTTCGCGTGCACGTCCAGCATGCGGCCCTCGGCGACGCGCTGGGCATGGTCGAGCAGCCCGGCCGCCTTGGGGCTGGCGATCCGGCCGTCCTCGTCGGTTTCCATCGGGAGTTTGTTGTGCTCGAGGTTGGCCGCAACGACGTCGTCCTCCCAGCTCGAGAAGAACACCGACGACCCCGGGTCGCCCTGCCGCCCGGCGCGGCCTCGCAGCTGGTTGTCCAGCCGTTCGGTGTGGTGTCGCCCGGTGCCCACGACGTGCAGCCCGCCCAATTCGGCGACGCGGTCGTGATCGGCTTCGTCAGAGCCGCCGAGCCGGATGTCGGTGCCCCGCCCGGCCATCTGTGTCGACACGGTGACCACGCCGAACTTGCCGGCCTCGGCAATCACCTGGGCTTCCTCGGCGTCATTTTTCGCGTTGAGCACCACCGCGGGCACGCCGCGGCGCAGGAGCCGTTCGTGCAGGTCCTCGGATTCGGCCACATCGCGGGTGCCGACCAGCACCGGCTGACCGGTCTCATGCACGTCGGCAATGTGCGCCACGATGGCGTCGTTCTTGGCGGCGCCGGTGATGTAGACCCGATCGGACTCGTCTTCACGAATGTTGGGCTTATTCGGTGGAATTGGCGACACGCCGAGCTTGTAAAACTGGCGCAGCTGCTCACCGGCGGCCAGCGCGGTACCGGTCATGCCGCACACGGTGGCGTAACGGTTGATCAGCGCCTGCACGGTGATGGTGTCGAGCACCTCGCCGGTTTCGGTGGTCTCGATGCC
>Ga0134125_10002946_pt1 | contig 19939 bp, 22 predicted proteins | sample KB31751_FD_96464 | JGI IMG/M metagenome (GOLD analysis project Ga0134125, IMG submission 96464) | Terrestrial soil microbial communities with excess Nitrogen fertilizer from Kellogg Biological Station, Michigan, USA - KB3-175-1 | ecosystem: Environmental > Terrestrial > Soil > Unclassified ... | reverse complement strand
CCCGACCGCGCCCAGCGGGTTGGATCCACCGCGCGGTACCGGAAACGGCCGCCGGCCGGCCGCGGCCAGCTGGCCGGCACGCACCTGGATTGCGGTATCCACGGCCTCACGCGGGCCGTCACCGGCCGGCCGCAGGCACGCGCCGGCGGCCGAAGCAATGGCCAGGTTTGGCGAGCCGCGTACCTGCCCCCACACGATCAGCTCGCAGTCCAGGCCGGCGGCACGGGCCGCGACCGCGGCGGCGGGGCAGAAGTTCGAGCCGGCACCACCGCCGGTCACCAGCACATCGCATCGGTCAGCCACGGCCCGCCCCAGCAGGTACTCCAGTGCTCGGGTCTTGTTCCCGCCGGCGGCGAACCCCGTCAGGTCGTCGCGCTTGACCAGCACCGGTCCGGTGCCCAGCGCCTTCTCCAGACGAGGCGCCTGCACCAGCGGGGTGGGCAGCACCGCGAGCGGGAACCGGGGCGGGGTCACGGCCAGGTCTCCGGCTCGGCAGCCCGGGCCGCCGCGGCGCGAGCCAGCACCGCGTCGACCATCTCCCCGGCAGCGCCCACCGGCGCCGCACCAATCCAGCCGTCGACGTCCTCGGCGCGGGCCTGCCCGCACCCGACCAGCGTCGCCGCGAGGTCGGCGAGGTTGGCCGCCATCGCGTCGGCGTCCACCTCCAACCCGCCGACGATCGCCCGCGCGATGCGCAGCGCGGCACCGGTCAGCAGGCACACCTCGGGCAGCGCCACCCATTCGGCCTTCCAGCCGCGGCCGTCGCGCTCGTGCAGCTGGACCAGACCTTCCGTCAGCACGGCGGCCGAACCGCGGGCCAGCCGGGCCAGGGTGTCCAGGTGCTCGCTGCCCTCCGGGTTGCGCTTGTGCGGCATGGTGATGCTGCTGACGGTGGCGGCCGTGGTGGGCTCGGCCAGCTCGCCGATCTCCGGGCGCTGCAGCTCGTAGATCTCCCCGCCGATCCGGGCCAGCGTCCCGCACACCATGGCCAGCAGGTGGCCGAACTCGGCGAGCCGGTCCCGCGAGGTGAGCCAGGAGATGCCCGGGTCGGCCAGTCCCACTTCGGCGCAGAACAACCGCCGCAACACCATCCCGTCGGCCCCGAACGGCGACAGCACGCCGACCGCACCGCCGAGCTGCCCGACCGGCCACCTCGACCGCCCCTCGCGCAGCCGCTGCAGGTGCCGGCGCACTTCGTCGGCCCATGACGCCGCCTTGAACCCGAAGGTGATCGGCGCGCCGGGCTGGCCGTGCGTGCGCCCCACCTGAGCGGTGTCCCGATGGGTCCGGGCCAGGTCCAGCAGGCCGGCCTCCAGGGCCCGCAGATCGCGCCAGACCAGCGCACCGACATTGCGCATCACCACCCCGAACCAGGTGTCGGTGAGGTCCTGCACGGTGGCGCGGAAATAGAGGTGGTCCCGAGCATGCTCGGGCAGCACCCGCCGCAGGCCACGGATCAGCCCGAGGGTGGAATGAGAGGTCAGCCGGGTCTGCTCGGCGATGTAATCCAGGTCCAGCGCCTCCACCCGGGCCTCGGCAGCGATCGCCTCAGCAGCCCGCGCCGGCACGATGTCCAGTCGCGCCTGTGCCCGGGCCAGCGCCACGAGAATGTCCAGCCAGCACTGCAACCGGGCGGTCTCGTCGAACACCCGGGCCAGCTCGTCGGTGCCCCACAGATGCGCGTAGCCGGCCGAGTCGGTCAGCCGGGTGCCCACGACGGCTCCAGCGCGCGGGCCAGGTGGCGCAGCGCCTCCCGGACCTGGTCCAGCGAGGATCCCCAGGGCACCGACACCCAGCTGTCGCCGGCTTCGATGTGCTCCTCTTGCAGGCAGCACTTGGTGAGCAAGCCGGGCACCGGATCCCGCTTCGGGCAGAAGTCCACCGTGGGCGGCTCGTAGCCGTAGCACCAGCGGTGGATCTGCCGGGACCGCTCGCAGCCCAGCAGCGTCCAGTCCGCCGGCGGCGGCCGCTCGTCCAGGTAGGACACCTTCGCGCCGGCGACGGTGACCCCACAGCCCCGGCAGGGCAGCAGGTAGTGCCCGGCCGGATGGGTGCCGGCCAGCTCCGTGAGGTCCACCACCTCGCGCACCAGCTCCAGCGGCGGCAGGTCTTCGGTCACCGCGATCACCCGCTGGGCCTGGTCGAACAACTTGGCCGGCTCGGGTGGGACCACCTCGCGCACGATCACCCGGCAGGGCCGGGGGTTGAGGATGAAGTTGATGTGCTCGTAGCGGCCGCGCACCACCACGGCCCGGGCGCCGGGTGCGCCGGCACGTGCCGCCGCAGCCAGCGCAGACGGGATCGCGGTGTCCACGTCGGGGCGGTGCAGGAACGCGCAATCCTGCGGGCCAGCCAGTAGCTCCAGCTCGACCAGCGGGCTGAACAGCTGGTCTTGCGAGGCTTTGGTGACCCGCAGCACCGCGGTGCGCTCGCCGTGGCGCGCGACGAGGAAACGGGTGCGGCGGTAGGCCTCCCGGCCGAGCAAATGCGCGCGCAGGGCGGCCTCGTCCAGCGGGCCCGGCACGGTGGCCACCGCGACTCCGCGGTAACGCCCGGGGACCAGGTTCGCCAGGTGCGCCACCGTCACGGCACCAACGTCCGGTCCGAGCGCAGGGCAGGTAACTGGAGAAAGCTCGGCCGGCGCACCGCCCGATGTTAGATCAGATAGTGGGCATGCACCTACTATCGGAAACAACAGTCGAGAGGGAGGTCGGATGGCCGACGCGATGGCGCAGGTGACCCCCCCGGGCACGCCCGGCGCGCCGGCGACGTTGAGCAAGCTGGTGCAGATCTTGCGCAACCACCCCGGCCTGCGCGCCAAGGCGGCGATCGGGCTGGTGAGCGAGGTGCTGGGCACGGCCGACTGGATTTCCGGGCCGGGCGACGACGGCGCAGCGTTGGATGCGCTGGGTGGGCAGGTAGTGGCGTGCGGGGAGGCGCTGTGGCCGCCGTTCGTCGCTGCCGACCCGTACGGTGCCGGCTTCGCCGCGGTGCTCACCAACGTCAATGACCTGGCGGCGATGGGTGCGCGGCCGCTGGGCATCGTCGACACCATCGTCGGCTCCGAGGAGGTGGCCCGGGTGGTCCTGCTGGGGATGCGGCGGGCCGGCGAGCTCTACGACGTGCCCATCCTCGGTGGGCATCTCACCCTGCACGACGGGCCACCCGCGGTGTCGGCCTTCGGTGTCGGCACCACCCGCGGGCAGGCGCTGTCGGTGACGCGCGTGCGAGCCGGCCAGAGCCTGCTGGTGGCCGCGGCGCTGGATGGCCAGATGCGCCCGGACTTCCCGTTCTTCCCCGCCATCACCGAGCGCGGTCCGCGATGTGCGGGAGACGTGCGGCTGTTCGCGGAGCTCGCCGAGTCGGGGGCGTGCGTGGCGGCCAAGGACATCAGCATGGCCGGGTTGGTCGGGTCGCTGGCGATGCTGCTGGAATGCGGGCAGCACGGCGTCGTGCTCGACCTGGACGCGGTGCCGAGACCTGCAGGCATCGAGTTGCCGGCCTGGCTGACCTGCTTTCCGAGCTTCGGATTCCTGCTCTGCATCCCGCCCGGCCGCGAGGCGGACTGCGCGCAGCCGTTTCTGGACCGCGGATTGCACGCGGCCGTGGTGGGCCGGATCGACGACTCGGGGCGCCTGGTGCTGCGACTCGAAGGTGACTGCGCCACCGTGCTCGACCTGGCGGTCGACGACGTCACGCGGCTCAGCCGGCCGGGGCCCGATCGCCGGCTCAGCCGGCCGGGGCCCGATCGCCGGCTCAGCCGGCCGGGGCCCGATCGCCGGCTCAGCCGGCAGTGACGTGCGGGCTAACTCAACTCGCGGTCGCGACCTCGCCGAGGAGCGGGTAAACCGCCTGGCGGCCGCCGGGCCGCAGCGCGATGTCGGTGGCCACGCTGAAGATACGCGCTGCGCGATCCGGGTCGCGCCACTCGTGGCAGGCGGCGAAATCCAGCCACTGCTCGGGAGGCACTACGCCGACACCGGAGTAGTCGAGCTCCCCCCAGGTGACCGCGAGCTCGACGAGCTCGAGAAGCTCGTCGATGTCGAACTCGACGGTGAGCAGCCGGTCGTGATGGTGACGCGCCGCTGGCTGCACGGCGCAGCCGGGAAGGCACCGCAGCGCCGTGATCCGCTCGTTGGTGCGGGGCCGGGGAACAGTCATCCAGGGCCTCCTGGTGGCAGGGATGCTCGAATGAATGTTGCGGTCACAGTGCTCCGCCACGTTGCAGTCACGTTGCACGCTGATACAACGCGGCACGTTCGCAGCTTGAGGAGGCCCCGATGAACACTCGCTCGGTGGACGCGGCATGGGATGGCGGGCTGCGGTGCCGGGTGACCGCCGGGCGCTTCGAGCTGATCGTCGACGAGCCGGAGTCGGTCGGCGGCACCGACCAGGGACCGCAGCCCACCGAACTGCTGCTCGCCTCGATCGCGTCCTGCTTCACGCTGGCGATGGCCTATGCGGCCGGCAAGCGGGGTGTCGAGCTTGCCGGCCTGCGAGTGCGGACGACCGGCATCTACGACGGCCCACGCTTCTCGGCGATCCGACTGTCGGTGCAGGCCGACGCGCCGGATCCGGACGGTCTGCGCCAGTTGGTGCCCATGGCGCAGAAGCTGTGCTACGTCACCAACACCCTGCGCCGCGCCCCCGCCGTGCACATCGAATGCCCCTGACGCCCCTCTCTATCTCTCCCCCCGGCTCCCCCCCGCGTGTCGCGCTCTCCTGCACCGCGTGTCGCGCTCTTGCGTCCCCTGTGTCGCGCTCAGAACAGCGCCGTAGGCTCGGACGTCGTGAGCGCGCCGCAGATCACGCTGACCGCCCGGCTCAGCACTTCCGTGGTGGACGCCCGGCGGGGCGTGGTGCGGCTACACCCTGAGGTGCTCGACGCGCTGGGGTTGCGGCCGTGGGACGCGGTGCGGCTGACCGGCGCCCGATCCACTGCCGCGCTGGCGGCGGCCGGGCATACCGCCCCGGGCATCGCGCTGCTCGACGACCTGACACTGTCCAACGTGGGGCTGACCGACGGGTCGGAGGTGGTGGCCGCGCCGGTGCAGGTGGCCGCCGCACGCTCGATCACCGTTGCCGCATCTGCACTGGTCAGCCGCACTGTCAGCCCGGAGACGCTGCGGCTTGCGCTGGCCGGCAAGGTCCTCACCACGGGGGATGCTGTGTCGCTGCTGCCGCAGGACGTAGCGCCTGGATCAGACGCCGATGCCACCACCGTGCGCAGCAGGCTGGCCACCGCAATCGGGATCAGCTGGACCAGCGAGCTGCTCACCGTGACGGCCACCGATCCGGCCGGGCCTGTCGCCCCGCACCCGTCCACGGTGATCGGTTGGCGGGACGGCCAGCGGACCGCAAACCAACCAGGGCAGCCAGGGCAGCCGCCGAGCGTCGCGTCCCCGGAGCTGCCAGTGCCGGCGGTGGCCGACCTGGTGGGCGCCCAGGATGCCGCCCGGCGGCTGGCCGAGTGGTTCGAGCTCACCTTTCGCCGCCCCGACCTGCTGCGCAGGCTCGGCGCCAGCGCCCGCCTCGGCGTCGCGGTACATGGACCCGAGGGTGTCGGCAAGGCCACCATGGTGCGCGCGGTGGCCCGCGAAGCCGCAGCGCACTTAGTCGAGCTCGCCGCCCCGAGCGCAGCTGCGCGCCAGCCGGGCGACGCTGCCCAGCAGGTGTACGACGCAATCTCCGCGGCGCAGCAGCGGCAGCCCAGCGTGCTGCTGATCACTGACGTCGAGGCGCTGCTTCCGGCCACCGACCCACCGCCGCTGGCCACCGTCGTGCTCGACGCGCTGGTGCCCGCGCTGGACCGCGTCGCGCTGGTCGTCACCACCGCGCACCCGGAGTCGGTGGATCCCCGGTTACGGGCGCCGGACCTGGTCGATCGCGAGCTGTCGATACCGCTGCCCGGTGCGCGCACCCGCACCGGGCTGCTCCGGGTGCTGCTCAGCGCGGTGCCGCTGGCTACCGACGTCGATCTGGCCACCGTGGGCGAGCGCACCCCGGGTTTTGTCGCAGCCGACCTCGTCGCGTTGCGGCGGGAGGCCGCGGTGCAGGCCGCGCTGCGCCACGCAGCCCAGCCCGGAACCGACCTGACGATCACCAAGCAGGACCTGGTCGGCGCGCTGGACACCGTGCGGCCCATCTCGATGTCCACCTCGAACACCATCAGCACCGGTGGACTGACCCTGGACGAGGTCGGCGACCTGGCGCAGGCCAAGCAGGCGCTCACCGAGGCGGTGTTGTGGCCGCTGCGCTATCCCGATTCGTTCATCCGCCTCGGCGTCGACCCGCCCCGCGGGGTGTTGCTCTACGGCCCTCCCGGCTGCGGCAAGACCTTCCTGGTCCGGGCCCTGGCCGGGTCCGGCGCGCTGAACGTGTTCTCCGTCAAAGGTGCCGAGCTGCTGGACAAGTGGGTCGGCGAATCGGAACGGGCGGTGCGCGAACTGTTCCGGCGGGCCACCGATGCCGCCCCTGCACTGGTGTTCCTCGACGAGGTCGACGCGCTGGCTCCCCGCCGCGGCGGGTCCCCAGGCGCTGGAGGCGCCGGTGTGACCGACCGGGTGGTCGCCGCGCTGCTCACCGAGCTGGACGGGGTGGAGCCGATGCGTGACGTGGTCGTGCTCGGCGCCACCAACCGGCCCGAGCTCATCGACCCCGCACTCCTGCGACCCGGCCGGCTGGAGCGGCTGGTGTACGTGCCGCCGCCGGACGCGCCAGCCCGCGGCGCCATCTTGAAGGCCGCGGCGCGCAACACTCCGCTGGCCGCTGACGTCGATCTCGACGCACTCGCCGCGGAGCTGGACGGTTACTCCGCGGCGGATTGCGCGGCACTGATCCGCGAGGCCGCGTTGACCGCGATGCGGCAGTCCCTGGATGCCACCGAGGTGACCGCGACGCAGCTGGCCGCTGCCCGCCGCGCCGTCCGCCCCTCGCTGGACCCGATCCAGCTCGCGGACCTGGCCCGTTACGCAGACGCTCGCGGCTAGCCGGCGCGGGCCAGCTCCAGGTGGAACGACTGGCGGCAGCGCTGCCACGGCGCCGAGGCGCCCACCGACCTCAGGTGCGGGAGCAGGTCGGCCGAGAAGCCGATGCTCGCTTCGCGGGGCAGCAGTGCGGGCAGGTTGTCGATGGCGATGATGTCCAGCGGTCGGGGCTCTGCACGCAGCCGGCGTGCGGGCGCAGACCAACTGGTGGTGCGGTCATTGATGGGCAGCATGTTGCAGGCCGACGTCACATCGCAGGTGACGTCGCAGATAACGGCCAGGCGGCGCGCTGGGTCATCCAGATCTGCCGGGATCAGGAAGGGCGCTACCGGCGCGGTGATCAGCACGGTGTTGATCAAGATGTCGTGCTCGAGCAGGGCCGCCCGGTCCAGCTCCGACGTTTCGTCAAGACCCCAGCAGGAGGTCGGGATGCCGGCGGTGACGAGGGCAGCCCGCGCGCCGCGCCCGCAGCGCCCGAATGCGCCGATGACCAGTGCCCTGGGTGGCTTGCCCCGACCCGGCCGGGTCAACGCAGCGTCCAGTGACTCCCTCGTCAGCGGCTGCAACGGCGAGCTGAGCTGCCCGCGGTGGTGCAGCACCGCAAGCGCGGCGCCGACGTAGCCGGCCCAATAGCCGAACGCGACGAGCCGATGACCCCGGGCATCCACCAGGTACTCCAGGTCGAACAGCGTGCCGCCACCCGCAGTGAACCGCTGCAACAGCTGCCGCGCACCGCGCTGCCCTTTGTAGGCGTGGCCGAAGAACACGTGCCGGTGACGCAACGCCGCCGGCGTAGCCGGCAGCTCCTTCAACCCGACGATGAACTCGTCATCCGGCGCATCGACCCAGCTGCCCGGCTCGGCGATCCGGCAGCCGGCCGCGGCGTAGTCCGCAATCGGGCACACCCGCTGCGGCGAGTCCTCGACTGTCACCGGGATACCGCTGTCGACGAGGAGTCGAGCGTCTGCTGGCACGATGGGCGCGCGACGTTCGGTGCACCGCACCTCATGACGGACCCATAGCCGGGGGATGTCGGTCATGGGTGTCCCGTTCTCAGGTGCGGTAATCGTTGGTCACAATCACGATAAGGCCGGGACTGGCGTTGGCGATGCCGGGGAACCGGGGCTCAGCGCGCATGCCGAACTCAGATGCGATCGCCTCGGCACCAGCCCGCTGGTCGGTGTCCTCCTGGTAGTACACGGTGGTCGTCGGGATGATTCCCCACGGGTAGTTGCCAACCTCCACCACCGTCCAACCGGCGGCGCTGAGATCCCGAGCGGCCCGCGCCGCCAATCCGCGGATGGTGCTGTTGTTGTAGATCCTGACCTCGCCGCGGCTGGCTCCCTTCCCGTTGGCCGGAACAGCTTGCTCAAGAGGAGCGGCCTCCGCGGGCGCGGGCTCGGGGACCGCGGGCGGGATGACTACCGGCGTTTGGGCCGTAGTAGAGATCACCGGCGGCGGGAAGGGGATGGCGGTGGGGCGCGGCGGCGGCAGCGGTTGAGCCGAGATGGATGTCGAGGGCCCGGTCGCCTTGAGCTGACCCCCGCGGGTGAGCGCCAGCACCACACCGATCGTGGCCGCCATGACCGCAAGCGCGATCAGCGCCACTCCAGCGGTGCGCTTCCGGCGGCTACCGGGCTTGTTCGGCGTGCTCATGAACTACTTCGGATCGACACCGAGCCGGCGGGCGGCCCGTGCGCGCTGCCGACCCGATCGCAGCCGCCGCAACCGCTTGACCAGCATCGGATCCGTGGCAAGCGCCTCCGGCCGGTCGATCACGTCGTTGAGCGTCTGGTAGTAGCGGGTGGCGGAGATGCCGAACTGCTCCCGGATGGCCTGCTCTTTGGCTCCCGCGTAACGCCACCACTGCCGCTCGAAGGCCAACATCTCGTGTTCTTGGCGGCTCAGCCCCCCGGGCTGGTCGTCGATCGGGTCCAGCGCCTGTGCGGCGTCCATCGTTTTCCTCGCTCCCGCGCCATTCCGGCGAATCACAGTCGTGTGATTCTGGCGGCATTCAATCACGCGGTGGCGCGGATACGGCGCTGACGCCCCGGGACTCCCCAGCGATCGCGGCGGCGACGGCGCTGATTACTGTTGGCCATCATGGCTGTTCGTCCGATTCGCATCGTGGGTGACCCCGTGCTGTACACCCCCACCAGGCTGGTCACGGAGTTCGGTACTGAGCTGCACACCCTCGCCGATGACATGTTCGACACGATGGCCGCAGCCGAGGGCGTCGGGCTCGCAGCCAACCAGATCGGGGTGGACTTGCGGGTGTTCGTCTACGACTGCACAGATGCGCACGACGTCAGATACCGGGGTGTGGTGGTCAACCCGGTACTGGAAACCAGCCCGCGCCCGGAGACGATGCCCGACCCCGACAATGACTGGGAGGGCTGCCTGTCGGTGCCCGGCGAGGGCTTTCCCACCGGTCGGGCCAGCTGGGCGGAGGTCACCGGGGTCGACGCCGACGGGGCGCCGATCAGCGTCGAGGGCACCGGCTTGCTGGCCCGCTGCCTCCAGCACGAAACCGACCACCTCGACGGCATCCTCTACCTCAACAGGCTGGTCGGCCGGCACGCCCGCGAAGCGAAAAAAATGCTCAAAGCACAAGGCTGGGGGATCCCCGGCCTGGCTTGGGATCCCGCTGCTACCCCACCCGGGGCGTGACTGCACCGGGTGGGGTAGCAGCGCACGTGTCCCGAGCGCGGCCGGATCCTTACGTTGCACCGCGCGGCGTGTCTCCAGCGTGAGTAAAACGCTGGATACCACCGGCGTTCCGGCCAGCCGTGCGATGTAGCGAGTGAGTGCCTCGCTTTCGGGGCCCTTCGTCTCGCTTACAAGCCCAGGTGCAGCCGGAGAGCAGCATCGAGCTGGGCCAGTAGATCACCCGGAAGTACGCCGACACGGTGTCCGAGCCGGATCACGGCGACCGATCGGACTTGCTCAGCCTGCGCTTTGGAGTCTCGGAGCAGCCCACACCGGGCGCACGTTCGTCGTCACAGGCACCACCGTCAGGACACCACGGTCGGACCGCTGCGCAGCCGCATTGGCGCCGTTGTCACTGACCATCACCGCAGGCCGCATCTTGTCCGCTTCAGACCCGAGCCCGGGATCGAGGTCGACCAGCCAGATCTCGCCACGCCTCATGGGGAGCTATCGAGCCCGTCAGCCATGACGGTCCCCCAGGCCGGTGCGTCGTCATGTGCCTCCCACTCGGCCCACGTCTGTTCATAACAATCGGATAAGACCTGCGCGCAGTACTACCGTGCTCACTGATGTTTCACCCCGGAACAGTGCCCGACGCAGCAGCGTTGCTATCACTGCAACGATGTAATGCTGCTGGAGGTCGGTGGTCACGGTGGACGCCATGGATTCCTACTCCCACACGGTCAGTTCAGTGGCTGCCGCGGTCACCCCGCACGTCGCCAGCCTCCGGATCGGTCCGGGCGCCGGGTCAGCCGTCGTCTTCGCCGATGACGGGCTGCTGCTGACCAACGCGCACGTCGTGGGAGCCGCGCACGACGGTGTCGCCGCGTTCACCGACGGCACCGAGAGCCGCTTCGACGTGGTGGGCGTCGACCCGCTGTCCGACCTCGCGGTGCTCCGGGCCCGGGGCACAACGCCGGCCGCGGCCGAGCTGGGCGACGCCGACGAACTGGTCGTCGGGCAGTTGGTGGTCGCCATCGGCAGCCCGTTGGGACTCGCCGGGTCGGTGACCGCGGGCGTCGTCAGCGGGCTGGGCCGCTCGCTGCCGGTGCGATCCGGCCGGGCCATGCGAGTGATCGAGGACGTGATCCAGACCGACGCCGCGCTCAACCCCGGCAACTCCGGTGGCGCGCTGGCGGACGCGGCCGCCAAGGTGGTCGGGATCAACACCGCGGTCGCCGGTTTCGGGCTCGGCATGGCGGTGCCGGTCAACGCGACCACCCGCCGCATCATCGGGGCGTTACTGGCCGATGGCCGGGTGCGCCGGGGCTACCTCGGCCTGGTCGGGGTGCCGGCTCCGCTGCCCACGCCGGTCGCGCAACGCACCGGGCAGGCGTCGGGCCTGCGCCTGGTGGAGGTCATCCCGGGCAGTCCGGCCGACCGGGCCGGGCTGCGCGCCGGGGATCTCGTACTCAGCGCGGGACGCCGGCCGGTCACCGACGCTCAGGGCATCCAGCGCCAGCTGTTCTCCGACGCCATCGGCATCAGGTTGCCGATCACCGTGCTGCGCAACGGCGCCATGGTGGACGTGATCACCGTGCCGACCGAGCTGGTGGCCACCTGAACTTCTGAGGACACGCCGTAACTGATTGCTCACGAATAGCGACAGCAAGTGTGCGAGTATCGCGTGCAGTGTCCCGGCGCGGGAGATATATGTGATCACATCCTCACAACGCGGGCGGTACGACTGGCCGTGGCGGGGCGGTCCCTCGTTCGTCACCCCCGACGGCACCCAGGTGCGGCTGCGCAGCTCCGCGCTGGACGTCTCCAGGCCCTGGTCGTGCGACTTCGTCGCGTTGGTCCGGGGCGCTCGGCGGACCTTCACCGTCGCCGAGGCCGGTGCCTTCGACTGGCACAGCACCTACACCACCATCCCTGATCGGCTGGTCCACCAGCCTTACCGAGGCGGTGAGCTGATCACCGGCATCCGGGACAACCCCGCCGGCACGGACGCTCCCGATTACCGGGCCGCCTGGCGCGGGCAGTGGTTCGAGCTGCACACCCGGGCCAGCGGCGCCCCCGACAGCATCGCGACGATCTTCGACGCGTTCCGGTTGACCGACACGCCGCTGGGCATGCTGGTCCAGCCACGTAGCGCCGGGCAGGTGCAAGCCGAGCCGGTACGGGTGGCCAAGGAGGTGCCCGGGATCGGCTACCTGATCATCGAACGTCCCGGTACCAGCCAGGTCGCCGTCCCGGATTTCCGGGGCCTTGCGACCCAGCACGGGGAACTGTGGCGCCAACCGCTCGGCCCCGGCGCCCAGGGGCGGTCCCGGCCGGACATACTGGTCTTGGCCACTCCCACCGCGGTGACCCGCCTGGTGCCCGGACCGGCTGACACCTCCGACTTGCACCAGGTACTAGCGTTTGTTCATGAGTTGAGTGTGACCTGGGAGTCCCCATGATCCTGCTTGGAGTGCCCGTGCTCGCAGCGGCATTCCTGCTGGTGGAAGCCGGGCTCGAGCATCTGAGGACACCGAAGTACCTGGCTCGCGCGGCGGGCACCGGCCTGGCGGCGGCCCGCGCCATCGCGGTCGTCGAGCTGGCGGTCGGCGTGCCGTCAGTCGCCGCGGTCGTCTTCGGCAGCGACGCGCTGCGCTGGGCGTTGGCCGCGCAGACCGCGCTCTACCTGGCCTTCGCCGTGCACCTGTGGTGGCGCCACCACCGGGGAGATCTGTCCGATTGCGGCTGCAACCGGATGGGCACCCAGGTCGGGCCGGGCGGGATCGCCCGGGCCGTGGTGCTGTCGATCGCCACGCTGGCCGCGACTGCGCTGTATCCCGCGGTCGCCCTGCCCAGCGGTGGGGTCGCCGTGCTGGTGGTGGGCTGCGCGCTGGTGCTGGCGGTATTGCTCTACACCCTGCCGGCGGCCGTCGACGGGCAGGTCGCATGAGTGTGCTCGCCGCCGCGCTGACGCTGGCTTGGGGCTGCCTGGCCGTGCTGACCCTGGCGATGGCCGGGATGCTGCGGCAACTGCGGGAACTGCAGACCGAGGTGGTAACGCTGCGGTCCGAGCAGGGGATGCAGCCCTGGCGCGCCACGATGGGTCGCCGGGTACCGCAGCTGGCCGGCGCGGGGCCCGCGATCCTGCTGGTCCTCGATCCCGGCTGCGGCCTGTGTGACGAGGTCCACGAGCCGTTCACGCGCCTGCCCGCCGAGCATCCGGGCGTCCGCTTCGAGGTGCTGTCCCCACGCGCACCCCGTCAGCACTGGACCGATTCACCCGTCATCAGCTCGCGCGTCGACCCGGCGCTCGTCACGCAGCTCGACCTGCCCTGGGCTCCGGCCCTGCTGCACGTCGACGACGACGGCACGGTGGTGGCTGCCCAGCCGGTGGTGGCTGCCCAGCAGCTCCCCGAGCAAGTAGCCGGCCTGCTCAACACGGCGATGGTCCAGCAAGGAGCGCGATGATCCACCCTGACATCCCCCGCCTCGACCAGCCCGGTGCTGCCCCGCAACCGCGTACCGTGCAGTTCGCCGACGCCGCCGCGACCGGGCTGCGCCGGCGCGGGTTCCTAGCCGTCGCCGGCACCGCCGCCATGACGTTGGGCCTCACCATGCTCGGTTGGATCCCGCTAGCCCGCCGGGCCTGGGCCGATCAGGGCTCGGAGTATCCCGATTGCGGTCGTTACCACTACGGGCCGCACGGACCTACCTGTATCGGTGCGCCGTACTCCGAGTCGTACTGCGGCTTGGACAAGTGGTTCAGGAACGGTTGCTACGGCGACGGGAAGGGGGGCGAGGAGTGTTACCAGCCCCACAACATCTGCCGTTCCGGACCCGATCCCCGCAACGCCTGGCTGTGGAAGAGCGACAATTGGACGTTCCGATGCGCAGACGGTGAGGTGCACTACAGCGGGGCACCGAACCTGGAGCAGCTGGTGTGCAGCGCGAGGCTGCCCAACGAAGCGGCGGATTAGGCGCCGCTGTCCTGATGATCCAACGTCTGCGGCGCGCCGTCTGGGGGCCTGTACAGGTCACCGCCGCGATGGCGGTGCTGGCGGTCGCTGCGCCGGTGATGCCGTCCGGTTGGCTGCTGACCTGGCTGCTACTCGGGCTGGTCGCCGGCTACGCGCTGTCCGGCTCGGCGTGAAGCACCAACTCGGCGTCCCTGCTGAGCTCGCCGGTCTGGCGGGATTCGTCACGCAGCTACTTCACTGTCGGCCTGATCGCCGGGGGCCTCGCCGTCAGCGCGGTCGCGGTGGTGCTGGGCAGCCTGGTACGGCCGGTGCTGCCACCCGCCGTGCGGGTCGGGGTGATCGCGGCAGTGGCGCTGTTCGTGCTCGCCGGCGAGTGTGGGTTGCACCGCGTGGCGCTGCCGCACCGGCGGGCCCAGGTGCCCTCGACGGTGATCGCGTCCGGTGGCGATGCGGGGGCGTTGCGATTCGGCTTCGAGATGGGTAGTGGGGTTCGCACCCACATGCCGAGCAACCTGCCCTACCTCCCGCTGGTCGCGGTGCTGCTGGTGAGCGCCTGGCCGGCGGCGCTGGCCAGCGGTTTCGGTTTCGGCCTGGGGCGAGCCGCGATGGCGCTGGGCCGCCACTACAGCGGCGACGGCACCTGGTGGGACAGCCAGTGGCAAGGCCACCAGCGGGGGCTGCGGCTCACCCTGACGCTGGCCGCGCTACTGCTCACCGTCGCCGTCATCTAAGTCCTGATCATTCTGCGTCCGGGCGCCACAGCGTTGGTCGCAGGTGCGCAAGCATCCATGAGTTCGAACGGCTGGCCGGAACTGACCGGGCGCTTCGGGGCAATCTGGTACCCGACGCGCTGTTGGCAGCGTTGGCCCGTGCCCACGCTTGCCGCATCGCCACCGCTGATCGCGGGTTCGCCCGGTTTCCCGGAGTCCGCAGCTTCGACCCCGCCGTGTGACGGCAGTCAGTCGAGGTATGACTCGCGGAGTGGTTCATCTGGGTGGAGCGGGCGGCGTAGTGAGCGGCCGATCACGGATTCCAGCTGCGTGGGGGGGATGCCCCCGGCGGGCTTCTTGGCGATCAGGTCGGACAGTGCGAGCACATGGCCGGCCGGCAGCGCGCAGCGGGCCACCAGCGAGCGGCCGAACAACGCGCGCATCGGCGCCAGTTCGGCGGCGACCTGATCCTTGTCGACGGGCGCCGCGAGCGCGGCGTTGAGGTAACGCACGCCCTCCACCAGCTGGCGTAACTCACGAGTGGTCACCGACGCGGCGACGTCCGGGCCGAACATCTCCCGCGACAGCGTCACGTGCACCTCGACCACCCGCGCGCCGAGGGTGACCGCCGCAAGCGCGGGAAAGACCGTCCCGGAATGGTCGGACAGCCCGGCAGCACACCCGTACCGCTGCCGGATCTGATCCAGCACGTTGAGCCCGGCTCGCTCCGGCGTGACCGGATACGCCGATGTGCACTGCAGCACCGCTAGTGACCCGGCGCCCGCGGCACGCAACCGCGCGACGGCGCCGTCCAGTTCGGCCCAGCTGCTCATACCGCTGGACAGCAGCACCGGCGCGCCGGTGCCCGCCACCGCGTCGAGCAGTTGCGGGTGGGCGACCTCACCCGAGGCGATCTTCCAGGCGGCCACCCCGACCCGGCGTAGCAGCTCCACCGCCTCCAGGGAGAACGGGGAGCTGAGGAAGGCCAGCCCACGATCGAGCGCGTGCTGGCGCAGCCCCACCCAGGCCTGCTGGGAGAACTGCATGCGCTGCCAGTAGTCGTAGCGGGTGTCGTCGGCATAGCTGAACTGCACCCGCCAGGGTTCGTCGGTCCGGCTCTCCGCGGCGGCGATGTGGGTCTGGAACTTCACCGCGTCGGCGCCCGCATCGGCGATCGCGTCAATGAACGCATGCGCCGTGCCCAGGCTGCCATCGTGCGCCTGCCCAACCTCGCCGATGACCGCGACACGGGAAACCCAGTCCAGTACAGTCACGCCACGCACTCCCCAGCTCCCCGAATGGATGACAACCAATGGCCCAGACGATGATTAATAAGCGCATCGCTGCGCTCCGTTACGATTATGCTGCGCGGGCCACGGTGCACCCGCCGGCGTGCAACTTGTGCGGCGCGCGTGATCGGGCCGTCAAGGTCGCCGAACGCGACCGTTACGGCTACCCGGTCCGCCTCGTGCTGTGCCAGCGTTGCGGGCTGGCCTACCTGTGCCCCCAGCTCGACGCCACCCAGTACGAGCACTTCTACTCCAAGGTCTACCGCCCGCTGGTGTCGGCATACCACGGCCGCCGCATCGACGCCCACACCGTGCAGCATGAGCAACGCGCCTACGCCGCCGATCTGGCGCCGTTCCTGTTCCCGCTGTTGCCCTCGCCGCCGCGGGCGATCCTTGACGTGGGTGGCTCCACCGGGGTGGTCGCCAAGGTACTGGCCAGCCGGGGGAACGCGGAGGTGACAGTGCTCGATCCGGCCCCGGACGAGCTGGCGGTCGCGCAGGCGGCGGGTATGGAGACCATCTCCGGCTTTATCGAAGACTTCGACGCTGGGCAGCGGACCTGGGATCTGGTGTTGCTGTGCCAGACGATCGACCATCTCCTCGACGTCCGCGGCGCCCTGGCTGCGCTACGCCGGATGACGGCCACCCATGGTCGCGCCTTCGTCGACATCGTCGACGTCGAGGTCCTGCTGCGCCGTACCGGCAGCATCGAGCGCGCCGTCAAGATCGATCATCCGTACTACTTCACGGGTCCGACCGCGGCGGCTCTGTTCGACCTCACCGGCTTCACCATCATCGCGCAGCGTCTATCCGACGATGGGCATCGAGGATTCGTGCTCGCCCCTGGGCCGTACACCGAACCCGACTGGAATCGCGTGGAGATCGCCGCCACCCAATTCCTGACCAGCGTCCGGGCCACCCAAGCCGGTACGCGCGGGTAAGTAGGCTCGGGCAATGTGCCTGATGGTCGCAAGAAGATCTGCATCGTCGTCGCCAGCCGCGCCAACCTGGCGCGGATCACCACGGTGCTGGAGGCGGTACGCGATCACCCGGCCCTGGAGCTGCAGGTGATCGCCGCCGCGTCAGCGCTGCTGGAACGCTTCGGCAACGCAGTCGACGTGCTCGAGGCCACCGGCTTCACCCCCGACGCCAAGATCCCGTTCATCATCGAAGGCCGGACACCAGGGATGATGGCGAGGTCGACTGGCCTGGGCCTGCTGGAGCTGCCCACCGCCTTCGAGCGGCTAGAACCGGACATTGTGGTCACGGTGGCCGACCGTTTCGAAACGATCGCGACGGCCATCGCCGGCGCCTACATGAACATCCCCGTCGCCCACACCCAAGGTGGCGAGGTGTCCGGGTCGATCGATGAGAGCGTCCGCCACGCGATCACCAAGCTGTCGCATATCCACTTCCCGGCCACCGAACTGTCCGCCCGCCGGGTCATCGCGATGGGTGAGGATCCGCAGTACGTGTTCCCGGTCGGCTGCCCGTCGATCGACCTGGCCGCCCGCGCCCGGGTGTGCACCCGCCGCGACGCACTGGTCGACTACTGCGGCGCCGGTTCACCGATCGATCCCGACCAGCCGTTCCTGCTGGTCATGCAGCACGGCGTCACCACCGAGTACGGCCAGGGTCTCGAGCAGATGGCCGCGACGTTGCGCGCGGTGTCCGACGTCGGGATGCAGGCCCTGGTGTTCTGGCCGAACGTGGATGCGGGCAGCGCCGACGTCGCCGCCGCCCTCCGGCGGTTCCGCACGCACGGGTTGGCGCAGCGCTGCCAGTTCTTCTCCAACCTGCACCCGGAAGACTTCGCCCGGCTGATGACGCACTGCGCGTGCATGATCGGCAACTCGTCGGCGGCGCTGCGCGAAGGCGCCTACCTCGGCACGCCGGCAGTCAATGTCGGCACCCGCCAGCGGCATCGCGAGTGTGCCGCGAACGTGGTGTTCACCTCACACGATGCCGACGAGATCGCCGAGGCGATCCGGGCCCAGATCGCGCATGGCCGCTATGAGCGCAACGACCTGTTCGGCACCGGCACCGCAGGCCGCGACATCGCCGAGGTGCTGGCCACCGTGAATCCCCCGGTGCAGAAGCAGCTGCACTACGATCCCGCCGCGCTGCTAGGTACGGGAGCCAAGGTCTAGGGTCGTTCGCCGGTACCACAGTGTACTTTGAGTACCATGAGTACACATAGCCTTCGCGACCTGCGCAACAAACTCGGCGTCGTGGTGCGCGAAGTCACTTATACCGGCCATGAGGCCATCATCACCGATAACGGCCGTGAGGTCGCCGTCATCATCAGCCTGGACGACTACGAGCGGCTACACGAGCATGCCGACGTCGCGGACGCCCTGCGCCTGCGGAATCTACGCGCTACCGGCTTCAGCACGATGTCACTGGAGGACATGCTCACCGCGCTCGGCGTGTCCATCGATGACTTCGCTGAGCGGGCCGTGTGAACGTCGCATTCCATCCTGATGTCTACAAGCAGCTGCAACAGCTGCCCCGTCACGCCTTCTCAGCCGCCCTCAACGCAATCATCGGACTCGCCCACAATCCCCGACCATCTGGTGTCAAGAAACTGGTCGGCAGCCGCAGCGACTGGCGCATACGCATCGGGGAGTACCGGATCATCTATGAGATCGACGATGTCGCGACGACAGTAACCGTGCTGCTGGTGCAACACCGGCAGGATGCTTACCGGTAATAAGTGTCCGCTTTCTAAGCCCCCGTCGCCAGTTTGTCACATGTCGCGACCAAATGAATACTCAGCGTTCCCCCGGGTCGCCTTTTTTTGCGGGCCGGCTCTGTCCAGGGCTAACGTCGAGCAGGTCAATCGAACACGCGGGAGCTCGCACCGAAGCGGGCTGAGAGGGCAGCTGGGGTACCGGCCCCGGGGCTGCCGACCGCAGAACCTGTCCGGGTAATGCCGGCGTAGGAAGGGTGACCCATGACTGCCCTGCATGACCGCACGATCAAACCCACCGTCACCACTGGCCCGATCACCGGATCGCGAAAGGTCTACCGCCAGGTGGGAGAGCTCCGGGTGCCCGCCCGCCGGGTCGAGCTGACCAACGGGGAACACGTCGACCTCTACGACACCTCCGGTCCCTATACCGACCCCGACGCCACCATCGACGTCCACCACGGGCTGCCCAAGCTGCGCGAGCCCTGGATCGCAGCCCGGGCGCCGTCAACCCAGCTCGCCTGGGCCCGGGCCGGCGTCGTCACCCCGGAGATGGAGTTCATCGCTGCTCGCGAGGGCGTCGACGCCGAGCTGGTCCGGTCCGAGGTGGCCCGCGGGCGGGCGATCATCCCGGCCAACCACCGGCATCCCGAGTCCGAGCCGATGATCATCGGGAAGAAGTTCCTGGTGAAGGTCAACGCCAACATCGGCAACTCGGCGGTCGCCTCCTCGATCGAGGAGGAGGTGGACAAGATGGTGTGGGCCACCCGCTGGGGCGCCGACACGATCATGGATCTGTCCACCGGCAAACGGATCCACGAGACCCGGGAGTGGCTGCTGCGCAACTGCCCCGTTCCGGTCGGCACCGTGCCGATCTACCAGGCGCTGGAGAAGGTGAAGGGTGACCCGGCGGCGCTGAGCTGGGAGGCCTACCGGGACACCGTGATCGAGCAGTGCGAGCAGGGCGTCGACTACATGACCGTGCACGCCGGGGTACTGCTGCGGTTCGTGCCGCTGACCGTCAAGCGGGTCACCGGCATCGTCTCCCGCGGTGGGTCGATCATGGCGGCGTGGTGCCTGGCGCACCACCGCGAGTCGTTCCTGTACGAGAATTTCGAAGAACTGTGCGAGATCCTGCGCCGCTACGACGTCACGTTCTCGCTGGGCGACGGCCTGCGGCCGGGTTCGATCGCCGACGCCAACGACGAGGCGCAGCTCGCCGAGCTCAAGACGTTGGGCGAGCTGACCCAGATCGCGCGGCGCCACGACGTGCAGGTGATGATCGAAGGCCCCGGGCACGTGCCGATGCACAAGATCGCGGAGAACGTGCGCCTGGAAGAGGAATGGTGCGACGAGGCGCCGTTCTACACGCTGGGCCCGCTGGCCACGGACATCGCGCCGGCTTACGACCACATCACCTCGGCGATCGGCGCGGCGATGATCGCGCAGGCGGGCACCGCGATGCTGTGTTACGTCACCCCCAAGGAGCACCTGGGTCTGCCCGACCGCGACGACGTCAAGGTGGGCGTCATTACCTATCGTCTGGCGGCGCACGCGGCGGACCTCGCGAAGGGCCATCCGGCAGCGCAACTCAGGGACGACGCCATCAGCAAGGCGCGCTTCGACTTCCGCT
>Ga0134125_10002944_pt1 | contig 19943 bp, 16 predicted proteins | sample KB31751_FD_96464 | JGI IMG/M metagenome (GOLD analysis project Ga0134125, IMG submission 96464) | Terrestrial soil microbial communities with excess Nitrogen fertilizer from Kellogg Biological Station, Michigan, USA - KB3-175-1 | ecosystem: Environmental > Terrestrial > Soil > Unclassified ... | reverse complement strand
CAGCGCTGGGGCTACCTGGTGTACGCGGGGCTGTGGTGGGAGCCGCTGCGGGAAGACCTCGACGCGTATATGGACGCGGTGAACGCGCGGGTGACGGGGGAGATCGGCCTGCGCCTCTACAAAGGCAGCGTGCGGGTCGTGACCCGCTCCTCGCCGAACGCGGTCTACGACGCCTCGCTGGCGAGCTTCTCCGCCTCCGGCGAAGAGCTCTTCGCGCAGACCGCCTCGCCGGGCTTCATTGAGCTCTGGTCGCTGCAGTCGAAGCTCGCGCACCAACTGCGCGAACGCGACGACAGCTGAAACATCTCTTGCGCTTTATCGGCAACTTGCAGGAGAAATGAGGGACGCTCGCTAGCCTCGATGGCTCTTGGCGTCGGCTCGGGTCAGATCGGATCTCCTCGCCCTGGCCGCTGCCGGGATGCTCTTGGGCGCGCTGGTGGCAGGGGTGCTGGTGCTCGCGCCGGGGGCGCGGGCGGCCGATCGCGGCGCGCTGGAAGCGAAGCTGAGCGCCGGGCGGGAAGAAGCGAGCGCGCTGGCCGGCGAACTGCAGGCGAGCCAGGCGGAACTGGCGAGCGCGGAAGCGGAAGCCACGCAGGCGGAAAAGCACGAGGAACGGCTCTCCGCGCTGCTCGCCGAAGGTGAAGAACGCGAGGCTCAGCTGAGCGAAGAAGTGGCGGCGACGCGCCACCGGCTGGCGCTGGAGAAGGCACGGCTGCGGCGTTCGCGCGGCGCGCTGGCCCAGCGGTTGATCGACATCTACGAGACCGGCGTGCCGGACACCACCAGCGTCATCCTCGGCGCCGGCGATTTCGAAGAACTGATCACCCGCGACACCTACCTGCGGGCGATCAACGAATCCGACACCGCGTTGGCCCGCCGGGTCGGCGAAACGCGTGACGCGGTCCACCACCAGGTCGTCCTGGTCGCGGTGGCGCGGCGCAAGGCCGTGGCCTACGACGAACGGGTCGCGGAGGCCCGCGACCAGATCGCCGTGGTGCGCGAAGCCGCGGCGGCCTCGGCGGCGCGCCTGGCGGAAGTCAGCGGCGCCCGCGAAGCCTCGCTGGCGCAGCTGAAAGGCGACCTCGCCAAGTGGGTCGACGAGGTGAAGAAGATCCGCGCCGAGGAAGCGCGCGAGCGGCGCGAAGCGGAAGCGAGCGAAGCGGAAGCGAACGCGGGCGCCGAAGAAGAGGTCGGCCGCTGGCTGGGCGGGCCGTACTCGATCCCGACCTACATCGTGATGTGCGAGTCGGGTGGCAACTACGGCGCGGTCAATCCCTCGAGCGGCGCCGGCGGCGCGTACCAGATCCTTCCTTCGACCTGGGAACTCTATGGCGGCAAGGGCGAACCGCAGAACGCCCCGAAGGCCGAACAGGATCGCATCGCCGCCGAAATCTGGGCCGACTCCGGCTCCAGCGCCTGGGTCTGCGGCAGCCTGTAGCGGCGGCCGTCCGACCTGAAATTTCCCAGTCCGGTGCGACAAACGTAACTTTTCGCGCACCACCATTGCGCTTTCCCGCCCTACGGTCTATCCATGGCGATGATGACCGGGCCCGGCACCGAGAAACACATCGATGAGCTCTCCAAGCGCGTCGACTTCGGCTTCGAACAGACCAACCAACGACTGGGTCGAGTCGAGGACGACGTCCGTGCGTTACGAACCGAGATGAGAGCGGGGTTCGACCAGGTCCACGGCGAATTCACCGCCGTACGGGGCGAGATGAAAGCCGGGTTTGACCAGGTCCACGGCGAATTCACCGCCGTACGGGGCGAGATGAAAGGCGGGTTCGACCAGGTCCACGGCGAATTCGGCAAGGTGAGGGACGAATTCACCGCCGTACGGGGCGAGATGAAAACCGGGTTTGACCAGGTCCACGGCGAATTCGGCAAGGTGAGGGACGAATTCACCTCGGTGCGGGCTGAGATGAAAGCCGGCTTCGATGGTTTGCAGCGGCAGATGACCCGTTTCTTCGCCGGGACCCTCGGCACGATTGTCGCCGCGGTCATCGTGAACGTCATCCTGTCTCACTCTTGAGCGAAAGGAGCCGGATTTAGCGGCGAAGAGGGCCGAGGCTGTCCGCTCGACTTGGCAGTATCGACCGAAGCCCGTGAGCACCTCTGCCGCCGTCCATCTGCACGCCCACAGCGAGTACTCGCTGCTCGATGGCGCCTGCAAGATCGACGCGATGGCGGCGCGCGCGGCCGAGTTGGGGCAGCCCGCGCTCGGGCTCACCGACCACGGCGTGATGAACGGCGCGGTCGACCTCTACAAGGCCTGCGCCAAGCACGGGATCAAACCGATCGTCGGCCTCGAGGCCTACCTGGTCGACGATCGCAAGGCGATCAAGGAACAGACCCGGTACGAGCGCAACCACATCACCCTGCTGGCCGAGAACGACGCCGGTTTCTCGAACCTGGTCAAGCTGACCTCGGCCGGCTTCCTCGAGGGCTTCTCGCGCGGCAAGGCGAACGTCGACATGGAGTTGCTGGAGCGCCACTCCGACGGCGTCATCGTGCTCAGCGGCTGCCTCGCCTCGCGGCTCTGCCGCCGCCTGGTCGAAGAGCGCGAAGACGACGCGCGCTCCCACCTCGACGACCTGATCCAGGCCTTCGGCCCCGAGCAGGTCTACATGGAGGTGCAGAAGAACGGGATCCCCGAGCAGGACAAGGCCAACGAGGGGATCGTCCGCTACGCGAAGGAGCTCGGCCGGCCGCTGGTCGCCACCGCCGACGTCCACTACCTGACCCGCGACGATTTCGACAACCACGCGGCGCTGCTGTGCGTGCAGACGAAGTCGACGCTCGAAGCTCCGAAGATGAGCTTCGACACCAACGAGTTCTACATAAAAAGCAACGAGGAAATGCACGAGGCGTTCGCCGAGTGGCCGGAAGCGGTGCCGATGTCGCTCGAGATCGCCGAGCGTTGCTCGCTCAACATCGAACTCGGCAACCTGCTGCTGCCGAAATACCCGACCGAGACCGGCGAGGAGCCGGAGGCGATGCTGCGGCGGATCGCCAGCGAGGGCCTGCGCGCCCGCTACGGCGACCCGCCGCCCGCCGAGGCGGTCGAACGGCTGGACTTCGAGCTCGGGGTGATCGAGGAGATGGGGTTCTCCTCCTACTTCCTGATCGTCTGGGACTTCGTCACCTGGGCGAAGGAGAACGGCATCGCGGTCGGTCCTGGTCGTGGCTCGGCCGCCGGCTCGATCGTCTCCTACGTGCTCCGCATCACCGACCTCGACCCGCTCGCCGAAGGGCTGATCTTCGAGCGCTTCCTCAACCCCGGCCGTAAATCGATGCCGGATATCGACATCGATTTCTCGGTTCGCGGCCGCGAGCGGATGATCCGCTACGTCGCCGACAAATATGGCCGCGAGTCGGTCGCCCAGATCATCACCTTCGGCAAGATGGCCCCCCGCGCCGCCACCCGCGACGCCGCCCGCGTGCTCGGCTACGACTACGGCACCGGCGATCGCCTCGCCAAGCTCATCCCGGAGCCGATCATGGGCCGCAGCCCCTCCTTCGCCGAATGTCTCAAGTCGGGCCAGGAGCTGAAAGGCGCCTACGACACCGAGGCCGACTCGAAGAAGATCATCGACGTCGCCCAAGGTCTCGAGGGGATCATCCGCAACAACTCGATCCACGCCGCCGCGGTGGTGATCTCCGACCGGCCGCTGCACGAGGTGGTGCCGCTGCAGCTGGCCGAGGACAAGACGGCGCCGCCGCCGGTCGGCGCCGACGGCAAGGCGGGCAAACCGGAGCGCCAGTACAAGATCGTGACCCAGTACTCGATGGGCCCGGTCGAGGATCTGGGTCTGCTGAAGATGGACTTCCTCGGCCTGCGCAACCTCGACGTGATCGAGGACGCGATGGACATCATCCGGCGTTCGCGCGGCGAGGAGATCGAGATCGACTCGATCCCGCTCGACGACCGCAAGACCTACGAGATGCTGGCCCGCGGCGATTCGACCGGCGTCTTCCAGTTCGAGTCCGACGGGATGCGCGACGCGCTGAAGCGGGTCGGCCCGACCGAGTTCCGCGACCTGGTCGCGCTCGGCGCCCTCTACCGCCCCGGCGCGATGGCCTACATCCCCACCTACGCGAAGGGGAAGAAAGACCCCTCGACGGTGAGCTACCCGGACCCGCGCCTGCGGGCGATCACCGAGGAGACCCACGGCTGCGTGATCTACCAGGAGCAATTGATGGAGATCTCACGCTCGATGGCCGGTTTCTCCGGTACCGAGGCGGACGATCTCCGCAAGGCGATCGGCAAGAAGAAGCGCGACCTGATGGCGACCATGAAAGACAAATTCATGGAAGGGCTGGCGAAGACCAACACCGCCCCGAACGTCGCCCGCGACCTCTGGAAGCTGAACGAAGCGGCCGCCGACTACTCGTTCAACAAGTCGCACGCCGCCTGTTACGGGCTGATCAGCTACCGCACCGCCTACCTGAAGGCCAACTACCCGGCGGAGTACATGGCGGCGGTGATCTCCTCGGTGATGAACACCAAAGACAAGGTGCCGTTCTTCGTCAACCGCTGCGCGGAGATGGGGATCGACGTGCTGCCGCCCGACGTCAACGTCTCCGACCACAGCTTCGTCGTCCACGAGAACGCGATCCGCTTCGGCCTCGACGCGGTGAAGAACGTCGGCCACGCGGCGGTCGAGGCGATCCTGCGCGCCCGCGAGGACGCCCCGATCAGCTCGATCTACGACTTCTGCGAACGGGTCGACTCCCGCGCGGTCAACAAACGGGCGATCGAATGCCTGATCAAGTGCGGCGCGCTCGACGACACCGGCGCCAGCCGCAAAGGGATGTTGGAGGCGCTGCCCGCCGCCCAGGCCTCGGGCCAGAAGGCGCAGGAAGACGCGCAGCTCGGTCAGGGCTCGATCTTCGACTTCGGCGACCCGGAAGGCGGCGCCGCGGCCGGTCCCGCGCAGGCCCAGGCCCGCCCGCCGATCCCGGCAGGCGAGTTCGACCGCGCCGAGCTGCTGGCGATGGAGAAGGAGACGCTCGGCACCTACCTCTCCTCGCACCCGTTGACCGAAGTCGGTCCGGCGCTGCGGGCGCGGGTCGACTGCAGCCTCTCGGAGCTCGACCGCAAGCCGGACGGCGCCTGGGTGACGGTCGGCGGCATCGTCGTCGAGTGCAAAAAGATCCGCACCAAGAGCGGCAGCCAGATGATGTTCGCCACCCTCGACGACGTCGAGGGTCAGGTCGAGATGCTCGTCTTCAAGGCCGACGAGGCCGAGAGCGCCCAGGTCATCGCCCCCGACGCGATCGTCATCGTTCGCGGACGCGTCGACCACAAGGACCGCGGCGAGACCAAGCTGGTGGTTCAGGACGCGCAGCGCTTCGAACCGGACGCCGCCGAGGTCGAGCGGGCGGCGAAGAACGCGCCGGCGCTGACGCGGAGCGCCCCGGGCGGGACGCCCGGCGGCCCGTTCCGGTTCTCGCTACCGGCCGAGAAGGCGTTCGACCCGGTGGTCCAGGAGGAGTTGAAGGCGCTCTTCGAGGACCACAAAGGCGAGTCCGAGGTCACCTTCGTGGTGGAGATGTCGGATGGCCCGAAAACGATCCGGTGCGGCGATCGCTTCAAGGTCGAGCCGTCGCCGAATCTGCGCTACGAGATCGGACAGTTGCTCGGCTCTGACGCCGTCGCGGCTTGAGCGGCGCAAACCGCTTGGTTCCGCGGACCGACCTCCCTAGACTTCCCATATGTCAGTAACCCGCACCGAGGTTGGCGAGTGCCGCCAGTGCCGCTCCTTCTGCGACAAGATGGTCGAGCCGCGCGGTTGCATCGAACTCGGCTGCCGCTTCCTCTACAGCTACGTCGACCGCCTCGACGGACGGCAGTACGTCGGGTGCATGCAGGAAGTGTTCGGTGCCCAGGTCGATCTCGCGGCGGTGCTGGAGAAGGGCGGCTTCGGGGGCGTGAAGATGACCGGGACGTCGTTGCCGCACTGCCAGTTCACGGTCGAGCAGGCCTACAGCGGCGAGGGCGAGTCCTACGACTGCGTCAACCGCCGCTTCTTCGACTGCACCGACACGGGCGCCGAGGGACTGCGCGCCTTCGATCTCCGCGACGCGGTCTGAGGGTCGATCCACGCAACTGGACGGCGCCGCCGATCGATTCCCCCGGCGGTCCAGGCCGGCTGTGCCGCCACGAACGGCCGGTGGGGAGGCTTCGCTGGATGGACCGCTTGGAGGGTCCGGCGGGGGCCGTGGGCCCCGGACCGATCGGTCAAGGAGATGTGTGCGGAGTTTCAGTTCCTATGGAACCAAAACTCCGCACACATGCTTTTGAGTAAAAGGGAACCGCGAAGCCCCGCGCCCGGGGACGGGCCGCGCCTCTTTCCCCGAGGCCGGCTTCCGGCGCCACAACATGACGCGCGTTCGAGAAAGATGACACGGATTGATGTACCATCCGCGGCCGTGAGTGACGTCACCACCACCGTTCCCGAGACGGACCCAGACGAGATCCTGACCGGCATGGCAGGCGAGCCGCCGGTCGCCGAGGAGGGGCGCGGCTTCACGATCGAGCTGACCCAGGACCAGAAGGACATCAAGGACTGGGTCCACGGCTTCGCCGAGGGCGTCGTCCGGCCCGCCGCCCACGAATGGGACGAGCGCGAGGAGACGCCCTGGCCGGTGATCCAGGAGGCCGCCAAGATCGGCCTCTACAGCTTCGAAGCGATGGGCCAGTTCTGGGCCGACGACACCGGCCTGACGCTGCCGATCGCAAACGAGGAGCTCTTCTGGGGCGATGCCGGCATCGGCATGGCGATCATGGGCACCTCGCTGGCGGTCGCCGCGATCTTCGGGCAGGGGACGCCGGAGCAGATGGGGGAGTGGATCCCCCAGTGCTTCGGCACGCCCGACGACGTCAAGCTGGCCGCGTTCTGCGCTTCCGAGCCGGACGCGGGCTCTGACGTCTCGGCGATCCGCACGGTCGCCAAATACGACGAGGCCAAGGACGAATGGGTGCTGAACGGCCAGAAGGCCTGGGCGACCAACGGCGGCATCGCCAACGTCCACGTGGTGATCGCCTCGGTCGACCGCGAGCTCGGCTCGCGCGGCCACGCCGCCTTCGTGATCCCGCCGGGGACGCCGGGCTGCGAGCAGGGCGCCAAGGTGAAGAAGCACGGCCTGCGCGCCTCCCACACCGCCGACGTCCACCTCGACGACTGCCGCGTCCCGGGCTCCTGCCTCCTGGGCGGGAAAGAGAAGCTCGACGAACGGCTGGCGCGGGTGCGCGAAGGCAAGAAATCGAAATCGCAGGCGGCGATGCAGACCTTCGAGGCCAGCCGGCCGGTGGTCGGCTCGCAGGCGCTGGGGATCGCCCGGGCGGCCTACGAGTTCGCCCTCGAGTACTCCAAAGAGCGGCGCCAGTTCGGCCGCGCGATCGTCGAGAACCAGTCGATCGCCTTCACCCTCGCCGACATGAAACTTGAGATCGACGCGGCGCGGCTGCTCGTCTGGCGCGCCGCCTGGATGGGCCGCACCGGCAAGAAATTCGACAACGCCGAGGGCTCGATGTCGAAGCTGAAGGCGGGCGAGGTCGCCGTCTGGGCGACCGAGCGGGCGATCCAGATCCTCGGCGGCAACGGGTACACCCGCGAGTTCCCGGTCGAGCGGATGCACCGCGACGCCAAGATCTACACGATCTTCGAGGGCACCAGTGAGATCCAGCGCCTCGTCATCGCGCGCGCGATCTCCGGCGTCCACATCCAGTAGTCCGAATTTACGGCGGGAGAGCGAGGGTCGTTCCGGGGGGAGCGGCCCTCGTCGCCTTTCATTTTTCGCGACGTCTAAGGCCTTCTCGGCGCAGTTTTCGGGCCAGGGTGACTTCGGGCTTGCTGGTGCCCTTCTTTTCTGGCCCTGGCGTCTCCAGGGTCGCCGGGAGGCCCTCGAAGCGGGGCTCGGAGAGGAAGGCGGCGAGGCCTTTGCGCCCCATCTCGCCTTTGCCGATGTTGGCGTGGCGGTCGCGGCAGGAGCCGAGCGGGGCGGCGGCGTCGTTGACGTGGACGGCGCCGAGGCGCTCGATGCCGACCTTCTCGTCGGCTTCGTCGAGGACCGCGGCGAGGTGCTCTTCGTCGGTGATGTCGTAGCCCTGCACGAACATGTGGCAGGAATCCAGGCAGAGGCCGAGGCGCTTGCCTCCACCGGCGAGGTGGATCAGATCCGCAGTCTCGTCGAAGTTACGGCCGATCAGGCCTTTGTGGCCCGCCGTCTGCTCGAGCAGGAGCTTGCAGTGGTCGGTGTCCCCGAGCGCCGCCTTGATCACCTTGGCGGCCCGTTTCAGGGCGGGTTTCAGCGGTCCGCCCAAGGTCGACCCGGGATGCAGCACGACGCCGCTCGCCCCGATCCCGTCGCCGATCCACAGCGCGTGGGTGAGCGCCGCCTGCGATTTCTTCGCCAGCTCTTTGTCTTTGCTCGCGGTGTTGATCAGGTAGACCGCGTGGATGATCACCCGTTCGACCTTGGAGGCGTCCATCTTCTCCCGGAACGCCGCGAAGTCGTCTTCGCCATAGTTGGTCGGCCGCCACATGCGCGGGCTCTGGTTGAAGATCTGGATAGATTCGCAACCGCGTTCGCTCCCTCGCTCGACCGCTTTGTCGAGACCGCCGGCGGTGGATACGTGAGCGCCGATGAACATGGAAAGAGATAACCCCCGTTTCAGGTTCGCGCCTTCGCCTACCGGTGCCTTGCACATCGGGGGAGCACGGACGGCACTCTACAACTGGCTCGCCGCCCGCCACGCGCCCGCCGGGACGCTGATCCTGCGGATCGAGGACACCGACCGCGAGCGCTCGACCGCCGAGAACGTCGACCAGATCCTCGACGCGATGGAGTGGCTCGGCCTCACATATGACGAGGGCCCGATCTCGCAGGCCGGTCGCGCCGACCGTCACGCGGCGGCGCTCGCCCAGCTGCTCGCCTCAGGCGCCGCCTACCGCGACGCGGCCACCGCCAAGGACGTCGAGGCCTGGAAGGCCGAGCACGGCGCCGGCCGCGGTTACCGCGGCCGGCCCACCGAGGAGCCCGGCGCCGCCATCCGGCTGCGCGTCCCCGACGCCGGCGAGACGATCGTCGAGGACCTGATCCGCGGCCCGGTCGCCTTCCCCAACGTCTCCTACGACGATTTCGTCATCGCCCGCGGCGACGGCTCGGTCCTCTACAACTTCGCGGTCGCCGTCGACGACGCCGAGATGGGCGTCACCGAGGTCGTGCGCGGCGACGATCACCTCTCCAACACGCCGAAGCAGCTGCTCGTGCTGCGCGCGCTCGGCCACGAGGCGCCGCGCTACGCCCACCTGCCGCTGCTCCATGGCCCGGACGGCAAGAAGCTCTCCAAGCGCCACGGCGCCGCCTCGGTGCAGGAGCTGCGCGACGCCGGCTACCTGCCCGCCGCGGTCCGCAACTACCTGGCGCTGCTGGGCTGGGGCACCGACGACGACACCACGCTGATGTCGACCGAGGAGCTGATCCGCCGCTTCGAGGTCGCCAAGGTGGGGAAGTCGGCGGCGATCTTCGACGAGAAGAAGCTGCGCTGGCTCAACGGCCGCTTCATGCGCGAGATGCCGCTCGACGAATACACGCTGGCGGTCGCCCGGCACCTGGGTCGCGAGCCGGACGAGCTGCTTCGCGAAGCCTGCGCGATCACCCAGGAGAAAGCGCAGACGCTGGAGGAGGTCTGGCCGCTGATCCGCTTCCTCTACGAGCCACCCGTCGATGACGACAAAGCCTGGACGAAGGTGATGAAAGAGGGGACGGGGGAGATGCTCGACGCCGCTGCCGATGCCCTTGCCGCGGTCGAGCCCTATACCGCGGAGGCGATCGAGGGGGCGCTCGCACCGCTGCTCGATCGCTTCGACGTCAAGCCGGGCCGCCTCTACCAGCCGCTGCGCGTGGCGATCACCGGTACTTCCGTTTCACCGGGGATCTTCGAGTCCCTCGCCGTGCTGGGGCGCGAGGAGACGCTGAACCGGATTCGGGATGCCGCAAGGCGTCTGAACCAGGCCTGATCCGCACTTCCGGTGCCGATTGCCCCGCGATTGGGGTCGATTGATACTCAATAGATAGGACTTTCCGGCTAAACCATCACCGCGCATCTGCCGATGGGTGTGCCAGATGGCAAGCACGACCACCCAGATGAGCGGCCGCTCCGCGGCGGCAGCGGAGATCGGCGGCAAGGCGAATGACCGCGGCGCGCCGGCGCCCGGCAGCCGACTGGCCGAGGCCTTCGAGGCGGTCGAGCGCTTCCCGGTCCTGATCGAGTCGCGCGAGCGGGTGATCGCCGCGTCGACGGCGGAGACCGCGCGCGTCGGCGAGCTGGTCGAAACGGTCGAGTCCGATGTCGCCCTGGCGATCTCGGTGCTGCGCTTCGCCAATCGCGGCGGGATGGCCGCCGGCGGGGTCGCCGGCGTTCCCGACGCGGTCGAGGTGCTGAAGCCCTCCGGCGTGCTGGCGATCGCCGGCACCGCGCCGAGCTTCGACTTCTTCGAGTCCAACGGCGGCTGGGAGCTGAAGCCGGAGCGCTTCCGCGTCCACGCCCTCGCCACCCAACGGGCCGCCGACCAGATCGGCCGCGCGGTCGGCTGGGTCGAACGCGACGAGCTCGCCGCGGCGGCACTCCTCCATGACATCGGCCGGCTCGTCATCTCCCGCCTGCACCCGGGCTACAAGGTCTACTTCGACGCCGCCTCGCGCACCCCCGAGCAGCGGCTCCGCGACGAACGCGAGCAGCTGGGTATCGACCATGCCCTGGTCGGCGGGGTGCTGGCCCGGCGCTGGAACCTGCCGCAGCGGCTCGCGGTGGCGATCGAGCGCCACCACGCCGAGGACGCCGACGGCCTCGCGGCGATGGTCTCGGCCGCCGACATGGTCGCCCACTACACCAACGGCGAGTCGATCTCGCCGGACCGGCTGATGGCGAGCTGCGAGCGGATCGGTCTCGGCCAGGAAGCGCTCCGCGACCTTCTCTACGAGCTACCGCTGGCGACTGCCGACTCGGGTCGGATCAGCGAGCCGTGCCCGCTCTCGGCGCGCGAGCTCGACGTCCTCCGCCACCTCTCCGAGGGCATGGTCTACAAGCAGATCGCCACCGAGATGCACCTCTCGGTCTCGACGATCCGCACCCACCTGCACAACGTCTACGGCAAGATCGGCGCCGTCGATCGGGCGCAGGCCGTGCTCACTGCACGCGACCGCGGCTGGATCTGAAGCGCCTGAGGCGCCTGGACCGGCGCATCTCGGCGTCCTCGGTCGTTCGGCTCGGGTCACACACCGTAGTGCGCTCCCCTCACCTCGCTTCCCTGCGTCCTTGACCTGCTTTGTCCAGCCGCCTCAGGCGGCGAGAAACCGTTGTGCGCTAGACGATCAGGGATTCGCGTAGGCCGATCGCGACGGCGTGGCTGCGGTTTTTCGCCCCGAGGCGGGCGAGGGTGTTCTTCATGTGGGTCTTGACGGTCTCCTCGGAGAGGCCGAGCCGGCGCGCCGCGACCGTGGTCGACTCGCCGTCGGCGAGGAGTTGCAGGATCTCGCGCTGACGCTGGGTGATCACGCCGCGGCTGCCTTTCGGGGGCACGTCGCCGTCGACGAAGCTCTCCTGCGCGGCGGCTGCCTGGACCGCCTTGCGCAGCTGGTCTGGCCCGGCGGTGCGGGCGACGTAGGCCGTCGCGCCGGCGCCGAGGGCGGCGTTGGCGAGGTGGCGCTCCGGGGCGGCGCCGTGGGCCACGATCGCCAGCACCGGCGCTGTTCGATGCATCTCGCGGATCGTGTCGGTGCCGCTGATCGAGGCACCCGCGCCGTTGCGCCGCCAGCCCATGTCGAGGACCGCGACGTCGAAGTCACCGATGTCGCGGACGAGGTCCAGGGCCTCCTCGCGGCCCGCCGCCTCCTGCACCTCGAAATCTGTGGCCAGCACTTCTCGGACCCCCAGCCGCACCAGCGGGTGGACGTCCACGACAAGACATTGTGGGCGTTCGCTCAGGACTGCTTCCGATCACTCGATTGCTTCGGGCACCCGGGTGGAGGGCTGCGCCCAACTTGGTCCGATCCTAACCAAGGCCGGACGGTGCGGTAGAAAGTCATCGTGATCTCCATCACCTCGAAGTCGCGCTATGCGGTCGTTGCCCTCGCCGAGCTCGCCCGATCGGGCGAGCGCCCGGTGCCGATCAAAGAGCTGGCCGAGCGCCGCGACATCCCCGAGCAGTTCTTGGAGCAGCTCTTCTCGACCCTCCGACGCGCCGGTTTGTTGACCAGCCACCGAGGGATGCGCGGCGGCTACACCCTCTCTCGCCCGGCCGAAGAGATCACCGTGCTCGAGGTCGTCCAGGCCCTCGACGGCAAAATCGGCTCCGAAGCCGACGAGGCCGGGGGCATCTGGGCCGAGGGCGTCGGCGCCCTCCGCAAGGTCTTCGGTCAGACCACGATCGCCGAAGTCGCCCGCCGCGAGGCCGAAGAGGCCGGCAGCGGCATGTATTTCATCTAGCTGCGACACGAACATCCGTCGGTCCTATATGGGAACGATAATGTCTCTCTATTCCGAAATCGGCTTGGGGAGAGATCAGAAATGAGGATGCTTATCCGGGTTGTCGTCGCGCTCGCGCTGGCGGCCGTGGTTTGTGCCGTGCCCGTTTCCGGCGCCGAGGGCGCGACCCTCTTCGGCAACGCCACCATCGAAAGCTCAGGCGATTCGCTTTCGGGCACCCACAGCGAGGCGTTCCGCTATGAATCGCCGCTTGCGGGAACGGCAACCGCCGTCTCGGTTTATCTGACCAGCACCTCGGGAGTGAAGGTCGCCCTCTACTCCGAGAGCGCCGGCAAACCGAACGCCCCGCTCGCCACCGGCCAGGTGACGAGCAACACCGCGAAAACCTGGGTCTCGGTGCCGCTCGAATCGAGCGTCGCAGTCGCCAAAAGCACCCATTACTGGATCGCCGTCCAACCGAAGAACGGCTCCAGCAAAATCAATTTCCGCGATCACGCCTCGAGCGGCGAAACCGACTACGAAGGTAATGGCTTCGCCAATCCCTGGTCGACGATCAATACCTACGCCGATGGCCCGATGTCGGCCTACGTCACGGGCGAAGAAGCCGTCGAAGAAGAAGGCTCGTGTCCGAAAGGGTCCTTGACCCCGAACGAAGCAGGCCTGATCGAAATCACGACCTCGAACCAGCTCGTGTGCGGCCAGGAAGTCAAAGAGATCACGATCGACCCCGGCGTCGAAGGGACGGTGATCGAACACAACCTGATCTCGGGCGGCTACTTCGGGATCGTCGCCGGCAGCGTCAACTGCAGCATCCCGAACGGCCCGTTCTACGAAGGCTGCACGAGCACTCCGGCGTTCACCGACACGCTGATCGCCTACAACGACCTCGAAGGGCCCTTCGGTGAGGACCCGATCCACACCAACAACTTCGAAGACCTGACGATCGAACACAACTGGATCCACGGCTTCGAAGAGATCGGCAACCACACCGATGCCTGGCAGAACGTCTGGGGTGGCGAAGAAGCGGTCTTCCGCCACAACGTGATCTCGGATTTCGTCGGGGAGGGCACGCTGCTGAAGGACGGCGACGTGACGGACGTCAGATACGAAGACAACCTGATCGTCGACAGCGGGTTCAACGAAGCTGCCCCGGAAGGCGAGGTGCCGCTACAGACCGTCGGCGTGCACGGGATCGAACTGATCCACAACACCTACGCGAGCAACATCGCACCGGGCGAGTACATGCGCCTCGAAACGACGGGCGCAACCGCGAGATACAACGTCTTCGACAACCTCGAGCTGCTCGAAGGCGGCGAACTCATCGAGTCGCAGAACCTCCTCGGCGTCGAACCTTGGACCTTCTTCTACGACCCCTCCGACGAAATCGGCACGCCCACCTTCGATGCGGACTGGCAGACGACCCAGAAATCCGAAGACGGGACCACGCTCGGGATCGACTTTCCGGCGAGCGAAGTCGAAGAAGAAGCGGGGCCCTAGGCCGCGGACGAGGCTGACGGGAGGGCGGCGCCGAGAGAGCCGCCTTCCGGCCAGACCTAGTTGCCCTTGCTGATGCCGGCGGCCGGAACCGCGGGCGCATTGCCGCTGAGCTTCATCCCTCACCCCCTTCCCCTGTCCGATGTATGTCGTGGGAGGACCATCCGGTCGGTCGGACGGGCCGAAACTCTTTGTATGCATCCAGTCGGCCGGGTGGGGTCGGGGTGGCGCGACCCGATTCCGCGTTTTCGGTCACTATGCTGCTTCGCACGAATGGAATCGAGTGATCGAACAACCCCAACGGGTCAGGTCACGAGGGCGACCCGAGCCGAACGAGATCGGTCGACGGCGGCCAGCGTCCTGGCCCACCCGGTGCGGGTTCGGGTGCTCGAAATCCTCAACCAGCGCGACATGAGCCCGATCGAGTTCTGCCGCGAAGGCTTTGCGCCGGAGACCATGGACGTCTCCCATGTCGCCTACCACTTCCGCGAGCTCGCCGAGTACGGCTGCCTGCGGGTGATCGAAGAAACCAAACGGCGAGGCTCGATCGAACACGTCTACCGCGGCCTGGCGCGTGCCTACTTCTCCGACGCCCAGTGGAACGAACTGGACGAACCGGAGCGGGCGCGGATCAGCAAGACGATGATCCAGGGGCTGCTCGCCCGGGTGGAAGGCGCGCTGATGAGCGACATCTTCGACTCGCGGACAGACCGGCACCTGACCTGGATCGCGATGAAGCTGGACGAGCAGGGGTGGAGCGAAATGTCGACCGCGCTTGCGGCCGCCTTCGGCGAAATCGAACAGATCCGCGGCGATGCCGAACGGCGCCTCGAGCACACCGGCGAAGACGGCATCCCCTCGACCTGCGCGCTGCTCGGCTTCCCTTCGCCGGTCGACACCCACCTGCTGCCGCCGCCCTCCGACTAGCCACCTAGAGTGCGCGCTGTGAGCGGCGACGCGCGCACCACCGAACGCCTGATGCTGCGTCCGCCGGGGTCGGGCGACGGGCCGGGCTACCGGGCGCTGTTGATGGATCCGGTGATCGGCGAATGGCTGCGGCCCCGGCCGCTGCGCCCCTTCGGGCCCGCCGACGGCGACCTCTGGCTGAGCGAAGACGAACGCCACTGGGAGCGGTTCGGGTTCGGCCCCTGGGCGGTGCTGGAGCGGGAGGGAGGTGCCTACCTCGGCCGGGTCGGGCTGCGCTGGACCGACATCGGCGACCGGGCCGGGATCGAGCTCGTCTGGGCGATCGACCCGGCGCGTCACGGGGAGGGCTTCGCCGGCGAGGCCGCGGCGGCGGCACTCGACTTCGCCGCGGAACTGGAGCTCGACGAGGTCTTCGCGATGATCCTGCCGTCCAACTCCGCCTCGCAGCGGGTCGCCGGGAAGATCGGGCTGGAGCGGGCGGGCGAGGTCGAGCACGCGGGCTTCGACCACCTCCTCTTCCGCACCGAGCCGGGCTAGACTGGCCCCGCATGCGGAGTCTCGTTCCCCAGCTCCCCGCGGAAAAGGCGTTCAAGGTGGTCCGCGCGCCGCGGCGCCGATGAGGATCGGCCCGGAGGCATCGGCGGTCGTCGGCAACACGCCGATGGTGTTGCTGGAGCGGCTCGGCGGCGACCTGCCCGGGCAGGTGTGCGGGAAGCTCGAGTACTTCAATCCGGGCGGGTCGGTGAAGGACCGGATCGGGGTGGCGATGATCGACGCCGCCGAAGAGTCCGGGGAGATCAAACCGGGGCGCTCGCTGGTGGTCGAGCCGACCAGCGGCAACACCGGCATCGCCCTGGCGATGGTGTGCGCGGCGCGCGGCTACGAGTTGATCCTCTGCCTCCCGGAAGGGATGAGCCGCGAGCGCGGCAAGCTGTTGCGCGCATACGGGGCCGAGGTGCGGGAGACGCCGAGCCTTGGCGGGATGAACGAGGCGGTGGCGCTGGCCGAGCAGATCCGCGACCAGCGCAAGGCGTTCATGCCGATGCAGTTCTCCAACCCGGCCAACGCGGAGGCGCACCGGCGCGGCACCGCGGAGGAGATCTGGCGCGACACCGACGGGGAGATCGGCGCCTTCGTCTCCGGGGTGGGGACGGGCGGGACGATCACCGGGGTGGGGCGGATGCTGAAGGAACGCGCACCCGAGGCGTTGGTCGTCGCGGTCGAGCCGGAGAGCTCGCCGGTGCTGTCCGGCGGCCAGCCCGGCCCGCACAAAATCCAGGGGATCGGGGCCGGCTTCGTCCCCGAGGTGCTCGATCGATCGGTGATCGACGAGATCATCCCGGTCGGCGACGAGGACGCCCTGGAGGCGGCGCGGGCGGCGGCGAGCGGCGAGGGGGTCCTGGCCGGGATCTCGGCCGGCGCCAACATCCACGCCGCCCTGCAGGTGGCGGCGCGGCCGGAGATGGCCGGCAAGAGGGTCGTGACGATCGTCTGCGATTCGGGCGAGCGTTACATGTCCCTGCCATTCTTTGCCCCATGAGACATCAGGCAGTCACCTCCTCTGCTCCGGCGGCGACGCGCTGATCATGACCGGAGATCTCGCGTCGCCGCCTCCGCGTCCGGGGGTGCTGCGGCGATGCTAGGAGACGTGTTTGCCGAGATCCGCGCCGATGTGACCGCGGCCCGCGACCGCGACCCGGCCGCGCAGGGTGTCTCGAGCTTCGAGATCCTGACCAGCTGGGCCGGGGTGCAGGCATTGCTCGCCCACCGGGTCTCGCACGCGCTGCGCCGGGCCGGGGTGCCGCTGCTGCCGCGGGCGATCGCCTACCTGACCCGCGCCGTCACCGGGGTGGAGATCCACCCGGCCGCCGAGATCGGTAAGGGCTTCTTCATCGACCACGGCTCCGGGGTGGTGGTCGGCGAGACGGCGAAGATCGGCGACTGCGTGACCCTCTACCAGGGGGTGACCCTGGGCGGCACCGGCTTCCAGCGCGGCAAGCGCCACCCGACCCTCGGCGACAACGTCACGGTCGGCTCGGGGGCGAAGCTGCTGGGCCCGATCGCGGTCGGCGACGGGGCGAAGATCGGCGCCAACACGGTCGTCGTCGAGGACGTGCCGCCGGGCGCCACGGTGGTCGGCAACCCGGGGCACCCGGTGCGGGTCGAAGGGAAGCGGCTGGAAGGCCCGGACGCCGACTGGATCCACCTGCCCGATCCGGTCGCCGACGCGATCAAGACGCTCTCCGAGCGGATCGCCGAGCTGGAAGCGCGGCTGGCCGAGGTCGACGGCGGCGAGAAGCCGCCGGAGCAGGGACGCGACCAACCCGGGATCGCCCCGCGCACCGGGCGTTCCTCCGCCGGGGGCTAGCTCTAAGCTGCGCGCGCTTCCACGCTCCACCCCTTCCCGGACCGAAAGGAACCCCGTGAACAAGCGCATCCTCGTCCCGCTTGTCCTGCTCGCGTCGGCGGCGCTGCTGCCCACCGCCTGCGGTGGTGGCTCGAGCGACAAAGACAAGATCGCCGAAGCGATCGAAACGGTCGCGACGACCAGCGACCCGAGCAACTGCACCGAACTGGAGACCCTGAGGTTCGCCGAACAGAACACGACGGAAAAGGGTCAGGCGGCGGTCAAGGCCTGCGAAGCAGAAGCCGAAGCGGGCGAAGAAGAGGCCGAAGGCGCGAACGTCTCCAACGTCTCCGTCAACGGCGACAAGGCCACCGCGGAGGCCGCGTTCGAAGGCGGCTCGCTCGGTTCGCAGGCGCTTGAAATCGCCCTGGTCAATGAAGACGGGCAGTGGAAGGTCGACCAGATCGAAGGGTTCGCGAACTTCGACGGCAAGGCGCTCGGCGAAGCCTTCGAAAAGCAGTTCGAAGAAGAAGAAACCGAACTGACCCCGGCGCAGTCCAGGTGCATCGGCGGGAAGATCGCCGGCCTGAGCCAGGCGGAAGCCGAAGAAGTCTTCTTCGGCGGTTCGGCGGAACCGATCATCGAATTGGCCCAGAGCTGCGGCACGTCTTAGCCGAATCCGCCCTGGAGGCGCCCGCCGAGCACCTGGCTATGCTCGGCGGGTGAGCCTGCAGGCCGATCAGGAGTCCTCCGCGGGCGCCGACGAGAGCCGCTTCGCCGGCGCCCCGACCGAGCCCGGCGCCGATCGGGTCGAGCGCCTGCTCGCCGGCCTCAACCCGCCGCAGCGGGAAGCGGTCGTCCACCCGGGCGGCCCGCTGCTCGTCCTCGCCGGCGCCGGCTCCGGCAAGACCCGCGTCCTCACCCACCGGATCGCCTATCTGCTGGCGACCGGCGAGGCCCGTCCGGGGGAGATCCTCGCGATCACCTTCACCAACAAGGCGGCGGCCGAGATGCGCGAGCGGGTCGGCAACCTGATCGGCCGCTCGGTGCGGGCGATGTGGGTGACCACCTTCCACTCCGCCTGCGCGCGGATGCTGCGCGTCGACGCCGAGCGGCTCGGCTACTCCAAAGGCTTCACGATCTACGACCAGGGCGATTCGCTGCGGATGGTCAAACGCTGCCTCGCCGAGCTCGGGGTCGACCCGAAACGGTACCCGCCGCGCGCCGTGCAGGGGAAGATCTCCGGGGCCAAGAACCAGCTGATCGATCCCTCCGCCTACACCGCAGGGATGGTCGGGGGCTTCGAGGAGGTCGTCGCCGAAGTCTTCCCGATCTACGAGAAACGGATGCTCGAGGCCAACGCGATGGACTTCGACGACCTGCTGGTGCGCACGGTCAACGTGCTGGAGCTGTTCGAGGACGTCCGCGAGCGCTGGCGGCGGACCTTCCGCCACGTCCTCGTCGACGAGTACCAGGACACCAACCACGCCCAGTACCGGATGCTGCAGCTGCTCGCCAAAGAGCACGGCAACCTGATGGTTGTCGGCGACGAGGACCAGAGCGTCTACAGCTTCAGATCCGCCGACGTCCGCAACATCCTCGACTTCGAGGCAGACTTCCCGGAAGCGGAGATGATCAAGCTCGAGCAGAACTATCGCTCGACCCAGACGATCCTCTCGGCGGCCAACGCGGTCGTGTCGCACAACCGCGAACGGCGCCCGAAGGAGCTGTGGACCGACATCGCCGGGGGCGATCCGGTGCAGCTGTACGAGCTCGGTGACGAGCACGAGGAGGCGCGCTGGGTGGCGGGGGAGATCGACCGCCTCGCCGAGGAGGACGAGGTGAAGCGCTCCGACGTCGCGGTCTTCTACCGGACCAACGCGATGAGCCGCGTGCTGGAGGAGACGCTGCAGCGCTTCGACGTCAACTACCAGGTGATCGGCGGGACCAAGTTCTACGACCGCAAGGAGATCAAAGACGCCTTCGCCTACCTCGGCTTCCTCGCCAACCCGGCCGACCTGGTCGCCTTCGGCCGGATCGTGAACGAGCCGAAACGCGGGATCGGCGACACCACCCAGGGCCGGCTCACCGCCTACGCGAACACCACCGGGCTGACGATCTGGGAGGTGATCGAACGGGTCGAGGACGTGCCCGGGATGAGCGCCGCGGCGATCAAGTCGGTCGGCCGCTTCTTCGAGATGATGGACTCGTTGAAGGACCACGTCGAGGACTCCTCGGTGCATTCGTTGCTGGAGCGGACGCTGAACGAGAGCGGCTACATGGAAGCGCTGAACGCCGAACGCACGGTGGAGGCGGAAGGGCGGGCGGAGAACCTCGAGGCGCTGCTCGAGGGCGCCACCGAGTTCGACCGCGAGCGTGAGATCGAGGGCGAGAGCGACATCACCCCGCTGGAGGAGTACCTGCAGACGAACATGCTGCGCTCCGAGCAGGACGCGCTGGAAGGTGCCGAGCAGGAAAAAGTCACGCTGATGACGCTCCACAACGCCAAGGGCCTGGAGTACGACACGGTCTTCATCATCGGCTGCGAGGAGGGCGCCTTCCCGCACATGCGGGCGCTGGAGGAGGGCGGAGAAGAGGAGGAGCGTCGGCTCTGTTACGTCGGCATCACCCGCGCCGAACGGCGCCTCTTCTTGACCTGGGCGCGCGAACGCCAGCTCT
>Ga0134125_10002941_pt1 | contig 19971 bp, 14 predicted proteins | sample KB31751_FD_96464 | JGI IMG/M metagenome (GOLD analysis project Ga0134125, IMG submission 96464) | Terrestrial soil microbial communities with excess Nitrogen fertilizer from Kellogg Biological Station, Michigan, USA - KB3-175-1 | ecosystem: Environmental > Terrestrial > Soil > Unclassified ... | reverse complement strand
GAGCTTCGGGCAAAGCGCCGCACGCGTGGCATTGACCCAATGCGAAGCCGATGTGTCCTATTTGGTCGCGCAGATTGCGGCGAATCAAAAGCGCCTCTATGATCGCTTGTCGTCCGTGGGCCGCGTGGAGCTGGGCGCCCCGGCGCCCGGTGGCATGTATGCCTTCTTTCGAATCAGCGGGCTGAGTGACAGCTTGTCGTTCTGCAGGCAGCTCGTTGCCGAGGCCCGCGTCGGACTCGCTCCCGGATCGGCATTCGGCGATGATTCGCGGGAATTTGTCCGCTGGTGCATTGCCACGGATCCCCGGAAACTCGAGGCAGGGCTGGATCGATTCGTGTCCTATCTTTGAGGGCTGGAGCGCTCACGCGGTCATCCGGCCAAGCGCCTGCGGATCGCGTCCTCCGGGAAGGGCGCCGACGATGCGCGCGCTACCCATGGCAAAAGCAAACTCCACCTGCACGCCCCGACGCGCGCGGATCTCGGCCTCATCGCGGTCTGGCCGCATCAGCAGATAGACGGGATCGTCAATCGACGCGTCCACTCGCAAGCAGAAACGATCCAGTGACGATACGCGGCGGACCTGGACGTCCCCCAACGCTACTTTCGTAAGTTGGTTCAGGTTGGAGCTCACGCAATTGCGTGCTCCGGGCTCTGTCACCTGCCGGGTGTTATAGAAAGTCAGCAGCCGGGCCACATGGCCAAACAAGGGCAGGGGGAAGGATACTTCAGTTGCGGATGCCGCGGCTCGCGCGCGCGGACGGTCAGACCAGTGGGCGCTCATCAATTTGGTCGGCGGCGCGGGCCCGGAAGCCGCTTCGGGCGAGAGGCCACCACGGACCAGGCTCATCGCGCGCGCGCCGAGCTCGATGCGAGCCATTTTCTTGGGAAAGCCATAAACTTCGCGCCCGGCGGCCATTGCCGTGTCGTCATCGACGTAGAGACAGATCGGGTAGAGGCCCATTCTACCGATCGGATTGACGCCCCGTTCCCGAACGAACGCCGCAAGCAATACCTCGTTGTAGCTGTAGCGCGCGCCGCTTGGATCGCATCGAGCATGTACATCCTCGTGGCGCAGGGCTGCGAACAGCATCCGACCGCCAAGTCCGGGGAACAGTCTCAGATCAGGAGAGATCGCTTCGGCCAGACGCTCGGGATTGGCATCCAAAAGGAAGACTGACGCCGTGGAGCGCGGGAAGCAGTATGGCGGCGGCAGCACGAGCGGCGCGCTGCGCGGCACCCCGGCGAACCGGCGCGCCTCTACATCCTGCGGTGAACCCAGGGCGCGCGCTGCAATGAGCCCGGCGACCTTGATCGCGCCCTCGGCGGCCGCCTCCACGCAGGGAAGGGCGAACTCGTTGCGCACCCACGCGCCTGCGAGACAGAGGTTCGTGAGCGGGCTTTGATGCGCAGGCCGCAAGGGTAGCTCACCCGGCCGGGTCAGCAGGTAGCGATGGAATGGTTCGCGATTGCGCCGCAGGACAACATGCATGTCCGCCGGGTCGTCCGGGATCCTGAAGCCTGCATCCCGGAGCCCTTTGATGAAGCCCGCTTTGATGACCGGGTCCGGAATGTCCTCATATCCTCGTTCGGGTCCGGTCGCGATGATTTCGTGCCGGAGCGGGAGGTCCTCCGGCGGCCGCGTCGCACGGACCCGTGTGATCGGACAGAGGATCCCGAAAGGCGCAGGCATGCCGGTGACCATGCTGTCGATTCCCTGTGGGACGGGGTCATCCCTGAACCAAGCTTGGATGGAGAAGCTCGAGACCGTCTGCAGTTTGTGCACGTTGCGGAAATAGTCGTGCTGAGAGGCAATCGCGCCAAAGTCCAGCTGCTTGAAGTCCTCGAGCCCAAGTGCAAGCACGTATTCGTCCGCCGCGACGGAAACCCGGCCTCCCGTAGCCTGACTCTCGAAATCGAGACCCACGACCCTGGCGCCGGCGTCGTCCGTTCGAACCCTGGTGAGTTTCTGGTTGAACTCGATCCTGCCCCGGCAGCCATCCGTGAAGTGTCGTCGCAGCGGTGCAATGATGCTCGCCGTCGTAGGCAGGTTGAAGTAGTAGTGCCAACGCTTGGAGAAGATCTTGTAGATCGACTCGAGTGCGACCGCCGCCGAGAGCTCCGATGGAGCATTGAAGGCGGCTTCGTAGAACTGGCGGAAGAACCCGCTCTGCAACACCGACTCCGGCACCCCGTGCTTGCGCGCGAGCGCCCGCAGATCACACGGGTCGTAAGCATCGAGCACGCCCATGCCCTTTCGCTTGACATCGAGCACGAGCTTGGTGATTGCAGGAGCGGCGGCGAGTAACCGTACCTTCTGGGCAGTCGTGAATCCGCGGTAGGTCGCCGGCCAGGTGCGCAGGTCGAAGCGGTGAATCGCGCCCCGCTCGTGGACGAAAATATGCTCCTTGCTGCGGGTCAGATTTTCGTGGGCACCGACTTTTTTGAGGATGGGCAGGATGTGGTCATAGAAACCGAACAGCGCATGTAGGCCGTGCTCTACCGGGTACCCCTGCTCGCTCCAGCTCGCCAGTTGACCGCCGATCATCTTCTCGTCCGCGGCGGAGTACAGCGTGATCGCGGCGTGCGGCAGCCTTTCCCGGAGCGTTATACCGGCCACGAACGAGGCGATGCCACCCCCGACGATCGCAATTCTGAGAGGTGCAGACGGGTCTCTGGAGCTCCAACGCATAGATGGGCAAGTCCTTCGACATGGGCCTTGCATCTATTAACCGGAAACGGAGCCGAAACCCGCCAGGACCGGGCCTCGCCTGTCCGGCTGCTTCTAAGTTATTGATTGTATGAAGATGGAGCTCGTCGACGATTGGACGAGCTCCGGTCCGATGAGGTCGCCTGGGCGGCGCCCACCGGACCGGTCAGCGACTTTCTACGAAACCGTCGGTGTCGATTTACTTGTTTTGAATCGTCGGATTCGTTGAGACGTCCGGGTCCGAGCCTCTCTCTGGCATGCCCTGTATCGTCGTCTCGGTTGCGTTTCCTCCCGTGCCTTCGTGGGTCTCTTCTTCTGCGGGCTCAGCGGGTTCTGCGATTCTGTCTTCGGGATGCATACGAGTTCTCCACTGACAGGAACCCGGATGCTACCACCGCGAAGGCAGCGCTGAATGCAGCCATGCGACTCTGGAGCGGTCCGGCAAGGCCGGCCGGGCTTCCGATCAAGGCCGCAGGCCCGGCCAGGCGCGCGGGAAGAGCGCGACGGCGTTCTCGCGATAGATCTTGTCCACGACGCTGCGCGGCAGGTGCATGCCGCGGAACGCACGGTCGAGGTCCGGCGAGCGCATCTCATCGTCGGTGACGAGGAAGCGCCAGTCCCGGCGCCAATCGGCCGCGATTTGAGCGACCGCCTGCGGATCGTTGTCCTTCGGACCATATTCGTCATCCGTACCATAGAGGATCCGGTCCTGGTAGCGGATGAGGAACGCTCTGACCTTGTCAGGATGAGTCTCGGCCTGGTGCTCGAGATGGCTGATGCGCGCCGCCATGTCGACATTCGCCTCGGGAAACCGGTCGAGGAAAGCGGCAATGCGATCGACGTCCCATTCGAGGGACGCGAGGTGCACCGCATCGAAGCGCAGTCGCGGATGGGCGGCGAGCATCCGGTCGCGGGCCGCCAGGATCTCATCGTGCTTCGGCATGTCTGGATGCAGGTACATGTAGTACTGCGGATGCTGCCTATAGTAGTCGGCATCTCCCTTGACGGTCATTTTCGAGTAGGGGAGCCAGCAGTTGAGCGGCTCCGCCATGTGGCCGAGCAACACGACGTGCTCGTGCTCCAGCGTGGAGTAGATCGGCTCGAGTCTCGGGTCGTCCGGCATCACATACCGCCCGTTGGTGTCGCGCACGACCATTCCGAAGTTCTTCCAGATCTTTATTCCTGCCGCGCCCTGTGCCAGTGCGTCCTCGATCTGGCGCACCGCCTCACGAGACCAACCCGGCTTCGTGAAGCCGGCAGCCGAGAACGTTCCGGCGAATGCGACCCGTCCCGGGTATCGGCGTCGTAGAGATGCACTGTCCTCGATTTGCCAGGGGACACGCCCATGCTCGGGAGAATCGACATCTATCGTCAGAATGTGGAATCGGTCGCGAGCCGCCTCGGCCATCAGCAGGCTCGCCCGTCCGTAGACGTGCATGTGAGCATCCACCTTCTCCGTGCGTCCGAAATCGGAGGTGGCGTAGAAGCGCTCCTGCGAACGCGCGTCTGCCGGATTGAGGACCAGCAGCCACAGCGTAACCAGCGCGAGCAGATGCGAATTTTTGAGCGTGGACATTTGTTCAGGCCTTGCTGATTTCCCGGACCACTCGCTGCGCCGAGCGAATACATGATTCCATTCCGCGGCTCAGCAGGTCCGCATACGTTCCTGCAAAGTAAATTCGGCCCTCCGGCTGCAGGATTTGCGGCCAGAATTTGTGCATCTCTCCGAGCGGGAACGGCAGCATCTCACAGCTCGGGGCAAACTCGTCCTGAGTCCAGTCCTTGGTCAGCGCCGCCACGATGGTGTCGTGTTTTCCCGGGTAAACCTGCCGAAACACGGCCAACACCCGCTGCGGCGACAGCCCTCCCGGGCCATAGGCCTTCAACAGGACGCGCGGCGTCTTCACTTCGCTCGGCATTTCCCAGATGGAGGAGATGAGAGGGTGGTCGAACTCCATGTTGATGCTTTTGAGCCCATCCTCGAGCCAGAACTTCGAGCCGGCCTCGAACACGTAGAAGGGATGTGATGTGTATGTCAGGTTATCCACGACGTGCTGCTTTGCCGGCGAGAGGGCGGGCGCAATGGGAATGCTTCTGAAGACCGTGAGACTGATGCAGTTGACGAAGAAATCCGCGTCCAGGGTCTTGCTTTCCTCACCTCCATACTCACGGTAGCTCACCGTGACGCCATCATGGCTTTGCCGGATGGCAGTGATCCGGTGTGCCAGTCTCACCCGTTGGCCGAGCCGCCGAGCGAAGGCAATGGGGAGCTGCTCGTTCCCGCCTTTGAGTCGAAACATCTCGCCTTCGGAAGACGGGATGCGCCGATGCCTCATGGCGGCCAGTCTCCAGATGCGATAAAGGGCGCTGCTTTGCTCTTCCCCAAGAGAATCGACGGCCGCCGGGGAAGCGCCTTCTCTTCTCAAAAAATCGCTGATGGCTACTTTGTCGAGATCGTCGAGGCCCACGCCGAACGGGTGATACGGATCCTTGATCCTGTCCACATAGGGCTGCAGATAGGTGCTCTCGAGCTCGTACCACGGATGTTTCGATAGAAACCTCACCTCACGGCCGTTGAAGCCGAGCCGGGCGAGCGTCGCGGGATCGGCCAGCATCCTGTTCGTATAGAAGCTGCCGCCGATCATCCGAAGATCATGATCGTTGTAGGGGAGCCAGGAGCCTTCGGCATTCGGATAGGGAATCAGCGGAATGCCGAACTCCTCGGCATACTCGAGCAGGCGCTCGTAACCCGGCTTGGTGATGTGGTCAGCACCGAAATCGGCGTAGAGCCCATCCGAGAGGCCGTCGCTGCCGGTGAACACATGGCCGCCATACCTTCCCGCAGCTTCGAGAAGGGTGACGTCGAACCCGGCCTTCATCAGCTCGTAGCCGCAACAGAGGCCCGTGATGCCGGCGCCGCCGATCACGACTTTCCGGGATCGCGAGCGACCGGCAGGTGTGACTCTCGAGGCGGCAGCTGCCGCCATGGCGCCCGAATCGATCATGGAAGCGCTGGCGCCGGCGAGGAGCGTCTTCAGGAACGTCCGGCGAATCATCGGTGTCTCGACTACCTTGGCGCGCGCGCCAGTACCTCCAGGCTCGTGGCGCTGAGCGGGGTGCCGTTGAGCCTCGCGGCCTGGATGGCTGCGCCAACATCGGGAGGCAAGAGGGCCGCGACGAGCTGGTACTGAGTGGACCGCTGCCGCAGCTGCGACTCGAGCAGATCGCGTAGACCGTTACCGGGCTGGAAGAGACCCCCGGAGGTGGACACCGAGATGCTGACTGCAGTGGGAATCTGCAGGTGCCCGCGCACTGCATCGACGATGTCCGCGAGCTCCCGCGCCGCACTCTCGAACAGTCCGAGCGCGGCCCGATCCCCGTCCACCGCTGCTGCGGCAACGACCTTCGAGAGCTGTGCGAACTGACTGCGCTCGGCGATGTCCTTACCGTAGATCGCGGCGCAGAGATCGAGGTCGCTGTCCAGTCCGAAATGCCTTCGCACGTGCTCGTACAGAGGCCCGCGTGACTGGCGGCCGTCGCTCATGCGCGAGAACAGCCTCAGTCCCTCGCGGGCGAGCCAGTAAGAAGACCCTTCGTCGCCGAACAGCTCGCCCCAGCCGCCCGCGCGGGCCGTGCGGCCGGCGTATTCCCCATAAGCGATCGAGCCGGTGCCGGACACGATGTTGATGCCATCGCGGCCCGCGAGGGCGCCTGCCCAGCCGCACACCATGTCATTGGCGCAGCGGTAGCGCCGGTGGGGCAGAGCTTCCTGGGGCGCCGCATCCAGAGCAGGCAGCAGCTCGCTGTCTTCTCCGTATGCCGGCAAGCCCAGGAATGCGTAATTGAGATCTTCCGCGCGCATCTGGCCCTGACGCAGGGTATGCGCTATGCCGCGCGCGAGCATGTCACGCAGCCCGTCGAGCCCGATCTCCAGGTAGTACGCGGGACCTTCCCGGTGAGAGGCCAGCATGCAACCCGCCTCGTCGATCAGTACAAAGCGGGTTTGGGTGCCACCACCATCGACACCGAGAAAGGTCTTCACGATGAAGGCGGAAAAGGATGTATGGATACGCCCTGCACCACGCGATTCACCGTGCCGGCGGCATTCGGAATGTCAGGCGACAGCCCGAGCGACATGGATCGCAGCAGCGCGAGCGTCTGCGCGAATGCCACATAGGGTAGACAGAGCTCGAGGTCCGTCAATGGTCCACCGGCGATTGCGCCTGCCTCGACGGCTATGGTGTCGGGACTCTCGCGCTCGGCCGCGCGAGCGGTGAGCGCGACGACCCGTCCCGCCACCGCGTCGCTCCTCAGCTCCTGCAGCAGATCGAGATCGTATTGGCGGGTGTAGGCGTCGTTGCTGAGGAACGTCACCACCAGGGTGCTGCCGTTGACTATGGTCTTCGGGCCGTGGCGGAAGCCGAGCGGCGATTCGCCGATACTGACCACCCGCCCATCGGTCAGCTCGAGCATCTTCAAAGCCGACTCGAGCGCCAGCCCCTTCAGCTCGTTGCTGCCGACGAAAACGACTCGATCGAACTGTGCCCTTACGAGGGTGTCGGCGAGAGGCGCGTGGGCAGTCAGTACTTCGGTGCCCAGGGTTGCGATGGCTTCGATACGCCCGGCATGCGTCGGCAGCGCTCCGAGCGCCAACGCCGCCGCCAGCAGCATTCCGGTGAAGCTCGAAGTCATCGCGAAGCTCTGGTCGTTGCAGGCCTCGGGCAGCACGATCGGGTAGGCGTGCCGCAGGCCGCGCGCGCGGCGACTGAGCTCGCCTTGCGCATTGCAAGTAACGATCAGATGATGGCACTCATCGATCTGCCGCTCCGCCAGCTCGAGGGCGGCGACGCTCTCCGGGCTGTCGCCGGAGCGGGCGAAATGCACCATCAGGGTCGGCGTCTTTGCACCCAGCGTACCCCGCGGACTCGCAACGATGTCGGTCGTAGGAATCGCCTCGGCCTGCCGTCCGGCCTTGGACAGCGCCGGAGCGAGACACTTCCCGATGTAGGCCGAAGTGCCGGCGCCCGTAAGGACAATGCGCAATCCCGGATTGGCGAGGAGAGGCGCCAACCAGCCCCGCAAGCCGGCGTCCGTGCCGATCTGCCGTGCAATCAGCGGCCACAGCTTGGGCTGTTGAGCGATCTCGCGGGCCGTCCACTGCGCGCCGGCGGAGCGGGCCTGCGTGGCGCTGAGGCCCAGAGCTTGTGTGGAATCGTTCACCGTGTCTTCCGTTCTCAGTAGCGCCAGGCGACTCCGAGCACATACGTGCGGCCGAAGGCGCTGTACCCATAGCCTACGCCGCTCTCGCTCCCACCGGTGTTCTGGCCGGGAGCCCAGGGCAGGAGTGGATTGCCGTTGAGGTAAGTGCGGGCGATCGAGTTGCTGAGATTCTTGCCTTCCCAGTAGACCTCGAGTCCGTGGGTGATGTGGTAGTGCAGGCTCGCGGTGACCCAGTTGGATGGCTGGGTAATTGCCGGCCAGCCGGGAACCTCCGTGCATTCCGAGCATGCAGCGGTGAAGCCCGACTGGTGATCCCAATTGACGTCCGCGCTGATCGGGCCCTTGTCGTAGAAGAATCCGATCGTGAACGTGGTAGGCGGCGCGGCATTGATCGCACCGACGAAGTTGCCGTACTGGTCATAGCTGCGCGTACGCGTGGCGGTGAACTGCATGCGGGTACCAAAGCCCCCGGCCAGAATCTCCTGCCAGGTGAGCTCCACGCCCGAGTACGTGCTCTCCGCGCCGTTCGCCGGTGCTGTGATCGTCCATAAGAAGGGTGTGCCGGGCACCGTACCTGGTGGCCCACCGACGTACTGCAGAGTTCCCAGGTCGACGTTGGTCGAGACTGCATCGTAGATATCATCCTTGACCCTCTTCGCGAATACATCCGCCGTGAATGCAGAGTGCGGCGAATAGTACCATTCGAGCGAGAGGTCGACCTGGTTCGCCCGGATCGGCTTCAATCCCGCCGTCCCGTTGTAATCGAGCTGCGGCGTGCCGTTCTCGGCATTGTTGTTCGAGGTCGGCGCAAGCTGGCTCAGGTTGGGCCGTGCCATGGTTTGGGCCAGCGCCAGGCGGGCCTGGAGCTGATTGCGCACCACCCAGTAGGCGAGGTTCAGCGAGGGCAGCGCCAACGTATAGCTGCCGTTGGCGCCGAGCGCCTGCGAGGTGCCGTACTGGACGTTCCAGGTCTGGGTGCTGCTCGCCGTATTCGAGGGTGTCCACAGCGATACCGGTACGGCGGAGGCGGTGTTTGCGGTAGTCGTGGTGTGCACCATGCGCAGGCCCACGTTACCCGACCAGCGTGATCCGCCGAAGTCCGCCTCCAGATAACCCGAGATGGTCTTCTCCGTCACCGCGTAGGAGTTGTAAGGATTGACTTGCGGCTCAGTGAGCGAGAAGTCGAAGGGTGTGTAGGGACCCGTGCACGGCGTCGCGGTGCAGTAGAACGGGTTGGGCTTGCCGTCCAGGCTCTTGAGGAAGGCGAGGAGCTGCCCGGCGTTGAGCTGCGGCAGTACCATCGGATACGAGCCACCCGCGCCCTCCATGAAGTTGGGCAGACTCATGAGCGAGACGACATTGAATCCCTGCGAGCCGAACGAATAGGGATTGCACTGCACCGGACAGCCCCCGGTCTGGTAAAGCGTGCCGTACTGGCCAGAGCCATTGGTCCAGTCATTGTCGGAGTCGACCTGCTCCTTGTCGCGGTGACTGCCGCTCACGCCGAAGAGCACCTGCTCGAGGATCCCCATGTTCGCCCGCCAGGCGCCGGTCAGCGTGAGCCCGGTGATCTTGTCGTGCACCGAGAAGCCGTTGAGGCCCACGTAGTGCGTCGACCAGTAATTGTTGCTGTTGAGATAGCGGGAATTCATCAGCGCGGTGTACGAGCAGTAGCCCGCGTTGGTCGTACTGTCGGTCCCGGCAGGGCAGGCCGAGAGCCCGAGCTGGTCCGGTGGCACGACTACGTTGATGTTCGGCAGGCTGTTGGGCTCGTCGGCGAAGTTGAGGATGTCTTCGGCCGTGGGCTGATCGTTCACCAGGCCGGCGGTCACGAAGGTGTCCTCGCCGGCTTCGGGACGGCTCGCGGTGGAGCGGTAGAGATCCGCACCGAACGTCAGGCTGTCGGTCGGCTTCCACTGCGCGTTGAGGCCGTAGAGGAAGGTGTCGACCTTGCGGTTGATCGTGTTGTTGACCATCTCAGGCTGGAAGTTGTCCACGACCATCGAGGTGATGACGCCATCCTGTATTCCCGGGTTGTTCTCGAACGGCGTGCCGTCCGGATTGGCGGCGAAGTAGTAGGACTCGTTGTAGCCGAACTGCGGGTCGTTGAGGTGCGTCCAGAGCGCGTCGGCCTTGAGGCGGAAGCTGTCGTTCGGGCGCCATTCCACATTGCCGATGAGGCCATACCGCTTCTTGTCATCGAAGATCGAGCCGAAGGTGATGCAGCAGGGCGTGGCGATGAGCGGCGTGGATCCGGGGGGCGGCGTGACTCCATCGGGCGGGTATGGATAGCTGATGGGCCCGTAGATGTTCTGGTTGTAGGCGTTCAGCGAGTCGGTACGGGACTTCAGGTTCGTGTCCACGGCACCGAGCACGAATCCGAGCGTCCGGTCCGCGTTGGTGTCGCTGATGAAGGCCGAGAACTTCTTGCTGGTCAGGTGCGACATATCGTTCCAGTCGCCTTCGGCGTGGGCATCCGCGTGAAATCCCGGATGCTCGAAGGCACTGGCGGTATGCAGATTCACCGTGCCGCCGATGCTGCCCTCCACCGCGGAAGCCTCCGGCGACTTCAGGACGTCGGCACCGGTGATGAGCTCCGCCGGCAGCACGTCGAAGGCGATGTCGCGGCCGCTGTCGTCGCTCGCGAGAATGCGGTTGTCCAGCGTCACGATGTTGTATTCGGAGCTCAGGCCCTGGACGGTGATCTTCTGACCCTCGCCGCCCGTCGTGCGTGAGACCGTGATGCCGGGCAGGTGCTCGAGGGAGTCCGCGACATCGGCATCCGGGAAGCGGCCGAGCTCGGTCGAGTCGATCGAATCGAGCATGACCGGGGCGAATTCCTTGGTATCGAGCGCCTTCTCGAGATCCGCCCGGATGCCGGTGACGATCACCTCATGGAGCTGCTCCGACGGGCTGCCGGACACGTCGGCCGCCTGGACATTCGTAGCAGGAGCGGGATCCGCCGTAGCAGCATCGGCCGCTTGCCCGGCCGCCGGCCCGGCCAGCTGCAGAGCGAGGAGGAGGCTGCAGGCGCCGACTGCGGCCGCAGAGTCGGGGTACATCTTCATGTTACGGTGCCTTCTTCTGGTGTTTGCGGATCGCAGGCCCGCGAGTAACGAGAGAGAACGTGTCGGATGTGGTGAATGACGAGATCGGTCATTCGCATGCGTATCTTCCCGGCTCGCACGGCGGCGTGAGCCGCGGGGAGATACTGGGAGAGGAGCGTGAGGGGCGGGGCGCCGCTCTCGAAGGTGGTGCGCAGACGCCCGAGGGCCGCGACCACCGTCGGATCCGGCCAGTAGTAACGGATGCGGTCGCTCAGGCTGTACTGCAGCTGCAGATCGAGCGCTGCGCCGCTGCCGTGGTAATACTTGCGCCAGTGCCGCGGGTCGGCATGCATGGCCTTCAGGATCGTGGTGCGCACGTTGGCGGTGCGCGCTTCGCCGCGCCATTCGTGCTCGATGCTGTCCAGCGCCCACACTGCCTCGCGCAGGGCGAAAGTGACCGCGGGACCTACCTTGAGGATCGCGAAGTGATCGCGCACCAGGGCCCTGAGGGCCGCTTCCGTCTGGTAATCGGTGGAGTGTGCCTCGAACACGATGTTGGGCAGGTCGCCGAGACAGCCGCTGAGGCGCTGCGCTCTTTCCGGCCGATAGTCGATGACCCGGTCGTGATCGAACTCGACGCCGGGCTGCACCACGAGACCCATGACGCGATCCCAGGCGCTCTGCAGGTCTTGGCTCACGAATGCCGAGCGATGCGCGGCGACCGTTGCGAGCGCCGCGCGCGGCTCGGTGACGGCGAGCTCGTGCAGATCCTCCTGGGCGCCACCGGGTACGGGGACCTCGGTGCCGACCACGTAGACCGGTGGCTCGCCGCCGGATCCGCGCCACGCTGCCTCGGCATGGCTGCAGAGCGTGGCCGTGCGCTCAGCCACGATCTCATCGCAGAGGACCGGCGGGTCACCCGCGCACGACATCGAGCAATCGAGGTGAATCTTGCGATAGCCCGCTTGGACGTACTCACCCACCATGACGCCCGCGCGCGCGAGCGCCTCGTGAGCCGGCAAGGACTGCCAGGCGTTGGGGCCCAAATGGTCGCCGCCGAGAAGGACGCGCTCGCGCGCCAGCCCGCTCTCATCCGCCAGACCCAACACGAGATCGCGGAATTGCGCCGGCCGCAGTCCCGTGTAGCCGCCCTCCTGATTCACCTGATTCGAGGTGGCTTCGATCAGCGCGTAACCGTCCACCGCGCGCGCGTGCTCGAGCGCGGCCCGCAGTGCCAGCGGATGCGCCGAGCAGACGGAGTAGATCCCGGCGGCCTCGCCGTGCCGGTGGCGTCGGACCAGGTCGAGGAGGGCCTTCACGTCGCCTCCTCGGGCTCGATGGCAAGCAGGGCCGCCGCGGCGAAGGCCAGCACGATGCCGATGATCTTGAGCGGCTCGGGGACCAAACCTAACAGCGCGAGAGCGAGCAGCGCGGTGATGAGAGGTGCCCCGGCATTGGTGAGCGGTGAGACGACGATCGCCTTGCCGTAGCGGAAGGCGTAGACCAGCGTGAGTGCGCCCACCGAGTTGAGTATCTGGGTGGCGGCGGCGAGGTAGGGCCCCTCGAGGCCGTAGTTGATCGGCTGCGAGAAATCGGTCATCCACAGCGCGACCGGCACCAGGGCGAGCCCCATGAGCGTCATGTAGAAGAAAATTCCTTCAGCGCTCATGCTGCGATTGGCGAGCTTGATGAAGAAGGCCTGCACGCCCCAGGCCGCGAGGATGATGAGCGAGTAGAGGAACCAGGCGACGCCGTGGCCGGTCAGTCCCTGGCCCGGTTGGTAGTCGAAAAGTGGCAGAGCGGCCAGGGCGAGGACGATCCCGACCGCACCAATGAGGGTGGTGCGCTCCTGCAGCCAGAGGAGCGACATCGCGATCGTCACGACCGGCGAGAGCGCGATCAGCGGGAAGATGAGATACGTGGGACCGGTATGGACCGCGTGGAAGAGGAGCATCTGTCCGCCCGCACCCGTGAGTCCGATCAGGGCGCCGAGCAACACCGATCGCCGGTCGGTCGGCAGCTTCCATCCGCTGCGACCGAGAGCAAAGAGCGCGGGCGGGATCATGGTGAGCGCCCACACCACGTAGATGAGCGTCTCGGGGAAACCGTGCTCCGCCGGCATTCCTGCAAACGCGCCCCATACGCCCCAAAAGAGCGTCGTGACGAGCGCGTAAAGGAGTCCTGCGCGGCGGCTCACCGGCAGAACCTGCGCCAACGGTCGGTTCAAGGTCCCCCTCACCCGGAATCAAAAGAAAGCTAAGACCGAATCAGAACCCTGCTGATTATTTCGAGTACTTACGTATTGGTCAATACTCGCCAGGTGAACTTCTCGATACGAAAGCGTATATTGCTTAAATCGAAAGATTGCGAAAGAAATCCAGCCCACAACTGATGGCACGACCGACCTTGTGTAACCTTGTGGATCGACCGGGATCGAAAGACATCTATGCACGACCCTCATCCCCGCGATGAAGCGGACGCCGCGCCACGCACGGCCGAGAGAGCGATGGAGCCGCGACTGCTGGTCGAAGAGCGGCGCCGTCGGATTTGCGATCTGCTGCAGGAAAGCGGCCGCGTCACGGTCGTGGCGCTCGCGCAGCGATTCGCCACTTCCGCGGTGACGATTCGCGCCGATCTGGCGGCGCTGGAACGGGCGGGCGCCGTCGTCCGCAGCCATGGCGGAGCTCTCTTGCCGCGCGACGGGCTCGATCAGCCGCTCACGGTGAAAGAGACACTCCATCACACCGAGAAGGTACGCATCGCGCGGCTCGCGGTCTCCCTCATCCGCGACGGCGAGACCATCATTCTCGACTCGGGAACGACCACCGCGGAGATCGCGAAGCAGATCCGCGAGGCGCCGCTGCAATCGATCAATGTCATCACCAACGCGCTCAATGTGGCCATGCTGCTCGCGAGCGCGCCGACGGTGCGGCTGATCATGCCGGGCGGGATCCTGCGGCGTGAGTCCAACTCCCTGTCCGGACACATCGGCGAGGCCGCCCTCGGGGAGCTCAGGGCCGACCGGCTGTTTCTCGGCGCCGATGCCATTGACCCCATGCTCGGGGTGATGACGCCGCACCTGCCGGAAGCGCAACTCAACCTCAAGATGATCGCGATCGCACGTCAGGTGGTCGCGGTGGCGGATTCGTCGAAACTCATGCGCCGCAACATCTCGGTCATTGCGCACGTCGAGCAGCTCGACATGCTCATCACCGACTCCGCGGCGCCACCCGCGGTAGTCGATGAGCTTCGCCGCCGGGGAGTGGAAGTCCTTCTCGCCTGATCGCGCTGATTGCTCAGTGCGGCGCGCTGAGCCGCCGGAAGCTCGATGGCACGAACACAGAGGACATATAGCCGGTCGTCCGTACGTCAACTTCCTTCTGGGACGTCTTGCCGTCGAGGCCGGTCGCCACTACCCGAACGTGGTATTCGCCAGGTTCTGTCCACGTATGCGCGATACGCGAACCCTGTGCCGATACTCCATCGCCAAACGTCCAGTCGTAGGTGAGTACCGGCTCCGTGCCCTGCGTTCTGGCCGAGCAAACCAGCGCTGATCCGGTCCGGCCGCTCGCGGGACACCGGATTTCGAAAGCCGGCGAGGACGCGGGGACACTATCGTCGATTATCTTGAGCACACGAACGGAGTGTGGCGGCAGCGCCAGCCGCACCGTGCCCGCGGTTGCCGGCACCGAGGCCTGCGACTCGAGGACATCCGTCAGTTTGTAAGTGTGTTCCGTGCGCAGTCCGAGATCAGTGAGCTTGATGACGTGCTGCGCCGGCCGCTCGGTCCAGTTGAAGACGGTCAGGATGCTCTGGCGCGCGGATTCCGGCAGGAAGAACACGCTCGGCTGCAGGTCGGCGGCCGAGTAGCTCATCAGGTCTTGCGGAATCGAAGCCTTGCCGAGGCGAACCATGTCGATGAGGTCGCGGTTTTCGATGAGCGCGATCCGCTGCGGCGAGCCCTCGAGCGAGGTCAGGTTGTCCCCGATCTCGAGCATGCCGCCGGAAACCGCCGCGAGCGCCATGGACACCTGCGCTTCGCTCAGCGTCAGCGGCTGCTTCCCTTCGTGCCAGGTCTGGTCGGTGATCCTCTGCTCGGACACCGTGAAGGCATCCGGGTCGGAAACGAAGTAATTCCGGTCCATGTAGTAGCGGGCGGCGATCCCGGTGGCGGCATCGCGACTCGCCTCGAAGGCGTGGCCGGTGTCCTGCGAGATTCGGCCGTAGTCGACATAACCGACGGGATTCAGCATCGGGCTCCCGTCCTTGTCGAGGTATACCCCATCTCCCACGGCGTCGCGGATTACACTCAAGCCGATGCGCTGTGCCTCCATGGCCGTCGTGTGCGGCTTGTAGTAATAGCCTTCGATCGCGCTATCGTCCATGAAATCGAGCTTGATGTAGTGAATTCCCCACTCCCGCACGAGCGTGCGGTACGTCGTGCGCAGGTAAGCCTGGGCGCCGGGATTGGTGGTATCCAGCATGTAGAGCCGGTCCTTGCCGTCCACCACGTTACCGGCGTGGATGGGCTGGCCGCGTGCGTTTTTGATGAGCCAGTCCGGGTGCTGTCGATAGATCGAGGAGCGCTCCGAGACTTCGAATGGCGCGGTCCAGATGCCCGGAGTGAGGCCGAGGCCGCGGACCCGGTATTCGAGTGGGCTCATGCCCTCGGGGAAGAGCGTCGCGTTGGCGCTGATGTACTCGCCGCGGGCGAACTGATAGCCCTCATCGATGTGGAAGAGGTCATAGCCGTATGACTTCAGGTGTTGCGCCTCCCAGGCGGCATTCGTCAGCGCCGCACCGGAGTTGAGCCCGAAGTAATACGCGGTCCAGCTCCACCATCCCATGAGAGGCGGCGCATCGACTCGCGCATGATGGATTTGCCGGATGAGATGGGCGTAGGTCTCGAGCTGGTCGTGATAGTCGCGGCTGACGCTGACGACGATCGTCTCCGAGTCCAGGCGCTCGCCGGGAGCCACCGGCAATGACAGAGTGACCCTGTCTGCCGCCGGCGAATCCGCCAGGGAGTTCTCCTCTTCCAGCTCCGTGGTCCCGGTCGAGTCCACCTGGTATTGATCGATGCGCCGCACGTGGCCAGCCGACAAGAGCTTCAGGCGCAGGACCGTCAGGAACCGCGTCGAGGTCAGCGCGCCGATGAAGAGGCTCGCATGGCTGTCGCGGTTGTAGATCAACTGGCTGCCGACGCCGCGAGCCATCCCGTGGTCGATCCGATCGAAGTCATGAATCCGCATCGCCGGCCGGTCTTCGCTGAAGCTGTCGGAGAGGACGCGGTCCGCCGTGACGCTCCCGCCGAGGTTGATGACTTGTCCATCGGATGCAGACACCAGCCGGATGGATTCGACATGGATGGGCCCACCGGTGGAGTTCACGACCGCTGCCCGCAGATCCGCGAATGGCTGGGTCGTGTAGACGCGGAGCCAGTAAGTGAGGTTGGGTTGTCCCTTGGAGCCCGAGCAGGTCACCTGCCATTCGGCCGCGTGGCCGAGGTACCCATGGGTCTGCGAACGCTCGACGTCGCAACGCGGGTAGTCCGTCGTACGTATCCAGCGGCCGTCGACCTCCGCCGCCACGGTGGAAACGATCGTGGGAGAGGTTCCGTCGGACGCGCTGACGCTATACACGCCCCGTGCATTCACCGCGATGCGGAGGGGCGAGGCCTGTGCGCCGGCCATTCCCAAAAATAGCAGCGAACCGATGAATGGCGTGGCCAGGGTGGCGTGCCGCCACACCTTGCGCGCCCCCGACGTATAGATGTAGCGTTGCTTCATTTTCTGGAAAATTACTACATCGGACCGCGGTCCGCAACCACGCCGTCGATGATGAGGCAGCGCCCCTGCAACGGCTCGCGAGCGAGCAGCAGGATGTTTGCGCGGGCGTTCTCGCCGAGCCGGCCGTATTCGCCATCCAGGCCCGCTGCGCGAGCCGGAATCGAAGTCACCATGGCGAGCGCCGTCTCCAACGGCAGACCGACATCGCGCACGAGCCGCCGAAGCGTATCGATCATGTCGATGTGCACGCCGGCCAACGAGCCGCGCGCATCGATCAGCTTGCCCTCATGCAAGCGGATTCTCGCGCCGTACAGCTCGAACTCCGGCGGGCCATGCACTGTGGGCATCGCATCGGTAACCGCGAAGAGAGTTCCGGGCGGGCGCTTGGCGCGCACGGCCAGTCGCAACATCGTGTCGGCGACGTGCCATCCGTCGGCGATGACCCCGCACCACGCGGCGCTGTCGAGTGCAACGCCCGTCATTCCGACCTTCTTGGTGGTGAGGGGTGGCATCCCGTTGAATAGATGTGTGAAGAGACTCGCGCCTTCTGCGAGCGCTGCGCGGGTCTCACGCTCGCTCGCGCCGCTGTGGCCGATCGACACACGCACACCCATGGCGACCAGCTCCCGCAGGACACCGGGCGGCAGGCGCTCGGGAGCCACGGTGAGGATCACAGGTATGCCGCGGTCGCGCAGCCGGCGGAGCAGGCGACGGGTGTGGTCATCATAGGGCCTGATGAGCTCGAGCGCGTGCGCTCCGCGGAAATCCGGTGAGATGTGCGGGCCTTCGATGTGCATTCCCGTGACACCGTGCCGGCCGTACACCGCAATGACTGCCTCCACGGCCTGCTCCATGACCGCCGGAGAGCTGGTGAGAAGGGTCGGCATCCAGGCGCCCGTGCCTCCCTTGCGGTGGGCGGCTGCAATGGCGATGAGCGCCTCCGGCGTGGGCTCGTTGTTGAAGAGCCGTCCGCCGCCGCCGTTGACCTGGCAGTCGACGAACGCGGGACACGCGATGCAATCGCTCTGCCAACACGGCGCAGCGTCCACGCGAGACTCGTCCGCTGCGCGCACGGCGGTGATCCGACCGGCTTCGATTCGCAGCGCCATGCCCCTGCGCAGCCGCTCGCCGTCGAAGAGCATCACCGGCTGCAGCCACCATGGCCCGCTCGTCGGCGACCCGGCATCGGCCGCTGTCGGATCCGCCGGAGAGAGTGTTCTCATGCGCGCTGGGTGCGTGGGCTCAGGAATGAGTCAACAGCATCGCTGCGCCGCGCGTTCCGCTGGCATCGCCGAAGCGCGCCACCGCGAAGCGAGTCTCGCGGCTCGAGATCTGGCACGTGCGGTAGGTATCCGCAAGCATCTGCGCCACCTCGGGGATCCGCGACAGGCCGCCGCCCAGCACCACACAGTCCATGTCTATGGTGCACTGTGCCGTGTGAATCAGCTCGGCGAGCAGTGTCAGCCACTCGCGCATGGTCGCAGCCATGGCCTCATCCCCGCTCCGGGCGAGCTGTGCGATCTCCTCCGGCGTGCGACCGGCACCGCCATGGCGCGCGGCCAGGCGCGCGAGCCCCGGTCCCGATACCAATGTCTCATAGCACCCGATCCGACCACAGCCGCAGAGCAGCAGGGGGAGTGAGCATTGCGCAACCAGCCGTCCCGGTATGCCCAAGTGCCCGAGCTCACCCGGCAGATCGTTGTACCCGAGCACCAGCCGTCCCTGCCGGGTGACGCCGCCGCCGACGCCCGTTCCGAGGATCAGTCCGAGACTGATCTGCGAGCCTTCGCCGGCACCGCCGTTGGCTTCGGAAAGCGCGAAGCACTTGCAGTCGTTGGCCATGGCGACGTTGCGGCCGAGCTTTGCGGCGAGATCCTCGCGCAGTGGGCGTCCGGTCGCCGGCAGGTTCGAAGTCAGGGCGCGGCCGTTCGCCTGATCGACCAGTCCCGGAAGTCCGATACCGAGGTCGACCGCACCGCCGGAGCGCGAATCGAGCCAGCGCACCTCACCGACGATGCAGTCCAGGAGCTCTTCATAGGTCGCGCAGGCCGTGTCCACACGCCGCCGCTCGAGCGCGTGAAACCCACCGTCGAACAGGCCAGTCTCGATCTTGCTGCCGCCAACGTCCATTCCCCCAACCAGCGGGCTTCTTCGGGCCGGCGGCGGTTCGGGCGTCTGCATGTCCGGCCTCACCGTTGCGCTTTGCGCCGCCCGACAGCCCGCTGCCCGGTGTGGGCGTCGACGCAATGGACCGCGATACCGAGGCCCTCCAGTTGCTGCACGAGCGCGGGATCCACGTCGGTATCGGTCACTATGACATTGACTTTGCGGATGTCGCAGATGCGATGCAGGCTCGGCGTACCGAACTTCGATGAGTCGGCCAGCACGACCACGCGATCGCTGGCGCGGATCATGGCGGCGTTCTTGTGCGCCTCTTCCTCGTTGAAAGTGCTGAGTCCCAACCGCAGGTCTATCGAGTCCGCACCGAGGAAGAATGTGTCGAAATGCAATTCCGCGAGGAAGCGCTCGATGAACCGCCCACCCACCGTCATGGTGTCATAGCGGATCGTGCCGGCGGGGAGAATGACTTCGTGCTGCTTGTAGCGGCTGAGGAGATTCACCACCTCGAGGTCTGCGGTGAGGATCGAGAGGCCGCGCGCCTCCCCGAGCTGGGTGGCGAAGGTGCGCAGGGTCGAGCCCGAGTCGATGATGATCGCGCGCTCCCGCTCGATGAGACCCGCGGCGTAGCGGGCTATCGAGCGCTTCTTGCTGACGTTGACCTGCTCCCGGTCGGAGATGTTGGGCGCGATCAGGTTGAGGCGAAATTCCGGCAGCTCGCGCGCCAGGGATTTCGCCAGCTCGATCCGGAACTCGGGAACGCCTCTGCAGCCGTAGCTCTTGCAGTAGCGCACGATGCTCGGCTCGCTGACGCCGGCTCCGGCCGCAATGGTCCGCAGGGGGGCGTGCATGAAGGAGTCCGGGTCCGCGACCAGGTACTTCGCGATCCGGCCGAACGCCTTCGAGAGATGTCCCATGTCCGAGCGGATGCGCCGGAGAAGGTCTCCCGGCGCCTGCTGTGAGGGGGGAGCAGCAGCCGGCGGCATGGCCGCGCCGGATTGCTCTCGACGTGAGTTGCGGCTCATGGGCCTGCTCCTGCCAGTGCGCGTAGATTGTCCATTCTACGACGCGCGTAGAGAGCGTAGCTCAG
>Ga0134125_10002940_pt1 | contig 19974 bp, 20 predicted proteins | sample KB31751_FD_96464 | JGI IMG/M metagenome (GOLD analysis project Ga0134125, IMG submission 96464) | Terrestrial soil microbial communities with excess Nitrogen fertilizer from Kellogg Biological Station, Michigan, USA - KB3-175-1 | ecosystem: Environmental > Terrestrial > Soil > Unclassified ... | reverse complement strand
GTCGGGCTGACAGGATTTGAACCTGCGACCACTTGACCCCCAGTCAAGTGCGCTACCAAACTGCGCCACAGCCCGCGGTGCTGCCGGGATCGCCGGCAGCAGGTCGAAAGCCTACCGCAGACCGACCCTCGCCCCTAAACGGTTACCAGCCGATACAGCCCGATGGCGCCGACCATCACGATCGCCGCTCGCAATGCGGTCGGCGACAGCCGGCGCCCGTAGTGTGCACCGAGGAATCCTCCGACCAGGGAACCCACCGCGATCAATCCCGCCGCCTCCCAGCTGATCCTGTCGAATGCGACGACGGTGTAGGCCACCGCCGCAACGATGTTCACCAGCAGCGACAGCAGGTTCTTCGCGGCGTTCATCCGCTGCATGTCCTCCGGCAGCAGTGCACTCATCGCCGCGATCAGCATGATGCCCTGCGCCGCCGTGAAATAGCCGCCGTAGATCCCGATCACGAACGTGCCGAACACCAGCGCGGCCATCTGTCGTCCGCTCACGTGTTCCGGGGACTGGCCGGATAACTCGGCGCGCCGTCGCGCCCACTCCTGGATGCGCGGCCCGACCACCACCAGACCCAGCGCCAGCACCAGCAGGACAGGCACGACCTTTTCGAACACCGTCTCCGGCAGGTGCAGCAGCAGCCATGACCCGAGACCCGCGCCGATCAGCGACGCCGGTATCTGCCAGCGCAGCCGGTCCCACTGGCCGCGTAGCTCACGCCGATATCCCCAGGTACCCGAGACGCCGCCGGCAACCAGGCCGACCGCATTCGACATCGTCGCCGTCACCGGCGGATAGCCCAGCGCCACCAGGGTCGGAAAGGTGATCAGAGTACCCGAGCCGACGACCGCGTTGATCGCTCCCGCCCCGACGCCCGCCAGGGCGATCAGGATCATGTGGGAAACGGGCACTTGGCTAACCCTAGCGAGACTTCGCGCCCCTCTTTTCCCGCACCCTTAAGTTGATCCGGATCGGGCTGCCCTCGAAGCCGAACGTCTCGCGTAACCGCCGCTCCAGGAACCGGCGGTATCCGGCCTCGAGAAAACCTGTGGTGAACAACACAAATGTCGGCGGACGCGCAGTCGCCTGCGTGGCGAAAAGAATTCGGGGTTGCTTGCCGCCCCGGACCGGTGGCGGCGTGGCGGCCACCACCTCCTTGAAGAAGGTGTTCAACCGCCCCGTCGGCACCCGGGTGTCCCACGACGCAAGCGACTTCTCCAGCGCGGGCACCAGTCTCTGCACCGCCCGGCCCGTCTTGGCCGAGATGTTGACCCGCGGCGCCCACTCCAACTGCGCCAGCTCGCGCTCGATCTCCCGGTCCAGCAGGTAGCGGCGATCCTCGTCGACCAGGTCCCACTTGTTGAACGCCAGCACCAAAGCCCTGCCCGCCTCGATCACCATCGACAGCACCCGCTGGTCCTGTTCGGTCAGCGGCTGCGATGCGTCGATCAACACGACGGCCACCTCGGCGGCATCGATGGCGCCGTGCGTGCGCACCGATGCATAGAACTCGTGTCCGCTCGCCTGCGCGACCTTGCGGCGCAATCCCGCCGTATCGACGAAACGCCAGATTTTGCCGTCCATTTCGATCAGCGAGTCGACCGGGTCGACGGTGGTGCCCGCCACGTCGTGCACCACGGAGCGCTCGTCACCGGCCAGCCGATTCAGCAGCGAGCTCTTGCCCACATTCGGCTTGCCCACCAACGCAACCCGTCGCGGGCCTCCCCCGCCCGACGCCATCTCGGACACCGCTGGCAGTGAATCGACGACCTTGTCCAGAAGATCGGCCACGCCGCGCCCGTGCATCGCACTGACCGGATACGGCTCGCCAAGCCCCAAGGACCACAGCTCCGCTGCGTCTGCCTCGAGACGCTCGTTGTCAACCTTGTTGGCCGCCAAGAAGACTGGCTTGCCCGACCGCTGCAAGAGTCGCGCCGCCGCGTCATCGGCTGTTGTCGCCCCTACCGTCGCATCAACGACGAAGACGATCGCGTCTGCGGTGCGCATTGCCACCGAAGCCTGCTCGGCCACCAACTGCTGCAGACCTTTTGCGTCCGGCTCCCATCCGCCGGTGTCCTGCACGACGAACCGCCGCCCCGACCACAGCGCGTCATACGACACCCGGTCGCGGGTCACACCGGGCACGTCCTGCACCACCGCCTCGCGGCGGCCGAGGATGCGGTTCACCAACGTCGACTTGCCGACGTTCGGGCGGCCCACGACGGCCACCACCGGTGGCGGTGCCGCGGCTTCCTCGATCGCCTCGGCGACCTCTTCCGCGCCGAGCTCCCAATCGCTTTCGTCGGCCCAGGTTGCCTCAGAGTCGTGTGAGCTCATCGCGGCGCCCCGGCATGTTGTGTGACGAGATCCAGAAGATGCGCGATCACCTCTGCCTCGGTCATGTCGCTGGTATCGACCACCAACGCATCGTCGGCCGCCCGCAACGGCGACACCTTCCGCGTCGAATCCAGGTGATCGCGGCGCTTGACGTCGGCAAGCACGGCTTCGTAGTCGTCGCCCAGCCCGGACGCGACGTTCTGGTCGTTGCGCCGCCGTGCGCGTTCCTCGGCCGACGCGGTGAGGAAGATCTTGACGTCGGCGTCGGGCAGCACCACGGAGCCGATGTCGCGGCCCTCGACGACGACGCTCCCCTGGCCCGCCGCCAGTTCGCGCTGCATCTGCACCAACCGCGTGCGCACCGCGGGAACGGCCGAGACCGCCGAGACCGCCTTGGTCACCTCGTCGCCGCGGATCTCGACCGAAACATCTTCGCCGGCAAGGTAAGAGCGATCCTCCTCGGGGTCATACCCGACTGCGAGGTCGACGTTCGCCGCGGTTGCCCCGATAGCGTCCACGTCGCCAAGATCGACCCCGGCACGTAGCACCGCGAGCGTCACGATCCGGTACATCGCGCCGGTATCCAGATAGCGTGCGTCCAATGAACGCGCCAAACCCCGTGACACCGATGACTTTCCGGTGCCTGCGGGTCCGTCGACCGCGATGACCAGCGAGGAGCTCACAACCCCACCGCCTTGTACAACTCCCCGACCTCCTTGCGGCTCAACACCCGGATGCTGCCGGGCCGTTGGTCGCCCAACGACACTGAGCCGATGTCCGTGCGTACCAACTCCTGCACCGGATATCCGACCGCCGCCAACAGCCGCCGCACGATCCGCTTGCGGCCCTCGTGCAGCGTCACCCGCACCAGCGTCTTGCCGGGCACCTTGTCGACAAGCGCGAAATCGTCGACATGCGCAGGCCCGTCGTCCAGTTCTATCCCGGCGCGCAGCTTGCGGCCCAGCCCCCGCGGCACCGAGCCGTCGACGGTTGCCACGTATGTCTTCGGCACCTCGAACGACGGATGCATCAACCGGTGTGCGAGTTCACCGTCGTTGGTCAACAACATCAGCCCTTCGGTGTCGGCGTCAAGACGCCCTACGTGAAACAGCTTCTTGTTGCCCCGCACTCGATGCTCGACAAGGTCGCCGATGCACGGCCGCCCGCGGTCGTCGGACATCGTCGAATGCATCCCCCGCGGCTTGTTGATCGCGAGATGCACCAGCGTGTCATCCACCGTGATGCGGGCGCCGTCGACGCGGATCACCGAAACGTCCGGGTCCACCCGGGTGCCCAGCTCGGTGACCACGCGGTCGTCGACCTCGACCCGGCCGTCGAGGATCATCTTCTCGGCGACGCGCCGCGACGCGATTCCGGCCTGCGACAACACCTTCTGCAGACGCACGCCCTCCGAGTCTGCCATGTCACTCCTGGTCCACGTCGAACGACGTCGGCGCCTCGGCCGCCCGGGCACCGCTGAGCTTCATGAAACGTGGCTCCTCGCCAAGGGATTCGCTCAGGTCGTCGATGACGTCGACGTCGGGCAACAGCGGCGCGATGTCGGGCAGGTCGGTCAACGACGTCAGGCCCAGCCGTTCCAGGAACAGCTCGGTCGTCGCGAACGTTACCGCGCCGGTGTCGGGATCGGTGCCGGCCTCGGTGATCAGCCCGCGCGCCAGCAGCGTGCGCATCACCGCGTCCACGTTCACGCCGCGCACCGCGCTCACCCGGGCCCGCGTCACGGGCTGCCGGTACGCGACCACCGCCAGCGTCTCCAGCGCCGCGCGGGTCAGCTTCGACCTGGCGCCGTCGAGCAGCAGCCGCTCGACATACGGCGCGAATCGCGCCCGGGTGTACATCCGCCAGCCACCGCCGGCTTCCCGCAGATCGATACCGCTGTCGCGGGCCGTGAGCTCTTCGGCCATCAACTGCAACTTGGCCCCCACCCGGTAGGCCGGCTGCTCGGTAGCGACGGCAAGCTGCTCCACCGTCACCGGCGTGTCCACCACCAACAGCAACGCCTCGAGGGCCGCACCGAGTTCGGAGTCCTCCAGCTCGGGTGCGGTCGCGACGTCGATGCCCAGGTCCAGGTCGGTGGGAAGATCCGTGTGGATATCCGTGGGGATTTCGTCATTCATGTTGGTCTACTTCCGCCGCGAGGTGGTCATTGGCCGGCCGCTCTCCGGTCCACGAAACCTGGAGCACACCAAGCGGTTCTGATTGATCGAATGCTACCGCCCGCGACCGATACAGCTCGAGCAGCGCCAGGAACCGGCCGACGATCTCGATCGGCGCCCCGCAGTCGGCCACCAGCTCGGAGAACGTCGCCCATTGCCCGATGCCCCGGCTCTCCAGCAGATTCATCAGATTGCTGACCTGCTCGGGCACCGACACGATGACCTGGTGCAGATGGTCGGTGGCCACCGTCGGCACCGGCCGCGGCGTGAACGCGGCCGCCGCGATCTGCGCGAAGCACTCCGCGTCGACGCCCAGCATCACCTCGGGCAGCAGCTCCTCGTAGCGCTTCTCCAGCGACACCGACCGCGGATAGCTGCGCAGTGCCGCGGCCTCGAGTTCGGCGAACATCTCCGCGACGTGCTTGAACGCCCGGTACTGCAGCAGCCGTGCGAACAGCAGGTCGCGGACCTCCAGCAGCGCGAGGTCGTCCTCGTCGTGCACTTCGCCGGCGGGCAGCAGCCGGGCGGCCTTGAGGTCCAGCAGCGTGGCGGCGACGACGAGGAACGCGGTCGTCTCCTCGAGCTCCATCTGCGGGCCGATCGCCTTGGTGTACGCGATGAAGTCGTCCGTTACCTGATGCAGCGCCACCTCGGTGACGTCGAGGCGGTGCGCGAAGATCAACTGCAGCAGCAGGTCGAACGGCCCCTCGAAATTGCTCAGCCGGACCTGGAAGCCGCTCTGTTGGGTCTGCTCTTCCGGCTCGATTTCCGTGTTCACGCGCCGAACCGGGAGATGACCTCGCGCGCCAACGACCGATATGCTTCGGCCCCAGCAGATTTCGGTGCCCACGTGGTGATCGGTTCGCCTGCGACGCTCGTCTCGGGGAAGCGCACCGTGCGGGTGATGACGGTGTCGAACACCAGATCGCCGAACCTCTCCAGGACCCTGGCCATCACTTCGCGGGAGTTGACGGTGCGGGGATCGTATCGGGTGATCAGGATGCCGCTGATCGACAGCTTCGGGTTCAGCCGATCGTGCACCTTGTCGACGGTGTCCGTCAGCAGCGCGAGGCCGCGCAGCGAGAAGTACTCACACTCGGTCGGGATGATCACGCCATCACTGCACGCCAGCCCGTTCACGGTGAGCAGCCCCAGCGACGGCTGGCAGTCGATCAGCACATAGTCGTAGCGGTCGAGCACCGGATACAACGAGCGGGCCAGTGACTGCTCGCGGCCCACCTCATTCACCAACTGAATCTCGGCGGCGGACAGGTCGATGTTGCTCGGCGCCAGGTCCATGCCCGGAACGCGGGTGTGGATCAGTACGTCGTCGATCGACACCCGGGGCTCGACCAGCAGGTTGTGCACCGTGTGCTCGAGTTCGTAGTGCTGCACCCCGAGCCCCGCTGACAGCGCGCCCTGCGGATCGAGGTCCACCAGCAGCACCCGCCGACCGTACTCGGCCAGGCTGGCGCCCAGGTTGATGGTCGACGTCGTCTTTCCGACGCCGCCCTTCTGGTTGCACATCGCGATGACCTTGGCCGGGCCGTGCACAGTCTTCGGGGTGGGCTCGGGAACGGGCCGGGGCGGGCGGCCGGTCAAGCCGAATTCGGCGGTTGCCCCGTCGTCGGTCATGCCCGACCGTCGCTGGTCAGGCCGACCACACCCATTCCGGACATCCGGGCAAGTTTAACGGGAGGTGACTGCCTGGTCTGGCAGACCCGCGGGCAACGTAGAACCCAATCAATCCGGCCGTCCGCATACGCTGGCGATCATGACCCTGAAGCAGCGGGTGCCGTTTCTGCGCTGGTCGTTCTGGCGGCTGGCGATCGGGGCTCGCAACATCACCAAGACCGGCGAGATCGGCGACGGGCGCGAAGCCGCCGCTGCCGACTACGTCGTCGCCAATGCACGCCGGGGCGACATCGACGACGTGATCGCCAAGGTCGACCAGTTCGCATACGAGAAGTCGTTCTTGATCAACGTCGGCGACGAGAAGGGCGAGCTGCTCGACGCCGCGGTCCGCCGCGCCAACGCGGGCGTGGCGCTGGAACTGGGGACCTACTGCGGCTACGGCTCGCTGCGAATCGCCCGCGCCGCTCCATCGGCCAAGGTGTTCTCGGTCGAGCTCTCGGCCGCCAACGCCGAAGTGGCGCGGCGTATTTGGGCGCACGCCGGCGTCGATGACCGGGTCACGTGTGTGGTCGGGACGATCGGCGACGGCGGCCTGACCCTCGACACGCTGGCCCGCGAACACGGGTTCGGCGCCGGCACGATCGACCTGCTGTTCATCGATCACGACAAGGCCGCCTACCTGGCCGATCTGCAGAGCATTCGCGACCGCGGCTGGCTGCACCGCGGGTCGATCGTGGTTGCCGACAACATCCTGATTCCGGGCTCGCCGAAGTACCGCGGGTTCATGAAGGATCAGCAGGGCAAGCTGTTCGACACCGTCGAGCACAAGACCCACGGCGAGTATCAGACGCTCGCTCCCGACATCGTGCTGGAGTCGGAGCTTCTAGTTGGCTGACAACTCACTGGCGATCCGCCTCGCCATGCGCTTGGACTGCTTGGCCATGTAACCGATAAGGGACGGTCGGACGTCGTAGCCGATGAACCGCAGCCCTTCCGCAGCGGGCCGCACTCTCCAACTGACGGGCTTACCCTTCGCGTCCAGCACGCCGAGGTGGCCGACCAGCGGTTCCAGACCACGTAAGTAGCCGGTGGCCAGAATGACGGCGTATGCCTCCAGCCGAGATCCGTCCACCAGAACAACCTTGCCGCCGTCAAACGACTCGACGGTCGACACCACCTCGATCGACCCATCCCTGATCGCGTCGATGACATCCATGTCGACCAGCGACGGCACCTGATCGAGACGTTTCACCCGCGAGAACACGCCCTCTTCCGGGATCGGCAATCCGAACTCTCTCAGGTCGCCGAGGTTCTTGCGGCGCGCCGCCCGGCTGATCGCGTCGGCGATACGGACGGGGGCGCGATATAGCGGGAGGGAGACCAGATCGCCCGGCAGGCCACCGGGAAGCGACCGCAGCATGATGTTCGGCGGGGTCCGCACCGCCAGCCAGACCTTGGCCGCGCCGCCCGTGGCGAGGTCGTGGGCGATCTCCATCCCGGACGACCCGCCCCCAACAACCAGCACGTTCTTGCCCTGATACGGACCGGGGTTGCGGTAGTCCGACGAGTGCAGCACTTCGCCCATGAACTCCCCGGGCCATTCGGGAATCCGCGGTGTGTGCTGGTTACCGTTGGCCACCACGACCTGTCGCGCATCGATGTCGCCTGTCGAGGTTTCCAGTCGCCAACGGGTCGCTTGCCGGTCGATGCGGGTGACTTCGGTACCCAGCTGCAGCTCGATCCCGCTTTCACGGGCGTGGCGTTCGAGGTGGGCGACGACGTCGTCGCGGGTCGGGAACATCGGGGTCCCCTTCGGGTACGGCCGGTTCGGCAGGTGCGAGAACGTCCTGCCGGTGTTCAGTTTCAGTCGGTCGTAGCGACCTCGCCACGACGAACCCACGTGGTCGCCCCGTTCGATCAACAGGGGCGACAGCCCGCGGTCACGCAGGCTCAACGCCACCGAGACACCCGCCGGACCTGCTCCTATTACGGCAATGTCCGTCATATCCGGTTCCAACGCGCGATGCCGCGAGAACGTTCACCTCGCCCGGGGATGCGCCCCGGCCCAGACCTCGCGCAGCGCGTGCACGGTAACCATGGTGTAGATCTGCGTGGTCGTCACCGACGCGTGGCCGAGCAACTCCTGTACGACACGGACGTCGGCGCCGCCGTCGAGCAGATGGGTGGCAAACGAGTGGCGCAACACGTGCGGCGACACCGCAGCATTGATGCCTGCGCGTTCGGCAGCGTCCTGCAGCACCTGCCACGCGCTCTGCCGCGACAGCCGGCCGCCGCGGGCGTTGAGGAAGATCGCGGGCGTGCCCCGGCCGCGGCGGGCCAGCTCGGGACGACCACGCACCAGGTAAGCCTCTAGCGCGATGACTGCCGGCCTGCCGATCGGCACCAGCCGCTGCTTGCCGCCCTTACCGCGCAGGAGCACCGACCGTGCTTGGGTGTCGATGTCGTCGATGTCCAGCCCGACCCCCTCCGAGATCCGGGCGCCGGTCGAGTACAGCAGCTCCAGCAGTGCGCGGTTACGCAGGGTCAGGGGCCCGTCGGCCTCGGTGTCGCCGCCGGCGCCTTCGAGCAGGGCCAGCACCTCGTCGATGGTCAGGCTCTTGGGCAGCCGACGGCTCGGGGTGGGCGGCTTGACCGCCCGCGCGACGTCCACCTCCGTGAGCCCCTCGGAGGCCGCGAAGCGGTGCAGCCCCCGCACGGCGACCACCGCGCGGGCCGCCGATACCGCCGACAGCGGCGTGGTTTTCGTGTCGGGATCGCCACGGCGCAGCGATACCAGAAACTCGCTGACGTCCGCCTCGGTGACCTTGGCCAGATCGTCGATGCCCCGCTCGGTCAGGTGCTCGGCGTAACGGCGCAGATCGCGGCGATACGAACTCAGGGTGTTGGCCGCGACGCCGCGCTCGATCGTGAGGTGGTCGAGGTAGCCCTGAAGCTGGTCATCCAGGGCGGGCCGGAAGGTGGTCATGTGTCGGCCCGCCTGGCGGCGAAGGCTTTCGACCTGTCGATCCACGGGGCGTCGACAGGTCGAAGTGACGACGGGTCCTCGACGTCGTGGGCGGCCAGAATGCCGGCTACCGCAATGGAATTCACGATCTCGCCGGCCAGCACCATACGCCTGGCCTCGTCGAGGGGAAACCACTTCACCTGAAGATCGGCTTCCTCGTCGTGGGCGTCCGGCCGGCCGACATCGGTGATCCCGGTAGCGAGGTACACCCGCACGCCTTCGTCGCTGAATCCGGGCGCCGACACCAGGTCGACCAGCACCCGCCACTCGGCGGCCTCGAGCCCGGCCTCTTCCTTGAGTTCGCGAGCGGCCGAGATGTGCGGTGCTTCACCGCCGAGGTCCAGCAGCCCCGCAGGCAGTTCCCACAGCCGACGGCCGACAGGATGACGGTACTGGTAGACCATGACGACGTTGTTGGCCTGGTCCAACGCCAGGACGGCCACCGCGCCGTAATGCTCGATCACTTCGCGGCGCGCGACGTTGCCGTGCGGCATCCGGACCTCGTCGGCGCGCAGCGCGAAAATGTTTCCGATGTAAAGCGTTTCGGATGAGACCGTCCCGAAGTCGTGTTCAGCCACGGGCCGCGGGTTCTTGCAGCAGTTGCGCCACGTTGTCCAAATGCTCGACACCGTTCGACCGCTGCTCTGGAATGTCCATGCCCGGCAATCGTTCTTCGGCCTTGTACTTCAGCGCAGCGCCGATGAACGCGACGAACAGCGGATGCGGCCTGGTGGGCCGGCTCTTGAGTTCCGGGTGCGCCTGGGTGCCGACGACGAACGGATGGACATCGGCGTCGTACTCGACGAATTCCACCAGATGCCTGTCCGGGGAGGTGCCGGAGAACCTCAGCCCACTTTCGGCGATGCGGTCGCGGTACTCGTTGTTCACCTCATAACGGTGGCGGTGCCGCTCCGATACTTCGGTGGCCTGATATGCCTGCGCCACAATCGAACCCGCCTCCAGCACGGCGGGATACGCACCGAGTCGCATGGTGCCGCCGAGGTCCGCCTCCCCGGCGACCGCGTCGCGCTGGTCGGCCATCGTGGAGATCACCGGGTCCGGCGTCTTCGGATCGAACTCCGCGGAATTGGCCTCGGTGAGCCCGACCGAGCGCGCCGCCTCGATGACGATGCACTGCAACCCCAGGCACAGGCCGAGAACCGGCAGGCCCCGCTTGCGGGCGTACGAGATCGCGCCGATCTTGCCCTCGATGCCACGAATGCCGAAACCGCCTGGGATCAGCACACCGTGCACGTCGCTCAGCGCGGCGGCGGCGCCGCTCTCGGTTTCGCAGTCGTCGGAGGCCACCCAGCGCATCTCGACCTTGGCGCGGTGCTTGAACCCACCGGCCCGTAGTGCCTCTGCCACCGACAGATAGGCATCGGAGAGGTCAATGTACTTGCCCACCAAGGCGATCCGCACCGTCTCCTGCGGCTCGTGCACGCGCTGAAGGAGATCGTTCCACTGGGCCCAGTCGACGTCGCGGAACGGCAGATTCAGTCGGCGCACCACGTAGGCATCGAGTTCCTCACGGTGCAACACCTTGGGAATGTCGTAGATCGACGGCGCGTCGGGAGTGGAGATCACGCCGTCGATATCGACGTCGCACATCAGGGCGATCTTGTTCTTCAGCGGTTCGGGCACGTCCCGATCGCAGCGCAGGATGAGTGCGTCGGGGGTGATACCGATGCTGCGCAGCGCCGCCACCGAGTGCTGCGTGGGCTTGGTCTTGAGTTCGCCCGAGGGCGCCATGTAGGGCACCAGCGAGCAGTGCAGGAAGAAGCAGTTCTCCCTGCCGACCTCGTGCCGCACCTGCCGCGCGGCTTCCAGGAAGGGCAGGGACTCGATATCGCCGACGGTGCCGCCGATTTCGGTGATCACCACATCGGGCCGGTGCCCATCCGCGTCGGGTTGGGCCATTTCCAGGATCCGGCTCTTGATCTCGTCGGTGATGTGCGGGATGACCTGCACGGTGTCGCCGAGGTACTCGCCGCGACGCTCCTTGGCGATCACCGACGAATACACCTGTCCCGTCGTGACATTGGCCGAACCGGACAGGTTGCGGTCGAGGAAGCGCTCGTAGTGTCCGACGTCGAGGTCGGTCTCGGCACCATCCTCGGTGACGAACACCTCGCCGTGCTGGAAGGGGTTCATGGTGCCGGGGTCGACGTTCAGGTAGGGGTCCAGCTTCTGCATGGTCACCTGCAAGCCCCGCGCCGTCAGCAACTGGCCGAGGCTGGACGCCGTCAGGCCCTTGCCGAGTGAGGAAACCACGCCGCCGGTTACGAAGAGGTGCTTGGTGGCGGATTGCGGGTGCTTGCGTAACGCTGGCAAGAGCAACCTCCGTGACGACGGGCAGGGCTTACTTTTCTAGGCTGAGTCCTAGCTTGGGGCCTGCCGACCCACGGAACCCCACCTTAACACCGACGCCGACATGCCGTCGCTGACACGCCACTGGGTGGGCCCCCGCGTGCCACGGTGGGCCCCCGCGTGCCACGGTGGGCCCCCGCGTGCCACGGGACTATTGCGGCAGCGTTACCGATGACGCGCCCTGGCCGACGCCGTACTGACCGGGCCGTCCGCCGTTGATCAGGTCAGTCAGCGCCAGCACCGTGGTGATGCGGCCGGACTCGGCGTCGACGTCGTCGACCGTGCTCACCGCGCTATTCAGGGCGGCGTCAGACCTGGTCACCGCCACCGCGGCGGTGCCGGATGCGGAGCCGTCACGTCCCGCGACGACGGTGCCCGAACCGTGCGGGGTCAGGCCTGCGGCGAACCGGGCGACGGTCGCACCCTGGTTGCCTGCGTTCTCGCTCAACCCCCCGCCGGTGACGATCAGCGCGGTGTTGGCGGGACCGATCCGCTGGGTGCCGTACGTCACAAAACCGGTGTCGCGTAGCGCCGCGAGCACGGTGTCGCGCTGCGCATCGTCGACCACCTGAACCTTGGGATCCTTGTTGATCAGCAGAGCGATTCCCAACAGGTCGCCCGCCTGCGATCCCTGGTCCACCGACGTGGTGCTCAGCTGCGCCCCGGCCGGCACGATCGGCGAGTTCACCACCGACAGCAACTTCTCCGCAGAGTTGGCGTCCACGAACTCCTGGGTCAACGCGATCGTCCCGGTGACCGCGCCACCGGCCTGCCCCACCACCCGAGTCAGGGCGTCCACGTCGTCGTCATTGGCGTCGGGGGTACGGAACACCACGACGGACTTGCCCGCCAGCGCCTCGTGCAGGATTCGCGGCGACATCTGTGCATCAAATTCGCCTGCGGCGTTCAGCTTTTCGTTCAGCGCGTTCTTGTCGTCGGTGAGCGTGTTGATCTGATTCTGCAGTTGGTTCTTGTCGTCGCGCAGACCGGACAGCACCGTGTTCGACAGCAGGCCCGAACCGAGCGCCACCCCGATGGCCAGCGCGAGGAACACTGCCGCGAGCGAAATCGCGTGTGTGCGTAGGGAAATCATGAGGGCTCCCTAGGTGACCCAGCCCTGAACCCAGAGCGAGAACCGATTCCAGTAGTCGGCGATCCAGTCGAGCACCGCGACGTCGGCGCGTGACACCCACAAGGCGGCGATCACCGCGATCAGCATCGCCAGCACCAGCAGTGCGATGGCGCCGCCCGACACCCTGCTGCGGTACAGGGTGGCAACGGCTTTGGCGTCAACCAGCTTCTCGCCGACCTTGAGCCGGGTCAGGAACGTCGACGGGTTGGTGCGCTGCCGTGACCGGTCGAAGAACTCCTCGATGCTCGCGGTGTGGCCGGCGGTGACGATCAGCGATGCGCCATGGTGATCGCACAGCAGAAGCGCCAGGTCGGCGGCGGAGCCTGCGGCGGGAAACGTCATCGCCCCCACACCCAGATCCTGGATGCGCTCGAGACCGGCGGCATGGCCGTCGGCGTCTGCAGGCAGCACCACCTGGGCGCCGCATCGCAGCGTCTCGCCGCTGATCTTGTCGGGGTCGCCGACGATGAGCTGCGGCCGATAACCGGCCTTGCGCAGGACGTCGGCGCCGCTGCCGACGCCGACCAGGACCGGCTGGTACTCCTTGATGAACGGCTTGAGCGCCTTCAGGTCGGTGGCGGCGCTGAGCTCCTCGGCGACGACCACCACGTGCCTGCGGCTGATGTCGACGTCGATGTCGGGGATGCCGATGCCGTCGATCAGCAGCGGGCTCTCACTGCGGATGAACTCGATCGTGTTGCCGGCGAACGCCTCGAGGTGAGCCACCAAGCCGCTCTTCGCCTCGTGCATCAGTTCGTGGATCTCGTGGTCGGTGCGCTCGGTGCCGAGGATCAGCCTACGGTCTCCGGAGTACACCCCACCTTCGTGGAGTCGCACGCGTGCGCCGTCCTTGACCTTCTTGAAGACCTCGGGCCCAGTCTCGTCGATCAGGATGACGCCGTTGGTCACGAGCACCTCCGGTCCGAGGTTGGGGTAGCGACCGGAGATGGACGGCGACGCGTTGACGACCGCGGCGACGTTTGCCTCGACGAGCGCGTCGGCGGTGATCCGGTCAAGGTCCAGAGCGTCGATGACGACGATGTCACCCGGGGTGACTCGCCTCAGTAGCCGATCGATGTCGCGATCAACCCGGGCGGTACCGGTGATGCCCGGCCGTGAGCTGGCAGAACGGGATAGCAGCGCTGACATCTTCATGGGGCCGATTCTGTCGAGGAACGGCAGCTAGAAGGTGGAGGCGCGCCGTAACACCAGCCTCAGAAGTACCTTTTGTCACATTTGCAACACGAGGCTTCGACCCTGGTACGCCTCGAACAGTTCGATGAGGTTGCCGGCGGAAGTCGACGCCGGTCGACACGGCGCTTAGTCCGCGCGGTCGCTCTGCGCTGCGTCCAGAAGCTCACGGGCGTGCGCACGTCCGCTGTCCGACTCTCCCAACCCGGCCAGCATCCGCGCCAGTTCGGCGACGCGGTCGTCATCGTCGAGGCGGCGCACTCCGCTGGACCTGTTTCTGCCGCCACTGTCGACGACCAGGTGCACATCGGCATATGCGGCGACCTGCGGCAGGTGCGTGACGACGATGACCTGGTGCGTTCGAGCAAGCCGGGCAAGCCGCCGGCCGATCTGTACCGCGGCGCGACCGCCAACCCCGGCGTCGACCTCGTCGAAGACCATCGTGGTGCCCTCTGCAGAGGCCGCGAGCACCACCTCCAGCGCAAGCATGACCCGGGACAGCTCGCCGCCCGACGCGCTCTTGCTCAACGACAACACGTCGGTGCCGCGGTGTGCTGCGAAGCCGAACTCGACGGCATCGACGCCGTCATGCCCGGCGTGGACCGTGACCCCCGACGGCAGGGTGAGCGGTGCGGAGTCGTCAGCGCGGGCCGGGATGTCGGCGACCGAGACCGTGAACGCGGCGTCGGCCATGGCGAGCCCCGTCAACTCGGCGGTCACCGCCTTCGCGAGACCCTTGGCGGCCTTGGTTCGCGCCTTGGTGAGTTCGGTTGCGGCGCTGACGACTTTCGCCTCGAGCTCGCCGACGCGGCGTTCGAGTTCGGCCAGCGCGTCCTCCGAGACATCGAGCTGCACCAGCCGATCGCGTGACTCAAGAGCCCATCGCAGCACGCCGTCGATGTCGGCGGCATACTTGCGGGTGAGCGTGCGCAGCTCGGCCTGCCGGGCCAGCTTCGCCTCCAAAGTGCTGGCGTCGCTGGGCAATCCGGCCAAATAATCACCGAGCTCTGTTGAGACGTCGGAGACTACGGCCAACGCACCCGCCAGCTGCTCACCCAGCGCCCGCAAGGCCGAATCGTCTGTCGCCTCCAACGCCGACTTCGCGTGTCCAACGCTGTGAGCCGCCGACGCATCGGCCGGATCGTCGTCAAGGCCGGAGAGTGCCGCGCGTGCCGTCTGCGCGGCTTCGCGCAGCGCGTCGAGTTCGGACAGCCGGCGGATGTCGTCGACCAGAGTGGCGTCCTCGCCGGGTTCGGGTGCGACGGTGTCGATTTCGTTGAGGCCGAACTTGAGGCGGTCGGCTTCCTGCGCGAGCTCCCGCGCTCGTTGTTTGCGGTCGGCGAGATCGCGGCGGGCGTCGCGCCAGTCGGCGCGGACCCGTCGATAATTCTTCAATTGTGATTCGACGTCGACGAAACGATCGAGAGCCGCCCGTTGCTCTTCGGGACGCATCAGCCGTAGCTGGTCGTTCTGGCCGTGCAGCGCAAGCAGTTCGGTGGTGAACGTGCTCAGCGATTTGGCGGGCACGCTGCGGCCGCCAAGGTAGGCCCGTGATGGCCCGTCGCGGCTGACCGACCGAGCGGCGATGACGCTGCCGTCGTCGTCGCGGTCCGCGCCAGAAGACTCGAGGATGTCGTCGACCTTGACGGCCACCCCGTCGCCGAGTTCGGTTGTGGTGAAACGTCCTTCGACCACCGCACGGTTCGCGCCGGAGCGCACCCGGGTGGCGTCGGCGCGGGCGCCGCCGAGCAGGTGCAGCCCGGTCACGACCATGGTCTTGCCGGTGCCCGTCTCGCCGGTCAGCACGGTGAACCCGCGATCGAACTCTGCGGTGGCGGTGCTGATGGCACCCAGGGACTCGATACGGATTTCGGCTAGCACTACTGCCCACGCCACCCCGTGACCGGCAACCGGAACTTGCGCACGAGCCGGTCAGTAAATGGCGCGCTGTCCAGGCGCACCCATCTCAGTGGGGTGCCGCAGCGCGTCACCTCCAATCGTCCACCTGCGGGCACCACCATTTGGCGGCGGCCGTCGCAGAACACCAGCGCGTCGTGGCCATCCGCCTCGATCTCGATGGCGATGGTGGCGTGTGGACTGGTCACCATCGGCCGGGCGAACAGCGCATGAGCGTTGTTGGGCACCACCAGGATTGCCTCCAGATCCGGCCATACGATCGGGCCGCCCGCAGAGAACGCCCACGCGGTAGACCCGGTCGGAGTCGCCACCAGCACCCCGTCGCAGCCGAACGCCGACACCGGCCGTCCGTCGACTTCGATTACCGCTCCCAGCACGCCTAACCGCGGCCCCTTCTCCAGGCTGGCCTCGTTCAGCGCCCAGCCACGATCGATGACCTTGCCGTCGGCGCGCACCACGACGTCGAGCGTCATGCGTTCCTCGACGCGGTAGTTCCGCTTGATGACGTGCTCGAGCACGGTATCGATGTGATCGGCCTCGGCCTCAGCGAGGAAGCCGATGCGGCCGAGATTGACGCCGAGCACTGGTATTTCGACGTTGCGAGCCAGTTCGGCGGCGCGCAGGAAGGTCCCGTCGCCGCCGAGGACGAGCACCAGCTCGCAGCCTTCGGCGGCGCGCTCATCGGCGTCGACCACCTCGATCTCGACCCCGAGGGCACGCATGTCGTCGGGCGCCAGGTGCACCGGCCCGCGGTCGACGGCTTCGGCGGAGAGCACGCGCAGCCCAATGCCGTTGTCGCCCAGCACTTTCTCTACCCGCCGAGCAACCTCGGTGGCCTCATCGCGACCCGTGTGCACCACCAGCAGGATGGTGCGTTCGCACGTCATTGCGGGCCCTCCGCGACGGCCCGGCATACCGCTTGCTCCAGCTGTTCGCCCTGCAGTGGACTTTTGGCCTCGGCACGCAAGTGCAGAAAGTACTCGACATTGCCGGACGGTCCGGGCAACGGGCTGGCGGTGACACCGACGGTCTGCCACCGCAGTTCGGCGGCCCGGCGCGCGACGCCAAGCACCGCATCCACCCGCAGGTCAGGATCCGACACGACCCCTCCCGCACCGACCCGATCCTTACCGACCTCAAACTGCGGCTTCACCATAGGAACGATATCCGCGTCTCCTGACGCACAGGCGGTCAGCGCGGGCAGCACGGTTGCCAGCGAGATGAACGACAGGTCAGCGACCACGAGGTCGACTGTTCCGCCGATCGCGTCAGCGGTCAGTTCACGGACGTTGGTGCGTTCGAGGACGATCACCCGCGGGTCGGTGCGCAGCGACCACGCCAACTGGCCGTAGCCGACGTCGACGGCGACGACCTCGCCAGCGCCGCGGTCCAGCAGCACTTCGGTGAAACCACCGGTGGAGGCGCCCGCGTCCAGGCAGCGACGGTTGTCGACCGGGAGGCCGAACGCGTCGAGCGCGCCGATCAACTTGTGCGCGCCGCGGGAGACCCACGTGCGTTCGTCATCGCCTTCCACCGTGAGAGAGGCGGTGACGGCGATCGCGGTCGCGGGTTTAGCCGCCGGCAGGCCATCGATGGAGACTCGACCGGCGCCGATCAGCTCAGCGGCCTGCTGCCGGGAGCGCGCGAGACCGCGCCGCACCAACTCGGCGTCAACACGAGCGCGCCGCGTCACGAGCGGTTAGCCCTTCTCTACCGATTCCAGCGCGCGCACCAGCAGGTCGTGGGCCTCCTCGAGCCGCGCGGCAATGGTGTCGATGTCCGATTCGGCGAGCTCGTCGAAGTTGGAACCCTCCTGGGCGGGGTCGGGTACATCTGCCAGCAACTCCGCGATCTGGGCGCGGATCTGGTCGGGGTCGGTACTCATCTCGGTGTTCACGCTAGCCGATTCGGCGGACTGAGCAGGGACCAGCGCTCCATGGCCTGTCGCGCCGTATCGTCGAGCGCCATCAAGACGACGCGCCGCGCGTCGAGCTGGGCGTTCCACACTGCGCCGGCGGTCGCACGGACCACCGACAACGAGTCTCCTGGGTCCCGGCCGGTGGACTGCACGGTCACGGCCGTAGGGCCGACGTCGACGTCCCACGCCGGGTGTGGCCCGATGCGGAGGCTGTCGGCACGGGCGTTGAGCGAGCGGAGATCCTGGGCGATGTAGTTAGGCCGTTGCCCCACGTCGGCGCGCACGGTATCGGCGGCGGTGCTGACTCCGGAGAGCACGTGCAGGCTGGGCAAACCGGCGGCGTTGGCGCCCGCTATGTCGGTATCGAGACGGTCGCCGACGACGAGTGGGGTGCGAAACTTGCCGCGCGCCAACGCATCCGTCAACAGGGTCGGCTCGGGCTTGCCGGCCACCAGCGGGTCGCTGTCGGTGGCGGCGCGCAGGGCGGCCACCATCGCACCGTTTCCTGGCAGCAGTCCGCGTTCGGACGGCAGAGTCTTGTCGACGTTCGCGGCGACCCACAGTGCCCCGCCTCGGATGGCCAGCGCCGCTTCTGCGAGGTCCGTCCAGCCGGTCTGCGGCGAATTACCTTGCACAACGGCGACCGGATCGTCGGACCACAGCCGAACGGGCTTGAGGCCCACATTGCGGACTTCGGCGGCAAGCGAGTCGGTGCCGACGATGAGGACGGCGGCGCCGGGCTGCAGCTGTTCCTGCAGTAGACGTGCGGCGCTTTGCGCACTGGTGACGATGTCGTCGGGTTTGGCGGTGAAGCCCATGGCACACAGGTGCTGGGCGACTTCGGCCGGTCCGCGGGAGGCGTTGTTCGTGACGAACAGGACGCGGGAGCGGACTGCCGCGAGCGTCTCGACGGCGCCGGGCGTGGCTTCGTGACCGCGGAAGACCGTGCCGTCAAGATCGAGAAGTAGGCAATCATGTTCCTGCGCAAGGGTGCTCACGATCAGGCGAGCTCCGTGATGCGCTCTTCGGCGTCGGTGACACCTTCGATGTCGGCGGCCGCGGTGTTGATGAACCATTGCAGAGCTTCTTGGTCGCGGCCGAGCGCGAGCAATGTTTCTGCGTACGCGTAGAACAGCCTGGCGGCCGTCTGTCCGGTGCGGGCCGGATCCAGTTGCGGGGTCGACAGAATCGCCAGGGCCTGTTCGTGCTGCCCGAGGTCGGAGCGGGCGCCTGCCACGACGATGCGCAGCTCATCAGCGTCGTCTCCGGTGAGCTGCGCAGCTTCGGGTGTGCGGGACAGCTCGATCGCGCGTTCCGGGCGGCCGACGCCACGTTCGCAATCAGCGATCAGCGCAAGTAGCGGCGACTTGCTGCCCATCCGGCGGGCCGCACGCAGTTCGGCCAATGCCTGGGCCCAGTCACCGCAGTGGTAGGCAGCGATGCCGACCGCTTCGCGAACCGCGGCGATACGCCCGGAGCGCGCGCGGGCGGCGCGGGCGTGAGCCAACGCGGCCTCGGGGTCGTCGTCCAGGAGTTCGCCTGCGGCGACGAGATGCCGCGCCACGACGTCGGCCGTCGCGCGATCCAAAGTCGTTAGTTCGCCTCGGATTTCGGGCGACAATTGCTTGGCTTCGATGTCGGTGGGAATCGGCGGACCCTCGGGCCGCGGTGCTTCACCCTCGGGTTTGGGCTGGGCGCGGCGGGCGCGATCGGACCCCGAAGTACGCGGCGCCGAACGCCGGGGACCGCGCCGGTCGCTTGCACCCTGCCTGTCCTGGACCACGTATGTCTTTCTACACTTATTTGCCAGTCCCGACAATTCAAGAAGTGAATTGTCGAATTATGGCGAATATAGAATCACCCCCCACGCAATTGTGGGGGGTGATTCTAATGTGTGTTCGGCGGTGTCCTACTTTTCCACCCGGGTTGGGTAGTATCATCGGCGCTGGCAGGCTTAGCTTCCGGGTTCGGGATGGGTCCGGGCGTTTCCCTGCCGCTATGGACCGCCGTAACTCTATTCATTTGTTTCAGTGACGAATTTTCTGTTGTGGTGTGTATTTGGTGGGGGGTGTGGTGTTGTTGGTGTGGAGTGTGTGGTTGCGAGTTTGTGTGTAAGTTTTCGGCCGGTTAGTGCCAGTTCCCTGAACCTATTGCTAGGTGTGTAGGTCTGGTCTATTGATCCCGTGGTCTGCGGGGGGCCTTATCCCACTGAATGGGTGAGAAGCCTGGTCTTGGAGGGGGTTTCCCGCTTAGATGCTTTCAGCGG
>Ga0134125_10002939_pt1 | contig 19975 bp, 11 predicted proteins | sample KB31751_FD_96464 | JGI IMG/M metagenome (GOLD analysis project Ga0134125, IMG submission 96464) | Terrestrial soil microbial communities with excess Nitrogen fertilizer from Kellogg Biological Station, Michigan, USA - KB3-175-1 | ecosystem: Environmental > Terrestrial > Soil > Unclassified ... | reverse complement strand
TTCTGGCTGCCGGAGCCGCTGACCTGGTGGTACTACCCGTTCATGCCGGCCGGCTTCTGGCTGATCGGAACGGCGATTCTGGCAATCGGCGCCGCGACTGTTGCGCGCCGCGGGCACGGCCCGAATGCCGGAGTCACCCTCACTTGCATCGCCCTGCACTTCGCCTTCATCTTCTTCCTGTTCGGCAACGACATGTCGTGGAAGTACTATCCGTACTTGCTGGTATTCGGCCTCTGCGGCATCGTCGATGGAAGTGGAACCGGCGCGAAGCGTCCACTGGCCGTCGGGCTGGCGATTGCCGCAATCATGGGGCAAAGCCGTTTCGCCCTGGTTTGCCTGGCGATGATGCTTCAGGCCGCCCTGTCGCCGACGCCGGTGCGTTCGCCGGCCACGGCGGGTCTTCTGGCGAGCGTGGAGGACCAGCGATCGTGGGGGCATGTGCGCCAGGTCGCAGCCACCCAGCGCGTGATGTTGCTCTCGCCCGTCGGCGCTGGGCACATTCTCATGCCGGAAGTCGATAGCCCGCGGGCCTGGTTCCTGCTTCATCCGATCGCAAAACCGGCGGAGGTGGCCAGCGTCAACGGGCAAATTCACGCTGCCGACTGGCTCGTCATCCCGACTGGCCCCGGAGAAAGGCTCGACAACTGGCCCGAGTTCGGCGAAGCGCTCGGCTGCTTCCGTATCGTGGAAATCCATCCGACCTTCGTGCTGGCCAAGCGCTTCAAACCGCCGCCGAGCAGCCTGCATTAAGAGAGACGAGTCGCTCATTCGCACAGCGATTCCAGCAGGTACTTTAGCTTGCGCACTTCGGGTTCCACCGGGAACGGGCTGTCCGGCACGTCGCGGATGTCGACCGTCAGCGCGCGGTCGTAATGGAATTTGGCGAGGTGCGAAAGAGCGCGGCCGTACTCGAGTTCGCCCTGCCCGACGCGTACCTGAAATTGCTCCGGCAACTTCCCGGTGTCGCGCAGGCGCACGTGGCGCACGTATGGGAAGAGCGAATCGTAATTCCGTTCGCCGTGCGGACCGGTGAGATAGTGGCTCGGGTCGAGCGTGATGCCCAGCCCGGGAATGCGGCGGCACAATTCCATCGCCCCGAGCGGATCGGCCGTCAAGGTCTCCGAATGCGTTTCCAGCGTGAGAATCACCCCTTCGGATTCGGCCACTTGCATCCAGGCGCTGAGTCGATCGGTTTCCACGTCCATATCGGTGCCGAGCGGGGCGGCGGCGATCGTGACGAGCGGTACAGTGGCCACGCGGGCCAACCGGCAGACGGCGCGCAGCCGCTTGTGCACCTGATCCGGATCGGGGCCACTGACATCGAGGTGAAACGCGGCGAGCGGCAGGTTCGCGGCTTTCAAACGCTGGGCAATGCGCGCCACGTCCGCGGCGACCTCGGCCGGCGTCAGATGAGGGCCGCCATCGTGAATCGCCAGGTCGGCCTTTGGAAACTGCATCTCGCGGATGGTTTGCAGCGCGCCTTCTAGCGGCAAATGGCTGAAGCAGAGCGTCGAGCATGCGACGTACACGGCGTAAACCTCCCCCGAGCGGCGCACGGCGTGCGCGGCCCCAGCCGGTCACTCGCGGCGATCCCCCCGCCGCGCGAAACCGTTCCCCAGTCGCCAAGCCTCATAACCGGCCAGAAAGGGCAATGCAAGGAAAAAGTCGACGATTTGTTCGACTCGGAAAGTGACAGCTTTTACCGCTCGACGTGAGGTTTTTTTGGCCGAGTACTCATTTTTTTAGCGCGAAACTCGAAAAACTTATCTATCTTGGCGAGATTGCTTTTCGCACCCCGATTGGCATCGCGATTCGGAGCAAGTCGATATGTCCCGCTCACCCTTATGGTGGAGGCGGTGCGGAAGGAGTCCATTCACCGCGATTTTCAGAAGAGCAGAACTCCGTCTCGAAGGCCTGGAAGGACGCGACGTCCCCGCGTCGTTCCTGCCCGGCGATCTCGTCATCTATCGCGTCGGCGACGGAACGAACCCGCTCGACAACAACGGCTCGGCAATCTTTCTCGACGAGTACACGCCGGGCGGGCAACTTGTCCAGTCCGTGCCGTTGCCGACTTCCGCGAACGGCGCCAACAACCCCATCATCGCCAGCGGCATCGCGACGACCGAAGGGTTCCTGACGCTGTCGGCCGATGGGCGCTATCTCCTGACCACGGGCTACGACGCTACCTTGGGCGGCAGCACCGCGCTTCCGTCGAGCAGCGCCGCCGCGATTCCGCGCGCGGTCGCCCGAATCGCGGCCGACGGCACGGTCGATACTTCGACGGCCCTGACGAACTACGCGTCGACCGGCGATCCCCGCGGCGTCGCGAGTACGGATGGATCGAGCCTCTGGCTCACGGGCAGTAAGGGAGGCCTGGTTTTCGCGACTTTGGGCGCCACGACTTCCACGTCGGTGAATTCCAGCGAGGCGAATCTGCGCGAAGTCGCAATCTTCGACGGCCAACTCTACGTGTCGACCAACTTCGACACTTCATTCCGAATCGGCGCGGTGGGAACGGGACTTCCAACCGATAGCGGCGAACCGATCGCGAGTTTGCCGGGCCTTCCGACGACGACGGGAAGGCCCAATGCGTTCTTCCTGACGCATCTCGATTCCGACCCGGAGGTGCCGGGAGTGAACACGCTTTACATCGCCGACGATCAGGCCGGAGCAGTCCAAAAGTATACGTTCGATGGTTCGACGTGGGCCGCGAGCGGAACTTTGGCAGCTGCGGGCGTAAGTGGATTGACGGGAACCGTGGATGGCCCCAACGTCATTCTCTATGGCACGGCGGGCGGCGGCACTTCCGCGGGCGGCGGATCGCTATATACATTCACGGATCAATCGGGGTACGGCGGAGTGCTCGCCGGTACTGCCACGACAATTGCCACTGCCGCCAACGATGAGGCATTCCGCGGCATCGCATTTACGCCTCAGCTTCAGACCGCGGTCGTCAATGTCACATCAACGACGCCGAACGGGCCATACTCCGCTTCCTCCAATATCGATGTCTCCGTTCAGTTCAACAGCCCGGTGGTCGTCGATACTGGGGACGGATCGCCGCAACTCGCTCTGAATACCGGCGGCGCCGGCGAACTGGCCGCATACACAGGCGGGTCGGGCACCGACACCCTTCACTTCACCTATACAGTGAGCTCGGGCGACACAAGCCCCGATCTCGACTATTTATCCTTCAATGCACTCCAACTCGATGGCGCGACCATTCAAAGTCAATCGACGGGCGGCGCCGCTTCACTGACATTGCCGCCGCCGGGCGCGGCGGGTTCACTCTCCGCCAACGCCAACATTGTCGTCGATACGACTCCTCCCACGGTTTTGAGCAGCCTCCGTGCCGACCCGAATCCAACTACCGATTCGGTAGTCCATTTCCAGGTAACGTTCAGCGAGCCCGTGAATCTGCCGTCAATCAGCGATTTCTCGCTAACTACGAGCGCAATCGATGGCGCAAAAGTGACCGATGTGAGCGGATCGGCTGACACATATACAGTGACGGTTGCGACGGGAACCGTCGTACCGGATTCCTCAACGGCGGGAGCAATCTCACTCAATGTCATCGACAATAATGACATTCTCGATGCCGCGGGGAACCCACTCGGCGGCCCGACTCTGGGAGATGGCTCGTACTCGCAAGGCGAAAGCTATTCGATTCCACCGCCGATTCCGACTGTTGACAGTGTGACATCTTCACCTTCGACCGCCGCCTACAAAGCGGGTGATGCCGTTGCGGTGACCGTTCAATTCAGCGGCATCATCGATGTAAGCGGCACTCCGGAATTGCTGCTGGCAACCGGCGCCGTTCCCGGCGAAGCTGCCTACATCGGCGGTTCCGGTACCGACACGCTGACGTTTCAGTACGTCGTTCAAGGTGGCGATGCGAGCGACGATCTCGATTATACGAACGCCAACGCCCTCCGCTTGAACGGTGGCACGATCCGCGATCCGTTTGGGGATGATGCAGTCGCGGTGTTGCCTTCGCCCGGCGACGCCGGTTCTCTCGGCGCGAATGCCGACATAGTCATCGATACCAATGCCCCGGCCGCACCGATCATCACTCTCACCAACGACTCCGGCCTCTCGGCGACAGACGGCATCACCAACGATGGATCGCTTTCCATCAGCGGAGTGGAGCCCACTGCCCAGGTGCAGTTTTCGGTCGACGGCGGCAACACCTGGCAAGGCAGCTTCTCAGCGGTCGAAGGGTTGAACACCGTACTCGCGCGACAAACGGATGAGGCGGGAAATGTCAGTGCGAACTCAGCCGCGTTGACATTTACGCTGGATACCGTTGCCAATGCGCCATCGCTGACGTTGATGAACGACTCCGGCAGCTCGAATGTCGACAGCATCACCAACGATGGCGCGCTTTCGTTGACAGGGGTGGAGGGCGGAGCCGCTGTGCAATACTCCACGGACAATGGGGCGAATTGGACGCCGACGTTGACGCCACTCGAAGGAACCAATAATGTCAGTGTTCGCCAAATCGACGTTGCTGGAAATATCAGCATCGGCTCGGATACGTTTACATTCGTGTTGGATTCAACGCCGCCGGCAGCGCTTACGATTGCACTCTCTAATGACACGGGGCTGTCGAACATCGACCTGATCACGAGCGACGGCTCCCTTGCCGCCGGCAATCTTGAAACCGGCTCGTTCCTTCAATTCTCCACCGATGGCGGAACTACCTGGCTGTCGTCGTTCTCCGCAGTGGAAGGCTTAAACACGGTTGCCGTCCGTCAAATCGACGCGGCCGGCAATATCAGTGTTATATCATCTCCGCTGTCGTTTACCCTGGACATAACTTCTCCGTCGGCCCCGGGCGTGGCTCTGACGGACGATTCGGGTCAATCCTCGAGCGACTTCATCACCAATGACGCGGCTCTCGCGCTGTCCGACGTGGAACCGGGCGCGCTCGTGGAATACTCCACAGACGATGGAGCTACCTGGTCGGCAGGCTTCGCGGCCACGGCAGGAAGCAACACGGTTGAAGTGCGGCAGACAGACGTTGCCGGCAACATCAGCGAGCCTTCGCTCCCACTGACATTCACACTGGAAACGTCGGCGGCTGCGCCCACGATCGCCTTGGCTAACGATACCGGTTCCTCGGATAGTGATTCCATTACCAGCGATCCCACATTGACGTTGGTCGGAGTCGAGCCCAGTGCGACCGTCGAATACTCCACCGACGCCGACGCCGGCGCCAGCTGGTCGGCAACTTACACTGCCGCCGAAGGAGCAAACTCGGTCGAAGCTCGGCAGACGGACATTGCGGGCAATGTCAGTTCGGCGTCAACTCCCCTCGCCTTCACGCTCGATACGACGCCTCCCGCGGTTCTCGCCGTCACGCTTGCCCACGACACTGGAATCTCCGCCAGCGATGGCATAACTTCGGATGGATCGTTGGCGAGCAGCGGTGAAGAGCCGGATGCGATCGTTCAATACTCCACGGATAATGGCAAATCATGGGGCACAACGTTCGCACCTGAGGAAGGCAGCAATAGCGTCGAGGTGCGCCAAGTTGACATTGCGGGGAATGCGGGTGCGGCAACGTCCGTGAGCTTCACACTCGATACTGCCGCACCAACCGCTCCGGGGTTGAAACTTTCGAACGATACCGGGTCGTCGGCGACGGATCGAATTACCAGCGAAGGATCGATTGAATCGAGCGGCATCGAGCCGAACGCAACTGTCGAGTTTTCCGCCGATGTCGGCAAGACCTGGTCGAGCAGTTTTACCGCACAGGAAGGAAGCAATTCCGTCGTCGCTCGCCAGACCGACATCGCCGGGAATGTCAGTGGTGCGTCCACATTGCTGGTTTTTACATTCGATACGAGTGTGGCGGCGCCGGCAATCGCGTTGCAGGCGGATACCGGCAGTTCGAATAGCGATGGCATCACGCGCAATGGCAAGCTGACGGTGAGCAGCCTCGAAGCTGGCGCCGCGGCCCAGTATTCGAACGATGGCGGAATGACGTGGATGGCAACGTTTACTCCCGTGGAGGGCTCGAACAGCATCGAGGCCCGGCAAATCGATCTGGCGGGAAATGTCAGTGCGCCCTCGGCTCCACTTTCATTCACACTCGATACCATTGCTCCCGACGCGCCGGGGATCGCGCTGACCAACGACACGGGGAGTTCCGGAATCGATTCGATTACAAGTGTTCCATCGCTGACATTGAGCGGAGTCGAGACGGGCGCCGCTCTCCAGTATTCCGTTGACGGCGGGGACAACTGGGCGGCGAACTTTGCTCCCGTGGAAGGCGCCAATACCGTGTTGGTCCGCCAAGTCGACATTGCCGGCAATACCAGCGCGTCGTCAACGCCGTTTACATTTGTTCTGGATACGGCACTGCCTGTGGCGCCGCGCATCGCCCTGGCGAACGACACCGGAGGTTCCGCAGCCGATCGCATCACCAACGACGGTACGGTGGCGCTGGCCAGCGTCGAGACCGGCGCGATCGTGCAGTATTCCATCGATGGCGGCGCCACATGGCTTGCGAATTTCGCACCGGTCGAAGGTGCAAACAGCGTGATGGTGCGGCAGACCGATGTTGCGGGGAACATTGGTCCGGCATCCTCGGTACTGACATTTACGCTGGACACAACGCTTCCCATCGCACCATTGCTTGCCCTGGCCAACGACACCGGAAACTCGGCCAACGACTCAATCACGAGCAATGGCGCAGTGGACGTCGGCGCAGTCGAGGACGGCGCCGTTGTTCAATTCTCCACGGACGGAGGCGCCACCTGGATCGCGAGTTTTACGGCAACGGAAGGCGCCAATCGAGTATCCGCGCGGCAAACGGACGTTGCCGGCAATGTCGGCCCGACATCGCCGCTGTTGGTTTTCACACTCGATACGACCGCGCCGACAGCCCCAACAATCGCTCTGGCTCACGACACTGGTGCGTCGGGTAACGATCGCCTTACCAACGATGGCAGCTTGCACCTCGGGAATATTGAGATCGATGCGATCGTGCAATTCTCCGTCGACAATGGCAACAGTTGGAATTCGGACTTTTTGCCGACCGAAGGAGTCAAAAGCGTGCGAGTGCGGCAAGTCGATGTGGCTGGGAATATCGGCGCCGCATCACCGTCGTTGACATTTACCCTCGACACGGTCGCTGTGCCGCCGACGATTACATTGACGAATGATACGGGTTCATCGAGCACCGATGACATCACCAGCATCGGTTCGCTGACGCTGTCCGGCGTGGAAGCCGGCGCCAGCGTCGAGTACTCGATCGATGGCGGCAACACCTGGTCGCCGAACTTCACTGCGGCCGAGGGCAACAACTCCGTTCAGGCGCGCCAGACGGATGCGGCTGGCAATGTCAGTGCGGCTTCCGCGGCGTTGACATTTACATTGAAGACAATAGCGCCCGACGTTTCCGCGCCGGCGCTCGATTCCGGCAGCGACAGCGGCGCGAGCGACAGCGATGGCATCACCAATGTCGTAACGCCAGTGATCGCGGGGACTGCCGAAGTCGGCGCGATTATCCAGCTCTTCGGCGGCGGCCAAGTTCTTGGATCGGCCACCGCAACGGATGGAACCTGGTCGATTACGTCAAAGCCACTCAGCGATGGGCCACACGTCCTGTTTGTCAAAGCCACGGATGCGGCGGGCAACATGGCCAATTCCACTTCACTGACATTCACGATTGATACTGCAGGACCATCCGTGTCAGTTAACCGGGCAGGCTCCGCGTCATTTGTCGCATCTGATCCAAATCTTAGTCTCGGGTTTGTCCTCAACTTGAGCCAGGCGGTGGCGTCCCTCGATGCCACTGATATTTCCGTTGTTGGAACGGCGGGCGGCACGATTTCGAACGTATCCGGCTCGGGAAGGATTTATTCCGTCACGGTCGCGGGCGTCAACCAACCGGGTACGGTATCGCTCAGTATTTCGGCCGGCGCGGGAACCGACCTGGCCGGCAACCCGTCGCTGGCATCGGAGAGCGGGGAGTCCGTGGCCGTGGAATTCGCAACTCGCACGCAACTTCTCGTTTCGCCGGCCGGGTTGAAAGCGGGAGATACCGTCGGAGCCGCGGCGAACGTGGTCGCCCCGGCCGGCACGACGCCGGCGGGCAGCGTGCTCTTCACGCTCACTGGTCCGAACGGTTCCGTGAATGACGCCGCGATTGTTGTTAATGGCAAGGCATCGGCGTCGTTTGCTTCGTTGCCCGCGGGAAGTTATTCGCTGTCGGCCGACTATCAACCGGACGGCGGCTATGTCGCCAGTACGGCTTCCGGTGCATTCGCCGTTGCTTCGCCGATTCCCGTCAGTCAGAGTTCGATCGGTCAATACGTGGCCGCTGCCGGAACGACGGTCACGGAATACGACGCGAACGGCAACGCGCTGACTTCTTTTGAACCGTTCGGGATCTCGGAATCGCCGGGAGGCATTCGCGTTGCCGAGGCGGACATCACGGGCGACGGGGTGCCGGATATTGTCGCCGTGACTGGGCCGGGCGTGCCGGCTCAGTTGCGGGCCTTCGATGGCCGGACCCAACAACCGGTCTACACCGAGCCGTTGTTTGAAGGCTTTACCGGCGGCGCGTTCGTGGTTGCCGGCGACCTGAATCACGATGGCAAGGCCGATCTCGCCGTCACTCCGGATCAGGGCGGCGGTCCCCGCGTCACGCTTCTCAATGGCCCAGATGGAAAGGTGCTGGCCAACTTCTTCGGCATTGATGATCCGAACTTCCGGGGCGGTGCGCGGGCCGCGATCGGCGACATCAACGGCGACCACATCGACGACATCGTGGTATCCGCGGGGTTCGGCGGCGGCCCGCGCATCGCCGGCTACGACGGCACGACGCTGTTCAATGGCAGCCAACCGACGCACCTCTTCCACGATTTCTTTCTGTTCGAAGACGTGCTCCGCAACGGGGCTTATGTGGCGATCGGCGATCTGAACGACGATGGCTTCGGCGACATCATCGGCGGCGCCGGGCCCGGCGGCGGGCCGCGCGTCCTGGCTCTTAGCGGCAAGGATCTCGTCAATAACACTGCAGTCGTGCCGCTGGCCAATTTCTTCTCCGGCGACGACGGCTTGCGCGGCGGCGTTCGCGTGACGGCCAAGGACGAGGATGGCGACGGCCACGCGGACCTGGTGACCGGTTCCGGCGGCAGCGGCGACTCATTCGAGTACTCGGGCGACGCGTTATTGGGCGGCAGCTTGGCGCCGAGCCGCTCATTGCAGCTCACGGGCGAGGTCGATGGCATCTACGTGGGTTGAATCATCATCACTTGAGCCGGATTGATTGCCTGGAACTTTCCCTTGTTGGCCGTGATTTCGAATGCCCGCGGCACCGCTTCGATGCCGTGGAGTACATGGGTGATGGCCGGCTTGACGCGGACTCGGCCCGAAGCGACGAGCCGCACCGTGAATTCCAGGTGAGCCCGCGTACTAACATCCGGGAAAAGATAGCGCAGGCTGCGTTCGCGGAAGAGATCGATGGGAAGTTCGACGGGCGTGCCGAACCACGAGACGCCGACGATCTTGCCCCCGGAGCGAACGGCGTCCATCGCCGTGGTTATCGACGTCGAGCCGGCAAGGCCTTGTTTGGGACTGCCGCCGGCGCACTCGAAGACGATGTCGGCGCCGTTGCCGCCGGTGAGGTCGCGGATGGATTCAATGACGTTGCACGTCCGGGCGTTCAAGGCGCGATCGGCGCCGAGTTCCTTCGAAAGCTTGCACGCTTCATCGCGCACATCGACGGTGATGATGAGCCCCGCGCCGCAGAGCCGGGCCACCTGCATGCACTCGATACCCATGCTTCCCTGGCCGAGCACGACGACGCTGTCGCCGACCTGAATCTGGGCGGTTTCGACGGCCGCGACGCTATCGCTGAGCGATTGCAGGCAGGCTGCTTCGCTGTCGGAAATGCGGTCGTCCACTTTGACGAGTGCGATTTCGGGCAGGATGGCCCGCTCGGCGAAGCAACCGGGCAAGTCGAAGCCAATCACTGGGCCGGAACGGCACAGGTGGCTGCGTTCGGAGCGGCAGAGCGGGCACTCCTGGCAGGGCAGCTTGGCCCGTGCCGCGACGCGCTGGCCCGGTTCGTAACCGGCAACGCCCGGTCCGCAGGCGAGGATGCGGGCGCAGAACTCGTGGCCGAACAGGGCGATCGGCGCTTCGTTTTCCAGCCGCCGCTTGATGCGATCGTAAGCGAGCGTGGGGATGCCGAAAGCGAGTTGCGCCTCGGTCACGCTCGGCTGCACGCACAGCGGTTCGACCAGAACGTGCCCCGGCGGGCAAACCGGCTCGGGAACTTCATCGAGGCGCATATCGCCGAACCCGTGAAACCGCCACGCTCTCATAGTGGGTGCCCTTGGAGATTATTGCCTTTTCCGGGTTCTTTCCCGTGCATCCATTGCTACAGTCTCAAGGCTGGCAAGGTCGCTTCCTCAACCACGAACGCCGATGGTCTCATGCCGACCCATCTTCCCGATGCGATTCTGAACGAGCCCGTGGCGAAACATTCGCGGCAGGACTTCACGACACTCTACCCGGACTGGACGGTGAGTGAAGCGCTTTTGCACATGCGGAACTTTCCGCCGCCGGGCCGCATCATCTACTTCTACGTCGTGGACGAGGCGATGCGGTTGCTCGGCGTGGTGCCGACGCGGCGCTTGCTTTTGAGCCCGCCGGAGACGCGCATTCGCGACGTGATGATCCGCAACATCGTCGCGATTCCCGCCGAAGCGACGGTGCTCGAAGCCTGCGAATTCTTCACCTTGCACCGCTTGCTGGCGTTCCCCGTGGTCGATCCGGCCCGGCGGTTGATCGGCGTCGTGGATGTCGAACTGTACACGGAGGAACTGGCGGAACGCGGCGACGAGCCGCCGCGCGAATGGGGCGACATCTTTCAACTCATCGGCGTCCGCCTGACGCGGAAACAGCAAACCCGGCCGCTGCGAGCGTTCCGCGGCCGCTTCCCGTGGCTCCTGTGCAATGTTGGCGGCGGGGCCCTCGCCGCGGTCCTGGCCGGCATCTACGAAGTGCAACTGAACTGGCACAACGCACTGCTCGCGCTCTTTATCCCGGTGGTGCTGGCTCTGGCGGAAAGCGTGGCGATTCAATCGGTGACGCTGGCCCTGGACGGCCTGCGCGGCATGACGCCGACCTGGGGCGAGCTGGTCCGGCGACTCCGTTATGAAGGAATCACCGGGCTATTGCTCGGCGCGGCCACTGGCTTGATCGTCGCGGCGGTGGCGGCCCTGTGGAAGGGCGAACCGCTGTTGTTCGGCATCGTCGCCGGCGGCATCGGCATCGGCGTGACCTGTGCGGCCCTGGCGGGGATCGCCGTGCCGTACTTGTTAAGGCTCTCGCGTCGCGATCCGCAATTGGCGGCCGGCCCCATCGCCCTGGCCTGCGCCGACGTGCTGACGCTGTTGGCTTACTTTAACCTGGCGCGATTGCTGACCTGAAGCCGCAAGCGGCTTGCGCGATCGATGCGTCTTCCGTGGGACGCTTCTCTTATGCGAAGGGCCCGAGTTGCCCCGCTTTCCCGACTTGAGCCATTCTTGCAAGTTTCGCCGGAAATGTTGCACGTCCCGTTCCGGTTGCGCCGATAAGGGAAACGATAACGGCGGCAAAGCCCGTGGTGCGTATTGAACGGCGGAACCATGGACGGGGAGATGGCCATGCGGGCACGGCAACTGAAGTTGTTGGCCGGGAGTGCGGTGATCGCCTGCCTGCTCGGCGGCTTCGGCTGCGTGCATACGCAAGGAATCAGCACCCCCGATGGGCTGTCGCCGCGCGTCAACGGGCCAATCACCATGCCGCCGCCCAACGCCGTTCCCACGGAACTGACGAAGATCACCTTCCCGCCCTACGTGGTGGAAGCGCCGGATAACCTGATGATTCAGGTCGTGCAGCGGGCCCGCGTGCCGGATAAAGACTTCAAGCCGCCCGCGAACGACCCAATGGCCAAGGCGCCGCTCGTCGATTCCACGAAGCCATTACCCGTACAGGATATTTCCGGCTCGTTCCTGGTGCGCATGGATGGCGTCGTCAACCTCGGTTTCTGGAAAACGGTCCACGTCGCGGGGTTGACGCTCGACCAGACGGCGGAAGCGATTCGCCAGCATTTGCTGCAGCAGAAGACGCTGCAAGACCTCGGGACCTTGCCCGAGAGCCTGGTCGTAATCGTGGATGTGGTGGCGTACAACAGCAAGCGCTATTACATCGTGATGGACGGCGGCGGCTACGGCGAACAGGTCTATACGTTGCCGATTACCGGCAGCGACACGGTGCTGGACGCGCTGGCGAACGTCTTTGGTCTGCACACGTCCGCGAGCAAGCGGAATATCTGGGTGGCCCGGCGCAGCCCGCACGCCGATCAGCCCTGGCAAATCCTGCCCGTGGACTGGGTCGGCATCACCCAGCACGGCATTACCACGACCAACTACCAGATTCTGCCGGGCGACCGCATTTACGTGAAGGCCCAGCGCATCATCACCTTCGATACGACCCTGTCGCGCTGGCTCAGCCCGGTCGAACGCTTCCTGGGCGTGGTCCTGCTCGGGGCGAACGTGAACAACCAGCTCAAGGGTAACGTCGGCGGCACGGCGCCGTGATAATCGGCCGTGGGATCGCCCCCCACGGCCTTCCCGGGCGCGGCATAATGGAGCGGTGCCTGAATCGGAACCGCGGAGACCCTGAATCATGGGAATCAAGTTGCTGGGCACGGCGATCGGCGTACTGGGATGGGCGGCGATCGCCTCGGCCCAGTTCGGAGGCTACGGCTACGGAGGTTACGGCGGCGGCGGGTACGGAGGTTACGGCGGCGGAGGCTATGGAGGGTACGGCGGAGGTTATGGAGGAGGGTTCGGCGGCGGCGGCATGTTCATGCCGAATATCTACAACCAGCAGACCCAGCCGCTTAGCCCGTACTTGAACATGCTCCGCGGGTCCGGCAATCCGGCCGTCGGCTACTATTTCGGCGCGCGGCCCGGCCCGGTCGGCGGATATGGCGGCATGGGAATGGCCCCCAACATGGCCTTCGGCGGAATGCGGATGCCGTTCCCCTTCCAGATCACGGAAGAGGAACCGCTGCCCGCCGGTGAAAAGCCCGAAGGCTACGTTCTGCCCGCGGCCGGGCACCCCGTCATGTTCAACAACACGATGGGCTACTATCCGTTCCCCGGCATGAATCGCTACGGACGCGGCATGGGCGGCGGCTACGGCATGGGCGGCGGCATGATGCGCGGCATGCAGGGAATGGGCATGAACCGCCCGCAATCATCGACGACGCGGTGAATAGGAGCGCGACATGGATGTTCGGTTAGCGGCTCGGCGTCCGACAATACGGGCGTGGTTGGCCGGCGCGGCGCTCGCCTCCGGGATGACGGCGCTGGCGGCGCGCGCGGCCGGCGACGATCTCGGCACGACGCCGCGGAACGCGCGAACCGCCGCGGTCACCGGGAACGAACCGGCCTGGCTCTCGGGCGTCGACCCGAACGTCATCCCGGCCAGCGGCCTGCTTCCTTCGCGTTCGGCCAACGACGTTCAACCGCTCGGCCCGCCGCCTTTGGGCGCTACACAACAGCCGGCCGCGTCGACCGGTCTGCAGTTCCCGAAGCTCTTCAATCGATCGAAGAATCCGTCGCCGCCCGTCCCAATGACCGGGGCCATTCCGGCGCCAAATCCGAACGCGGCGATACAGGGAGCGACCTCGCGCGGTTCGCCGCTTCTCGCCGGGCCGCCGGCTTACCGCTGGTTCGGCTACGGCGCTCCGACGCCCGGCGCCAACAACTTCGCACCCTCCGGCTCTGGCCAGTATCCCCGCGGCTCGGCGAACTGGTTCGGCGTGACCGGCGCGACGCCGGGCGCGTTCCCCACTTCCGTGGTCAATCCATTACATGCCGCGCCGGGGAACGAGCCGCCGACTTATGCGGCAGCGCCGATGCCAGTGCGGCCGATGCCGATCGTTCGCAATCCCGCGCCGCGGCCCGCGGTCGCGGCCGACCCGCCGGCCCATCCGCCTTTGCCGGACTACTTGCTGTCTGAAGATGCGACGCCGCGTCAGCGCCCGGTCCATACGGGATCGTTGCCGCCTCCACAATTATCGAAGATGGAGCTGCCGCCGCCGCAGATGCTACCGCCGCCGCGGATGGAGGAACCGACGCGAACGGCGCTGCCGCCGCTGCCGGAACCGGTGGGCGTGCCGCAATTGCCGCAACCGATCCATCACGAAACTATGGGCAAGGGGCCGAATGCACCCGCGCTGCCGCCGTTGCCCGAACCCATCGGAGCGAGTGCCGGTCCCCAGGCTCCCGAGATGCCGGCGGCGCCGACTGCCCCGGTGAAGCATGAATCGGCTGGCCCTGTCGCGCCGCTGCCGCCCGATGGCATCTTGATGCCGCCGGAGAAGCCGCATTCGGTCAAGGAACCGGCGCCGATCGCGAAGCCCGCGAGCGTGCCGGATCCCATGAAGCCGATCATCGGCTTGCCGGTGCCGAGTGACGCCAAGCCGCTGCCGTTGCCTCCGGCGGTGGCGGGCGACCCGTGGCAAGCGACGCCGGCAAATGCCCGGCCGGCGAAGCCGCCCGGGGCGTGGGGCCCTGTCGCCCCGGCCGCGCCGCTTCCGCCGTTGCCGCCGCCGAACCTTTCCAACGAACCGGGCGCGTCGAATGCCAAGCCGGCCGCGATCGTTCGCGGCCAGATGCCCGATTTGCCGCGCACTGACCCAATGGTCATGGTTGTTCAGAACGTGTGCCGCGGCCGCGCCGCCGGCGTGGATGTCCGCTGGACCGGCAGCAAGAAGCTCATGGTCTGCTTTGAAGTGCGCACGGCGGCGGAAGCGGAGCATCTGGTCCGCGACATTAGCGCTCGTCGCGAACTCGCCCCGCTGGCCATCGACTTCTGCGCTCTCGTGAAGTGAAGCTATGCCACGTGAAGGGTTGACGGGATGACAACTCCATTCTACGTTGAAAAGTGCAAGTGCTAGTCCGGCCAGGGGTTGCGTGCTTGGCAGTTCGTGAAACATCATCGGCGGCGATACCGTCCGTGGCCGCTTGTGTCTAACGAGGATGGCGCATGGCAACGAGACCAAAAATCAAGCCCAAACCGACGGCTGCCACGCGGAAGAAGTGGCCCGGTGATCGTGATGCCGAGGTGGCTGTGGCGGCTCGCGAGTCAGGCGCGGAGCCGTATCATCAACCGCTTCGGGATCGCCTACATAAGGTCAAAGAAGTGGATGCGGTCTACGTTTCCACGGACGATGCCGGGATTGTCCATGTATACTCCATCGTTCGCGACTTCGGCGACTTCTACGAAAGGCTCGCGAAGCAAGAGCACCTGGCACAGCAGGATTGCCCTGATGTCGATTTTGAGTTCCACGTCAGGGCTCACCAGGGCCGAAAGCCGTATATGGCCGTCCCTTTTGAATCCAACCCCGTGTTCGTCCGATGAGCAAACCATCCGCTCAAACAGACCAGTCACGCGCATGTTACGAAAGATTCCAGCACAATGTTGCGCTCGCAAAGCGCATCGAAGCATCTTTGCCATCCGACGCCAATTGGTCTTGTGTGGTCATGTTTTACGCGGCAGTTCACCTGATGAATGCGTACCTTTGCATCAAATCCAACGTGAGGCTAAATGTCGACGATACAGACCACCGGCTACGAAGGGTGGAAATGGAGAAATGCCCGGAGTTGGGAATTTCCCCAAGGAAATACAGGCAGCTAAAAGACATGAGCGAAGCCGTTCGCTACGACCCCGGCTATCAGTGGTCGGATAATCCGCACCTCACAGACGCCAAGAGGCTACTTCGGGTTTGCGTCGATATCGTTGAACCGAAAGTGAAAAAGCAACTCGGTATCTAGCGATTTCAAACTGAGACACTACCGAAGTAATTGTTCCTTACCTTTCGTCCTGGCGCATGGCATAATATCGCCATGCGTGCTCTCCCCTTTGCACTCGTGATCTGCGTTGCCAGCTCTTCCTCCCCGGTGCGCGCCGCCGCCCCGCCCGTCGATCCGCGCGGGGCGGACTTCTTCGAAAAGAAAATCCGGCCTCTCCTCGTCGAACACTGTTACGCCTGCCATTCCAGCGATGCCGCCGCGAAGAAGAAGTTGCGCGGCGGATTGCGGCTCGACAACCGTGAGGCACTTCGCAGCGGCGGCGACAGCGGCCCGGCTATCGTTCCCGGCAAGCCGGCCGGCAGCCTGCTCATCGAGACGTTGAAGTACGCGGGCGAGATCAAGATGCCGCCGAAGGGGAAGCTGCCGGCCGCCGCCATCGCGGCCTTCGAGGAATGGGTGAAAATCGGCGCCCCCGATCCGCGCACCGCGAATAACGCCGTTCCCAAAAAGCAGGTCGGTTTAAGCATCGCCGAAGGGCGAAAGTTCTGGTCGTACCAGCCGATCGAGCGGCCCGAGCTTCCCGTCGTCAAGCAAAGCGACTGGCACGCCAACGACATCGACCGCTTCATTCTGGCCGGCCTGGAAGCGCAAGGTCTGCACCCCTCCGCGGACGCCGACCGGGCCACGCTCATTCGTCGGCTTTACTTCGATCTGCACGGCTTGCCGCCGACGCCGGAGAAAATCGACGCCTTCATCAATGACGCCGATCCGCGTGCATACGAGAAGCTGGTCGATCGGCTGCTGGCATCGTCGCGATTCGGAGAACGCTGGGGCCGCCACTGGCTCGATGTCGCGCGCTTCGCCGAATCGGTCACGCTGCGCGGCCTCGTCTTCAAACAAGCCTGGCGCTACCGCGATTACGTCATCGATTGCTTCAACCGCGACGTGCCGTTCGATCGCTTCGTTCAAGAACAGATCGCCGGCGACCTGCTCCCCGCCGCCACAGCGGAAGAACGCAGCCGCCTCATCGTCGCCACCAGCTACCTGCAACTCGGCAACGCCAACCTCGAAGAGCAGGACAAGAAGCAACTCCGCATGGATGTGGTCGACGAACAACTTGACGCGATCTCCAAGGGTTTTTTGGCTCAAACAATCACCTGCGCCCGCTGCCACGATCACAAGTTCGACCCGATTCCCACGGCGGATTACTATGCTCTCGCGGGCATCCTGCGGAACGTGAAGTCGCTGAGGGACGCGAACGTTTCCGAATGGGTGGAAGTGCCGCTGCCGGCGTCGCCGGAAGTCGAGCGGGCCGTCAAGGAACACGATGCGGCCGTGGCGGCGCTGCAAGCCAAGATCAAAGTCGCCAAGGCGAAGGCGCCGCGCGCCTCGGCCACCGGGGCATTGGCAATCAAGGACGTGCCCGGCATCGTCGTCGATGATTCCACCGCCATGAAGGTCGGAGAATGGAAGGATTCCAAGGTCAATACGACGTACATCGGCGCCGGCTACACCCACGACCTCGATGTCGGCAAGGGCGAGAAATCGATTACCTTCCAGCCGGAACTTTCCGCGACCGGCAAATACGAAGTGTGGTTCGCCTATTCGCCGGGAACCAACCGCGCCGCGAAGGTGCCGGTAACCGTGTTCAGCGCGGAAGGCGAGAAGTCGTTCACCGTGGACATGACGAAACTGCCGCCGGTCCGAGGCCGCTTCATTTCGCTCGGCCAGTTCCGCTTCGAGAAGGACGGGCAGAGCTTCGTGCTGGTTTCGAACGAGGGAACCAAGGGTCACGTGTGCGTGGACGCCGTGGCGTTCATCCCCGCGGAGAAAGTGGCGAGCCTCGCGCCGGTCGCCAAGGGTGCGAACGCCGTGGCCCTGCTGGAAGCCGACTTGAAGAAACTGCTGGCCCGCGCCCCGAAGCGGCCGCTGGCAATGGCCGTGATCGAGGAGAAGAAGATCGAGGAGAGCCGGATTCACGTTCGCGGCTTGGTGGCGAATCAAGGGGCGATCGCGCCGCGCGGCTTCTTACAAGTCACGACCGTGGGTTCCTTAACACCGATGCCCAAGGATCAGAGCGGCCGCAAGCAACTCGGTGAATGGATCGCTTCCAAGGACAATCCGTTGACGGCGCGGGTCTATGCGAACCGTGCCTGGCACTGGCTTTTCGGCGCCGGCCTGGTCCGCACCGTCGATAACTTCGGAACCACCGGCGAACGCCCATCGCACCCGGAATTGCTCGACCACCTTGCCTCGCAGTTTATCCGCGACGGCTGGTCGGTGAAGAAACTGGTGCGGTCGATCGTGCTCAGCCACACTTATCGACAGGCCCCGACCCCGAATGGCAAAGACATCGAGAACCGATGGTTCGGCCGGGCCAACCGCCGGCGGCTCGATGCCGAATGCATTCGCGACGCCATTCTGTGCACGAGCGGCCGGCTCGGCGACGAGCACGCCGGTCCGATGTTCCCGCCGTCGCTTGCCGCCGATTACGGATTCAAGCAGACCGCGACTTGCCGGAGCGTTTATATGCCGGTGTTCCGCAATGCCTTGCCCGAGTTGTTCGAGGCGTTCGATTTCGCCGATCCAAGCACGGTCACCGGCCGCCGGAACGCGAGCACCGTCGCTCCGCAAGCGCTCTTCATGATGAACAACCCGTGGGTGATCGAGCAGTCTAAACACGCCGCGGAGCGACTGCTCGCCGAGCATTACTCCACCGAGGAGGCCCGCATCGTTCGCGCGTATCGGCTCGCGCTCGGCCGCGCGCCGACGGCGGGAGAACTCCGCGTCGCGGCAAAGTTCCTGGCATCGCACACCGACGCCAAGGATGCCTGGGCGGCACTCGTGCAGGGCATCTTCGCCAGTGCGGATTTCAGATACGTGGAGTAGGAACTCATTCGAAAGAAGAAACGCAGAGGATTCACCACGAAGGCAAGACGAAATACACTTAGAGTGCGTTTCAGAATCACCCCTCACCCGCCATCTCGCTTTGCTCGATGGCGGGTGAGGGGTAATTCTGAAACGCACTCTTAAGAAGCCAAAAGCCGAATTCCCAACGCCGCTTTCTTCTTGGCGCTTCTCCGAGTAATCTGTGTGCCTTCGCGCTGAATATTGCGACATTCGCAACATCAAGGAGTCTGTCATGACGCGTCCATTCATGGCTGCCGCGATCGTGTGTCTTGCCGCTGCGGCCTGGGGCGCCGCGGGGCGCGAAGCGGCGGACAAAAAGCCCGACCCCATTAATCCCGATCCCAAGGGGGTGCGGCCTATCGCAGCCGCCGACACCGTCTGGATTGAAGAGTTGACGTGGATGGAGGTGCGCGACGCCTTGGCCGCCGGGAAAACCACGGTCATCGTGCCGACCGGCGGCGTCGAACAGAACGGACCCTATCTGGCCACCGGCAAACACAACTACATCCTGCGGGCCACGGGTGAAGCCATCGCCCGGAAGCTGGGCAACGCCCTGGTCGCACCCATCGTCGCCTTCGTTCCCGAAGGGGACATCAGCCCGCCGACCGGCCACATGAAATATCCCGGCACCATCACGCTCAGCGAGGAAACCTACGAACGGCTTCTGACCGATATTTGCGCGAGCCTCGCCCAGCACGGCTTCAGTAACATCGTTCTCATCGGCGACAGCGGCGGCAACCAAATCGGCATGATGGCCGTCGCCGCCCGGCTCAACAAGAAGTGGGCCGGCAAGAGCCGCGTCCACTTCATCCCGGAATACTACGATTATGCCGGCGTGGAAAAGTGGCTCGAAAAGCAGGGCATCAAACAAACGCCCGAAGGATATCACGACGACTTCATCATCACGGCGCAGATGATGGCCGTGAACCCGGCGGCGGTGCGGGCCAAGGAACGGCAAGCGGTCGGCAAGTTCTCGATTAACGGCCTCGAACTCGCGCCGGTCGAGAATACCGTCGCCTGGGGCCGCAAGATCATCGACTACCGCGCCGACGCGACGGCCAAGCTGATCAAGGCCGCCGTCGCGAAGAAGTGAACCGAATCCAGAATGGCGAATGACGAAAAATGACGAATTCCGAATGGCCCCACTCAATTCGTCATTCTGAATTCGTCATTTCGATTCCAAGGGGTGGCCGGTGAAGGTCGTTTGCATCAGCGATACACACGGCAGCCAT
>Ga0134125_10002938_pt1 | contig 19976 bp, 15 predicted proteins | sample KB31751_FD_96464 | JGI IMG/M metagenome (GOLD analysis project Ga0134125, IMG submission 96464) | Terrestrial soil microbial communities with excess Nitrogen fertilizer from Kellogg Biological Station, Michigan, USA - KB3-175-1 | ecosystem: Environmental > Terrestrial > Soil > Unclassified ... | reverse complement strand
TTGGGGAACGTGCCTAACGGATCGCGCGCCGCATCCGCGTCGCGCTCCTCGGGCGGCCGGTACATCGTTTCCTGGTCGGACAAGGAGTGCGAGTAGGGCCGGATCACGTGCGCGTGCACGAGCGCCGGTCCGCGCCGCGCGCGGGCATATGCCACGGCCTTGCTCATCGCCGCATGGCTCGCCATGAAATCACAGCCGTCCACTTCCTGGATGAACAGGCCCGGCATCGACGCGAGCAGCTTCGAGATGCTGCCGCCCGCCGTGTTCACCTCCACCGGGACCGAGATCGCGTAGCCGTTGTCTTCGATGAGATAGACGACGGGGAGGCCCAAGTTGCAGGCCGTGTTTATCGACTCCCAGAACTCGCCTTCGCTCGTCGTGCCGTCGCCGGCCGACACGTACGTCACTTCATCGGATTCGAAGCCGTCAGTAATCGAGAGTAGCGACGCGCGGAGCGACGCTTCGGCGCACCCGGTGGAATGCAGAAACTGGGTGCCCGTTGGCGACGACGACGACACGATGTTGAGCCGCTTGCTGCCCCAATGGCTCGGCATTTGGCGCCCGCCGGAATTGGGGTCGTTCGCCGCGCCGACCGCTTCATAGAGCATCTCCGCCGGCGTCATTCCTAACTGGAGACAGAGGGCACGGTCGCGATAGTACGGGAAGAACCAGTCGTGTCCGCCGCGCAGCGCCATGCCGGCGGCGGTCAGGACGGCTTCATGGCCTGCTCCCGAGATCTGAAAGAAGATCTTGTTCTGTCCTTTGAGCTGGATCTCTTTGTCGTCCAGCTTTCGCGACAGATACATCGTTCGATACGCAGCCAAGAGCTGATCGCGGTTGAGCGCCGCGCCAGTGCGGCGCTCGGCACGTGTCTGAGTAGCCATGAGTCCCCGTGTGAGTGGTGCCAGCGCTTCAAGATACCATTCACGCCCGGCGATGTGCACCTCGAACCCTCTCGTGCGCGGCCCTCGAATGGCGCTCGCAGTGCCGGGGTAGGCGGCTCTTGCCGGACCGTCACTCTGGCGGACGCGTCAGCGCTGGCCGGCGGCACTTTTTGGCCCGACCGGAGCCCGGTGTCGCGTCGAGTTTTGCGGGCGCGTGACGGGCTCGCTAGCTTCGCGCTATGGGTGTTCCTCACATCTCCGACCAGATCTCGCCGGCGATCGACGCAGTTCTCATGCGCTTCTCGGCCATGGTGCGCCGAGTGGGCATCCGCCATGGATTGTCGGAGAGCGACGTCGACGAGGTTTTTCAGGAAGTGCGCATCCGGTTGTGGCGGGCGCGCGGCGAGGGGTCCAACCGTGCGTTGGACACCCTAACGGCCGGGCCCGGCGCGGGTGAGCAGATTTCGTCGGTGGGTTCGTCATACCTGTACCGGACGGCGGTATCGGCAGCGCTCGATGTGCTGCGACGTCATCGCCGGCCGCGTGAAGACGCGCTCGAGGACGTGGGGCACGAGCCCGCGGCGCCCTCGCGGCGCGAGCCCGAGCAGTCGCTCGAGTCGTCGGAGCTGGCGCAGCAAGTGGCGCGCGCGATCGACACGATCACCCCGTCACGCCGCCCCGTGGTCCGCATGTATCTCGCGGGCTACGGGCGCGAGGAAATCGCGGCATTGTTGGGCTGGTCGGAGGCGAAGACACGCAATCTGCTCTATCGCGGCCTCGCGGATCTCCGCGATCGCCTAACGGAGCAAGGGATCGGACCGGAGGCGGTCGCATGACCGATGCGCGATTGCAGGAGTTGTATCGGGAGGCGATGGCGGCGCGCGACGCGGCGCACGACGCGTCGTGCCCCGAACCCGAGGCGTTGCAAGCGCTCGTCGAGCGCGACGGAAGCGAAGCGACGCGGCTGGCCACGCTCGATCACGCGCTCTCGTGCCGGTCGTGCAGCCGCGAGCTCGAGTTGCTTCGCGCGCTCCGCGCCGGTGCGCCCGCCGCGCGGCGTCCGCGGATCTCGACGCCGTGGCTCGTCGCGGCCTCGGTGGTCGTGGCCGTCGCGGCCGGGACCATCGGCATCCGATCGATGGCCACACCGGCGCCGGTCCTTCGCGGGCCATCCGACCAGGGCGTGGCGCTCATCGCGCCGTCGCCTAACGCAACGGTGTTGCGCTGGCACGCCGCGCCGCGCGCCGTCGCCTATGTCGTGGAAGTGATGGATGCGCAGGGCGCGGTCCTCGCCGCCGATACCACGATCGACACCACATTTGCGCTGCCATCCGCGGTGCGGACGGCATCCGCGGCGGGCGCGCAATGGTGGGTGCGGGCGCGGTTGTCGGACGGGTCCGAGGTGCGGTCGGCGATCACGCCCCTCGCGCGCTGATCGCTGCCTAACTGGGGAGTCGCGAGCGTGCTATCGCCACCAGGGCCACCCGAAGAGGCCGCGCGACTGGCGGAGTGGGACGCGGACGTTGGGATCGCCGACGAGCCGGAATGCCGCCCATTCGCGCGGCGGCGCGCCGTCGCGTAGCGCGCCTAACGCTGCCTCGCGCAGCGCGCCGGCGCTGGTCCGGCCGTCCGCGAGCGCGGTGTAGAACGCGACGATCATCGGAAGCGTGCGCGCATCGTCCACCGGCCACTCGGTGGCCAGCACGGCGCGCGCGCCCGCTTGCAAGAGCGGCGCGGTGAGTCCGCGCACGCCCTCGCCGCCCAACACGACGCTTCCCGCGCTGTGGCACGCCGACAGGACCACCAGATCCGCGTTCAGCGTGAGCGCCGCGAGGTCGCCGTCGCTCACGAACCCGTCGCTGCCGCCGCCGGGTGCCAGCGCGAGGCCGGCGTGCGCAATGCCGTTGTCGTCGGTCACGGCGTGGGTCGCGAAGTGGATCACGCGGTACGACGCGAGCGGCGCGTGCTCGAGAAACGCCGCGCTCGCGTCGTCGCGGAGGCGGATCACGGCTTGGGGGGCGAACCGGGCCACGGCCCGCACCTCGCGCGCCGTGCCGGGCAGCCGCGGCAGCGATTCGTTAGGCGTGGCCGCGCGGAGCGCGATCGGGCCGGCGCCGGCGTCGTCCTCGTTCGCGAACCGCGGATCGCCGAACGCCAGCAGGCGCACCGGGCCCACGGGTGCCGGCCGCTGCCACAGCATCACCGACACCGCGGCCGACGGCACGGTCGTGATCGCATATCGTTCGATGGCCCACCGCCCGTCGGCCAGCACCAGCGCCTGGAACGGCACCAGCCAGATCGCATCGTCGGGCACCACCACCAGGTTGGTGATGCCGGCCGGCAGGCCGGCGAGCGCGGGCTGGAGCAGCGCCTTGCCTAACTGGCCGGCGAGCGCGCGCACGTTGCCGCCGCTCTCGATCAAGGCCTCGAATCGCGCGGCCATGTCGCGCACCGAATCGAGCGGCGTGAGCACCGTCGCGCGCACGCTGTGCCGCGTGATCACGAACGCCGTGGTCGGTTGTCCGCCGCGACCGGCCACGTACTCGATGAGCGCCGTGCGATCATCGGGGATGGCGCGTTTCACGTCCGCCGCCGAAACCGTCGGCGCGCCGGCGTCCTTCCCGCTACCGCCGCCGGCCAGGCGCAGACCGGCTGCTCGGGAGAGCCGGTCGCGCAGGTCGCGCGCCCGGCGACGCTCGGCCAACGCGAACGCCTGCTCGACGCGTCCCGACCGCGCGATCCCCGCGATCAGCATCGCGATCGCCGGCGGCCGTCCGCCAAAGAGGTCGCGCACCTGAAACGCCAATTGCTTGAGCTGCTGGTCGCCGAGCGTCTCGCGCCAGGCGTCGAGCTGCGCGCTGGCTTCGCCTAACCGATGCTCCGCCGCGAGCGTATCGCCCTGGCGCAGCAGGACCTCGGCGGTCATCGCCTGCGAGAGGTACCGCCGCACGTGCCGCGTGCTGTCGAGCGTCGCCAGATCGTTGCGGAAGCGTCGCGCTGCCTCGCGCAAATTGTCCTGCCGCAACGCCAGCACGCCGTAGAAGAAATCCTGGTCCTCCACCCAACCGGTGGCGCCGCCGCGCTGGAACGCCGTCCGCTGCGCCGCCAACTCGCGGCGCGCCGCGCGCCAATCGCCCGCCCGCACCGCCAGATCGGCCAACGCCAGATGCGCACCGCCAGTGCCTAACGCTAGCCGGTCCCGCTCTGCGAGGTCGAGCGCCACCGTGTACTGGCGGCGCGCGGCCGCGGTGTCGCCGATGTCCAACGCAACCTGCCCGCGCAGGCCGATCGCCGTCGCCAATCCCCACTCATCTTTCGTGGCGCGAAACGTCGACTCCGCCCGCGCCGCACGCCGCTCCGCCGTCGGCAGATCGTTCACCGAGAGCGAGATCTGACTCAGGTTCACGAGCGACCAGGCCAGCGCCGACAGTTCTCCCGACATCTCCGCCTCGTGAACGGCGCGCGTCAACAATTGCTGCGCGCGGCCATAGTTGGCGATCGACACCTCCATGAACCCGTGCCACTGCAGCATCGCCGAGAGGCCCGCGTGTTCGTGCACGCGCTCGAGCATCGTCTCGGTGCGCGTCAACAGAACGGCAACCGTCCTCATGTCGCCCTGGCGCACGTAGTCCTGCGCGAGGATCCACGTGCACCGCGCCTCGAGCCGCGTATCGTCCGCCTTCCGCGCCAACGCGATGCCCTGCGTGGCCAACGTCGCGGCGGTTCGCTCGCCCGTCCGCGCCGCCAGGGCCGCCCGCTCGCACCGCCATGCCGCGTCGAGCGCCGGATCCCTGGGAACGTTGCGGCCCAGACTGTCCAACATCCGCATCTCGGCCACCGCGCCTAACGTGCGGCCGCGCGCCATCGCGACGCCTAACGTGGCATCGAATTCGGCCGGCCGATCCTGCGCCGCGCGGGCGTTCTGCGCGCCGCGCACGAAGGCCGATTCCGCCTGGACCAGAAGTCCCTGGCTGAACAGCGCCTTGCCGCGCTCGAGCGCCGCGTATGCCGAATAGCCGTCGGGCGCGATCCCGGGCGCCGTCAAACGCCTGTAGTAATCGGTGGCGCTCTTGAAATCGAACTGGCGCTCGGCCAACACCTGCAGACCGAGGAGCGACGGGCGGTCGTTCGGGTTCGAGCGGAGCCGCGTGAGCCACGAATTCCGCGCCTGACTCGCGCTGTCGTGGTCGACGGCCCGTGTCGCCAACGCAACGATCTGTGTCGGCGACCCCGCGTTCCCGGGAGCCGACTGAAACAAGGCGACGACGGCCAGCGCGGCGCGGGCGAGGATCATCACGCTACTAATAAGGATCGCCCCGCACGCGCAGCAAGGGCGACCCGGCCGTCACGACCCGAATCGGTGGCACCGCCCGTGCGTACCTGTCCAGTCTCACTGGAGGGAGGCTCCATGAATCAGCCCAGCCGTACCCACTGCATCTTCTGCGACATCATTCAGGGTGCCGCGGAAGTCTCGATGTGCTACGAAGACCGCGATGCGCTGGCGTTCATGGACATCCAGCCGGTGAACCAGGGCCACGTACTCGTCGTCCCCAGACAGCACTACGAGTCGCTGCTCGATCTGCCGACGGACCTCGGGATGCACTTGTTCTCGGTGGCCATGGAGCTGGGCCCGGTCATTCGTCGAGTCACGGGCACTGAAGGGATGAATCTGGTGGTGTCGAGCGGGGAGTCGGCGGGTCAGGACGTCTACCACTTCCACATCCACCTGATCCCGCGTGTCGTCGGCGACGGCTTTGACGTTCCGCTGCCGTTCCACGGATCCTCGATGCCCGAGCGGACCCAACTGGACGCCACGGCCGCCCGCATCATCTCGAACCTGCGCGATCCCATGAAAAAGGCGCGTCGGGTTCCGGAGCTTACCGCGCTCTGATCGGGCGGCTCACGCGAGCCACACCTGCGGAGTTAGTCCGCCTTTCGAACCGCGGCGACCGCGCCCGAGAGCTCGTGCGCGGTGATGCTCAACTGCGTGGCCGCGTCGTTGAGCGCCTCGATCGCGCTTTCCTGCTGGGTGCTCGCGCCGGCGACGACGTCGGTCTCGGTGGCCGCGTGCGACGCGTCCTGCTGTGCGCCGGCTAACGCCAGCGCCATGATGTCCGACCGCTGCGCGTTTTCGCGCGCGGCGTCCACGATACGGTAGCCCGCCGAGGCGACGTTCTCCGACGCCGCCACGATGCGGTCGAGCTCGTCCACCCAGCCGTTGCTCGCCTGCGCCACGCCTAACACCTGCTCGCGCGTGCGCTGCATGAGCGTCACCGCGCGGTCGAGCGCCGCGCGAATGTCGCGCACCGCGCGATCCATCGCCTCGGCTTCCGATGCGCTGCGATCGGCCAGTGCACGAATTTCCTGCGCGACCACGGCGAACCCGCGTCCGTGCGTGCCCGCTCGCGCCGCTTCGACTGCCGCGTTCAACGCGAGCAATCCCGTTTGGTCGGCCAACGACGTGATCGTTTGCCCGAACTTCTGCACCGCGCTCGACACGTCCTGCAGGCGCGACACTTCTTGCGCGCCTTCCTGCACGATCGCCGCCGCCGCCGTGAGTTGCGATGACGCCTGCTCGGTCGCACCGCGCACGATGCGCGCGTCGCGCAGCATCTCCTCGCCCTTCACCTGCGTGCCGCGTCCTTCGGCCACGGTGCTCTCGGCCACTTCCTGAGCGGCGCGTGCTTCCTCCGTCCCCTTGGACAACGTGTCGGTGAGCGCGCGCACCGTGGCCGCGAGCACGCGCGCCGTGTTCGCGCTTTCCTGCGACGACGCGTGCAACTGCTGCGTGGTGGCGGTGATCGCTTCGACGTGCTGCGTCATGTGCTCGGATGCGTCGAGCACCGGTTGGATGAGCGAATCCAGCGACAGCGACAACGCGAGCTGCGGCGCCACGCCGTCCAGGAGTTGCGCGTCGTAGTCGCGATACATGTCGGTGCGCGCGTGCCTAACGGTCCACAGGCCCACCAGGCGGTCGCCGTACTTGAGCGGCACGGCGATCTCGGAGCCATGGTGCCGGGTGATCTCGTTCGCGTCGGCGCCGGCGTCGCGGCGCGTCACCGCGCGTCCACGCTCGAGCGCCAGCGCGGGCATGCCCCGGTTGGCGGGGAAGCGAAGCCCCGTCGAGAGCGCGCCGCCGGTGTCCGTCAGCACCACGAACTCGCGCGTCGATTCGTCGAAGCGCGCGATCCCCATCTCGTCCCACGGGACGAGCGTTCGCGTGAGATGTTCGATGTCGGTCATCGCCCGATGCAATTCCGGCCGCGCGCTCATCACGCGCGACAGCCGCTGCACCATCTGCAGGCTTTCGCCTAACGCGCCTTTCTTGAGCAGCCAGTAGGTGAGCGCGGCGATGCCGATCAGAATGCCTCCCTCCACGAAATACCACCGCGAATCGGCCTTGCTGTACGCCAGCCGCAGCGCCGTGAGCGCCAGCAGCGTCGCGAGTATCGATACGGCGCTCTCCCACCGCGCCGTGAGCCGCGCGTCCACCCACGCGATGGCGGGCGACAGACGTAGCTGCAGATAAAACGTCGCGTTCAGCGTCGCGATGAAAAGGCAGATGAAGAGGGCCAATCGCCACGAGTTGGACGACGCGAACACGTTGGCGCCCAACTGGCCGTTCGCGATCCAGAAATAGGCGATGCCGCTCAGGCTGCACGCGGTGCAGAAGTGCGCGGCGTTGCCCACGGCATTGCGAATGGGCAGGCGACGAACCAGAGCGTCGCCGATGAGGATGCCGAGCCCGGACGCCAGGGCGCCGGCCGCCCAACCGAGCGCGACCACCGCCGCGATACCGGCGCCTACCGCAAAGCTGGCGAAACCTTTGCCCGGCAGCGGAATCCCGAATGCTCGTGTCGCGATGGCGACGAAGAACAAGAGCACCGCGCCCAACCACGGAAACGGACGCGCGTACTGGTGCAGCGCGAATCCGACCGGGATCGCGAACGCGGCGTAAATGACCACCAGGCGACGGATGGTTTCGTCCGTCAGCCAGGAGGGCCGGTTCGGCAGCAGGATGGCGGGTTCGGCGGCGGTCGAGGTCATCGCTCGCCCGACCGCGTGCGCGACTGCATCGCGGCGACAGGGAGGAGAGACATTGTACTCGTTACGGTGCAGGCTGCGCGGAAGCTCTTGCGCGGATGGCACTCGCGTGCAATGCTGTGACGCACGGCGCACTTGCAGCGTCACGCTTTCGGAGGATCATGAGCATCCACGGTCCGCGACGAAGCACATCAACGGATCGATCAGGCGTCGAGACCGATGCACGATCGAAAGAACGTGTGGACGCGTCTCGTTTTCCAGCGACGCCCAGCTCGGGAGATCCCCGATGCTGGGCGTCGCTGCTTTTCGGCGAGGTGCAATGTCACGACATGCTCTTCACCGCATCGCCCCCTCACTCCCACGGTGCACCCGTGGGCTTCACCGAAAACCCCTCCCCCATCGTCGATACGAGGAAAAACGCGCGCTCAAACGCGCGATGATGCGTGACTGCTGTCGCCGCTGCGTGTACTGCGGCGCGACACTCGACTTCACCATTGCCACCATCGACCACGTCTATCCGCTCGCGCGCGGCGGCGCGAACGTGCCGGGCAACCTCGTGGTGGCGTGCGGTCCCTGCAATCGGCTCAAAGGCGACATGCTGCCGCACGAGTTTTTCATTCGGTATCCCGTCGCCGGCCTCAACTTTCTCACGTACGCGCGCGTCGTCCATCGCGCGCTCAAACGCGGCGCGCGCCGCGCGATCAGCTTGGCGTTCGCGGCGTAGCGGACGGTTTCCGGCGGCGACTCCGGTCGCCGCCGGTTAAGACCAGATTTTGTCGAGGAGCGCGTGGAGCTCGCGCGGCGCGAATGGCTTCTGGAGATACGCCACCACGCCCAACGAGCTGCCGAGTTTTTCGCGCATCGCGTAGGCGCGGGTGCTCGAGAACATCACCGGGATGTCCAGCGACGCGTAGTCGCGCCGTAGCCGGTCCAGGAACGCTGGGCCGTCCATCACCGGCATGTTTACGTCGAGCACGATGAGGTCGATGGCTGGGCGCTGCTCGACCTGGGCCAGGGCCTCTTCGCCATTCGAGGCGTACAACACTTCCAGCGGCTCTCGCGCGTAGGACCCCAGCGCGGTGGCGTACGCCTTCTGGAAGAGGGACGAGTCCTCGACGACCAGCACCGTTTTCGACATCACGGCCCCCAAGTAGAGGACGCTTCGCGCTCCGACACCGACGAGCTTGCGCGTCCCGCGCAACGATCGGTCGTTGCGTCAGTTGGTCGCGCGCGTCGATGACATGCATCAGCCACGCCGCGCCCGCCAGGACGCTCCTCGTACTCCGCCACTCCGACATCACGCACCCGTTCGCGTGCCCAAAGCGTCTCGTCGCACTGCCCGCTCCCTCTTCGCACGCTTCGACAAGCTGAGCGCCGCCTTTGCAAGACTCGGCGCCTCGGATCTCGAAACGCGCGGATCGCTCCGCTCGGATGCGATGGCGCTCATCGAGCGGGTGCCGCCGCACGAAGCGCGCGCCTGCGTCTCGCTGCGTCTCGTGGCCGAAGCGCTGCGAACCGATCGCGATCGTGGCGATCGTCAGCCGGCGCTGCACCGCGCGGCGCACGCGCTGCTCGATGCGGTGCGGGCGTATCTCGCCGCACCGGACGAGCCCGGCCGGTTGACGCTGCTCGAGAGACCCGAGCGATCGACCATCGCGATCATGCGCAATCTGCCGGAAACGTCGCCGTCGCTCAAGCCGCGCACGTCGGACTTGATCGGGCAGTCGGACCGATCGCCGCGCTCGGTGGTCGCCCAATCCGGCACGCTGCCGCCGCTCACGCTGCCTAACGACACCGATCGCGCGCTGCTCGGCGACTTCTGCGACGAGGCGCGCGAGTACATCGAAAACGCCGAAGCGGCGCTGCTGGTGCTCGAGCGCGATCCGGATGACGCCGAGGCGGTGCAGACGGTGATGCGGGCGTTCCACTCGATCAAGGGAACCGCCGGCTTCCTCAAGCTCGACGGCCTGGTGGCGCTCGCGCACCACGGCGAGTCGCTGTTAGGCGAGCGCCGGCGGCGCGACGGGTTCGCCGGCCGGATCGCCTCGCTCTCGCTGCGCGCGCTCGACGCGCTGAGCGACACGGTCAAGACGCTCGACGCGTCGCGCGACGGCGCGCCGCTCGCGTATCCGGCCGGATTCCTCGACGTGCTCCGCGAGCTCGAAATGGTCGATGCGACGCCCGTCGGATCCGCGCCGGCCGCGCCGGCCGCGCCGCCGCGCGCGTCCGCGCCCTCCGTGGCGCCGCGCGACGCCGGCGCCGCGCACAGCGCCCGCGTGCGGCTCGACCGGCTCGATGCGCTGGTCGACCTCGTCGGCGAGCTGGTGGTCGCGCACTGGATGATCGCGCAGGATCCCGCCTCCGGCCACGACCGTCCCGAGTTCGCGCGCAAGGTGACGCACGCCGGCAAGCTCGTGCGCGACCTGCACGACATGAGCATGGGCATGCGCATGGTTCCCTTGCGCGGCACGTGCAACAAGCTCGTCCGCCTCGCGCGCGACCTCGCCCAACGCGCCGGCAAACAGGTCGACTGCCAGGTCGACGGCGAGATGACGGAGCTCGACCGCAACATGGTGGAGCTGGTGGCCGACCCGCTCATGCACATGGTGCGCAACGCGATCGACCACGGACTCGAGACGCCGGACGAGCGCACCGCCGCCGGAAAGCCGGCCGCCGGCCGCCTAACGCTGAGCGCGACGCAGGTCGGCGGCCAGGTGGTGATCGAGCTGACGGACGATGGTCGCGGGCTGCAGCGCGATCGCATCCTCCAGCGCGCCGCGGCGCGCGGCATCGTCCGTCCTGGCGAACAGTTGAGCGACACCGACATCCTCGACCTGATCTTCGCGCCGGGACTCTCGACCGCGGATCAGATCACCGACGTGTCCGGCCGCGGCGTGGGCATGGACGTGGTGCGCCGCAACATCCAGGCGCTGCACGGGCGCGTGGAGGTGCAGTCGGTGGCCGGCGCGGGCACCACCATCTCGCTCCGCGTTCCGCTCACGCTCGCCATCACCGACGGGATGCTCGTCCGCGTGGGCGTCGAACGCTACATCGTGCCCACGACCAACGTGGTGGTGAGCTTCCGCCCCGAGCGCGGCGCGCTCTTCACCGTCGCCGGACGCGGCGAGATGGTGCGCCTCCGCAACGACGTGCTTCCGTTAGTCAGGCTGCACCGGCTGTTGGACGTCCATGGCGCCTGTGAGGATCCCGTCTCGGCGCTGCTCATGGTGGTTGGCGCCGCCGAGCGTCGGTGCGCGCTCTTGGTCGACGCGATCCTCGGACAGCAGCAGGTGGTCGCGAAGCCCGTCACGGCGGGGATCGGCGACGTGCCCGGCATCGCCGGCGCCGCGATCCTGGGCGACGGACGCGTCGGCCTCATCCTCGACGTGCCGCAGTTGTTCGAGCTCGCGCGGCGCGCCCACCCCTTTCCGACGACACAGGCGGTCGCATGAGCCCACACGCTGCCGCAGGCAAGTATCTCACGTTCTTCCTCGGCGCCGAAGAGTACGGCATGGAGATTCTTGCCGTGCACGAGATCATCGGCGTGCTGCCCATCACGCGCGTGCCGCGCACGCCGCAATTCGTGCGCGGCGTGATCAATCTGCGCGGGCGCGTGATTTCGATTCTCGACCTGCGCCTCAAGTTCGATTTGCCGTCCATCGAGCCCGGCCCCACGAACTGCATCATCGTCGTCGCGGCGCACGCCGCGCACGTGGGGCTCCTCGTCGACCGCGTGTCCGAGGTGGCCGACATCGGCGCCCAGGACATCGAGCCGCCGCCGCCGTTAGGCGCCGGCGTCCGCACCGACTACCTGCTCGGCATCGCCAAGTCGGCGGCCCGCGTGCGCCTGTTGTTGGACATCACGCGCGTCATCGACGCCGCGGACCTCGCGCCGGTCGGACCCGCCGCCGCCTCCACGACTGCCGCCTAACTCAATCGCCGCCTCTCATCCGGGATCGATGGCCATGACCATGAACTGGTTCTACAACCTCCGCATGCGCGGAAAATTGACGGTGGCCTTCGCGGCGGTGTTCGCGATGGTCATCGCCGAAGGGATCTACATGCACCAGTCGATCGCCACCGCGGCGGCGGACCGCGGCGCCACGCAGCACGCGATCGATGTCATCGACGGCGCGCAGGACGCGCTGGCCGCGCTCCTTACTATGGATGCGGGGTATCGCGGCGCCATGCTGGGCGTCGGCGACGCGGCCCAGCACGATGTCGACACCGGGTGGGACACGTTCCGCCACCAGGTCGATTCGCTGCAGCGCCTGTCGGCCGACAACCCCGGCCAGCGCGCGCGGTGGGAGCAGCTCGAACGGTTAGGCGTGTCCCTGCACGACGATCTGGTGCTCCCGGCGCTGCGGAACCAGCGCACGGCCGCGTCGCCGGCCGCCGTGTTCGCGTCCGCCAATGAACAGAAACAGATCGACGACATGCGGCGCCTCATCGCCGCCGGCATCGTGCAGGAGCAGGCCGTGCAGTCCGACGTGCGCCTGGCCGGCATCGAGCGCGATACCGACGCGGGACGCGCGCTCATCTGGGGAACGCTCGTCACCGTGCTCGTCACGCTCATCGCCGCGTTCCTGCTCGAGCGCGGCATCAACTGGCCGGTATCCGAGCTCTCCACCAAGATGGAGCTCATCGCCAAGGGCCAGGTCGATGTCGAGGTGTGGGTCACGTCCCACGACGAGATGGGCGACTTGGCGAAGGGCCTCCGCCGCATCATCGATGCCCAACGTGAGTTCGCCGCCGTCGCGCGACACCTGGGCGAGGGCGACATCAGCGTCGCCGTCACGCCGCGCGGCCCCACCGATGTGTTGAGCCACTCGTTCCAGGACATGGTGCAGGCGCTCGCCGGCCTAACGCAAGAGGTGCGCGCGCTGATCGACGCCGCCAAACAGGGCGAGCTCACGCGGCGCGGCGACGCGGCGCGCTATCGCGGCGCCTTCCACGATCTCGTGTCGGGCGTCAACGAGACCTTGGACGCGGTCATCGCACCCGTGCACGAGGCGGCCGAAGTGCTCGAGCGCGTTGCCTCGCGCGACCTGCGTGCCCGCATGCGCGGCGAGTACCGCGGCGAGCACGCGCGCATCAAGCAGGCGCTCAACAAAACGCTCGGCCAGCTCGACGAAGCGCTTGCCGAAGTGGCGATGGCAGCCGAGCAGGTGGCCGCCGGAGCAGGGCAGGTGAGCGCGGGCAGCCAACTCCTCGCGCAGGGCGCCGCCGAGCAGGCAAGCTCGCTCGAAGAAGTGTCGAGCAGCCTGCAGGAGATGGGCGCGATGACGCGCCAGAATGCGCTCAGCGCGCGCGACGCTCGCCAACTCAGCGAAGCCACACGCGACAGCGCGGCGCGCGGTGCGCAGAGCATGAAGCGTCTCGCCGATGCGACCGATCGCATCACCGGCGCGGCCGCGGCAACGGCGCGCATCGTGAAAACGATCGACGAGATCGCGTTCCAAACCAACTTGCTCGCGCTCAACGCCGCCGTCGAAGCGGCGCGCGCCGGCGACGCGGGCCGCGGCTTCGCGGTCGTCGCCGAAGAAGTGCGCAACCTCGCGATGCGCAGCGCGGAAGCAGCCAAGAACACGGCCACGCTGATCGAAGAATCGGTGAAGCACGCGGAAGGCGGCGCGGCGATCAATCGCGAAGTGATGACGAGCTTCGGCGACATCACCGATCACGTCAACAAGGTGAGCGTCGCGATGGCGGAGATCGCGGCGGGCTCGGAACAGCAGAGCCAGGGCATCGAGCAGATCGCCGCGGGCGTCGAGCAGATGAACGCCGTCACGCAACAGACCGCGGCCAACGCGGAAGAGTCCGCGAGCGCCGCCGAAGAATTGTCGGGACAGGCCGAGAAAATGGAAACGCTGGTCGGCCACTTCCAGTTGGCCACCGCGCCCGCGACGCCGCGGCGCGAGACCGTCGCGCGCGCGGCACGCCGCACGCCGCACCGCGGCGTCCCCGCCGGACCGTCGCCGATCCGTCCGCTCCCGCCGCGCGGCGGAAACGGCGGCCGCCAGACGTTGGGCACGCCCGCGTCGCCCGCGCCTAACGCAACACCGCATCCGTTCGACGGCGGCGATGACGACGTTCTCGAGGAGTTCTGACGGGCCCGCCGCCCACGCCGCGGCGGTACCGTGGGCCCTCATCCCTCCGCTCCGGCCGCACGAATTCCGCCGCCTGCGCGAGCTGCTCTACGAGACGTGCGGCATCCGCCTGCGCGCGGGCAAGGAAGAGCTCGTCCGCTCGCGACTCGGCCGGCGCGTCGCCGACACGAGCGCGCGGAGCTTTGCCGCGTACCTCGATCGCGTCGAGCACCAGGCGGCCCAACGACAGTTCGCCGAGCTCGGCGCGCTCGTCGATGCGCTCACCACGAATCAAACCGCGTTCTTTCGCGAGCCCGCGCACTTCGAGTTCTTCCGCGCCAAGGTGCTCCCGGGAATGGTGCACGGCCCGCGGCCGATCCGCGTGTGGAGCGCCGGATGTTCGACCGGCGAGGAGCCGTTCACGATCGCGGTGCTGATGCGCGAGCATTTGCCGCCTGACCGGTTCGCCGGCGCCCGCATTCTTGCCACCGACGTGTCGTCGCGCGTGCTGGCGCGCGCCCGGTCGGCCACCTACGGCGCGCGTGCGGTCACCGCGATCCCGGCGACGCTGCGCCGGCGCATGCTCGACGTCTCGTCATCGGGCGATCGCTTCGTGGTGCGCGAGGAGTTGCGCGCGATGGTGCGGTTCGCACGACTCAACCTCATTCGCGAATGGCCGCTGCGCGGACCATTCGACGCCATTTTCTGCCGCAACGTGATGATTTACTTCGATGCCGGCATGAGACAGCGCCTGGTCGAACGATTCTGGCACATGCTGACGCCCGGCGGCCATCTGTTCGTCGGACACTCCGAGAGTCTGGGAACCCTGACGCACGGATTCCGCTACGTGCAGCCGGCCGTGTACGTCCGTTAGGATGCAGACGACACGCACGACCGGCGAGCGAATCGTGGGCGTGGGCGCGATGTGCGTCTCGAACGCGCCGGGCGACCGCCTCGTGGCTCACGCGTTAGGCAGCTGCCTCGGCGTCGCGGTGTTCGACCCGGTGGCGCGCGTGGGCGGCCTGTTGCATGTGCCGCTGCCGTCGTCGATCGAGGATCGCGACCGCTCGCGCGGCCGGCCGCTCGAGTACGTCGACACCGCGGTGCCGGCGTTGTTTCGCGACTGCTACAAGTTGGGCGCGACCAAAGGCCGCCTGCGCGTGGCTGTCGCCGGCGGCGCGTCGGCCGGCGATGCGAGCGCCGACGGATTCCAGATCGGCAAGCGGAACCTGATCATGCTGCGCAAGCTGCTGTGGAAGAACGGAGTGCTCATCCACGCGCACGACGTCGGAGGCGAACGCGTGTGGCGCACCATCTCTCTGGACGTCGCCTCGGGGTGCGTCTGGCTCAAGATGCCCGACCGGGAAGGCGAGCTATGATCGATCGCAACCGAACGCCCGCCGCCGACGCGCCGCCCCTGACCGTGCTCGTGGTCGACGACAGCCGGGTGATGCGCGCCATGATCATCCGCACGCTGCGGCTCTCCGGCCTTCCGTTAGGCACGGTCCACGAAGCCGCCGACGGCCTCGCCGGCCTCGGCATTCTGGAATCCGAGCCCATCACGCTGGCGCTGGTCGACATCAACATGCCGAAGCTGAGCGGCCTCGACATGCTCGCCCGTGTGGGCCGTCCTGCGGCGGGACCGGTCGTGATCGTCGTGTCGTCCGACGGCAGCGACGCGCGTGCGTCGCAGGTGCTGGAGATGGGACACGGCTTCCTCCACAAGCCGTTCCAGCCCGAAGACCTCCGCGACGCGGTGCTCCGCGCGCTCGGCACCGGACGATGACCGATAATTCGATCGCGCTGCGCGTCGCGGCTACGCTGGCGTTCGAGGAGCTCGGCCTTCTCTGCGTCGGCGCGGCCGTCGAGACGCCGAGCGAGCTCGATGCGCTGCCCGCTGCCGTGAGCGTCGCGTTCGATGGCGCGCACACCGGCTGCCTCACGCTGCGCGTGTCGGACGACGTCTTCCGCGCGCTCGCCGAGAACATGCTGGGCCTGGAAGGAGACGCCGCCGAGCCGTGGCGATGGGATGCGTTAGGCGAGATGGCGAACGTCATCTGCGGGAACGCGCTGCCGTACATTCTCGGGACGAACACCCGCCTCACGCTCGCGCCGCCGGCGCGCGGCGCCCCGCCGGTGAGCCGCGAGGCGTCGCACATCGAGCTCGAGGTCGAAGCGGGGCGGGCGCGCGTCCTCCTCGTGCTGGCCGAGCAGCGGCGTCAGTAGTCCACGGGGCGCAGCCAGCTCTCGCCGATCGCGGTCGAGCTCAGGATCGCGACGGTCGGGAGCCGCCGCTTCCAATGCGTGCGCTCGAGACGCCGCCGCACCAACTCGACTTCCTCGCGCACGAATCCGCGCGATTCGAGCTCCGCCGGCGCATAGCCGTGCAGCAGCCAGTGGAGAATCTGATCGGCCTTGGCGTACGCGATCCCGAGGTCGCCTTCGTCCGTCTGCCCGCTGACGAGATCCGCCGTCGGCGCCTTGTCGATGATTTCGGCGGGCACGCCCAGGTGCCGAGCCAGGTCCCACACCTGCGTCTTGTACAGGTCGCCCAACGGATTGAGCGGCGGCGAATCATCGGCGTGCCACGTGAAGTAGCCCAACAGCCGCTCGGTCTTGTTCCCTGTGCCTAACGGAATGGCCGCGTAGCGCGCCGACAGGTCGAACAGCGCGATCATGCGGGCGCGCGCCATCACGTTGCCGCGGCGCGTCGCGTCGGCGCCCGGTTCGTGGCCCAGGTAGCCATCCACGGTTCCGCTGATGTCCAGCGTCCGGCCCTCGATGCCCAAGGCCTCGATCACGAGCTGCGCGTGCGCCAGGCTGTCCGGGCTCGACGCGCGGTAGGGCAGGCGCACGCCGATGACGTTGTCCGCGCCTAACGCACGAGCCGCCAGGAACGCCGTGACCGCCGAATCCACGCCGCCGGAGAGCGCCACGATCCCTTTGTGGAATCCGCGGCCCGCGATCTCGTCGCGCAGGAACGTCGCCAGCCATTCCTCGACGAGCGCGGCGTCGATCTCGAGCGGCGGGGGCGTCCCGGCCGCGGCCATGCCCCCGTCCACCACCGCCACCGACCGCGCGCGCACCGTGCCTAACGACGCCGGCCGCTCGCGCACCGCGCGCGCCTCGCCGTCCTCCGTGTCGTACGCCGGCGCCTCCGACCGCCCCGACTGGATCTTGCCCAACGACTCCACCAGATGCGGCAGCGCCACCCGCAAATCCGCGAGCAGCGGCATGTCGGCACGCGCCCGCGTCAGATCGCCCAAGTCCATGGCGATTGGCAGCACGGCTTCCGTCCACATCGGGCCGCGAATGCGCACGTCGCCCTTGGGGCCGGCCACCAGCGCGCCGCCCGGAAACGATTTGCCGGCCTCGCTCGATGCGAGATTCGAGAACGACACGAACACCCCGTGCTCTTCCGCGATGTCCCGCACCAGCCGCTCCCAGCGCGCCACACTCGATGGACCCGGGATTCCGTCGTCACGCGGCCACGGCCCGCGCGCCGGCGCCGCCGAGCAAATGAAGATCGCGCGCGCACCGTCCAACGCGAGCAGCGTCCCAGTGAGACTGTGCCACGAGTCCTCGCAGATGAGCACGGCGCAGCGGCCCCACGGCGTGTCGAACGCGCGGAACGACTGGCCGCGCTCGACAAACCGTTCCTCGTCGAACAGCCCGTACGTCGGCAGGAAATTCTTGCGGTGAACGTGGCGCACGAGCGGCGCGGCACCGCCCACTCGAACCCACATCGCGCTGTTGTAGAGCGTGTTGTTCCACGCTTCGTAGAAGCCCAACACGATTTCGAGCGTCCGGTCGGCGGCTTGCGGTACCGCATTCCGGTAGACGCGCTGCAGATCGGCGGCCTGAGCGCCCGCGGTGAGCGCGAACTCGCGCACCCCGCCTTCCAGGAAGTAGCCGGTGAGGGCCGTCTCGGGCAGGTGCAGCACCTGCGGCCGCGGCGTGAGCGCGTCCAACTGCGCGAACAGCTCGCCCAGGTGGGCCAGGTTCGTCTCGTATTCGCCTTTGCGGGGCGCGAACTGAACGGTTGCGACGTCGATGACTGGAGCCATGACAAAAAGGTGGTGCGTCGGGCGCAGGGGAGCAATGTCACAGAATTTCTGAACCGGCGGGTTATCTTGCCGCCCGCTGATCGTGTGTCATTCGGACCCCTCTCGGGTATCACTTTGAGTATGTCCGGCGCACGGTGCGCCGGAAGAGATGGAGCTTTGGTGAACGATATGAACGGTGCAGTGGCCGCGCGCCTGCGCCCGCGTTCGATGCGGGTGGTGCTCGCGGCGATTTCGGTCATGTTTGCCGCGCCGCAGGTCGCGGGCGCTCAGAGTGGTGGCAGCACCGGCGAAGCCTGGCAGATCGTCCAACCGGCGCAATCGTCGTTGGTTTTCGCGCGCGACGGCACCTCGCTCATCGGCGAGATCGGCCGCGAGATGCGCACGAGCGTCGCTCTGCGGTCGCTGCCCAAATACGTTGGGCAGGCGTTCATTTCGGTGGAAGACCAGCGCTTCTATCAACACGACGGCGTCGATGTCGTGGGCGTCGCGGCGGCGCTCAAGGACGCCCTCCGCGGACACGCGCGCGGCGCGAGCACGATCACGCAGCAGCTGGTCGGCAACATGCACCCCGACCTCATCGACCGCAGCGACCGCAGCATCGCCCGCAAGCTGCGCGAGCAGGCGGCGGCGCGCGAGATGGAACGCCACTACACGAAGGAACAGATCCTCGAGGCGTACCTCAACGACATCGACTTCGGCCACGCGTGGTACGGCATCGAAGCGGCATCGCGCCACTACTTCGGCAAGGAAGCCGCCAGCCTAACGCTGGCCGAGGCGGCGACGCTGGCCGCGCTCCCCAAGGGGCCGGCGATTTACGATCCGATCAAACATCCCGACCGGTCGCGCGAGCGGCGCAATCTCGTGCTGTCGCTGATGGCCGACCAGGGTTACATCACGCGCGAGGACGCCGACCGCGCGGAGCAGCAACCGTTAGTCACGGCGCCCGACGCCGGCATGCCCGCGGCAGCGCCCTACGTCGTGGACCTCGTGCGGCAGGAAGCCGAGCAGGCGGGCGTGCCGGTGATGAACGGCGGCTACCGCATCGTCACCACCATCGATCCCGATCTCGAGCGCGACGCCACGCTCGCGCTCGATTCGGGTCTCACGCGCGTCGAAGCGCGGCCGGGCTACCGGCATCCCACGTTCGCGCACCACGCCAAAGGGAGCACCGATTTCCTCGAAGGCATGGTGGTGGCGATCGACCCGCAGAACGGCGACGTGCTGGCGATGGTCGGCGGACGCGACTACGCGGCCTCGCCCTTCAACCGCGCCGTGAACGCCCTCCGCCAGCCGGGCTCGGCGTTCAAGCCGATCGTGTACGCGAGCGCGCTGCGCGACAGCATCCCGCCCAATGCCCTCATCGACGACTCCGCCCTCGCGATCCCGATGCCTAACGGAAGCGTGTACCGGCCCGGCAACGCCGACGGCCGCTTCCAGGGCCTCATGACGATGCGCGAAGGGCTCGTGCGGTCGCGCAATCCGATCGCCGTTCAGTTGGGCCTGCACGTCGGCATGGATACCGTGATCGCCCTCGCCAAGCGACTCGGCATCGACACGCCGATCGCGCCATATCCATCCAGTGCCATCGGTGCCAGCGCCGTTCACCCGGTCGACCTCGTCGCCGCGTACTCGGTGTTCGACAACCTCGGCGCGGTGGTCGACCCGCGGTACGTCGTCCGCATCGACGATCGCGCCGGCCATCAGGTGTGGGCGCCGCCGGCCCAGGCGCCGCGCTTCGCGCTCGACCCGCGCATCGCGTTCATCGTCCGCGACATGATGCGCGACGTCGTCGCGCGCGGCACCGCGACATCCGTGCGCAAATGGGTGCCCGATGCGATTCCGGTGGCCGGAAAAACCGGCACGACCAACGACAACACCGACGTCTGGTTCGT
>Ga0134125_10002936_pt1 | contig 19986 bp, 16 predicted proteins | sample KB31751_FD_96464 | JGI IMG/M metagenome (GOLD analysis project Ga0134125, IMG submission 96464) | Terrestrial soil microbial communities with excess Nitrogen fertilizer from Kellogg Biological Station, Michigan, USA - KB3-175-1 | ecosystem: Environmental > Terrestrial > Soil > Unclassified ... | reverse complement strand
GGACCGCCAGTCAGGCCGATTCCCCGGCCGTAAATGGCCACTGCCCCTGCGGAAATCCTCGATCTTTTCGCGGCAATAAAAAATAAAGCGGCCTCCATTTTTTATTGCCGCGAAAAGATCGAGGATTTCCGCAGGGGCAGTGGCCATTTACGGCCGGGGAATCGGCCTGACTGGCGGTCCCGATTTGACTCAAGAGTACTGGCGGACGCGGCAGGCCGATGGCCGCGGTTATGTTTCGGGCCCGGCGAAGCGGCGGAGGAACTTCACGCCGGCCGCCACGTCGGCGCGGCGATGCTCTCCTTGTTCGCGCTTCACCGTCAAGAAGCCGGTGAACTCAATCACTTGCAGGGTCGCGGCGAAGGCGAGCCAATCGACGTCGCCGGCGCCGAGCGGCACTTCTTGCAAACCGCGGCTGAGGCCCGCCGACCGGGCATCGCGAGCCTGGGCGTGAGCGACCCATCCCTGCAAGGCGGCAAGGTTTGCCAGCGGGTCGTGGCCGTGCATCAGGAAGTTCGCCGGATCGAACGTCACCTTCAGGCTGCCGGAATCGAAAGACGCGAGATAGCTTTTCACTTTCTCGGCGGGGTCGAAGCCGATTTCGAGGGCGATAGCGGCGCCGATGCGGTCGCCGTAAGAACCGAGAGCGGCGAGCGTTTCCCGCATCGTGGCGGCGCGCGGCGCGGCCTCATCGTCGGGCACCTTCGGGCACGCAGCCACCACGGTTCGAGCGCCGAGATCGACCGCCAGTTGCATGGCTTTTTGCACGTGTTCGAGGCGCTGTTGCTGGTATTCGGCGGCGTCGAGGCCGCGGCGCAGCGGCACGTTGACGGCGGCCAGCGTCTGGTTGAACGACCGAAGGAGGTTCCTGAATTCGCGGCGGCCGGTATCGGTGAGTCGATCGGCGGCGAGGTCGCCGGCCGCGTCCACTTGAAGGCCCGCCGCACCGATGCGCGCCGCCTCGGCCACGGCGTCGCGAACCGCCAACCCCGTCGATTCGGCCACGATTCCAATGCGAAGTTTTTGCATACCGTTCAAGATAGTACAATGACCGGGCGCTTTCGCCGCGACCTTGCCCGGAGATGTTTGCCCATGCCGGACATCAGTTTGACGAACAACCAGGGGCGCGATGCCAACGTGCTGGCCGAGAGCGTCCGCATTCCGGTGAAAGTGCGCTGGGTGGATGACGAGAATCGGCAAGCGGCGAGCTGCCGGTTACTCAAGGGGACCATCGACCGCGACCTGGACGCCTTGTTGGAGAAGGCCGGCTCGCTGGAAAAGGTCGGCGAAGCGATAATCGACGGCGATCCCGAGATCGACCTCGAAGCGGCCGGCAGTTTTCTCCGCGATACCTCGCGCGTTTACTTCAACACCGATCGCAAGACCGTCTTCAGCATCACGCAGTTGGAAATCGTTCGCAATCCGGACGGCAGCGAGAAGGCGCGGCGGCCGAAGAAGCCGCCGACGCCGAACGTCGGCGCCGAGCAACCGCTGCTGTGGAGCGGCAAGTTCCTTCCCAAGAGCGGCGTTTACAACAAGTTCGTCATGGCCGGCAAGATGCAACTGTTTCACATCAACGGGCTGACCTACGATTTCCTGTTCGGCATCGCCAAGGAGTTGGAAGCGAAGAACAGCCTATTGCTGATGGGTGCGGGGCCGAAGGCGAACCAGCGGATCGTGCTGCGGCGCGGTTCGGTGCCTTATAGCGGCTTCCTGGAGGGCCGCACCAAAGGCGACGAATACTGCCTGCTCTTGCACCTTTCCAACATGGAATTGAAGGCGCCGGACGAGAAGGAACTGCCCGCGACCACGGCCGTCGCGGAGGTGAAGTAGCGCTTAAGTTTGGTGGCACAGGCATTCTTGCCTGTGCAAAGCTATTCGCACAGGCAAGAATGCCTGTGCCACCAGGATCTAAACTGCCATCCGCGTCGGACAGCCAATATAGACGCGGTTCGCCAGCAGATGCTCGTGCTTCATCACCACGCTGTGCGGGCTCACCTCGGTCGCGGTTCCTACATCGGCTCCGTAAAGCAAGGTCGCTCCGGTTGCCACGGTCGCATCGGCGCCGATCGTCACGCGGTCGATCTTGAGCACGCGGTCTTCGAAGGTATGCGCCTGGAAGAGCGCGTTCACCGTCGCTCCGTCGGCGCAGGCAATCATGTCCGGATCGATCACCATTGCGAAGGCGTCGCCGACCACGACGTTCTTGCCGAGCTTCACCCCCATTGCCCGCAGATACCAGTTGATGAGCAAGGTGCCTTCCAGCATGGCGATCGGGCCGTGGCAAAGGTGGTCCCAGATCGTGTAGTGGAAGTCCCAGCGGAAGACCCAGAACGACCAGAAGCCGTGGGTGCCGGGGCGAACGCGGCCGAGCAGCGACCACTTCAAGGCGAGACCGATCGCGGCGAGCGACGCCACCAGGGCAAGATCGAGAGCCGGTACGACCGCGAAGAGCAAGGTCGGCGTCGAGAAGCGCCCTTCGGCGACGCTCATTAATTCGAACCAACCGAGGATCAAGAGGGCGGGAATCACGGGAATCGCGAAGCGAAGCCATTCCCAGAAGACGCGATGAGCGAAGCGCAGCTTCGACGGCCGGTAGGTGATGCCGATGTCCGCGGTGAGGATTTCGCGTTTGGGCAGTTCGAAGGGCGGCTGGCCGAACCACGACGTGCCGGGGCGGATCAGCGCGGCGACGGCGACGGTGCAAACGCCAAGCAGCACGCCATCCGGGATGGTGCTGCCGATCGGGATGACGGCATAGTTGCCGAGGTAGACGTTGTCGCCGAGCGTGGTGCGGCGCAGTTCGACCGTGCCGCGATGAATCCGCGGGCCGGCCAGGAAGATGCCGTCGGCCAGGAATGTGTCCGTGCCCACGGTCGTCAGTTCGGGGACGGTATCCATGATGGTGCTCAGTTCCGAGTAGCGGCCGATCTTCATTCCGGCGCCGCGCAGCCAGACCCGCCAGAGCATGGTGCCATTGAGCCACTCGTTGACGGAATCGAGGATTTCCATCTTGAGCCAGACGCGAATGTAAGCCGGGCTCCAGCGGCTGATGACGCCTTCCTTAATGCGGCCGAGCGATCGCATGGACAGGCACTGCCCGAAGAGCGACAGCGGCAGGTAGAGCACGACGGCGGCAACGCCGAGGACGAGTTGTTCGGCGTCGAGGGCGGGGTGGAGAATCCAGTCGGTGGCGTCGGCGGCCGTGAGGCCTTGAACGAGCGTATAGACGAGGACGGCAACGGCAAGCGGAACGACCGCGGTGGCGGCGAGAAGCAACCGGCACGCCATCAAGAGCAGCCCATATGCGATGGGCGAAAGCACTCGGGTTCCAAGCGTTTCTGGGTGGCACCGGCTTCCAGCCGGTGTGGCCGAGGGAAGCACCGGCTGGAAGCCGGTGCCACCCAAGCTGCGGGAAATCTCTGGGGCTTCAGGTGCTTTGCCCGCTGGGGCCGCCGGAATGCCGGACCAGAGTTCGCCCGCGGGAACCAGGCTTCCCTCGGCCAGGAAACTATGCGGCGTCAAATAGGCGTTGGCTTCCATGCAACTGCCGCCCGCCATGCCCGAACGCATGTCGAGCGTGCTGCCGGCGCCGATTGCCACGGGGCCAACGACGATCTGGCCGCCGCGCAAATCGACGAGCCGCAGTGCGACATCGCGGCCGATGGTAACGTGGTCGCCGATGTCGAGCAGGTCCCAGCCGCCGTGGAGCAGGTTCACGCCGCGGTGAATGTGGACGCGGCGGCCGATCCGGGCCCCGAGCCAGCGCAGCACCACTTGTTGAAAGACGGTGCCGCCGAGGAACGGCCACGGAATCAGCCGCACCGCCTGAGTCACCATCCAGTTCCGCACATAGAAGCTGCCCCATACCGGTTCGCTTCGCGGCCGATATTTGCCGATGAGCAGTTTCTTCAAGATCACGGCGAAGGCGACCGTGCCGCAGGCGAACAGGCCGATGGCGGCATAAAGGATAATCGGGGCGGCCAGCACGAACGGGGCCAGCCCCAGGTCGGCGGTTAACTCCGGAATGCCGTGGTAGGCCGCGTAGTAGGTGATGGGCCCGGCGACAACGAGGCCGAGCAGGAGCCACAGGCTTTGCACGCAAGTCGCCAGGAACGGATGCCCGGCCACTTCCTGGGTGGCACCGGCTTCCAGCCGGTGTGTCTTCGCTTGCACCGGCTGGAAGCCGGTGCCACCCAGTTCAGGCCTCGTACGCTTCGCGAGCCTCGCAACCGTTCGCGCTTCGTACAAGTCGCGTACGGCCAGCGACTCCGTCGCCGGGTCGTTGCGAAGTATCGAAATGGCCATCGCGGCACGGAGCGAGTCGCCGCCGAGATCGTGGAAGAAATCGCGATCGACGCCGACGGCTTCCTTACAGCCGAGAACCTGGGCGAATGCCGCGGCGACCTTCGCTTCCACCAGATCGCGCGGCGCCAGCACCGGCCCGGTCGCTTCCGATTCCAGTGTCGGCAGTGCGCGGCGATCCAGTTTGCCGCTGATCGCACGCGGCACGGCCTGCAAAATGCCGATGCGGCTCGGGATCATGTAGGGTGGCAATTCGCCGCGCAACCCGTCCTTCAGGCGGTCGAAGTGCGGCGGTTGCTTCGCGTCCACCGGCACGATGAACGCCACGATCTGCTGGGCCGGCCCCTCGCCTTGCACGCGGCACGCGGCTTCGCGCACGCCCTCACAGCCGACGAGCGCTGTCTCGATCGCTTCCAGTTCGATGCGGTAGCCGCGGACCTTGACCTGGCTATCGATGCGGCCGTGGCAAACGATGTTGCCGTCGGCATCGCGGTGAACGAGGTCTCCGGTGCGATAAATGCGGCCGAACCGCGAATGAACGGGAAACTTGCGGGCGGTCATCCCCGGATCGTTGAGATAACCGCGGGCGAGGCCGACGCCGCCGATGCAGAGTTCCCCCTGCTCGCCGTCGGCCACTTCTTCCATGCGGTCGTTGAGCACCCAGGCGCGGAGGCCGGGGAGCGGTTGACCGATATGAACTGGCTCCCCCGGTCGAACGAGGGTCCGCGTCGCCGTGACGGTGCACTCGGTGGGGCCGTAATCGTTGAAGAATTGGCGGCCGCGCGACCAGCGATCCGCGACGTCTTGCGGCACCGCTTCGCCACCCACGTGCAGACAGCGCAGGAGAGGCAGCTCTTTTTCGGGGTTGATGCCGCCGATGGTCCGCAGCATGGTCGGCGGCGGCGAGAAGATCGTGATGCGCTCGGCCCTCAGCCACGCCGCCAGGTCCGGACCGAGCCGCGTCGTGTCGTCGTCCATGACCACGAGCGTCGCCCCGGCGGAAAGGGCCAGCCAGATTTCTTCGACCGAGGAATCGTAAGCGCACGACGAGTTCTGGCCGACGCGATCGTCCGGGGAAACGTCGAGCGTGTCGAGGTCGCCGCGAACCAGGTTGGTGATGGCGGCATGCTCGATCATCACGCCCTTGGGGCGGCCCGTCGTGCCGGAAGTGTAGATCGCATAGGCCAAGCTGCGGGGCGTGAGCCAGGAAGACTTGGTGGCACAGGCATTCTTGCCTGTGCTCCTGGCGCTTGCACAGGCAAGAATGCCTGTGCCACTAGCGGCGAGGCTATTATCGCGCGTCACGACATCGAGAATGTGGGATGCGTCCGGCTTGATCCGCCGCGTTCGCAGCATCCCCGCGGCATCGGTCAGCACCGCGACCGGCCGGGCGTCGTTCAAAATGAACTCGACTTGCGGATCGGGGAAACTCGGGTCGATGCACACGTAGGCGGCGCCGGCCTTCATTGCAGCCAGCTGGGCCAGGTACATGTGCTCCGAGTTGCGCGGCAGGAGAATCGCCACGAAGCATTCGCCGGTGATGATCGCGGCCAGTTCGAGAGCCAGCGCCGCGGTCGCACGTTCCAGTTCCGCATAAGTGATGGCTCGGCGGACTGGCCACGCCGTGGAGGGCGGCGTCTCGATCGCGATGTTGTGCGGCCATTGCTGGGCCGCTCGCGCGAAGAACTCGTGGAGGAGTTGCGGTTCGTTACTCGATTCCGGGTCGCGGTCCAGGGGAGCAACGGCGAATAACGGCGACGTCAGCGTGTGAAGCATTTGAGGGCTAATCCATACATCGAAGCGACGCAGCGGCTGGCAGGGCTTCAGGCATGTAACCCCGCACCGGCGCTACAGTTCCGTAAACGGACGGCGAGAGAGTTGGCGTGTTGGCTTCGATGTTTAATTGTAGGAATGAATTGAAGAAAAAAGCATGAGTCTTGAGAAAAATCGGCCGAGTTATCGCATCGCTCCATTGGATACGACCGAGAGAAGTGGCTTCAGGTGATCGAAGAAATGTTGATTCACCAGTTCCTCGGAAGCGCGAAGGATTGCCGTGGGTGTGATTTCCGCGATGATCGCCAGGCCTTCCTCCGCAAGGACGGACTCGCCGTTATCCATCGCGAGTTCCAGCTCTTGTCGTAGTCGATTCGGGGTAAAGAAGGCGACCGGGAAGCGCGCTTTCCCCGCAATCTCGACCGATCCTCCGGCGACATAACCCTTGTCGGTCATCTCGATCGCGGCCCGTTCGTCGAAGTCCGCAGGATAGTGATAAACGAACCCATTGCCTTTGAGTTGCATGGTTCGACTCCTCGAAATCATCTTATACGGGATCGATCGCGATTTGTTGAATGAAATCCTGATAGCCATCCCAAGTGATTGCTGCGGCTGGAACAATTTCATGATGCGACGGGTCTTGTCCGATTTGCACTACCTTCAACTCCGGAGGCATGGAGAGGATTTCGTACGGGCCGCCGAAGCGAGCCAGATTCGGATGATCGGAACGATCGTAAACTGAGATCCCCCGAGTCGTCTTGAGCAATCCAGTCGCTTTATCAAATCGAACTTCCGAACGCTGTGGAATGAGACTTCCACCCCCGCGAAAATACCTGGGCATCGAACGACTCTCAGTTTATTCTCGTTACTCGTTACAGGAAAAATAAATGTTCAATTGCGAACCAGCGGAGAGAGCGGCGTAATCGCGCTCCCCGCTGGATTGGCTCCGCGGTGAATCACCCCGTCACGGCGCCTTCGGAAGCCGAGTGGACCAGCTTCGCATACTTCGCCAGCACGCCGCGCTCCACGCGGAGCGGCGGCTTTTCCCACGCCGCCTTCCGCTTCGCCAACTCCGCGTCGCTCACGTTGAGCGTCAGCTTCTTGTGGTCGGCGTCGATGGTGATGGAGTCGCCGTCCTTGACGAACGCGATCGGGCCGCCGACCCACGCTTCCGGCGCGACGTGCCCGACCACCAGGCCGTGCGTGCCGCCACTGAAGCGGCCATCGGTAATCAGCCCCACGCTTTCGCCCAATCCCTGGCCCATGAGCGCACCGGTAATCGAAAGCATCTCGCGCATGCCCGGCCCGCCGACCGGCCCTTCGCCGCGAATCACCACCACATCGCCCGCAGCGATCTTCCGCGCCTGGATCGCCTGGAAGCAGGCTTCCTCGCCATCGAACACCTTCGCCGGGCCGGTGATGTTCCGCTGCTTCAACCCGGCGACCTTCGCCACCGCCCCTTCCGGCGCCAGGTTCCCCTTCAAGATCACGATGATGCCGTGGTCGAACATCGGCTTCTCGAACGGCAGCACGATATTCTGAGGCTTGGCGAAAACGCTCGCCACGTCCTTGAGGTTCTCGGCGAGACTGTGGCCGGTGACGGTGGGGCAATCGCCGTGGAGCAGGCCCTTGTCGAGCAGTGCCTTGAGAACGGCCGGGGTTCCGCCGACACGGTAAAGGTCGAACATGACGTAGCGGCCGCCGGGTTTCAAGTCCGCGAGGTGCGGCACCTTGGCCCCGAGGCGATCGAAATCGTCGAGCGTCCAGGGCACTCCGGCTTCCCGCGCGATCGCCATCAGGTGCAGCACGGCGTTAGTGCTGCCGCCCAGGGCCAACACGAGGGTGTAGGCGTTCTCGAGCGATTTGCCGGTGATCAGGTCGCGCGGGCGAATGTTCTTCTCCATGCAGTGCACGAGCGCCTTGCCGGCGAGGAACGCCTCGCGCTCCTTGGCGGAACTGACGGCGGGATTGCTGGCGCCGGACGGCAGCGACATCCCCATGGCCTCGATGGCGCTGGCCATGGTGTTGGCGGTGTACATGCCGCCGCAGGAGCCGTGGCCGGGGCAGCTGGCGCACTCCACTTTGTGCAGCATCTTCTGGTCGATCTTGCCGGCCTGGAACTGGCCGACCGCTTCGAAGATCGACACGATGTCGACGTCTTCGCCGTGCGGGCCGACGCCGGGAAGAATGCTGCCGCCATAGACGAACACGGACGGAATGTTGAGCCGGGCCATGGCCATCACGCAGCCGGGCATGTTCTTGTCGCAGCCGCCGAACGCGAGCAGACCGTCGTGGTTCATGGCCCCGGCGACGGTTTCCAGGCAGTCGGCAATCACCTCGCGCGACACGAGCGAATAGCGCATGCCCATGTGGCCCATGCTGATTCCGTCGGAGACGGTGGGAGCGCCGAAGATTTGCGGAACGCCGCCGCCGGCGCGTATGCCTTCGCATCCTTTGCGGGCCAGCCGGTCGAGGTGTGCGTTGCACGGCGTGATCTCACTGAAGAGGGAGGCGACGCCCACCACGGGAAGGTTGAAGTCGTCGTCGGTGAAGCCGACGGCGCGGAGCATGGCCCGGTTCGGGGCCCGGCCGTCGCCGCCGGTGGTCGTCAGGCTCTTGCGTATCGGTGCATCCGCCATGGCGTTCTCCAGAATGAATCCCTTTGCGAAGTGCCGACTTACGGGAAAGCCCTGAAACCGGCCAGAAGTCGCAATCTTACGCTCTGGGAACAATCTAACGAATCGTTGAAAAAAACCGGCTGTGCCGTTTGCAACGGCGCGCGGGGTGATCTAGGTACTTGGTGTTCTCGCTCGATCGCCGCTTCGGTGCGAGCGAAGCAAACCCCGGTTTAATCCGGATCATCCCCATTCGCCCTGGACACCCAGGACTGGAGACGACGATGCGTGCGATGACGAAGACTCTGGTGAATTTCCTCAAGAAGGAAGATGGCCCGACGGCAGTTGAATACGCCGTGATGTTAGCCCTCATCGTGGTGGTGTGCATCGCCGCCATCACCACCCTCGGCTCGAACGCGAACAGCACGTTCTCGTTCGTCGGCTCGGCGATCCAGCCGCCGGCCAGCGCCAGCTAATCCCTCTTGCCTATCGTGCAAGCCGACGAGCCCACCCAATCCGGGGTGGGCTTGTTCGTTTGAACGCGGCGAAGCCCGCCCATTGCAACGGGTGGGCGTGGACGCGATGTCCAGCTTCCGGACACCGGCCGCGCGAGATTCGAAATAATCCGCTCGCTTTTTTCTCCTCGCCAATCCCGCGTTCTACCTAATACCTTGTCGGAAGCAGCGACGGCCGCGAGTCGAACTTACGAACGGCCAGCCGCTTCGGCGCAATCCCGTTTTCTCAACTAGTTCGGTCGGGCTCGCACCCGGCCTGCACCCCGATTTTCGGGAGAGGATCTCATGCGCGCTATGACGAAGGCCCTGGTCAATTTCGTGAAGAAGGAAGATGGCCCGACCGCGGTTGAATACGCCGTGATGTTGGCCCTCATCGTGGTGGTGTGCATCGCCGCCATCACCACCCTCGGCTCGAACGCGAACAGCACGTTCTCGTTCGTCGGCTCGGCGATCCAGCCGCCGGCCAGCGCCAGCTAAGTGGGCACTGGGAACTCGAAGCCCATCCGTGCATACGGGTGGGCTTTTCTTTTTGAGATTTCGGATGCGGAGTGCGGAATTCGGATGAGAATCTGCCATTCCGCAGTCCGCGTTCCGCACCATCAAGCTTCGGTGGTTTTCTGCGGGACTTGGCTTTCGCTTGCCGGAACCGCTGGCACCTTGATCGGCTGCTTGCAAATCAAACATGGCACGACATGCCCGCGTTCGCGCTCTTCCACCAGCATGTACTTGCGACATTCCGGATTCGGGCATCGCACCGCGATCACCATAACGAGCTCCCCCGAAGTACAAGACCACAAAAAAATGCCATCTGCTTTGAGTCTTTTGTGCTTCTTTGCGGCCTATGACAAGCTCTCTTCTGGCGATGTCGCGGCATGCCCCGTTCGCTCTTCGCGCGTTTTTCGCGGCCTGGCACGATTATTGTACTCTTGCGGGAATCGCGGCATCGGCTGGCACTTGCGATTTCGCTCCGATTCGCAAGGAATTCCAGCCGAATCCGCAAATGTCAGGCCTTTGGAGATAATCGCGCGAATCGTGGCGGATGCCGCCCAACCACACGCTTTACCCTGATACTTCCCGAGAAACCCCCACGAGACCCCCACAGTGTTTCGCCCCCGTCGCCCCCGCCTTGGCCAGATCGAACTTCTCGAATCGCGCGACGTGCCAACCGCATTCGGTACGCCGTGGCCCGATCCCGGCCACCTCACGCTCAGTTTCGTTCCCGATGGCACGCCGACCCCGAACGGCCCGAGCACGCTCTTCCGCACCATGAACGCCACCGCTCCCACCGCCGTGTGGGAAGGGCAAATTCTCCGCGCCTTCGAATCGTGGGCGGCCCAGGTCAATGTCGACGTCGGCGTCGTGGCCGACGACGGCGAAGCGCTCGGCACGCTCGGCGCCGTGCAAGGCGACGTCCACTTCGGGGATATCCGCATCGCCGCGGCGCCGCTCTCCGCGAGCAACGAACTCGCCGCCGCCTCGCCATTCACCTGGACCGGCAGCACCTACAGCGGCGACGTGGTCTTCGATGCCTCGCGGCTCTTCACCATCGGCAACATGGCGAATGGCTACGACCTCTATTCCGTCGCCGTTCACGAAGCGGGCCACACGCTGGGCCTCGATCACTCGACGGCGACAGGCTCCGTGATGCAGCCGAGCTACGGCTTCCATGCCGGCCTCGGCGCCAGCGATATCCAGAACATCCAGGCCCTCTACGGCGTTCGCACGCCGGATGCTTTCGATACGGCCCACTCGAATAGCACGGCCTCGTCAGCCTCGGCCATTCCCCACGACCCGAGTTTCCCCGGCCGGCTCACCGCAACCGCCGACATCACCACGCCGAGCGACGTCGATTACTTCAAAATCTCTGTCCCGCTGCTTGGCGGATTGATGGGCGTCTCCGTCCGCGTCAGCACCGAAGGACAGAGCCTGTTGACGCCGCAAGTGGTCGTGTACAACTCGTCCGGCCGCGTCGTGGCTTCGGGCCAAAGCACGGACCCGACCAACAACGATCTGTCGCTCCGCTTCGGAACGTCGCTCTTTGGCGGCAACTACACGGTGAAGATCGAAGGGGCGACGGCGGCCTTCGGCGTCGGCGGCTACCAGCTCACCGTGGACTACTTCACGCTCGGTTCGCTCCTCGCTCCGGTGACCAACTTGCTCGCCCCGGTCCTCGATCTCGGCCTCAACGACTTGCTCGGCAATGCCACTGCCCTGCCGGCCGACCCGCGCTTCGATTACACCTATCGCGGCTCGATCGAAAGCACGCGCGATGTCGATTACTACAAGATCGTCGCACCGCAGTCTTCGTCGAATCTCAACGTGATCGCCTGGGGGCTGGATACCGCGCCGGTGAATCCGCAGTTGCACGTGTTCGACGCCAACGGCAATCCGGTCGCCTTCCAGGTGCTAGCCAACGATACCGGCATCTTTAGCTTGCAGGTGCTCAACGCCACTCCGGGGGCGGCTTACTACGTGGAAGTGACGGGGCAGAGCGGCGGCGCCGGCAAGGCGACCGGATCGTACTTCCTCGGCGCCGACTTCAATGCTAACGACCCGATCGCTTACGACGGCGTCGCGGCCGGCGCCTTGCCGCCCAGCAGCGCGGCCACCGATTCGGTGACCATCAACGACGGCGGCCTCTTCGAGTTCGAACTGGCCGGGGCCAACTTGCCGGCCGGCACCGCGCTGACCATGGCGGTCTTCGATGCGTCGGGGAACCAGGCGTTCAGCTTGACCACGAGCGCCGGTCAACCGCCGCGCACCACCATCCAATATCTGCAGGCAGGCTCTTATACCGTGCAGTATTCTTGGACGGGCGGAACCGCCACGGGCGCAGCGTACGACCTCATGATGCTGGAACTGAGCGATCCGGTGGGCCCGTATGGCACCATGACGACGAGTTCACCGCAGCCGCCCAGCTCGTCGGGTTCGGGTTATACGATGCCGTCGGCCAGTCCGCCGCCGAGCAGCTCGGGCGGTTCAGGCACCACGACGTACACGATGCCGGATAACTCGGGGGGTTACACCTATACGAGTTCCTCGAATTCGACCCCGATGAGCTACTGGTACGCGTATTGAGACATTGTCGAGCGCTTTTCGCGCCGCCCAGCCGTAGAATAGTATGGCTCGCCCCCACCTTGCGTGGCCTCGCGCCCGGGAGGAGAGCACCATGTCCGCCGTCATCATTCGGCGCTGTCCCGTTTGCCCGGCCATCGATTCCCACGCGAACACGATTAGCCTGGCCCTGCTCGCGGGGTTCGGGCTCCGCGCCCAGATCGAGGACGGAAACAAGGACGAGTTCAGCATTCTGGTCGATGGCGTGACGGTCCTGACTCGAACCGACACCGCGCTGCCGTGCGTGGAAGAAGTGGAGGCCGCGGTGCAAGCCGCCCGCCCCGTCAACAAGAGCGTCACCAACACAGGCACCGTCCACCAGACAGTTCCGATCAAGCCGCAAAGCCCTGCATCTTCGAACTAGCGGGAAGCCAACCTTATTCTTTACGGTGGATCGAAGCCGCCTTGCGACCATGGGTTGCACCGGCAGATGCGCCAGGTTCCCTTGGCGGCGCCCACGATGGGGCCATACTTCTTGACGGCGCCGATGAAGTACTCGCTGCAGCCTGGTTCGAACCGGCAGGTCGACGGCAACAGCGGCCGGATCAGCCACTGATAGCCGCGGACGCCGGCGACCAGCACCGCGCTCGCGGCCAGTATCGGCCCCCGCCAGAGCCAGCGCAGCGCATTCATGGCTTACGCTCCTCACGCAGTTTCCGCGCCGCCTGGTGGGCTAACTTCAAGAGCGATGCATTCACCGCTGCTTGCGTCGGCTCGGTGCCGGAGCGCGGAATCATAACTAAATCGGTGCCTGAGGGAAGTTCGTGTTGAAGCAGGCGGAACGCTTCGCGGAAGAGCCGCTTGTAGCGGTTGCGGACGACGGCGTTGCCGATTTTCTTGGAAACGGAGCAGCCGAGCCGCGGATGGTCGAGGCCGTTCTCGCAGGCATAGACGATCAGCACGCCGTCCGACGCCGAGCGCTTGCGGCCGTAGCAGCGATCGAATTCCGCGGGCGTCTTGATGCGCCGCGATTGCGGAAACGTTAGCGGGTTCGCACTCATGTCGGTCGTTGCCGCACTGGCTTTGGGCGGCCCGTTTCTTACCGTTACCCTATGCAACCGGTCGTTCTCATCAACGCGGTCGGGTTAACGCCCCGGCTGCTCGCTCATGCGCCGCGTCTGCGGGCGATCGCCGCCGCCGGCTGGCAGGCGGACATGCCCGAGACTCACCCGGCCGTCACCTGCACTGCCCAGGCCACGTTGCTCACGGGCAAACTGCCGGCCGAGCACGGCGTCGTCGCCAATGGCTGGCTCTTCCGCGACACCAACGAAATCCGCTTCTGGCAACAGTGCAACCGCCTGATTCAGGCGGAACCCTTCTACGAGACGGCGCGGCGTCGGGCCAAGGAACGCGGCCGCTCGTTTACCAGCGCCAAGCTGTTCTGGTGGTTCAACCAGGGTGCCGCGGTCGATTTCAGCATAACGCCGAAGCCACACTACGCCGTGGATGGCAACAAGGCCTTCGGCATCGCCGGGACGCCGAGCGGCCTGGCCGCTGAACTCGAGGAGCGACTGGGGTCATTCCCATTCCCATCGTTCTGGGGCCCAATGGCCGGGGTCAAGTCCACGCGGTGGATTGCCGCCGCCGCTCACCACGTCGTCCGTCATCACAAACCCGACCTGATGCTGGTCTATTTGCCGCATCTCGATTACGACCCACAGCGGTTCGGCCCCTCCGGCTGCAACATGTCCCAGTGCGTGAAGCAACTCGACGATGCCTGCGCGCCGCTATTCGATGCGGCGAAGGAGCAGGGGGCCGCAGTCTGGGTGGTCAGCGAGTACGGCCACTGCGACGTAACGCGGCCGGTGTACTTGAACCGCGTGCTGCGAGCGGCCGGGTTACTCGAGGTGCGGCCGGGACCGTTCGGCGAACAGTTGGACCTGTACGGATCGCGGGCCTTTGCCGTGGTCGATCACCAGTTGGCCCACGTTTACGTGCGCGACTCGGAGGATGTGCCGCGCGTCAAGGATTTGCTCGCTCCGGTGCCGGGCGTGGCTCGCGTGTTCGCCGGCGAAGAGAGGGCCGAACTCGGCTTGAATCATCCGCGCTCCGGGGAACTGATTCTGCTTTCTGAGCGCGATGCCTGGTTCGCCTACCCGTTCTGGCTCGACGATGCCCTGGCCCCGGATTACGCACGGGCCGTGGCGATTCATGCCAAACCGGGGTTCGACCCGTGCGAATTGTTCTTCGATCCGCGGTTGCGGTTGCCGAAGTTGCACGCGGCCCGGCGCGTGTTCGAGAAGAAACTCGGATTCCGCATGACGATGGATGTCGTGCCGCTCGACGCGGGAATCGTGCGCGGCAGCCATGGCCTGGCGGCTGCTGATCCGCTCGACCGGCCGATATTGATCGGCCACGGACCGCGCCCCGCGGCCAGCGTTCCGATGACCGCAGTGCGGGATTTGTTACTGGGAGCGCTTGCGTTGGGCTGACGCGCGCTCCCCTTCGGGTCGCGGCTAATCCAATCATCCAATCAGTTTGCGAAGTTCCTTGATGTGCCGGGGCACCGCCGTGCGTGGGTTCTCCTTGGCTTCGTATTCCAGCGCCACGTAGCCGTGGAAGTTGGCGTCCTTCAGCACCTTGACCACGCGGCTCAGGTCCGCCTCTTCCTTCGGCTTGCCGGTCGGGTTCACTTCCGTCTTCACCTGGGCCACCACGCCGTACGGCGCGATCTTGGCAATGTCCGCGTACGGGTCCGGCGTGTGGAAGTTCCCCGTGTCGATGTTCACGCCGAGCGCCGAACTCTTGATCGGCTTGACGAGTTCCAGCAGGTGCTCCGGCGTGTCGGTGATGCCGCCGTGGTTCTCCAGAGCCAGGTAGACGCCCAGTTTCTCGGCGACCTCGCAGCATTCGTTCATCGAGTCCACGACGCGCTTCTGGGCGTCGGCAAGCTGTTCGCCCTTGCCGAGGCTGCCGGCGAAGATCCGAACGGTCTTGGCCCCGAGCCTGGAGGCGCGAGTCGTCCAGTCTTTCACCAGTTTCACCTGCTCGGCCCGCCTGGCGTCGTCCTTCATGGTAAAGCTGTTGCCGACGGGGACGCCGGAGATGGCCAGCTTCCTCTTGGCGGCGTGGGCCTTGAGTTTGTCGAGGTACGCGTCCGAGGTATCGGCGAAATAATACGACGTGAGTTCGACGGCATCGAGCGGCAAGTCGGCGGCCATGTCGATGAACTCGAACAGCGTCATGGTGGGCCGCTTGAGTTGCAAGAAATCGCGGAAGCTGTAGGCAGCGAGGCTGAGTTTCAAGTCGGGCTTGGGCCCGGGCCGCTTGATCGGGTCGATGGCGGCAGCGAGACCCGGCGCCAGGGCGGCAGCGGTGGAAGCACGAAGGAAATCGCGGCGCGACAGAGACATCGGTAGGCTCCGGGCGAGTGGGGGGTGGCGTCCAGTTTACTCGAACGACCACCCGATGCCACGATTATTGGAACTGGCGAGCCGGGAGCGTGAGCGACCGGAGTTCCTGGCGTTAAGACTCCGGTCGCTCACGCTCCCGGCTCGCCTTTCGTATCATTCCCCATGCCGCTCTCCGGCGGAATGCCCGACCAGTTGCCGAGTGCCGCCGTGTTCGGGCCGAAGGTCATGATCGCGGATGAGTATCCGAACCGCGCCAGAAGGTAAGTTTAGCCGCGAGGCGAAGCCGAGCGCTCCTGGAGAAGTGATGGGTCGGCGGGTTGTTCTGGCGATGAGCGGCGGCGTGGATAGCTCGGCGTCGGCCGTGCTCCTCCAGCGGCAAGGGTACGATGTCATCGGCCTCTTCATGCGCACGGGGGCCCACGGCGGCGACGAGCCCGATGCCCGCCGCGACAACAAGAAAGGATGCTGCTCGGCGATCGATGCCGGCGATGCCCGCCGCGTCGCCGATCGCCTCGACATCCCGTTTTACGCCCTCGATTTCGAGCGCGAATTCGACAAGATCATCGATTACTTCGCCGACGAATACGCGCGCGGTCGCACGCCCAACCCTTGCGTCGTCTGCAACAGCTGGCTGAAGTTTGGTCAACTCTGGTCGTTCGGCCAGAAGCTCGGGGCCGATTTCATCGCGACGGGGCACTACGCCCGCACCCGGCGCGGCCCGCGCGAATTCGAACTGCACGCCGCCGCCGAATCGGAGAAGGACCAGAGCTACGTCTTGCACGGGCTTTCGCGCGAAATCCTGCCGCACCTCCTCTTCCCCATCGGCGACATGGCCAAGGCGGATGTGCGCGCGCTGGCTCGCGATGCAGGATTGCTTGGCGTTGCCGATAAGCCGGATAGCGTCGAGATTTGCTTCGTGACGAGCGGCGACCATACCGACGTGGTGCGGCGGCGGCGGCCCGAGGTCGCGGGGGCCGGCGTGATCCGCGAGCGCGACGGGGAAATCCTCGGCGAACACGACGGCATCGATCGCTTTACCATCGGCCAGCGGAAGGGACTGGGAGTGGCCGCCGGCCGCCGCCGCTTCGTGCTCGAGATTCTGCCCGAATTGCGCGAAGTGATCGTCGGCGACCCCGAAGAACTGCTCGCTTCAGGACTCGAAGCGTCGCGCGTGAACTGGTTAATCGACCCGCCGGCGGAACCGATTCGCTGCACGGCAAAGGTCCGCTATCGCCACGGAGGAACGCCGGCCGTCGTGGTTCCGCAGCCGGATGGCGCGCAGGTAATGTTCGAAACGCCCGTCGCCGCGGTGACGCCGGGCCAGGCCGTGGCGTTCTGTGATGGTTCCCGCGTCCTCGGCGGCGGCTGGATCGAACGGAGCATTACCGCATAACCGCGCTCCCCGTTGGGTCGCGGCTCCGATAATTCACCCCATCGCGTGCTGCAAATCGTCGCGAAGGTCCGCCAGATCCTCGATGCCCACGCTCAGCCGGATCAAGCCGTCGTCGACGCCGCGGGCCTCGCGCACTTCCCTGGGAATGCTGGCGTGCGTCATGGTAGCGGGGTGACCGACCAGCGATTCGACGCCGCCGAGGCTTTCAGCAAGGCTGAAAAGCTTCGTGCGGGTAAGAAAGCGGTGGGCGGCTTCGGCGCCGCCGTGGATTTGCAGCGAGATCATGCCGCCGAACGCCTTCATTTGCCGGGCGGCAATCGCGTGGCCGGGGTGGCTCTTCAATCCCGGATAAAAGACCCTGGCGGCCTGCGGCTGGCGGGAAAGCCAGTCCGCCAGTGACATTGCGTTGTCGCAGTGGCGGTCCATCCGGACGGCGAGCGTTTTTAATCCGCGGAGAGTAAGGTAGGCGTCGAAGGGGCCCGGAACGCCGCCCGCCGCGTTCTGATAAAACTTCACCGGTTCGAGCAACGCCTTGCCGCCGAGCACGGCCCCGCCGACCACATCCGAATGGCCGCCGATGTACTTCGTCGTGCTATGGACCACCAGGTCCGCGCCGAGCGCCAGCGGTTGCTGCAAGTACGGCGACGCGAAGGTGTTGTCCACGGCCAGCTTCGCCCCGTGCTTGTGGGCCGACGCGGCGATCGCGGCGATGTCCAGGATTTGCAAAAGCGGATTGGTCGGTGTTTCGATCCAGACGAGTTTGGTCTTCGCCGACATGATCTGTTCGAACCCCGCCGGCGAGATGTCGTCGGTGTAGTGGATTGCGAGCCCCCACGGTTTGAACACCCGTTCGAGCAAGCGAAAAGTACCACCGTACATGTCCGACGAGGCCACGATTTCGTCGCCGGGGCGAAGCAGGGAAGCGAAGACGGCCGTGGAGGCCGCGAGCCCGGAGGCGAACGCGAGGCCGCATTCAGCCCCTTCCAGGGCGGCGAGCGCCGTTTCGAGGGCGGTCCGCGTCGGGTTGCCGCTGCGGCTGTAATCGTAACCTTTGTGTTGCCCGGGCGCGGCTTGCGTGTAGGTGCTGGTCGCGTAAATTGGCACCACGGTCGCGCCAGTCGCCGGATCGGCGTCTTGCCCCGCGTGGATGGCCCGCGTGCTGAACCCCAACTTCTCGCCGGACATTATTCGCTCCTTCGTTCCAATGGCGGGCGATCAATCGAGCCTCCAGGCGTTGACCTTTCGATTAACATAGGGAAGGAATGTCCGAGGCGTTGCCGCGATTGACGCTGGGGGAACTCGCGATCCGGGCGGTCGCGGCCGCCGAGGATGCGCGCGGGTCGGCGGTCGCTCTGTTGGCTCGCGGAACGCTGACGCCGGAACAGATGCACGCCGTGGCCGAGGAATTCCTGGCCCACGGGGCGCCCGGCCGGTTGGCCCTTCTGGAATGGATTGCCCGGGTGCGGGCGCCGCTCGGCGAATCGCTCCTGCAAACGCTTCGCACGCTCCTTGCCGATCGCACCATCGCGTATTCGGTGCGGGTGGTCGCGGCCGCCCGGGCCCTCAAATCGCTGCCCGACGAACCCGAAGCCGTGTTGCGCATTGTTCGACCGCTCACGGCCGGGCTTTCTCCCTTGCGCCGGCTCGAACGGCTCCGCCAGCTGCAACATCAGATGGATCAGAGCCGCGGCCTCGATATTTTGATCGAGCGCCGGGAAGCGCGGGTGAAGATGGATTGTCCGCGGTGCGGCCGCCGCTTGCCGCGCGAAGCGATGGTTCGGCACCTGTGGCACGAACACGGCCTGTTGCTCGACGGCGGCAAAATCCGCGGCCCGCAGAGAACCGTCGCGGAACTGATCGACGAACACGAGAACACGCACGACACCACGGTGCTCGATCGCACGTCGCTGTTGGCCGACACGGCGGCGCTGCGCGGTTGGGTGGCCGCGACCGATGCCCCCGCGGAAGATACCGCGGCCCTTGCCGCGGCGGCGGAGGAACGCGGCGCCGGGCTTTGCCCCGGTTGCTTCGCCGAACTGGCGCCGGCGGCCGCGCCCCTTCCCGCGCCGCTGACGCTCGCCGCCGGCCGCCTCGCCGGCAACGGCTACAGCGTCGCCATCGGCGGCGCCGACTGGTTCCGCACCCTCACCGTTGCTTCCCCCAGCCGCATATTACAATCGGGGCCGGATGGCCGCCGCGCCCTTGGCACCCGCGGCATCGCCATGGTCGCGGCGGCATTGTTCATCCTCATCGCTTTCTTCGTGGCCGTGTTCGGCGGCCGCGAATGGGCCAAGCCGAAGGTCGTGGTGCAACTGTCGTTGTTCGCCGTGATCGCCTACGGCTTGACGTGGTTCTTGCGTAAGCCGATGCCGAACCCCTCCGAACGGGCAATCGATGCGGCCTGGACCGGCTTGGCGCCGCGGATGCTCAAGGGGAACCACACGGCCGCGTGGCTGGCGCGGCTCTGTCGAGCGAGCATCGGCCGGGGCGATCCGCTGGCGCGGGCCGCCATGCTCCGCGACACGATCGCTCGCGCGGCCGCCGGCAAAACCGTGGCCGACGTGCAACTGCACGCCGCCGCCAACGTGTTATTAGTGGAGGACGGTTCGCGACACGGCCGCGATCGCGTCGTGGGTCTCGCGGCCCTCGCCGCCGTCGGCTTGCGCGGCCACCAGCCGATCGAATACGCCGAATATGTGGCCCAGTGTTTCTGGGAACGGGAGCACGAACCGGATGCCGGCGACCGGGCCCGCTTCCGCACTCTGCTGGTCGGCGCCGCGTTCGAGGCGGGGCTCAAGCCGCGCGATCTCATCGACCTGTGGGCCGCGGCCCCGCACCTCCGCCGCGCCATGAGCATCGAGCCGGTTCACCGCCTGGCCTTGCTTCAGGGCATTTGGATGATGCGGCCGACCCGCCGCTGG
>Ga0134125_10002935_pt1 | contig 19987 bp, 13 predicted proteins | sample KB31751_FD_96464 | JGI IMG/M metagenome (GOLD analysis project Ga0134125, IMG submission 96464) | Terrestrial soil microbial communities with excess Nitrogen fertilizer from Kellogg Biological Station, Michigan, USA - KB3-175-1 | ecosystem: Environmental > Terrestrial > Soil > Unclassified ... | reverse complement strand
CTTGGCGGTCAACGTTGAAGCCGAGCCGGCCAGGCTTCCCGTGAATTGAGTGGTGTAAGTGCCAGGCGTCGCGGTTTCGGTGACCGTCCCGAAAGAACCCGTGCTGCCGCCGCCGGCGAGAGTCAGGGTGAACGCGGCATTGGCCAATCCGGTGATGGCGTTGCCGGCAGCATCCTCGACGACGATGGTCGTGAGATCGGTGGAGCCGGATACGTCGGTTGGATTGGCGAAGCTGACCGTCGACTTGCTTGACGAGACCGAGCCAGCGGTCACTTGCACGGTCGGCTTGGTGGTCAGCGATACGCCGTTGACCTTGGCGGTCAACGTCGTGGCGGTGCCGGCGAGATTGCCGGTAAAGTTGGTCGTGTAGGTGCCCGGCGTCGCGGTTTCAGCCACGGTTCCAAAGGATCCGGTGCTAGCGCCGCCGGCCAGCGTCAGGGTGAACGCGGCGTTGGTCAAACCCGTGATGGCGTTCCCGGCGGCATCTTCGACGACGATGGTCGTCAGATCGGTGGAACCCGATGCGTCGGTCGAGGAAGCGAAATTGACCGTCGACTTGCTTCCCGAAACCGATCCAGCGGTCACCTGCACGGTCGGCTTGGTGCTCAGCGACACGCCGTTGACCTTGGTTGTCAGCGTGGCGGCGGCGCCGGCGAGGTTGCCGGTAAAGTTGGTCGTATAGGTTCCCGGCGTCGCCGTCTCCGTGACGGTCCCGAACGAACCGGTGCTGCCGCCGGCCAGCGTCAATACGAAGGCGGCGTTGGCGAGCCCCGTTACCGCGTTGTTACCGGTATCCTTGACGACAATTGTGACCAGATCGGTGGAACCCGATACGTCGGTCGGATTGGCGAAACTGACTGTCGAGTTCGAACCGCTCACCGGGAGAGCCGTCACCTGAATCGTGGGCTGAGCGGAAAGGGAAGTACCGCTGACTTTCTGTGTGAGTGTCGCGGCCGTCCCCACGGTGGAACCGGTGAAGTTAGTCGTGTAAGTGCCCGGAGTCGCGGTTTCGGTGACCGTGCCGAACGAACCATTGCTGGTCCCACCGGCGAGAGCGAACGCGAAATCGCTGTTGGTTAACTTGCTGATGGCATTGCCAATGGCGTCTTCCACGATGATCGTCACCAGATCGGTAGTTCCCGTGGTGTCTGTCGGGCTGGCGAAACTGACGGTCGATTTCGTCCCCGAGACGGTGCCCGCAGTGACGGTAACCGCCGGCTTGGTTGTGAGAGCGACGCCACTCACGGTTGTCGAAAGGGTCGAAGCTGTCCCAGCGACTGCTCCCGTGAACTGAGTCGTGTACGTGCCCGGAGTCGCCGTCTCGGTCACCGTTCCGAACCCGCCCGTGCTGGTGCCGCCCGACAGGCTGAAGCCGAATGCGCTATTGGCGAGGCCCGTCACCGGGTTGCCGGATCCATTCTTGACGACGATTGTCACGAGGTCGGTCGTGCCCGATGGATCGGTCGCGCTCGCGAATTGAACGGACGAGAGAGAGCCGCTGATCGATTGCGTTTGATAAGTGAATTGATCGGCAGCGGTCTTTGCGGAAACGCCGTATCCCCAAATGGGAGCGGTCGCATTCTCGGGGTTGGCGCCCGTGTTGACTCCCGATTGAACCGTCACATCCACGGTTCCGGTTCCATTCGGCACTACGACGGAGAGCTGGGAGTCGGAGACGAAAGTCACCGATGTGGCGGCCGTGGCGCCGAAGAAGACGCTGAGATGCCCGGCGGCGCCCGAGAAGTTTTGGCCCGTGACGGTGATGGTATTGCCGCTCGCGCCACTACTGGAACTCAATCCAGTGACAGCCGGCTTGAGGCTCACCAAGTCGAATTCGGATAACGTCAGTTTTTGCAACCCGACAACATCGTTCCAGTCCCAGACGAGATTGAGATTGTTGTTGGCATCGACGGAGCCCGAAGTTCCGGAGATGAACATCGGGCTACCATTATCCGCGAGAATCAGACCGTATTGCTGCAAGGCCCTTGCGACGACCTGTGCCTCGGGGCCCATGGCCGCGATCTGAGCATTGACCGTCGAGTTATTTTGAAGCCGGAATCTCGAACCCATCGGAACTTTGTTCGTTCCACTGCTATCGGCTTCATGATTTGCCGGGTAGATAAACTGATTGAGGATATCGGAGCTGGGCAGTGTAAAGCGGAGGGCGTGGTCGATGGCGCCTTGCCCACCCTGCGACACGGGAGCCGCTTCGTCGGGCCGCGCGAGACCCGCCAGGACGGACAATCCCGCGGCATCGATTGAAGCCTTGCCGATGGTGAAGGAACTGTTCGTCTTCATGTCCCAGACCGCTTCGGAAGCTGCCGCCCACTGTCCATTGGTGTGAGCATTCCCCTCGGCGTCGACAGGATCGTTCGGACGAGTCGCCAGGAAGAACTCGTAGGCGACGTCGTTGTCTTCATCCCAAATGATCATGTGGGAGTCGCCGCGCTCACCCGAATTGTACCCGGGGCCGTTCGGATTCGGTTTGCCTTGAAAGTCGCCTTCGATGACTGGGTTCGCCGGCATCGGCACTGGAACCCTGTCGCTAATGCTAGCGTACTGTTCGATAATGACGTTGATCTTCGGCGCCGTATTGCCATGAACGACATTGATGGGAATGCCATAAAGTGGATAGCCATAGTACGGATCGCCTGGCTGCGCTTGGTCGTAGCCCCAATCGAGGTGGAGATGAGTGCCGCCGCCAGCATGGGTGATCACTGCCGCCGAGTTGGCGGCCACGGGCGCCGCGGAGATGTTTTGATTCCACGGATTGTCGGCAGGGAAGAGTTGCTGGCCCAGTAGCGAGGGCACGAGCCGGATTTCGAGTTCTTCGACGGCGCGAACGCGAAACGAATCCCGTGACATGCCTACTCCTTGAATGAGTTACGATCCTCGCCAACCCAGCTATTCACGATCTTCGCGTCGCCGACCGACACCCAGCGCGCAATCCATCGGTTCGCGTAAACCGCAAAACGCGAGTGGTAGAAAAAGCAAAGCCGATGCCAAGTCATTGACCGGAATTGCGGCCAAATAGCGATGTGGTTCTCGCCCGACAGCTTCGGGTAGCGATGCGTTCGAGTCCCTCAACTGCATACCTCGTCTCAGTCGCCTCGCTACGCAAGCGAGGCGACTGTGGGAACGAACTGGCAATCCCCCGCGAATCGTGGGATCACCGCCGCTGCAGATTTCACGAAGGGGGGTGGACGCCTATAGCGAGTATGCGTCCCCGTGCGCGAAATCTAGAACCGATCGCGCGGCAAGTCAAACACGCGAGGGCAGTTTTTAGAATGTCTCCCAGTTCGTTCACGCGGGCGGGGCGACGCTCCAAAACGGCGAGTCCGAATCCATCTCCGCCAACGGCCCGGAAATCAACGGCAGGGAGATGTTGGGCAGGATCTGTACGTCGAAGAGTTCATCGACTCCCGAGGAAAACTCGATGTGGCCGATAATCGATCCCTTCGCGAGATCGACTACCCAGATACCGCACTTCAATCGTTCCGGATGGGCCGCAATCGGAACGCCGTCCCATGATGAGGTCACTCGCACTTTCGACAGGCCGACGAACGCGATCGAGCCGCGAAACGCCAGCCCGCGGACATAACCGGGGAATTCGCAAACGACGTCGCGCTGCCCATTGGAAGGATCGACCCTCTCCAACCGGCCGAGACCGGAGTGGAGAACGTACAATTGGCCGTTCATCAGTCGAGGCGAGTGCGGCATCGTCAATCCACGGACGACCGTTTCGCCAGTCGACACATCGATCAAGCAGCCGCCGGTCGTTTTTTGGGCCCGCCATCCGACCACGGTATCGGTCTCGGCCATGGCGCTCACGTAGCGCGCTCGTCCATCGGCCAGCGCGAGGCCATTCAGATGACAGCGGTCTTCCGGCGCCAGCTTCGTGATGAATCGCGGCCGCCATCGGGGAGCGAAATGGTAGTACGGATGCAAGGCGCACAGGCAGGAGAAACGCGTGTTCACGATCCACAATTCGTTGCCGACCCAGCCGATTTCATGACAGCTCAGGTCGCCGGTGTTCTGCGAATAGCGGGCGATATAACACGCGTCATGTTTTCCACGCGCTTGAATTTTAGCGGCGATATCGGGCGATGACCGTAAGAACCAGACCTGCATTCTCGTGCCCACGGCAATCCGGCTCTCCGATACCGCCATTCCCATGGGGCGATCGAAGAGATGAAACGACGCCGTCAATCGGTTCGCTTCATTAGAAATCGCAACGACATTGCCGATTAGGTAAGTTGAGATGAGAAGGGAACAGTTGAGCTCCTTGAAAAGCGCCGGCATGTTCTCCGAATACGCGAAGTGAATGTCGCGCGTCTTTTCCGGCGCCGCGGGAGAGCCTTCGCCGGTCCTGGGCTTTTCCGCGGCATCTTGATCTTCGGCCATTGCAATGAATTGCGTGGTAATACGGGGTCATTAAGACGGAGATTAATCCGTCGCTTCATAACGCCAGCTTACTCGAATTGCCCTCGAACGCAAGAGGACTATGATCAGCCGGCTCGCGGGCAAATAGATTCCTCAACGAAGCACGCCTTTCGCATCGAGCACCATCGCGGCGGCGGTGCTGTTGCCGAACGTCTTGAAGTCCTTGAATTTCCACACCACTTTCTTGTCGCGGGTCACTTCGAAGAGCTGCGGGTTATCCGGCCCGGCGTGGCAGTTGCCGACGATCACGTTGCCGCTCGGCAGCACCTGCAGCGTCGTCACCCAGGCCAGCGTGATGCCGGGCAATTCCTTATGGTCGATGCTCCAGACGATCTTGCCGCTCGCGTCGACTTCGAGGACGCGGTTGTTGTTGCCGCCGCCGATGAGAGTGTTGCCGCTCTCGAGGCGCAGGGCGGAGAAGACCTCGGTACCGTGCCCTTCCGGCCCGTGGCCCGGCGAGCGCGGCCGCCCCGCCAGATCCAACTTGTATTCCCAGACCACCTTGCCGCTCGCATCGTACTCCTTCACGCAGCCGTCCCCTTCCTGGCAGACCAGGTAGTTGCTGCTCTTCAGCTTGCGGACCAACCGGGTTCCGCGATGCGGATCCTTGTTCTTGATCTGCAAAGCGATTTCCTTGACGATCTTGCCGTCGGCATTGACTTCGACGATTCGGCTATTGCCGCTCTCGGCGACCATCGTGTTGCCATCGTTCAGGCGCTGGAATGCATGGACCTCGACGCGCCCCTGGTAGCCGGCCTTCGGCTTGGCTTCGTACTTCCACACGGTCTCTTTCTTTGGGGTGATTTCACTAACGGTGGCCGGCCCGGTGTGCAGCAGGAAGTTGCCATTGGCCAGTTGATGGATGTCGTGCGAATTGTAGCGGCACGGCACTTCCCATTCGCTGCGGCCGCGCTCGCCGACGATGGCCACATGCCCGTTATCCTGGGCGAGCACGCGATAGCGCGGCTCGGCAGCTTGGAGAGGCAAGGCCAGGCAAACGATGGCCGCGGCGACGAGAACGCGCATGAGAAACTCCGTGAGAGATTGTGGAAAGTGTACCGGCCGATTGAGAAATGCCCAGCACTACCGTTCGCGGTGGATGCACCAATCGGGGAGCGATTCCAGGATCGTGCGGCACTCCGAGCGCGGCAAGCATTCCAGTTCCTGCTTGGCCGAGCGCGCAAGCGATTCCGCTCGGCGCCGCGCGTAACGCAGCGACTCCGTTCGCGCCAGCGCTGCCATCACGCGGTTGCTTACATTCCCACGGATCGCCTCGCGTAATCCCTTTGCATCGCTTCCCGGCAAGGCGTTCAAGCAATGGATCAGCGGCAACGTCAGCTTTCGTTGAGCGAGATCGGTGCCGAGCGTTTTCCCGGCGGTCCGCTCGTCGCCGACCAAATCGAGCAGGTCGTCGGCGATCTGGAACGCAAGGCCGAGGCCGCGGCCGAAGTTCGCCATGCACTCGGCCACTTCATCCGATGTCCCGGCATAGAGGGCCCCAAGGCGGCAACTGCATTCCGTGAGGGCCGCTGTCTTCCCTTCGATGATGGCGAAGTAGTCCACTTCGCTCAGGTCGAGATTGCCGCCCTGGCACACTTGCCGCAATTCCCCGGCACAAACGCGGTTGGTCGCCGCGCCGATGATCCCGCAAGCCCGGCCATCCACCGTGCTCGTCAGGTGGAAGGCGTGCGTGAACAGCATGTCCCCCAGCAAGATGCTGGTCTTATTTCCCCATTCGGCATTGACGGTGGGGAGTCGCCGCCGCACCGCCGCTTCGTCGAGCACGTCGTCGTGGACGAGCGTGGCCGTGTGGATCATCTCGACGGCGGCGGCGAGAACGTGATGCGCCGGGGCGACCGCGCCGGAGGCCTTGGCTGCGAGTAGAAGCAAGCTCGGCCGGAGCCGCTTGCCGCGATAGTGTTTCAGGTGCTGGATCAATGGCCCGAACTGCGATCGATATTGGGCCAAGGCTGCCGCCAGAATGCGATCCGTTTCTTCGAGATCGACGGCGATCGGGGCGAACATCCGTGCGGAAGGGCGGGGTGAAGCAGCAGCGACGACCGGCGACAAGACGGACTCCACGGCGCAGCCTCCCACGAGAACCGCCCTGGTTTACGGCACATCGGGTGCCGTTCGTGCGAAGTGCCCGCTCTTGCCGCCGCTCTTCTCGTCCAGGCGAATCGCCTCGATGCTCATGCCGCGGTCGGCCGCCTTGCACATGTCGTACACGGTCAGGGCTGCGACACTAACCGCAGTGAGCGCCTCCATTTCAACACCGGTGCGGCCAAAAACTTTGGCAATCGCCTCGATGCGGAGTCCATCCGGTTCGAGGAACGCGAAATCGAGAGTGACGGATGTAAGGGGAAGGGGATGGCAGAGGGGAATGAGCTCGGATGTTTTCTTCGCGGCCATGATCCCGGCTAAGCGGGCCACCGCGACGACGTCTCCCTTGGCCATCTGGCCGTCGCGGATGAGGGCGAGCGTTGCCGGGTTCATGCGAACGACGGCCGACGCTCGCGCCAGCCGTTCCGTCTCGCCCTTGCCGCCGATGTCGACCATTCGGGCCGCGCCGGCGTCATCGAAATGCGTTAAGGAAGGCATGGCGCATCATGGACGTTTCGGCGGGATCGCGCCGGGCGTACTGCCAGGGCCTTGGGGAGCCATTGGCGGCGGGATCGCTCCTGGCGTGCTGCCGGGGCCGGGGCCTTGCGGCGGTTGGGTTCCCGACAGCGGCCGGTTCGGCGGAGGAACGCCATTGGAGCCGGGCCCCGGACCGTTAGGCGGTTGCGACCCGGAGAGCGGGCGGTTTGGCGGCGGTACTCCATTGGAACCGGGCCCCGGACCGTTCGGCGGCTGCGAACCGGACAGTGGTCGATTCGGTCCGCCATTGAAGCCGTTCGGCCCGAAGCCGTTGGATTGTCCGAAGCCGTTCATCGGTCCGTTATTCCCGGCGATCGGCTGATCCGGATCCGGAATCGCTTCGGCTCCCTTGGCGTTCTTCTCGATCCCGTCGATGGCCAGCACCGTGCCCGTGTAAAAGACCAGATGCTTGCCATCCGGGGTGACGTGGAAGTAGCCGCCGATGGGTACGTTGGCTTGCCCGCGAATCGCCTTCGTGATCGAGGCCTTCTTCTTGAAGCCCTTCTTGTCCGGCACGTAGATGTCCAGGCCAGGGTGGACGAGTTCCTTGTTGTTGTCGTTGAAGGAACTGACGAACAGATGTTCGCCGTCCGGGCCGAAGCGCACGTAGTAATTGTGGGACGCAGTCCAGGCCATGGAGAACTGCGTGTTGGAGCGGTCCGCAGTTATGGTGTGGAGTTCGCCTTCGAGCGGCGGCAGAACGGGATTCTGGTTGCCGTTGCCGAGGTTGCCGCTGGCCTGTCCATAAATGGCGCCGCCGGGTTGGGCGGGTGGCTGGTTGACGCCGCTGCCGGGTTGGCCATAGATGCCGCCGGGCTGCGGGCCTCCTCGGCCTCCGCCGCGTCGGCCGCCACCGAGGTTGCCGAACTGGCCGTTCCGCGGCGGGCCGAAGCCGTTGCCGCCGCCGCCAGGATTGCCGAAGCCGTTGCCGCCACCGTTGAAGTTGGCGGCCGGCGCCACCGGCTTCTCTACGGAGATGACCAGCGTGTCGTCCGGGGCGGATGCGATGTCCAGCGCGATCCCCGGCGCCCGGAAGCTGTCCACCTTCATCGTCTCCAAATCGCACGACATGATCTGCAAGTTCTTCGCCTTGCTATTGCGGAGATGCTCGATGACGAACAGTTTCTTGCCGTCCGCCGATTTCTGCATCTCGTAAGCGTCCGCGGGGAGCGGCACGCTTTTGACCAGTTTGCGATCGCCGAGGTCGTACTTCTTAATGTGCGACCGCGGTTTGTCGCTCGATTTGGTCACCGCGACGTAAAGGAATTTGCCGTCGTTGGACAGTTCGAGGCCATTGATCTCGGCGCCCTGGGCGATGGTAGCCAGCGGCTTGAGGTTCGAGTCCGGTTCCGCTTTGCCGTCGCGGATCGGGGCGAGGTCGTAAATCTGGATGTCGCCCGTGCCGTGAACGCGGTCGGAGCCAGCCCGCTCGACGGCGAAGGCCCGTGCGGTGACCGTGGCCAGGTAGAGTTTGCCGCTGCTCGAATCGAGCACGGCGCGAGTCGCCGCGAACGGCAAGTTGAAGGCGGCCTGCCTTTTGAAGTCCGGGTAGCTGTAGCGCGTCAGGGTGCCGAGCACTTTCGAATAGGCCTTGGAATCCTTGCGAGTGGAGACGGTGTAAGCATCGCCGCGGTCGGCATCGACGGCAATGGCGTTAAAGGCTTCGATGCGGGCGGCAAGCGGCGGACGAACGGTCTCGCTGCCGGGGACTCTGCTGGGGAGTCCGGGCGGGCCAAAGCCGTTCATCGGGCCGGACGGGAAGTTGTTATTCTGAGGCGGCACGCCCATCGGTCCGGGCGGGAAGGTATTGGATGGCGGCACGCCCATCGGCCCAGGGAAAGTTCCCATCGGTCCAGGAACGCCCATCGGTTGCGGGATGCCCATTGGGCCAGGAGCGCTCATTGGCCCGGGGAAGTTTCCCATCGGTCCGGGAACGCCCATCGGGCCAGGGAATTTCCCCATCGGACCGGGAACGCCCATTGGCCGCGGCCCCTTCGATCCCGGCCCCTTCGGCCCGGGGAAGTTGTTCGGCCCCCCCATCGGGCCAGGGAATGTTCCCATCGGGCCGGGGACAGTGGGATTCGGGTTGTAGCCCATCGGGCCGGGCATCGTCGGGTTGTTCGGTATGTTGCTGGCGATAGCGGTGTTGCTTGGGCTTCCTGAGGACGGAACTTTAATGGAGGCAAAGAACTTGGCGCCATCGTTGGCTTGGAATGACGGATCCTTGTCGTGGCCGCACATTGCGATCATAAGCACATCGCTCGCAAGAATCCCCTTCCCCGTCATAACGACTTTTTCTTTGAGATTATCAATGACGAAATCTTCGGCGGGGTGGCCTTCGAACGCGGTCTTTTTTCGACTTCGGAAATTCGCGCCCATGAGGGCGGCATTATTGGATATTGCATCAGATAAATACTTCACCCGATCGACTGTCGCCGAGTTATAGCCCCTCTTTTGCTTGAGCGACGTGACCGTTACGATGATCCCACCTTCGTCCTTGGGATACTCATAGATATACGCTTTGATGGTGGTCCCATCGGCGGGTACGCTTTCGATTTTTGGCTCCCCCGGCATCGCGAAACTGAACCCATCGGCGTTCGTTACCTTCCAGTTCGCGGGAACGGCCGAATTCCCAGAGCCCGACTTTCCCATCGGCATCGGCGGCGCGGATGTGTTCGAGTTCGCCGCGGTGTCGCTGCCCGTCTCCTTCTTCTTGTCGTCGGAGGCCGTGGCAAAGTAGATCGCCGCGGCGAGGCCGCCACAGACGAGCACGCCGAGGCCGCCGAAGATTGCGATCCTCGCGCCGTTGCCGCCTTTTGGGGCCGGCTTCTTCTTCCCCTTGCGCGGCCGCTCGTCTTCTTCTTCCTCCTCGTCGTCATCATCCTCGTCGTCATCGCGGCGGCGCGGCGACAGCTTGCCCCCCTTGCTTCCGGTCGAACGCGACGGCCGCGTCTTCTCCTCGTCGTCCTCCACTTCGATGACTGGCTTGCTGCGAACGGGCGGCAGGGGGCTGGCCGGTTTCTTGGCCGCGACGACCAGTTGCGTCTTGCACGAGGTGCAGCGAATCGTTTTGCCGTCGAGTGTCTCGGGCACGTCGAACGCGGCCTGGCATCCTGCACACTTGATGGAAATGGCCATGCGTTCCTCGGAGAAGGGGAGGCTGCCACCGCGCGGACCGCGGCTCGAAGGCACCGGAAGGTCAGAATATCCGCTTTCGCCTGCCTAAGCAACGGAAAGCCGGTGGAACCGTTTGTAACGGACTCATGCCTCGCCTTGGTGGCACAGGCATTCTTGCCGCATTCCTGCTGCGGGTTCGGCAATGTGATCAGTTTGAGTAAGGTTACACGACCTGCCGCACAATCACCTCGCCGCCGGGTTCCCAGTCGAACACCACGACGTTCGCCAGGTCGCCCACGGCGGCGAGCGAAGTCTCGTGTAATCCCAGCAATCGGCGCGGCCGCAACGAAGCCATTTCCACGGCATCCGTGAGTGAAATGCCGGCATCGCGGACCAAATTGCCGACGCAGCGGTCGGTGAAGTGACCGCTGCCTGCCAGGTACGGCGTGCCGGCCAGCGCGACCTTGCCGCTCGGCAGCACTTCCAGTTCCGTACCCCATTCGCGGTATTTTCCTGGTGCTGCGCCGGCCAGACTGCTCGCGTCGCAGGTGATCAGCGTGCGCTCGATTCCCTTGGCCCGCACGATGCATTTCACGACGGCCGGCGGCAAATGGAAGCCATCCGGGATAATGCTCGCCCACAGGCGGTCCTCGGCCAGTTGTTGCCAGATGTAATTCGGATGGCGCGGCAAGATGGCGTGGGCGCCGTTGCCGAGATGAGTGCTGATCTTGGCGCCGGCATCGGCGGCGGCACGAATCTGATCGCTGCTTGCCGCTGTGTGGCCGATGGCCGCGACGACCCCCGCCGCGGCAAGCTTCTCGATAAACGCGATCGCCCCCGGCCGCTCCGGAGCGATCGTCACCATGCCAATCTTGCCGTCGGCCGCGTCTTGCCAGCGGCGAAACTCGTCCCAATCGGGATTGCGAATGTGTTCGCGGTGATGGGCGCCGCGCGGGCCATCTTCTTCGGAAAGATAAGGCCCTTCCAGATGGTAACAAGGCAGCCAGCGGCGCAGTTCGGCATCGGCGGCAACGGCTTGGGTTAATGTGGCGAAGCCGTGCCGCAGCGATTCGAACGAACCGGTGATGAGCGTTGGACAGAAGCCGCCGATGCCGTGCTTGCGGCACTCCTCAGCGACCGTGCGAACTTGCTCCGGCAGCAGGTCGGGGGAATTGAAAGCAATGCCGAGGCAGCCGTTGATTTGAGGATCGAAGAAGGACGGCGCGATCCATTGAGTCGGCGTTTGCGGCGACGGATCGATGCTTACGATGCGGCCGCTGTCGATGGCCACGGCGACCGGTTGCTCGGTGGCATAGTGCCGGGCATGGATGAGCATGGAAACACCGTTTCGAAGGCCCCGGTCGCTGACGCCCCCGGCTCGCCAACTAATGGGCCAACTCCGCCGCGGCCTTTTTCGCCGCCTCGACGATTTTCGCTTCCCACTGCGGATCGTCGGGATGGAACGGAAATGTGACGCCACGCGAGCTATTGACGACGGCGCCGAGGCCGCTCGGTAAGTAGGCCGCCTTCACGTCCGCGGCGGAGGCGCCCTGGGCGCCGTAGCCGGGCACCAGGAACCAGACGTGCCGCATGGCGGTCCGCAGTTCGGCCAGTTCGCGCGGGTGCGTGGCCCCGACCACGGCGCCGACATCGCCCAAACCGCAGGCGCCGAGCGCCCTCGCGTTCCACTTCACGACTTCGTCCGCCACGTGCCGGTACAGTGGGCGGCCGTTGCAAGGCAAGTCCTGAAACAATCCGGCGCCGGCATTGCTGGTGCGGACGAGGACGAAGACGCCGCGCTGGCCGGCCTTCGCCGCGGTAAGGAACGGTTCGACGGCGTCGCGGCCGAGGTACGGATTGATCGTCAGCGCGTCGGCGTTCCAGGTCGGGCCGAACGCGGCCTGGGCATAAGCATCCGCCGTGCTGGCGATGTCGCCGCGCTTGGCGTCGAGGATCGTGACGAACCCCATCTCCTTGGCAAGTTCCAGGACCCGGCGCATCGCGTTCAATCCCGTCGATCCGATCAATTCATAGAACGCGGCCTGCGGCTTCACGATCCCGGCAAACGGTTGGATGAGTTCGAGCAAACGGGCCTGGAAGCGAAGAAAACCGAGAGACGGTCGAGCATAATCGTCGACGATTTCCGTGCTCACCCGGATGCGTTTGGGCAGCATTTCCCAGCGCGGGTCGATCCCCACGCAGAGCGGCCCCTTGCGGCGAACAGCGTCCGCCAGGCGATCGGAAAACGACGGCATACCAGGACCCCCCGCTTCACTTCTCCGCATTCAGCTTACGAATCGCGATGTCCTTGAAGTGAATCTCGGTCCCTTCGGCTTGCAGGGCAATGCGGCCCTTGGTCAAGCTGCACGCCGTGCCTTCGTTGACCATCTTGCCGTTGACGGCAATGCTGATCGCGGCGCCGCGGCAGGTGATCCGATACTCGTTCCACTCGCCGAAGGGCTTCTCGATCGTTTCGTTCTTCGGAATCCGCCAGATGTGCCGCATGGTTTTATCGTTGGCGTCGCGGCGCTCGGCGGCGACGGTCAGCTTCACGTCGGCGGCGGTTTGCAGCCAGATGTCGCCGGCGCGGCCGGAGCGCAATTGCGCTTCCACGCAGATCGGCCACACCCGATTCTCCTTTTGGCAATGGACGAGCACTCCGCTGTTGCCGGCCTTGAGTTCCTTCGGATACCGCCACTTCAGGCGCAGTTCGTAGTTGTCGAATTCCTTTTGGGTAATGAGGAAACCGGTCGGTTTACCGTTGCTCTTGAGGATGCCGTCGGCGACGGTCCAGGTCCGGGCGGCGTCGATCGGTTGGGTGGGCCCGTCCTTGGCGGGGCGTCCGAACGCCTGCCAGCCGGCGAGATCCTTGCCGTTGAAGAGCGGCGTCAACTCGTCGGGCCCGGCGGCGGACGCCGCGAGCAAAAGTGCAGCAAGCATGGTGCATCCTCAAGTTTGATTCGCGCATCGGCAACACTGACAAGATATGACCGTCATTCGCCGTTCGTCACGCGGCGCGACGCGTTTCCGGGGCCAGGGGCGGTTGCGTTTTCCAGCGGCGGTGCAGCCAGAAGTACTGCTCCGGATGGCGGCGAATGAATCGTTCGAATGCCGCCGTATAGCGTTCGGTGATGGCGCGGACGGCGGCGGCGCGACCGCGACTCGCATAGCCGCGCGGGTCGATCACCTCTTCCAGCGCGTAGGCGTAACGCATTGCCTCCAGGCCGTCGCCGTCGGCGTTCTTCGGTCGAGGCAAGCGCGGCACGCTTCCCACCAAAATGATGGCGTCGTACTTCAAGGCCAGCAGCGCGACGGCCTTGTGCGCGGCGGCCTTGCGACCGAAGAAATCGACGAACAGGCCGCGCGGCCCGGCATCCTGGTCTACCAGCGTTGCGACGTTGCCGCCCTCCGAAAGGATTGCATCGAGCCGCGCAAAATCGTCCTGCTTGGCGATGATGGTTTGCCCGGTCGCTTGCCGCAACCGCAGCAGGTAGCGTTCCAGGTAGGGGTTGTCGAGGACGCGGGCGATGGCGTGGGTGCGGTAGCCGAGCAGCCCGAACGCCGCGCCGGCCACTTCCCAGTTGCCGAAATGGGCCGTCACCACGAGCACCGGCCGGCCGGAGTTGAACAGCGATGCGACCAGCGGTTCGTCCGGGAAGGCCAGATGGCGGCGCAGAGTCGAGCGGTTCAACTTGCGCGGCATCAGGATGAATTCGAGGGCCACGTGGGCGAAGTGGCGGAACATGTCGTGGACGAGGCGATCGATGTGGGCCGGCTGATCGGCGAGGTGGGGGAAGGCCTGGCGAATGTTGTCGCTGGCCGTTTCGACGCGGCGACGGAGCAAGCGAACGGCGGCCGCGGCGAATGCGTCGGCGAAGCGATAAGCCATCCACGGGTAGACGGTCTGGGCCGCGGCAACGATCGCCCGCACTGCCAGATACGCCGCCGCATCGACCCACCACCGTCGCCCTTTCGCCTTCATCGCACGGCACCACCGAGCGAGCGTGGGCGCTCGCCTGCTTATTTATCGGGGTTTGACCGTGCGAGGCTTGAGTCGGGAATCTCCACAGGATGGGAAAAAAACGTACGGCCGCGATTCATGCCGTGGCCGCGGTGATCGCCAGCCGACAGCCGCTTTCGAACTCCACCAAGTCGACGAATTCCTTGACCGTGTGGATTTCGTTCTGGCCGGCGCCGAAGGTGACGGTCGGGATGCCGTGCTTGACCATCCAGTTGGCGTCGAGCCCGCCATTGGTGGTGCGAAGGTTCGGCACGCGGCCAATGGCCTTCACGGCGGCGGCGGCGCGGCGAACCGCAGGCGAATCATCCTTCATCCGGAACGGCACGTAATCGAGCCGCGAACTGAACTTCACCTTGGCCCGCCGTCCTTCGTGGTCGCGGACCCGATTGGCGGCATTGGTGAACGCGGTCTTGAAGGCCGCCGTGATCTCGCGAACGAACTTGGCGTCGTGGCTGCGGCTTTCGCCTTTGACGTGCACGAAATCGGTCACGACGTTGGTGGCTTGTCCCGCGCACTTGCCGTCGAGGGTGCCGACGGGGCCGACGTTGCTCGTCCCTTGCTTGCCGCCCTTGACGACCTTGCCGAACCAGCCGCCGGCGAACACTTCGGCCATGGCGAGCGAGAAAACCATCGTCGCCGAGATTCCTTTCTCCGGGGCGACGCCGGCATGAGCGGCGCGGCCGTGGATGTCCACGCTCCAGCGATCGGCGCCGATCGCTCCGACGATCACATCCGCGGCGCAGCGGCCGTCGAAGTTAAACCCCATCGCCGGGCCGCCCAGGTCCGCGGGGTTCAAGTGCTTGGCCCCGAACAGGCCGCTCTCTTCGCGAACGGTGTAGAGCAGCGTGATCGGCGGGTGTGGCAGTTTCTGAGCGATGAGTTCGGCGGCGAGCGTGGTGAGCACGGCGCAGCCGGTGCGGTTGTCGCCGCCGAGCGCGGCGGTCGCTTCGTTGACGATCCGTTTGCCTTGCAGCTTCGGCTTCGCCCCGGCACACAGCGGCACCGTGTCCATGTGCGTCATGAACAGGATCGGCCGCGTGTTCTTCTTGCTCGTGCCGGGCAGCTTGACGATGAGATTGCCGGTCTGCGTCGGCTCGGGGATGCGGGTGTTGGCGTCGTCGAAGGCGATGGCATTCGCGGGGACGCCGGCGTCCTTCAAGGTCTTGATGATCTCCTTGCCGATGGCGGCTTCTTCGCCGGTGATTCCTTCGATTGCCAGGAAGCGCATGAGCCGATCGATGGCGGCGGGAACGTCCAGGTGAATGGCGGGCATGAAGGAACCCGGGCGAAAAGTAGACGGTTGCGTTCAGGATATGGAACGCCTAGCGGGCGGCGGTAGTCTGTCACCTTGGATCTTGGTGGCACAGGCATTCTTGCCTGAGCTTGCACAGGCAAGAATGCCTGTGCCACCAAACTAATCCGCATCGGGGCCGATGGCGGCCGGCGTCGTCGGTTCCTCGGTGCGCGGCGGCGGCAACAGGAACGACAAAACCAGCGCAACGGCGAACGCTGCCCCGCCGAGGATGGCCGCGGCCGTCGCCACACCCATCGCGGTTTCGGTCGGTGTCGGCGCCCCCGGCATGAAAAACGTCGACAGCCATCCCGTGTTCAACGTCGCGGCCATTGTGCCGATCATGCGCGCCCCGACATTCGAAGCGAATCCGCCGCCCGTTCCGCGCAAATGCACCGGGAACACCTTCGGCAAATACTCGCTCATGTAGCTCATCTGGGCCACGGTCAGCAAGCCGCAGAAGAAGACCGCCACGGCGAAGGTGCTATAATCGCCCTTCACCAGCACGAAGTAGGTGAGCGGGAAGACGATGACGCCGGGGATGAGGAACAGCCTCAAGAGCAACCGACTGGGGACCAGTGTGAGCAGAATGGCGAAGAGAATGCGTCCGGAGAGCCCACCCAGTTCTTGCCAGCGCTGCATGTTGCCGCGCCGCGCTTTCACCTCCTGATTGAAGGCGCTTTCTTCTGACTTCAATTCCGCCAGCCTCGGATCGAGCATCTTCTTGCCGGCGGCCTTGCCCGCTTCGTCCTGAGTCTCCAGGGCTTTTTGTAGCTTGCCGAGTTCCGCTTTGCGCTCGGCGACCTTGTCCCGCTTGGCGGCGATGTCCGGCAGTCCCGGCGCCATCAACAGCGGCCCCATTTGCAAGGCGCCGAAGGCCGCGGCGTACGCGCACGCCGAAAGCCCCGCCGTCACCAGCGTGGTGCGGATTAACGACGAATCGAACAGTTCCGCGAAGCGCGGCCGCCGCAATGTGCCAGCCAGTTTCCTCTCGCGCCACACCCGCGATTCCGGAACGAACGGCATGATCATCAGGATCAGGGCGCCGGGAATTAAACCGGTGAGCAGCGTGAATCGCCAGGCGACGTTCCCGGGAACGTGCCCCGTCAGATAAGGAATGGTCGGTAAGGCGCCGGGCGTCTTTCCCGTGGCGACGATGGCATTGTAAACCTCAGTCACGAAGATGCCGCCGAGCGAGGCGCAGGCGAGCGTCCAACCGATGGCCAGTTCGCGCGTCCGCTTGTTCTCGAACAGTTCCGCGAGCCACGTCACCGCTGCGATCATCTCGACGCAGACGCCGATGAACGTGGTGCAGCGGAAGAGCACGAGTTGCCACAGTTCGGTGCTGTAGGCGGCGGCGACGGGCGAAAACGAATAGATAATGATGCTGCCGACCATGACTTTCTTGCGGCCAAGGCGATCGACGAGGAAGCCGCCGAGCAGGCCGAAGATGCCGCCGCACAGAGCCGACACCCAGAGCATGCGGCCGCCCCACATCCGCACCGGCGGGCTGGTCGGCGGCGCCCCGCGCTTCAAATCCGCGTGATCGGTCAAGCCGAGATCGGCCAGCGTGCCGGCGCTCGTGTTGTCCGGCTTCACCCAGATGAGTTCGCCGACCGAATCCGAGCCGATAATCGGGAACATCAGCAGTTCGTACGTGTCGAAGAGAAAGCCGATGGCGGCGGCGGTAAGGATGAGCACGCGAACGATCGGCCCGAGGCGAAGCGGGGGAACGGGTGTGGACACGAGGCGGATCTCCAGGACCGGAGGAAGGCAGGCGGGCTCGAAATACGATTAGCCGCGACGCGGAGTCCGCGGAGCGGAGCGCGACGCGAATCCATCACGCGTCTTCCAGGTAAAACAGCACGTCGCTCAAGTCGTTGCAGGCGGCGCTCAACTCGGGCCAGCGGCGATCGGTCAACGCGTTGCGGACGGCGCCGGCCAGTCGGTCCAGTTCCAACTGATCTTCGGCATTCGTCTTGACGCGAAGGCGGTCGGCCTTTTCCAAAAGCGCCTGAGCCTGCACCGATTCGCGCTGCCCTTCGCGCGGGCCTTCATCGAGCGCCGGCACGTCCGCCGAAAGACCGATGGCCCCTTCGGGAACCTCGGCGTCATCGTATCCGCCTGAATCGGCGTCGGCTTCCAAGCCCGGCATCAGCGATTCCGCGTCCGACCACATCCGGTTCAGCCGCGCTTGCGCCGAATCGCGCTCGGCGACGGCAAACCGCGATAGCGCATTCTCAATGGTAATCTGTTTGACGAGGCCCGTCGATTTCTCCCGCGCCGAAACCTTCAGGATGCCGTCGAGCGTCAAGTCGAGTTGCACGACGAGTTGATTCCCGGCGGGCACCTTGGCCAGCCCCTCGATCATGAACTTGCCGACCCGATGGTTGCGGCGAACGTCGCTGCTTTCCCCTTGAAACACGTCGATTTCGACGCGCGGCTGGTTGTCCGCGACCGTGCTGAACGCTTCGCTGCGCGAGGCCGGCAGGGGCGTGTTCCGCTTCAAGATCGCCGCGAACTTGTTCTCGTTGGCGCGGAAGCCAAAGTCGTCCAGGAACTCCAGGCAGCGGATGCCCATCGAGTGCGGCGTGATATCGACGAGCACGGCGCTAACGTTGTCGCCGGCAATGATCGCGCCTTGGATTGCAGCCCCGAGCGCCACGCACAGGTCCGGGTTCACTTCGTACAGAGCCGGCTGGCCGAGGCGGTCTTCGAGCAAGCGGCCGATCAGCGGCGTCCGCGTGCTGCCGCCGACGAGCACCACGCGGTCGATCTGCGCCGCCGTCAGGCGGGCATCGTCCAGGGCTTTTTGCACGCATTCCATGGTGCGGTCGATGTGCGGGCGGATCAGCGTTTCGAAATCCTCGCGGCTCACCTCGACGCTCAAATGCAGCGGCACGCCGTCCTTTTCCGCGATGAATTCCTCTTCGATCTTGGTGAAGGCGTGATCGCTGAGGCGTTTCTTGGCTTCTTCGACGGCGCGGAGCAAACGGGCGCGGGTCGTCCGCTGTTCGCGCAAATCGATGTCGTACATCTGCTTGAAGTCGTCGGCTACTTTGGCGAGGAAGAGTTCGTCGAAGTCGTCGCCGCCCAGTTGCGTGTCGCCGTGGCTGGCGAGCACTTCCACCACGCCCGATTCCGTATGCACGATCGACACGTCGAACGTTCCGCCGCCGAGATCGTAAACCAGGATGCGCTCGGCCTTGGATTGATCGGGGTTGTACGTGAGTGCCGCGGCGGTCGGTTCGTTGACGATGCGAACGACTTCGAGCCCGGCCAGCGCGCCGGCCTCGCGGGTCGCTTGCCGCTGGCTGTCGTTGAAGTACGCCGGCACCGTGATGACGGCCTTCTTCACGTCGACGCCGAGTTCGCGCTCGGCCCGGCTTTTGAGGGCTTTCAGAATCATCGCCGAGATTTCTTGCGGCGTGAATTGCTGGTCGCCGAGCGACACCTTTACATCTTGACCCATCTTCCGCTTGATCGATTTGACGGTGCGATCCGGGGCAAGCACCCATTGATTGCGGGCGGAGCGGCCGACCAACAACCGGCCGTCCTCGGTCAGGCCGACCATCGACGGGAGAATCGGGTCGCCGTCCTCCTTCAATACTCGCGGCTGGCCGTTCTCGACGATCGCGATCTCGCTATTCGTCGTGCCAAGGTCGATCCCCACAATCACATCTGGCATCGGAGTTCCCTCTCGTGACGGGATTCAGGGACGGGCGAGCCGGGAGCGTCAGCGACCGGAGTGAATCCCGAGTTCTTTTTTCATCTTAATGGGGTGTCGATCAGCGGCCATAGCGGGCTTGGCGAAACGCCGGGATTGCGTAATGAACCGAGAAGGGAGGGCGCCATGGCCGACGAACGACATCCGCAGTGCGTGCTGGTGGCCGAAGAAATGGGGAGCGCGCGGGCGCTGGCCGACTGGCTCACCGACAAGGGATTCCCCGCGGAGCCGGTAATGCCGTCGGCGATTGCGACGCCCGGCGATTCCCTCGGCCTTTCCGAGGAAACCTTCTCGGGAATCGAGGTCCGCGTGGCGAAGCCGGAGGATGCGGCCCCGGCGAAGCAAGCCATCGACGAGATGCGCGAGGAGATTTCCGCGATTCGCAATCGCCAGCAGGAGCGATCCGAACGGACCGGCACGGTCGCGGCGGTGTGCGAAGACTGCGGCAAGTCGTCCGACTGGCCGGCGTCGGCGATGGGCACCACGCAAACCTGCCCGCACTGCGCCCGCTACATGGACGTGCCCGACCCCGATGAGGACTGGGAAGGCGTGGACTTCGAGGAGGGAGAAGAGGAGAACTAACTGGCCGGGCCACCATCCCGGCGGCCGAACCAGCGCTCGAAAAGCCGATTGTTTCCCCGCAAAAGAATTTGGAGGCCGCTTTCTTTTCTCTTTCACTGGGGGCGGACTCCCGCAAACGCCTTGTTTCCTGGGCCGAAACGCATCTTCTCCACTTCCGTTCCCCGTG